>OCTA010000008.1_pt1 | contig 309933 bp, 241 predicted proteins | sample 1538991 | NCBI WGS metagenome assembly OCTA01 (sample SAMEA3539302, study PRJEB22396) | soil metagenome | biome: tundra; feature: field; material: soil | place: USA | collected 2010-05 | depth 0.15 m
GGTCGAGTCGGGAGACATTGCCATCATGTCTTCAGCGTGCCCGGAAATGCCACCCAAGGCATGACCCAGATTGGGTCATTCTTTGGGCCATGGCGGAACTTGTCCGTGGGCAATGCGCCTTGGGATATTGGCCCGGCGCATACAAGGCAATATCGAGACGTTGCTCGGGCGTTGCCTCGACGGTCTAGCCGCAAAGGGTGTTCCTGGCGAGCTGATTTCGCTGCGGACAAGTGCATAGTCGGGACAGTGCGACCAGGAAAGGCTGGTCCGAAAGGAGCGAATCATGCGATGAATTCATGAAATTCGGTATGTCGTCCAGCGGGTGCGAAACCCGTCCGGCGAAGGGGTAACCGCCCCAACCGGTAGCGAGCCTTGCGACGGGCGCGGCAACGCGGCCGGCGATGCGTAGGCGCGCGAGCGTGCGGGCCGAGGGACAGCGGCCACGAAACCTATGACCATTCCGGATGCCCAGGGTGCTGAAATATCTGAAGGCAACAGCGGTTTTCCCGCAAGAGAAGTAGGCGAGGGGAGGCTGCATCCGGCGGGGTGTACGACCTTGGCACGCAGGAAGAGGACGGCCCAGGAACCTGGGAGGCCCGCGTTTCTCCTCGGAAGCAACCGGCAACACGGGGAGCCGGACAAGAATCTCCGACGCGCAACTCGTATGCGGACGCACGAGCTGCCGGCCGAAGGGCAAAGAACAAGCGTCCGCGCCGAGGTAGGCGAGAGGCAAGGGGAGACCGGAGCTTTTCGCCGAAGGAAATGAGGGAGTCGGAGGGCCGCATAAGAGCGTGGACGTCGGGGAACGGGGTTGCACCCGGACCCGGCCGAGCAAAGGCGGCCCGTGTTGATGTGAACTTCAGGAGGGAACCATGACCGATGCATCGACGTCGGAGAACGTGTCACCGGAACTAATGAAGGTAGTGGAACGAGCGCAACGGGAACCCGAAGGACGGTTTCACTCGCTGGCGCATCTGATAGATGTGCCGGCGCTAATGCGGGCCTACCACCGCATCCGCAAGGATGGGGCAGTGGGGGTGGATGGGGTCACGAAGGAGCAGTACGGGCAGAAACTACAGGAAAACCTGGAGAACCTGCACGCGCGGCTGAAGGCCAAGCAATACCGGCATCAGCCCATCCGACGTGTCCACATCCCGAAGGACAATGGCAAGACGCGGCCGATAGGGATATCGGCGTTCGAGGACCGAGTGGTCCAGGATGCCATCCGCGAGGTGCTGCAAGCCATCTACGAGCAGGACTTTCTGGACTGCTCGCACGGCTTCCGGCCCGGGCGGAGTGCCCACGACGCGATTCGAGCCCTTGACCGGGTGGTGCATCGAGGGGAAGTGAACTGGGTTTTGGAGGCCGACATAGTCTCCTACTTCGACAGCTTGGATCGCACCGAGTTGATGAAGCTGATCCAGATTCGGGTGGCCGACGGGTCGCTATTGCGACTCATAGGCAAGTGTTTGCACGTGGGGGTGCTTGACGGCGCGGATTACACCGAGCCGGAGAAGGGCACCATCCAGGGGTCGGGGCTTTCGCCGCTTTTGGGGAACATCTATCTGCACTACGTGCTCGACCTGTGGTTCGAACGAGAGGTCAAGCCGCGCCTGTCAGGCGAAGCAACGCTGATAAGGTATGCGGATGACCTTGTGATTACGTTCGAGAACCAGGACGATGCGAAGCGTGTGATGGAAGTGCTCGGCAAGCGGATGGGACGCTTCGGACTGACCCTACATCCGGACAAGACCCGCCTTGTGCCTTTCCGGCGACCGCCGGCGGGGCAGTCAAGCGGCAAAGGCCCGGCGACCTTCGACTTTCTTGGTTTCACGCTTCACTATGCGCGAGCCAAGACAGGGAGGTGGGGAATGTGGTGCAAGACCCGTAGTGCGCGCCTGCGACGGACAATCAAGTCCATCGCCGACTGGTGTCGGGGCAACCGACACAAGCCGGTCAAGGTGCAACACGAAGCGCTCTGCCGACGCATCCAGGGGCACTACAATTACTTCGGCGTCAGCGGCAACTTTCGTTGTCTGTTGCTGGTGCAGCAGGAAGTAAGGCGCGCCTGGTTCAAGTGGCTCCGCCGTCGGAGTCAAAGAACGCGTCTGAACTGGGAGAGGTATTTGGAACTACTCAAGCGTTTCCCTCTTCCGCGTCCCAGTATCCGTGTCCGAATCTGGGGCGCCTAGCCACGAGCCACACCGACGGAGGAGCCGTATGGTTAATGTTGCGAGGCCGATTATGTGGCCAGTTCGTCGAGGAGCCGCGCTGAGTGCGGTCCCTCGACGGATCTTCGCAACATAATTCCAGGGGGGATCGCCTATAAAGAGGAGAGAAACGCCATGAGGTCCTTGTCCTTCCGCCACGTGGGGTTGCGGTCACAATCGGAGCTACTGACTGCACATGTCTCCAGCGCCTTCGCCTTCATCTCGAGGTCGACCTCCGCGTAGCGGTTCGTGGTCTCGAGCGAGACGTGGCCGAGCCAGGCGCGGATGGTGTTGATATCGACGCCAGCACGGAGCAGGTGGACGGCAGTTGTGTGCCTGATCGTGTGAGGGCTCACGCGTTTCTCTCGGAGGGAGGGCATCGTCTTGGCCACCTTCACCACCGTTCGTGCGACCAGGGTGTGAATGCCGAAGCGGGTGATCGAACTGCCGCGCACGTTGCGAAAGACTGGCGCGTCGGTCGGGCCTTCGAGTCGTGGGCCGAGCAGCTGGCGGATGACCTTGCAGGTGTGTGGCCAGAGAGGGCATGTGCGGGTTTTGCGTCCCTTGGCGAGCAAACGCACGTAGCCTGGCGAATCGAGGGTGACGGCGGCGACAGTGAGCCCCGCCGCCTCACTGGCGCGAGCACCGGTGTTGTAGAGAAACAACAGCAGAGCGTAGTCGCGCTGACCTTGAGGGCGCCGTCGATCGGGCACGGCGAGCAGGGCATCGATCTCGGGCTTGTCCAGATAGGCCATGGTTGGAAACGGCGACCGACGCAAGGGGATCGCATGAATCTGGGAGGCATGGTCGACCAACTCGGGCACCTGGCGGGCAATGAAGCGAAAGAGCGAGCGGATGGCCGCAAGGCGCTGGTTGCGCGTTGACACGGAATTGCCGCGTTTCTCCTCGATGTAGGCGAGGAAGGCACGCACGATAGTGGCCGTAACCCGCTCGACCGTGAGCTGGGTCGGGGCGATGGCGTGGTGGTCGTGTAGGAACTGCAGGAGCAGGCGGATCGAGTCGCGGTAGCTCCGCTGGGTGTTGAGGGTCAGGTTGCGCTCTTTGACGACCTCCTCGAGAAGAAAGCGCCGAGCAAAGGGACCAAGCGGATGGCCGTCAGGCATGGTCGTCCTCCTGCTCGAACGCGACATAGCGCTCGAACCGCTGTGCCGCCTCGCCCAGCAACTCCGGAGTCATGCTCAGGTAGGTCTGGGTCCCCGACAAGTTGATGTGGCCCAGATACGTAGCGAGCAACGGCAAGCACGCCTGAACATCGGCGCCCTGGCGATACCAAGAGACGAGACGGTGAACGGCGAAGGTGCCGCGCAGATCATGTAGTCGCGGTTGCCAGCGATCCGTAGCCGGTCGCCGGATTCCCGCATGCTCGCGTAGCCGAACCCAGATCCTTTCAAGCGTGGCAAGCGAGATCGCAAGCCCCACGCTGGTGCAGAAGAAGGCTGACCGGCTGTCGGCTGGCAACGGGAGCCGCTGCCGGCTCTGCCGGTAGATGTCGAGAGCCTTGCACAGGTCGGTGCCGAGTGGGACCAGGCGTGACTTGAAGAATTTGGTGTCCCAGATCGAAAGGATCCGGGTGGCCACGTCCACATCACAGCACCGGAGACGAAGCGCCTCCCCAGGACGTAGTCCAGCACCGTAGAGCAAGAGGACGATGGTCCGAAAGGTCTGGGCCTGCAGCGGTGAACGCTTGGTGTTCAGGCCCGACGTGGCATCAAGAATCCGGCGAAGCTCCTCGTGCGAGTAAACGTACGCCTGAAACGAGCGCGGAATTCGAGGCCCGACCTCTGAAAGCGGCGATGCCAGGAGATGGCCGCGCGCAACCAGGTAGGCGAAGAAACCGCGCAGGGTGTAGTGCTTCCTCTCCCAGAAGCGGGTCGCAGGACCGGTACCGCGGCAGAAGACTTGGCATGCATCGCGATCGATCGAGTTGAGTGGCACGTCACCGAGGGCACGACCCAAGGAACGCAGGATGCGGGCATCGCCACGGAAGACAGCTCCCAGAGAGCGTTTGAGGGTCAGATAGCTTTCGATAGCCTCGACGATGGTCATTGGAGCCCTCCCAGATCGTCGAGCGCAACTCTGCGCAGCGAAGCCAGATCAACCTTTGCGTAGATACGAGTGGCGTCCGGGCTGCGGTGGCCAAGATGGTCACCGACCTCCTTGAAGCTTCGCCCAGATTCGACCAGGTGCCGAGCGCATGCATGACGGAGGCCGTGTGGGCCGCGGCCTTTTCTCGGCGACGCGGATTCCGGCAAGTGTCGGTGGACGACATCGTAAAGGCCACCCGAGGATAGCGGTCGATGTGGTGCCCGCACGGTGAGGAAGACGATGCGGCTTGCACTCTTGGGGCGAGCGTGGCGCAAGTAGTGCGCGATCGCATTGCCCACGCCTGGCTCAAGCGGCAGCGTCTGTACTCGTGACGTCTTCGACCGCACGATCTGAATGCGCTCCCGCCGCCAGTCGACGTCGTCCAGCTTCAACCGACGGACCTCACCCGAGCGCAGTCCGTAGACGGAGAGCAGTCTGAGAATCGCATGGTCCCGTATCTGCACCGGCGCGTCCCCCGCCGTCATGGCGAGCATGCAGGCGACTTCGTCCCAGGTCGGACCAAGAGGTAAACCTTCCTCGCGGTAGATACGCGGCAGCAACACCGCCGCGGCCAGGCCACGCCTCACCCAGCCTCGACCCTCGCAGTACGCGAACCATGAACGCAGCATCTTGGCCGAGGTCCGCAGCGAAGCACGGCTCCATTGCTGAGCCATGTGCTGGAAGAAGCGATCCACATCGGCGGATTCGACGTCGCACAAAGCGAGGCCCTGCTGCTCCAGGTGCTTGAGAAACCTCCCCACCTGCCATCGACCAGCCTGACAAGTGGTTTCCGACAGCCACTGGCCTTCATGCTGACCGGCGACGAAATCCTCGATCTCATACTCATAGCGCGCCGGTGCTACTGGAGGCGGTGCAGCCAGGCGCCCGATGGCCCGTAGGAAGTCGGTTGCAGCAAAGTGGAAGAGATCGTGAGGCCACCTGGGCCCTCTTGCCATTCCCTGCGCAACACGCGTGGTGGCCCAGGCAGTCGCAAGCTTGTCGATATCACTCTCGACGAAGCGATGCTCGACCGGCCAACCCTCCAGCTCGCGGGCAACGCGAAGGCTGTAGCGAGCTCGCCACAGCAGCGTTTCGTGTGCCATCCCTTGGCTTGCGAGCCTCTCAAGGTAAGTTGCGCGCTCGCGGGCGAGGGGCCCCTCGCGATGGCGTTTCAAGACAGCGGCGTACGTGAACAACTTTTCGAACATGGCGGCACCTCCAGAAGGAAGGATCCGCCGTCGCCGATGGAATTATGTTTTGAAGTCCGAGGGCCAAGGTGCCGTGGCGCCCGGTCTTTGCCCCGCCTCGCTACATAATCGGCCTCGCAACATTAACCATAGTATGTGGCTAACAACATACGATGCGGGAAATCTCCTAGTACGGATCTGGCGAGGGCCAGGAGCGGGCGACCGCTCCTGGCTACTCTACAGCGCCACTTTTTCTTCACCGAAGCGCATCTGCAAACCAAATGCTTGCGCGGCAGCTTGGCGGCCGTGCGACTTGGCAGACATCGGAGCGGGGCGAGCTTCATCTCGATCTGAGAGCGTCGCGCGTCGCCACGGACGTGTGTTCAAGCTGATGACAGGCGACTCTTTGGCTTTCACCCAAGCCAAGGAGATCGCCATGTCCGACCCGACCGATGTCCAGAATTCCGTGGAGAGAATGAAGATCCACATGGAGCTGCGTGGACTACGCCCAATGACGGTGTACACGTTCACCGGCTACGCACGACGGTTTCTTGCCCACGTAGGCAAGGCGCCGGCTGCTGTCACTGCGGCCGACGTCGAGAGCTTTCTGCTCGACCTCTGCCGCAAAGACCGCGCTCCGCGCACCCGCAACGTCGCCCTGGCCGCCGTGCGCTGCTTGCTCGGCGCGACCACCGGCAACGACGGCACCGTCGGTATTCCCCGCGCAAAAGTTCCACGTCTCTCTCCGAAGATTCTCAGCGGCTCAGAGGTCGCCCGGTTGCTCGCCTCCACCGACTCCCCTAAATATCGCGCCATCTTCACCCTCGCCTACGGTGCCGGCCTGCGCGTCAGTGAGATCACCGGCCTGCAGGTCGCCGACATCGACAGCCAGCGCATGGTGATCCACGTGCGCGAGGGCAAGACCGGCGCCCGCCATGTGATGCTCAGCCCGCGTGTTCTCGAAGCGTTACGCACCTACTGGAAGGCCGCGCGTCCCGCCGGCCCCGAGTTGTTTCCTGGAGGCCGCTCGCAACGCCCGGGAACGCAACTCACACGCGAAAGCATCCACAAAGTTCTCGGCAAGGTCGCGCGCCAGGCCGGCATCAAGAAACATGTTCATCCGCACATGCTCCGCCATTGTTTCGCCACCCACATGCTCGAAGCTGGCGCGGACATCCGCAGCGTGCAGGTCCTGCTGGGGCATGCCTGCATTGAATCTACCACCACGTATCTGCACCTGAGCAACGCACATCTGCGCGCCAGCCCAAGTCCCATCGACGTGCTTGGGACTCCCGCGGGCAACGTCCTCGGCTGACCCACCCCACGAATGTCAGCGCATACCCGATGCCCGTCGGGCGTGGCCAGCAGAAGTTCTCGGCAACGAGGCGATATTTGTTGCTAGCGAAGCGCAGTTTACGGCATTCGAGGCAGTCTCGGGCCTGTGGTGTCACCTGGTCTTGTCCGAATCTTGGGGACCCGTACCAAAGTCGGCCAGCGCCCTCTTGAACGGAATCCAGAGCGCGGCGGGGAGCGAATCCGCTCCAAGGTAGATGGTTCGGCTCAAGTAGCACTCCTCGCCTTACGACAACCCCTTCTTCGAAAAAGTCTTGTTCAGTTGCTCGCGGGCAGATAGGGCGGATGGTCGGCACGTCCGGGCGAATCCCAACTGCGACAGACTTTCGAGTGCCGAGACGATATCGGTAGGGTGCTAGGATTGCGCCATGAACGACGATTTCCTCTATCGCCACATTCCGGTGCTGGGCAAACGCGTCCATCGCTTTGGCCTGTCCGCATCCTACGGTCTGGACGAGGCCGGGATGCGCGAAGGGCTCGAACGAGGCGCCAACTACATCTTCTGGAGCCCGGCAAAGAAATTTCTTCGGACCATCGTCAAGGACGTGGTCGCGCCTAATCGCGAGCGGTACGTCCTGGCCACGGGCCCCATTTTGGGCTATTTCGCCGGCTCGGTCCGCCGGGCCACCGAAAAGGCGTTGCGCGCGAGCGGAAGCGACTACATCGATGTGCTGCAGGTTTTCTGGGTGAACAGGATGTCGCTGCTTTCGAAAGCCGTGCTCGCCGAGATGGTGAAGCTGCGAGACGAGGGCAAGGTTCGCGCCATTGGGATCTCCACCCACGACCGCAAACTCGTGGGCCGGCTTGCGCAAGAGGGCCCGCTTTCCATGTTCATGATCCGCTACAACGCCGCTCATCCCGGCGCTGAGGTCGACATCTTCCCGCACCTCGAACCGCGCAAACCCATGATCGTCGCATACACCGCGACTTCCTGGCGCAAGCTATTACGCGCGCCGAAGGGCTGGACTGGCAAGGTGGCCACCGCAGGTGACTGTTACCGGTTTTGTCTCACCAATGCGCACGTGGACGTCGTCCTGTCAGCGCCCAAGACCGTCGAGCAGGTCCGCGAAAACCTGGCCGCATTGGAGAAAGGGCCGCTCTCCGACGACGAGATGGCGTGGATGCGCGCCCTCGGCCGCGCTGTGCGCGGCTAGAGATCCAAAACAGGAACATCCCCTCACTTGGGCTCGTGGCCAGCACGAGTTCTACGAGGCAGGACGTGGCGACAAGCAGGATGTATCTGACGAACGCCCAGGTGGACTTGCTGGCCGGCATTCCAAGTCCACCCTGCCAACATGTTGGTGCGGGCCTTCAGAATTTCGGTCGGACTGTCGACTTAGACAGGGAGTCGCGGCTTCGGATGGCCGCGCAATGTCGACAGCGATTCGTACATGCCATGAGCCTCGCAGCAGTTCCCAAACGGCCTGAAAATCAGGTGGGTCGCTACGCGATCTTTGACGGGATCGCCGCTTGCGGCATGGCCTCCGTTCACCTGGCGAGTGCCCGTCCACGAGGCCCAGGCGCAGCAGCCATTCGGTTGGTTGCCATGGTCGCGAGTGTCGGCGCCGCTGCGTGCACGTACAACTTCGACAAGTTCGCGGCGCAAGACGCGCACGTCGTAGCGGATGGTTCGCCAGGAGGCGCCGGTGGAACCGCGGGCTCGGGAACGCAATACGGCGAGAGCGGCGGCAAGACTTCGGCCACTGGCGGCGTTGCGGGCGCGACCTCGAAAACCGGCGGAGTCGCAAGCGGCGGAGTCGCGGGGATCGCGGCAACCGGTGGTCAAGCGGGCGCTGCGAGTGGCGGTGCGGCGGCAGGCGGAAGACCAGGCACCGACGCTGGCGTCGCTGACGCTGGCGTCGCTGACGCTGGCGTCGCTGACGCTGGCGTCGCCGATGCTGGCGCGGACGCAAGCACGGGTTCGTGCGTGGGGCCAGCTCGGAGCGGGATCTGTTGGTATCTCGGCCCGCTGGGATCGAGTTGCCAGAAAGTCTGCGCGAGCCATGGTCAACCGGCGCCCGAGGCGGCAACCCACGTCGGAACCGCGAGTCAGGGCGGCAGCCTTTCTGAATGCGGGATTCTCTTGGGACTGCTGAGCGTGAGTGGTGCGCCGGCGAACGGAACGCGATCGGACGGGCTTGGACTCGGTTGCCACGTGTACAACACGTCCCCGTGGTGGCTGAGTTCGCCCAACTTCAGCGTTTCCGCGAGCCACGCCAGTGCCAAGCTGGTTTGCGGCTGCACACAGTAGTCGCTGGGGCGGTCTATTCCTGTATCGAGGGGACGTCCTGCGAACCGGTCAGGGCCGCGAGGTTGCGCTGCGCCTGGGGATAGTCAGGTCTGTATTGTAGCGCCAGACCGTAGTGCCTTCGAGCCTCCTCCAGACGGCCCAAACGGCGCAGAATCGTACCGCAGTTGTTGTGGGCCTCCGGATAGTCGGGTTTGTACTTCAACGCCTCTTCGTACGCTGCGACAGCCTGCAAGAACTGCCCGGTCTGTGCATAGGCGTTCCCTAGGTTGTAGTACGCGACAGCGTGATCCGGTTTCAGCCTGATGACTCTCTCGTACTCGCCAATCGCATCCGAAGGCCGTCTCGCGCGCGCCAGTGCCCGTGCATAATTGTAGTGTGCCTCCGCGGAGTCAGGCTCAAGTCGCGTCGCCACTTCGAAATGCGAGACGGCCATTTCAACCTGTCCGATCTGCCAAAATGCATATGCGAGATGGCTGTGCGTGGTAGCGTCCCGAGGATCGCTACGCAACAGGGATTCGAACCGCTCGATGCCTTCGGACGCCCTTCCGGCAGCTAGCAGTGCGATGCCGAGGTTGCGGTCCACGCTGGCATCATCCGGCCGCAGCTTCAGCGCTTCCTCGTAGGCGAGAATGGCAGCATCGCCCCGACCCGCCCGCACCAGCGCGTCTGCCTTGCCTTTGAGAGCCCTGAAATCAGCCGGGTTGATGTACAACGCCTTATCGAATAGCTCGATTGCCGCCGGGGCCTGACCGATTCTCAAGAGCGCACTGGCCTTGTCACAGTAGGCTGTTGTGTAGTCGGGCCTCAGTTGCAGAGCTTTGTCGTAATTCGCCAGCGCTTCCGACGTTCTTCCTGCACCGTCCAGTACGTTTCCAAGCTCTTTGTAGGCACGGGCATTCCCTGGGCTCTTGCGAATGGTATCCTCCCAGAGGACAATAGCGTTCTTGTAGACTTCATTGCGCCGGACAGTACGCCAGCCGAGCAGCGATGCGACCACAACGACCACCACCAGCGCCGTGCCCTTGTTTGCCCTGTTGAAGAGGCCAACAACCGCGAGCGCGACCACGGGGATCAAGGGCAGGTACATGCGATGCTCCGCCATCGTTTGCGTGGCCAGCGGAACAATGCTCGAACTCGGCGCGAGGATGCAGAAGAACCAACAGCCTGCAAATCCCAGCTTCGGCCAACGAAGCGTTGCGTACGCTGTTGCTGCCAGCAGGACAAGAAGAATCGCCGCCTGAGGCCATACGGTTGCGAAGTCCCTCACCACCGCAGCGCCGTAGTCCAATACCAACGCCCGCGGCCAGACGGCCAGGCCGAGGTACTGAAGGATGGCCTGGCATTGGGTCAAAGCATAGGCCCACCACTCAACCCCGAGCCCGAACCCGACGGTTCCAGCCCGATTCCTGTGGGAAAAGATGAGCAAACCTAGCAGGAGCCATGTTGCCGATAGGCCCAGGTAGAGCGGCCACCGCTCGGTCCACGACTTCTTGAAGGAACCCGAAAGAAAGGCCCGGTCGTAGAGTAAGGCCATGACCGGCGCCGTGGCCATGAGCTCTTTGCTTGCCATTCCCAGCAAACAGGCTGCGATGGCCCACGCATACCAGAAGGCTTTCCTGGTCGAGTCGAAAGAGCGGACCACGCCGTAGAGGGTGACCAGATAGAAGAGGCCGACAATCAACTCATTACGCTGGATCACACACGCCACCGACTCGGTCAACAGCGGATGCACGGTCCAAAGCAGGGTTGTTGCGACTGCAATGTGTCGCGCTTTGCCTTCAAACAGCCCTGTCATCGATGGCAGCCGGAGCGTGCGCAACAGTAGGCTGAAAAGCACAAAAGCAACCGCGATATGGAGGAGGAGGTTGACGACGTGGTACCCTGCGACGTTCGTACCGCCCAAGGCATAGTTGACTGCCAGGGAAAGGTTGACGATGGGTCTTCCCGTCGCCCCAGCGGCGGTCAGCGACGGAGCCAAGGCCCGCGTGATGGGCCACAGGTGCCTGATGGATGGATTGTCGACGATGCCCGGGATGTCGTCGAACACAAAGGGGCCGGAGAAACTATTGTGGTAGGCGGCGAAGGCCGCGGAAGCGACGAGAAAAAGACAGAACGGCGTTGCGAGAGACGACTCGCGAAGCGCGGATTGTTGATCAGCTATCGGCTGGTGGATGGAATGCGCCATATTTCGTGGCCATCAATCCAAGCACGTACCACTGCGAAAGGAAAGCGATTCGTCAGCTCTACTCCACATGGATGCCGAGCTTGAGCGATCTGCAACGAGTGCCGGAGACTCGCGTACCTCCGGTCGGCTCGCTTCAGTCCCCAACCACTTTAAGCATGACCACGCCGTGGGATGGAACCGTGGCTTTGTACTGCGTAGCGATGGAACCGAGGTCGGTGTGGGACCACAGATCGCGCGCAGTCGCGGATGCGGAGGTGATACCAAGACTGGCCCAGGTCACGGTGATGTCGGCGCTGGCAGTCGTTCGATTGAACAAGACCACCGCATAGGTCTGGGTGCCAGAGAGCTTCTTCGACCACACCTCAAGCGTCGTGCTTGTGCTGATCGGCTTGCCTTGGGTGCCCAGCGGATCTTGGTCCACGGCAATGACATCGGCGTTGGTGAGAATGTTCTTGGTGGCGGCGTTCATGCTTCTGACGTCATTGCCGGCAATGAGCGGCGCGGCCATGATTGCCCACAAGCTGAAGTGCGACTGGTACTCCGTGTCGGTCATGCCGCCGTTGCCCACTTCCAGCATGTCGGGGTCGTTCCAGTGCCCTGGTCCGGCGTACTGGGCAAGCCCAGGCGAGCCGTACGAGGCATTGCTGTATCGACTCGACCATCCGCCATTGTTATTGAGCAACGAGATGAAGCTGTGGCTGTCCGTGTCCCATGTGTCCGTGATGTCCGTGCCGGTCCGCCACATCTGGCCGATCGAGGTTTCCCAATTGTAGAACCACCAAGCGCAGATGCTAAAAAGGATGGGCCGTCCCGTCGCCTTCAGGGCATTCGCCATATTCGTGTAGTCAGTCTGGATATTCGAACCTGCGGCGGGGCTGCAGTTGTCGTATTTCAGGTAATCCACGCCCCACGAAGCGTAGGTCTGCGCATCCTTGGTCTCGTAGCTGTATGAGCCCGGCAGGCCAGCGCAGGTCTTGGTGCCGCGGTCGGAGTACAGGCCGAGTTTCAGCCCTTTGCCGTGCACATAGTCGGCAAGTGCTTTTATTCCGCTTGGAAACTTGCTAGCGCTTGGCGCGATGTTGCCGCTCGAGTCGCGGCTGGATGCCTGCCACATGTCATCGATATTGATGTACTGGTAGCCGGCGGCCTGCATGCCGCTCGAAACCATGGCGTCCGCGATTCCCCGCACCAAGGTGTCCGTGACGCCGCCGCCGAACTTGTTCCAGCTATTCCAGCCCATGGGTGGCGTGGCTGCGAGCATCCCAGGCGCGGTTGTACCTCCAGACGAGGTGTTTCCCCCGCTTGCTCCCCCGGTTGAGGAGGGCCCGCCCGTACCGCCGGTCGCGATCCCACCGGTCGACGCGCCGCCGGTCGTCCTGCCACCCGCTGCGCTACCGCTACTGCTCGTGACTCCGCCAGAATTCGTGCCACCTGTCGCTTGAGGAGCGCCACCAGCCGCGCTGCCTCCGGCCTGAGCAGCGCCCGCGGCACCGCCGGATGCTGTGCTTGCGCTGCCGCCTGCGGGGGTTCCGCCCGTGGCGGTTCCGCCCGTGGTGTTTCCTCCGACCACTGGAGGGGTGCCGCTGCTGCCTCCGGCCGCAACCCCGCCCGCGGCGCTGCCGCCGGTCGCCGTGCTTGCGCTACCGCCCGTAGCGACACCGCCGGTCGCAACGCCTCCGGTCGCGGTTCCGCCGGTGGTTTGAGCACCGCCGGTGCCGCCACTGGCCGGAGCCGCATTGGAGCATCCGAGCGCCCACCCCGCAAAGCAGCCGAGCAACACGCCCCGGAACAGCCATTCCCGCGTGGGCGCGCGAGTCGCGTGCGGAGCCAGACGGCTTTGTCGGTGATGGAGAATTCCGTCTTGTTGGAATGTCATGTTCGCAGTCCTTTGTGTACTAACAACCGTTCCTTCGCGGGCGGCCATTCCGTCGCAGCATTGCCGTCGCGGCGATGACGACAAACAGTACCAGCCCCGCCGCGCGATTGTTCCTGCTGCCGACGCTGCACGAACATCCGGGAGCAGCGGACTTGGCGTCGGTAGTTCCCGTGCCGGGCTGTCCACCGGAGCCGGACGTGCCGGAGACTCCGCCGGCGCTGACGAGTCCACCCGTACTGATGATTCCGCCGACGCTGATGATTCCACCCACACCGATGATTCCACCGTTGCTGGTGGTTCCACCCGCAGCGATGATTCCTCCGGCGCTGATGGTTCCACTCGTGCCGAGCGATCCGCCCGCGCCGACGATTCCGCCGGTGCTGGTGGTCCCGCCTCGGACGGGGCTTCCGCCAGCAGGAATGCTGCCGCCTGTTGCGGTGGCTCCTCCGCTGCGAGCGGCTCCTCCTGCACCCGTGGTGCCGCCGGCGCTGGCGTCTCCGCTGGCGCCAGTTCCTCCGTTGCCAGAGGCTCCGCCAGTTCCGGTGCTGCCGCCGACGCCACCGTCAGACGGACTTTGACCATCTTGCGGGAACACCGTCGGCGCGGGCTTTGCCGCATTCACGGCGGTGACGATCAGGTTATCGAAGAGCGCGGTGGTCTTGGCTGCCGTGCCCAGGCCGACGTTGCCTTTGGAGTACTTGGTGTTTGTGATGGCGAATACCTGGGTACCGTCGACCAAGCCCTTGATCGAGCTGCCCTGGAAGACCAGCTTCATGTTGTGCCAGGTGCCAGCGGCGAGGGTCGCCTGGCCAGTCGCCAGCGCCGTCCCGGCGCCACTTCCAGTCGACGATGCGTAGAAATTGTAGGCGCCAGTCGGACTCAGGGTCATGGAATAGGCATTGGGATTGGTGCCATACCCGGTTCCAGTCGAACCAATTCGGCCGAGAAGCGACGCCCAACCTGCGGAAGTCTCGATGGAAACGTCCGCGCTGACTTCATAGTCGGTCCAGCCCGTATCGCCGACGATAGTGTATGGATTCGTTTCCGGAGCCCAGCTTTGAGCTGGCTGGCTTACCACCTGGCGCAGGCAATTTCCGCTTCCGTCCGTTCGCTTGAAGAGCTCGAATCCGCCCGCGATGTCGTCGTGGTAGTAGGGTCGATAGCCGACAGACTTGAAGTCGGCGTAGTGATCGTAGTTTTCGTAATAAGGAAGAGGAAAACTCGCAGCTGCGGCCGGTGTTGCCGTGCCCTTCTGTTGGCCAGTCGTCGTAGTGACGGAATAGATGGAATTCGCGTCGAGCGAGATGGTGAAAGAGCCATTGACCGGGGTGACACTGGCCAATTGCGCGAACTGAGTGGTCGAATTGCTATGCCATACGGACACAGCACCCGTGGAAAGGCCACCCGTGACGTTGAAGGTGATGTTCTGTGCCGCCTTGGCGCCCGAGGTCTGCGCGATCACGGAGTAGTCGCCGCCACTGGGCGCCATCATGGTCACGTAGTTGCCGCCACCGGCGAAATTCCCAGACGCGGCGTCGAGGTACTTCCAGCCCACCTTGGTGAATTGGCCAACGTGCGCATATCCCCACAGTGCCGGATTGATGGTGTAGGCGCCGCTCCAGGGAGTGCTGGCAACGCCCACGGTCACGTCGTAAAACGGCTCGTTCGAATAGAACGCGGTGATGAGATACCAGTAGATGGTCTTGGTGATCTTGCTGTTGACGTAGTTGAAGTTGAACGCGCTGACGATGTCGAGCGCGCACTGAAAGCCGTGTTCGTACACGTGCTCTTCGGTGTCCCAAATGGGTTTGCCGATGGCGATCACGTTCGCGGGCGGTGGCGTTCCGTTCGTGCTGCCGTAGGACGCCGTGGTGTGGCTGCCGATGGCGTACACCGCGGCCTTCAAGGTGGCGTCCGTGTTCATCCCCGTGGCCCAGTTCCAGCTCGTGGCGCCCCAGTTGTCGAAGGCGTGAATGCCGACGTTGGTGAGGCCATTCTTGTCCAGGGTAGGACGAAAGATACTCTTCAGCCAGCTCGTGTTGTCGCCTTTTTCGTTCCGGCACCCGACGTAGTCGATGTCGACACCATGGGCCGACTTCGCGCCCAGGATCCACTTGGACAGGTAGTCCGCCGTGTCTTGCGACCAGAAGTTGCCATTGCCGACCCAAGCCGGGGCCGACCACGCCGTGGCATCCAGCTTGATCAGCGGATTTCTCTTCTTGGCCTCTTCCATCAGCCACCACTCGTAGCCGCGGTCGTAGTTTTCGTCCGTCTTCGAGTGCATGTGGCTAAGTTCAGAACCCTGGGTCGAGTTGCCATCGCCGGGGATTTCGATGTACAGCTCCTGCATATTGGCGCCGTAGTTGGGTTTGAAGAGGAAGTCGAGAATCTGCGTGCGCTGCGGTTCGACGTAGTCCCGCAGCAGGGGTGAGGTTCCACCGCCGCCGCTCACGGCGCCAATTCCATCGTAGGTCCGCCCGGCGCCGGTGCCGTCGATGGTGATGGTCTGGGCAGAAGCGTTGGCGCTGGCGCCGAGGCACCAGGCAGCCACGGCCGCGCAAAGCAAAGCGTTCAACGCAGACTGGCTACGAATTTCCATGGGACTCCTCCGATGACTTCTCGAACCGCACAAGTGCAGTAGCGAAAACTTCTTGGAATGGGTCACATTCTCTTCGCGAACAGATTCGTGACCCGGCTATGCCGGGTGCTGCTACTGTTAGGCAGAAGCAGATCTGACGCGTGGTCCGTTGATGGCGAGAGAACTCAGGCTCGTTGCGTTGGTGTCCGACTCGGGCAAACCCGAGTTGGACGACGTTGCGTTGGCCCAGGCGCTGATCGCGGGGGAATCCTGGGCGCCCGCAGCAACCTGGAAGCGCTACGCCGCACTCGTCTACAACATGGCGTCTCGCGCGCTGGGAAACGAGTACGAGGCCGAAGACGTCACCCAAGAGGTCTTCTACCGACTGTTCGCGCGTAGTGGAACGCTCCGCAAACCCGAAGCCCTGCGCAGCTTCGTGGTCTCGTTCGCCATCCGCATCCTGAAATGGGAGCTGCGACGAAAACGTGCCGGCCGGTTGTTCACTTTGCTGGCTTCCAAGGATCTGCCGGACGCGCCTTTCCACGGCGCCGATCCCGAGGCGCGCGACACCCTGCGACGGTTTTATGCGGCACTGGATCGGTTGGGCACGCGAGAACGCATCGTGTTCGCTCTGCGACGGTTGGAATCTTGGACTTTCTCCGAGATCGCCGACGTCATGGATCTTTCGCTGTCGACCGTCAAACGATCCTACGGTCGGGCAGAGCGGGAGATCTCCCGCTGGATCGTCGGCGATCCTGATTTGGTCGGGCTCATGTCCGGGGATGGGCGCCATGCATGAGGAGATCACACCAGTCGAACCGAGGATGGCCGCCGTGCTCGATCTGGCGCGGTCGGCGACAGCACCCATGTCACCGGCGCAAAGCGAAACCGGGTTCGACGTGGTGTCGGCTCGTCTGGGCGCGCGCAAGCGTCGGCAGAGCCGCAATCACCGCCTGCTCTTCGCCGGAGCATCGGCCGCTGCCGTTCTGGCTATCGGCATTTCCTTCGTCCATTTCCGCCAAACAGAGCCGCGCCAAGCCCCACTTGGCTATTGGGTCGAGGGTGGCCAGCTGGTCGAGGGTGGGTATCTGCGGGCCTCGGATCCGGCAGGCGTGCGTCTGCGCTTCGTCGAGGGAACGGAGGTACGACTGCCCGTCGAAACACGTGGTCGGCTACTCTCGGTCGACGACAAGGGCGCGCGTTTCGCCATTGAACAGGGTCTTGCCACGGTCAGTGTCGTGCCTCGCCCCGAGGCACAGTGGCTGTTCGACGCTGGTCCCTTCCTCGTGGCCGTGCATGGCACCGTCTTCACGGTCGACTGGGATGGTCCAAGCGAGCATCTCGACGTCCGGCTCGACAAAGGCCTGGTTTCGGTCAAGGGCCCCTTGTCCAAGGAGCCCATCGTGATTCGCGCCGGCCAGCAATTGTCGGTCGATCTGAAGAAGAAAGAAGTGCGGCTGCAAGAAATGGAAACTGCTGCCTTGGCGGGGTCGGTCGTTCTGGAGAAAGATGCGCCTGCGGCCCCCGCAGAGCGCCCCAAAGAAGCGGCGGCTTCTGCTGAACCGCGCGCACGCGAACGTGCAGCAGCCCGGTCCTGGGCCGCAGCGCTCGCGGCTGGTGACGTGGATTTCGTACTCGCCGATGCCGAACGTCGCGGCATCACCCATGTCATGGCCCACGCCACCAGCGAGTCGCTTGCCGCGCTGGCGGACGCCGCCCGCTATCGGCGCAAGTACGACTTGGCCCGCGCCGCTCTGTTTGCGCAGCGCGATCGCTTTCCTGGCTCGCGGCGAGCCGAAGAGGCGGCCTTTCTTCTCGGACGCGTGGAGGAAGCGAACGAGCGGGCCAGCGGCAAGGCGAGTGAGACGAGCAAGGCGGAAACGAGCAGGGCGGAGACGAACAAGGCGATAGACTGGTACGATCGCTATTTGAAGGAATCACCGCGCGGAGCCTATGCCTCGGAGGCACTCGGACGAAAGATGGTCGCTACCTGGAGCTTACAAGGGGCATCCGCGGCGCGACCGCTTTCCGAGGACTACTTGCACCTCTTCCCCCACGGCACCTACGCTGGCGCCGCCCGGGCACTCGCTGACAAGCCGTGACCGGGGTCAGACTCGCCCTGCTCGCAGCGCTGGTCACACTGATGACCTTGCGCACGGCCGCGGCTTCAACGGTCGTCCTCGTTCATCCACAAGCGCCAACCGCGACCACGGAGGAGGCCATCGTTCGCGTGCAGGGCGAACTGGTGTCCGCTGGCTTCAACGTCGAAGTCGCACCCTCGCTCTCCCTCGGCAATACGCTGGTTGCGCTAGAGCAGGCCGCCAGAGCTCCAGGCGTGGACGCTGTGTTGGCGATCTTGGGCGATGCCTCGCCGGATTCCATCGAACTGTGGGTCGTGGACCGGGTCACGGGGAAAACCACCATCCGCCGGTTGCCGAACCCAGGCATCTCAGATCGCGCCGCCGAAAGCCTGGCGATTCGAGCGCTCGAACTTCTGCGCGCCAGTTTGCTCGAAATCGCCATGGCAACCGACAATGCGCCTCACGTGTCGGCGCCGCCACCGGTTGCGCGTCTCATGCAGGAAACTCTCGATCCACGCACAGCGGCCCGGTGGTCTGTCGAAGTGGGCGGCAACCTGCTGGCGAGTCCCAGCGGCCCGCTTGCGAACATAGAGCCGCTTCTGCGCATTTCACGGCGGTTCGGTTCGTACTGGCTGGCGCGCCTGTCGGTGTCCGGACTCGGGACACAAGCAAAAACCGATTCCACGCCGGTGACAGCCTTGGTCGACCAGGAATTCGCGGTTCTTGAGACCGGCGTTCGCCTGCGGCCACACGCGCGCATTCAACCGGTATTCGTGGTGGGCGCGGGCGCTCTGCACGTCCAGGCCGAAGGACGCGCAATCTGGCCCTACCAGGGACAAACCGCCCAGCGCTGGTCGTTTCTGGCCAGCGCCGGTGCCGGGGTTAGCTTCTGGATCGCACACCGCTATGGATTCTCGGCCGAGCTGCAAGCGCAACTCGCGCAGCCCTATCCGAGCATTCGCTTCTTCGGCGTGGAGGCCTCGCATGTGGGCCGGCCGAACCTGCTGCTCGCGCTCTCACTCTTGGCCTGGTTGTGATCATGCGCGCTGATATCCATCGCTGTCTCACGCCTCTCCTTGTTGCGACCGCCAGCGCGCTCGCCGCTTGCTCGCCTGGACCGCTCGAAGTTGTGTCGCTGTCTCCCGATAGCCTTCGCCTGGGCCTCGTGGCCCATTGGACCTTCGACGAAGGCGCGGGCACGGTGATCACCGACCATTCGGGGAACGACCACAGCGGGGAACTGGTTGGTGGAACATGGATTGGTGGGCAATTTGGAAACGCCTTGCACTTCGAGCTCGGAGACGGGGTGTCCGTTGCCAATTTTCCCCAAGCGAGCGGAAGTTTGAGCGTATCGCTGTGGGTGCGACCACCTGTGGGTGATTTCGGCGATCCCTACCTCACCCTCATCAGTACCGAGATCGTCTGGAGCGGAGGTTGGGAGATGAATGTTCGTCTCACCCCGGCCTCCACAATCTATGACTTCGGATTTCCCCGCGGCAATTCCCAATACGACGCAACCTACGAGTACTTCAACTGCGGCTGCGTCGAAGCAAACCAGTGGACACACCTGGTGGCCGTGGTGGACGGCCAAGCTCAGGAAATCGACTTCTACAGAAACGGCATTTTGCAAGGCCGCTCGCCCATTGCCAATCCACTGAAACCTGGCAGCCCTACGCTCTTCATTGGGCGATGGTCTGAATCGGATCGGTTGTTCACTGGCGATCTAGATGACATCGCAATCTACAGTCGGGCCCTGGCGCCCGCCGAGGCAGTCGTGCTCTATCAACACCCGGCACCGGATCCGCCGTGACCGGGGGATTCACGTTGTGAGTCAAACCGTTCGATGCTCTAGGACTGTCGAGGACCGCTTTCGCGAAAGCCGCCAGGTGCCTGGTGCAAAGAGGCATGGTACGTTCGCGCTGTCGGAGAAGCCCACTTCAATTCGTGAGAGGTCATGCAGAAGCAAGTAGTCGTTCGCGCTGCGATCATCCTGGGTATCCTGCTTTGGGGCAGCGGCATGTGGCTGCACGCAGAGGCCAAGCCGCCCAAGCCAACCTCCAAGAAGGAACTTGTTCAGACTTTCAACGGGATCTACAGCAGAGGTGATTGGGCAAAGGATCCCGAGGGCAAAGGCACGAGTGGATCAGGATCTACCCTCGATGTCACGCGTGAGTACCGTGCGTACATCGAGGAGTTCATCAAGAAGCACCATGTGAAATCCGTTGTCGACGCGGGCTGCGGGGACTGGGAGTTTTCCTCGGCGACCGACTGGAATCATGCGCGTTACCTCGGCGTGGACATCTCCACGGACGTCATCGACATCGTCAAGAAGAAGTACCAGAAAGAAGGCGTGTCTTTCATGGTTGGCGACGTGACCGAAAGTCTCCCGTCCGCTGATCTTCTTCTGTGCAAGGATGTTCTTCAGCATCTGCCCAATCAACTGATCATCAAGTTCATCAAGAACAACTTGAAGAAGGGCAAGTACAAGTGGGCGATCATCACCAACGATCGCGGCGGGAAGAACGACGACATCAAACCCGGTGAGTATCGCCTGATCGACCTCCGTGCTCGGCCCTTCAAAGTCAAAGGCCTGACGGATTTGCCTATCAAGTTCGGAGACCAGGGCAGCAAGCTCGCACAGATTCTTTCTCTCCGTTAGGGCAAAGCGGGCATTGGCGCCAGCGTCCCCTATACTGCGCCGTCCATGTCGCTTTTGTTTGAGCAGGAATTCGAGCCGCCGCGCGCGGTGTTGGTCGCGGTGCAGGTGCAGGGAGTCGAGGACCGGGCGTTCGCGGCTTCGGTGGCCGAGCTATGCCGTTTGGCCCGCACGCTGGGCTTGACGGTTGCCGCGACCATCACGCAGCGGCGGACGTCGTTTCATTCGGGGACCGTGATCGGCAGCGGCAAGCTGAAGGAGCTGCAGGCGCTGACCGGGACGGCCGAGGCCGGCGACGAAGCGCCAGAGGTCGCTGCCGATCATGCTGACGGCGAGCCCATCAAGGTCGTCCTAGTCAATCACGATATCAGTCCGTCGCAGGCGCGCAATCTGGAAAAGGCAACCGGCGCGGAGGTCATGGATCGAACGGCGGTGATCCTGGAGATCTTCCGCAGGCACGCCCGTTCGCGGGCGGCCAAGGCGCAGGTCGAAATCGTTCGCTTGCAGTACATGGCGCCGCGCATGCGCGAAACCGGCGCGGGCAAAGATCGCCAGCGCGGCGGTATCGGCGGCAAGGGCGCTGGGGAATCCAGCCTCGAGCTCGACCGGCGCAAGATCCGCGATCGCATCGCCGAGCTGACGGGCGAGTTGGCATCGCTGGCCGAGGAGCAGGCCACGCAGCGGGCGCGTCGCCGCGACATGAATCGCGTGGCCCTGGTGGGCTACACCAATGCGGGCAAGTCCACGCTGATGCGCGCCCTGACCGGCAGTGAGGTTCTGGTTGCCGACAAGCTGTTTGCGACCCTCGACACCACGGTGCGAACGTTGCTGCCCGAGTCGCGGCCACGCATCTTGCTATCCGACACCGTGGGCTTCATCGACAAACTGCCGCACGGCCTGGTGGCTTCGTTCAAGAGCACCCTCGACGAAGCGCTTGAGGCAGGTCTTCTGGCCCACGTGGTGGATGCCTCGGATCCCGGGTTCGAACGCCAGCTGGAAGTCACGCACGAGGTTCTGGCCGACATCGGCGCCAGCGAGATTCCGCGCCTGATCATCTTCAACAAGATGGATCGGGTCGGTGACTCGAAAAGCGAAGCCGCGTCCACCGAGGGCTTGCTGACGCGCTGGCCTGACTCACTCGTCATGTCGGCGCGAAGGCCCGAGGACGTGGCGAAACTGCGCGAGCGCCTGATTGCCTTCTTCGTCCGCGATCTGGTCGCCGGCGAGCTGCGCGTGCCTTACGACAGGCAGCACTTGCGCGGCGAGATCTTCGCGTCTTGCGAAGTGCTGGGCGAGCGCTACCAGCCGGACGCCGTCATCTTCGACGTGCGCGCGCACCCGGCCGTGCTCGAACGCCTGCGTGGATTCTTGTGATGGGAACCCTGGGAGGGTTCGCTTCGCCCTCGGCACCCACCACCCGCCCTGCCACCCCCGCGCTTCGCGCAGCCTCGCGCGAGGCTGCGCTGCGAGGGCGGAGCCCGAGGGGCGGGCAGGGTGTGAGGTGGGTCCCGAGGGCCGGCAGGCTCCGCACGCGTGTGACTACTTCGCGTGCAGGGCGTACAGCTTGCCGTCATCAGAGCCGACGTAGATAGTGCCGTCGCCCGCGAGGATGGGCGAGCTGTCCACGTCGCCGCCCAGCTCGACCGACCAGCGTAGTTTTCCGTCGGGCTCTATGGCGTAGAGGCGGTCGTCCTGCGACCCGACCAAGATCGCGCCGCTGGCGTCGACGAGGGCCGAGGAATGGATGCGGTCGCCGGTGCGAAAGGCCCACAAGAGGGTGCCGTCGCGGCGAATGGCGTAGAGCAGGCCATCGTACGACCCAACATAGATGGTACCGTCATGGCCGATAGCGGGCGAGGCGCGGATGTCGTCGCCGGTGGTGAAGGCCCACAGCATTTGCCCCTGCGGACTCAAGGCGTACAGGCGATTGTCGTCGGAGCCTATGTAGATGGTGCCGTCTTCTTCGATGGCCGGGCTCGATTCGACGTCGTCGCGCGCGCGGAATTCCCACTGCCGTTTGCCGTCGGGGCTCACGGCGTAGATGCTGTTGTCCTGGCTGCCGGCATATACCGTGCCGTCTGCGGCCAGGGCAGGCGTGCTCGAGACGTGGCCGCCGGTGGCGAAGCGCCAGCGCAGAGTGCCGTTGACGTTGATCGCGTAGATGCCATCGCCACCAGTGTACACGGCGCCGTCAGGACCGATGGTCGGGCCCGCGTCCACGTCGCAGCGGGTGGCTTCGGGGCCGATGCCGACGGTCTGCTGGCAGGTGCCCACGCGATACTTCCACAAGAGCTTGCCGGTCTTGCCGTCCAGCGCGTACAGGTTGTCGTCGTCGGAGCCGACATATACCGTGCCGTCGGCGGCGATGGCGGGCGTGCTCCAGATCATGTCGGCGGCGGTGAAGGTCCACGCCGGTTTGCCTTCGCCACCGGTCGCGTACAGCTTGCCACTGTGGCTTCCCACTAGCACCAGTCCCTCGCTGGACACGGTCGGCGATGACGTCACCGGCGCCGAGGTTTCGACCGTCCACACCATCTCGGGTTTTTGCTTGGGCAGCAGAAAAGACGAACGGCCGCGATGGCGGGGATCGAAGCGGAACATGCCCTGCGCGGGCGGACCGGCGGGCGGGAGCGCCTCGCCGGCGCTCGACCAGGAGAGCGGGCGCGTTGCATCGCGTGCGTCCGCCGGCCGCTGCGGCCACACGCATTGGCCGGCTTCGCATACGCGGTCGAGTTTGCAGTCTTTGTCCGAACCACAACCTTCCGGCACTGGCGCGTGGCCCATGCATCCGGCCAATAGAAAAACAGCGCAAGGCAAGAGCGGGATTGTGAAGCGCCGTTGCTGTTCGGAGATGTGGCTCAAGGATGTTTCCGGGACGGGGTAGAACCGAGAGAACATCCTCTGTATGTGCGGCACCCCGTGAGACTAGAACAGGTTGAGCACGAAGTTGAGGCCGAAAGTGCTGACCTTGTCTTTGTTCGGGAAGTAGCCCATGGTGCCCACCGCTTCGAGAGCCAGGGCGGTGTGGTAGTGTTGCATGAACTCGAATCCGATGGCCGCCGTGGTCGCCATGCCCGAGTCCGTAGAAGTGCCGCCGTTGCAGTATCCGTAGCTGTCGCAGTAGCTGGCGTCTTCCGAATACGTCGCCGCGCCGATGCCGGCCCGGGCGTAGAGTTGGCGCGTGATGAAGACCTGCGGGCCGATGGTCCACGCGGTTTCCGACACGCTGGCGCCCTTGAAATAGGCCTGCGCACCGTCGCCGGACAGCACAATCGACCAGCGGGGTGACACCCCGAAACCGAAGCGCAGGTTGTAGCCGAGTCCGGCGCGGGCGGCATTGTCGCGCGGGCCCCTGCTCTCGTTCAGGCTGCCGTTGTCGAAGATAATGCCGACGCCGCCAACGCCGAGACCGAAACCAAAGAAGAACGGACGATAGGTCAAGGGCTCGGGGTAGTAGCGGGTCGGGGGCGCTGGCTGGTAGTAGGGACGTGGTCGGTAGTAGCGCGGCGGTGGCGGCGGGTAGCCGGGCGGCCCGTAGTAGTCGTGGTAATAGGGTTCGTAGCCGGGCGGTGGTGGCGGCGGCTGGGGCGGACCGTGGCGATAGCCGGGTGGCGGCGCATACTCTGGCGGAAGATCTTGGGGTGGCTGCGCCTTGGGCGCGGTCTCAGCGGCGGGTTGGGGTTTGGCCGCCTCGGCGTCCTTCGCTGCTGGGGCAGCTGGCTCTGCCTGTTGCGCGAACGCGGCACTGTGAAAAACCAGCACAGATGCTCCAGCGAGCGTCACGGCCGAAAAAGCGCGGAATCTGCGAGTCATCGCGGATGACCTCATTTGTAACTCCTTGCAGTTGGTGGAAAGCATACTCCGAGTCTTCAAGAAGGGTGCCAGGATCATGTGCCGATGACTGTCCGCGGCTTGCGTTCAGCCTACCGGCCGCGCAGCCCGGCCCTTCGAATGCTCGACGGGGTAGCGGATTCGATTTTTCGCCAGCTTGTCGCGCATGGCTGTTTGCAAGTCGATACCAGTGCGGTCGCAGAGCAACATGAGCGCGATACCGACGTCGCCAATTTCGTTGGCAATACGCTCGCGGGCCTCGGATTCACGCGAGAAGGTGTCGGCCTTGTCGTTTCGCACCCAGCGGTATTCGGCCAAGAGCTCGCCGGCCTCCGACGCCAGCAACATGGCCAGGTTCTTGGGATCGTGAAACTGGCTCCAGTCGCGCTCGGCCACGAAGGCGCGGAGCTCGTCGACAAGCGATGGGTTGTCCATGGCCGTGCTCTATAGCAGGAGGCTGGCCAATCGGCAGCCACAGTGGCAGAAATGGCAGCTTGAGCGACCCGACGAAAAGAGCGACGCAGACCGGTGGACGGTTTCAAGCGTCTGCCGGAGTGACCCTGGCCGCGGCCTTGCGCGAGCGCATGCCGGACAAGAGCTGGCGCCAGGTGCGCGAGCTGTGCGCGTCGGGAAAAGTGACCGTGAACGGCGAGCGCGTGGTCGAGCCGGCCCGTCGCTTGGTCGGCGGCGAAACCTTGGCCTTGAACATGGGCAAACCAGATCCGCGGCGTCGCGTGGAGCGCCCGGGTTTTCGTGTGGTCTATGAGGACGGACACCTTATCGTGATCGAAAAGCCCGAAGGCGTGTCCACCGTGCCGTACGAACGCAAGGAGAGTGGCACGGCCCTCGACTTGATTCGCGAGGCGTGGCGGCGGCAAGGCAAGCGCGCCACGGCCACGCCGCTGTACACCGTTCACCGAATCGACAAGGACACCTCGGGTCTGGTGTGCTTTGCCAAGACCAAGCTGGCCGAACGCGGGCTGCACCATATCTTCAAAGAGCACCTGGCCGAGCGCGAATACCTCGCCGTCGCTCAGGGGCAGGTGCGGCCGGGCCGGATCGAATCGCAGCTGATCGAAAACCGCGGCGACGGCCTGCGTGGCAGTTCCAAGCGATTCCGCGACGGCCAGCGTGCCATCACCGAAGTCGAAGTGGTCGAGAACCTGCGCGGCGCTACCCTGTGCCGGGTGCGCCTGCAAACCGGCCGAACCCACCAGATCCGGATTCACCTGTCCGAACGAGGCAACCCCCTGGTGGGCGAGACGGTCTACATCCGTGATCTTCTGCGTCGGGGAGGCAAGCCGATCCCGTCGGAGCGCTTGCTTCTGCACGCCGCCACCCTCGGCTTCGATCATCCTGTCACGGGAGAGCGGCTGAATTTCGCCGCCCCTTTGCCGCCTGACTTCGTCGCCATGGTGGCTAAGTTGCGCGGGTGAGCCAGCGACAACGCGTGCGGAGCCTGCCGCCTTTGGCGGCAGCGAAGCGTCGTGGGAGGGTTTGGGAACCCTCCCAGGGTTCCCATTACGATCGATAGGCGGGCGCGAACACCTGCTTGGCGAAGGTTTCAAACGTGGTTTGCATGGGCAGCACAAGCCCACCTTCCTCGGGCGCGACCAATCCCTTGCTCGCGCCGTGGAACATTTCCATGAAGACCGAAACCAACGACGGCTTCATGCCCGCCTGGTTCATTCCCTGCTCCACATCGGCCAAGGAGACTTGCACGTAGCGAACCGGCTTGCCGATGGCGTGACCAAGCGTGGTCACGAGGTCGGTCTGCGTGATGGGCTTGGGGCCGACGAGGTGCACGGCACTGGTGCCGGAGAAGTCGAGGCGTTCCAGCCGGGTGCCGGCGTAGGTACCGATGTCAGCCGACGCGATCATGGGCACGGCCGTTTCCGCGGGCATGGCACCCGTGTAGATGCCTTGGGATTTAATACTGCCCATGCCCATGAACACGTTCTCCATGAAGAAGCCGGCGCGCACGAAGAGGGCATTGAGCCCGGCGATCTTCTTGAGGCGATCTTCAAACTGGTGAACCGCCACGATGGGGCCGGTGCCCTCGCTATGGTGTGCGCCAAGACTACTGAGGAGCGCAACGTAGCGTACCCCGGCCGCCTCGATACCGCTCGACAATGCCTCGACAACGCGGGCCTGGTACGCGCGAAAATCGTCGGTGGCCATGTTGGGCGGAATCAAGACATAGGCGGCCTCGGCGCCCGACAGGGCTTCGCGGACGAAGCCCGCGTTCTCGACGTCGCCGACACAGCTTTCCGCGCCCGCCTTGGCCAAGGCGGCCAGTTTCTCGCGCTGCCGGCCGACCACGCGAACCCTCTTTCCAACCTTGAGTAGGTGGGCCGCGGCGGCTCCGCCTGTGTGTCCAGTCGCTCCAAATATGCAGATCATGACGTCTCTCCCGCCCAAACGCGGCCACGCAATATTGAACCCATCAAGCTGGTCTTGCCCGGCTGCGCATAGGCTGGCTCAAAAGGGTTTCCAGCTCTCCTGAAAGATTCCGGGTCGGCCGAAAAGGTTTCCGACTTTCTAGGAAGGTTGTGGGGTGGCAATCGACATGAGCGCGCCGTAGCAAAGAATCTTTGAAGGTCGACGCGTTGATCGGCCCTATTCTTTCTATGCCGGAGGCCTGACCACGATGAAGTTCCACCAGATTCCAAGTCTCTTCGCCACCATCTGTCTGGCTACTCTCGTAGCTGCCTGTGGAAACGACACCACGCCCAGTAGTGGGGGGGGAACCGCCGCCGGCGGGACATCGGCCTCGGGCGGAACCACCAACACCGGTGGCGCGTCGTCGGCCACGGGCGGCTCGATGTCGACCGGCGGAAGCGTCGCTAGCGGCGGTTCGCTCACCACCGGGGGTACGTCCTCGACGGGTGGTGCGACGATTTCTGGTGGCGCCCCTTCGTCGGGCGGTGCACCTGCGAGCGGTGGTGCCAATAGCTCGGGCGGAACGCGGGCGACAGGTGGCGTCGTGGCATCAGGCGGGATGCCACCATCGGGCGGCGCCACCGGCAGCGGCGGATCTGGGATCGCGGGCGGCACGACTGGAGCAGGGGGCAAGACTGGATCAGGCGGCACAATTGCCCTGGGGGGCAGCGTCGGGGTCGGCGGGACCAGCGTGACCGGCGGCACTTCCGCTGCCGGCGGTACGACTAGCAAGGGCGGAACCACGGGAACCGGCGGCAGCACGGGAGGGGGAGGGAGTTCGCACACTGGCGTTTGGAAAGTCATGCCGTTTGGCGACTCGATCACCGGTTCGACGTGCTATCCGCAGGTTTTGTCCGCGCAACTCATCGTGGGCAAGCACACGAATTTCCAGTTTGTGGGAACGGTCACCAACAACCAAAGCTGTGGAGCCAATACGCCCAGCGTGAAGACCGAAGGCCACGGCGGATACGGCGTGACCTATCTGCCATCTACTAGCACGCGGGGAAAGTGCACCAAACAGCCCCAGGGGTGTGGCAGCTACGCGGAGTTGCAGACCTGGGCCGCCGAGGCGCCCGACATCGTGCTCATGCACTTTGCCACCAACGATGTTTGGGACGGGCGTGCCACTTCGGAAATCCTGTCGTCGTTTGTCGCGGTCATCGCCGAGTTCCGCAAGAACAACCCTAATGTGATCTTCTTTGTTTCCAAGATCATCAAGCTGAACCCCAGCGGCTGCGGCAGCTGCCTCACCGACGTCGCAGCTCTAGCCGCAGCCCTTACCCCTGCCTGGGCTTCAACCAATTCCATGCCAACTTCACCGGTCTACATCATCGACCACTACGACTGCGGCTTCGATCCGGCCACGGACTCCAGCGACGGGGTTCATCCCAACCTGACCGGCGCCACGAAGATGGCGACCACTTCTGTTAGCGCCATCGCTGCGAGCGGGTATTTCTAGGATACCGATCGGGCGTCCTCAGCCGAATCCCCGAATGACCCACGGACCGAGGCGACTCGTCAGCCAGAGGGGAAGCCGCGCCCATTGCTCTTGGGCGAAAGCGAAGCGTGGATTGGTAGGGGTCAAGTCGGGAAGCCGGTGCGAGGCGATGGGTATGAGCGTCTCGTGAATGGTTCGTGACTCGCATCCCCACTGACGCTTGAAGAGCTCGTGAGGACTCTTGGCCTCGCTACGCCCGAGATCGACCCAGGAAAGGCCGCATTCGGCGGCCTCCTTAATCATATGCCAAACCAAGGACGCATTGGCTGCGCTCGTGCGTAGCTCGGCGATGTTTTGACCATAAAGATAGTAGAAGGTGTCGCGGTGGACAGCCCCGGCCGCAACCGCCGCGGGACGCCCCTCGACCCATGCAATCCAAAAACGGCCATCGGGTCCCCACTGACCGCGAAGGTGATCGAAGTAGCGGACGCCATGAAATGGGGAGCCCAGGCGGCGGTTTCCTTCGTCGACCACACGCATGAAAGGCTCCCATTCGGTGGCCTCGCGAATCGTGACCCCGGACTTTTCAGCCCGGCGTACCGCATTGCGAGCGCGTGTCTCGAGGCGATTCCATGCCATGGCGATGCCCTCCCGCAGGTCGACGCGAGGACAAACGAAACGACAGCGAGAAACCGTTGCATCCAAGGCCTCGAAGTCGGGAGCAGGATAGATCCCCCGAATTCGGGCATGCCGAACCCCGAATCGCCTACCCCAACGAACCGTGCATTCAACGAGCGCGTCCGCCACATTGGGACCATCGAAAAGCAGGTCGGCAAAGGAAGAGAACGGGCCCACGATAAGGTACGGGCCCACCAAGGGATTCAGCAAGAGTGTCCAGGGCGCGACACCCACCACGCGGCCAGCTTCGAGAGCCACGAGCATCAAGGGTGGCAGGTGGTACGATTTCCAGACCGTGTCGCGCCAGGCACGGCCGTGCGCGTATGTGGCATGGGGGTGAGCTTCGATGTAGCTATCGGCCGCTTGCAGGAGTGGGCCGGACCATGCCAGTCGAACGTCCATTACGGTTTGGCCTTGCTCTTCCGCTGCATCCGTCGAAACTGGGCGACTCGGTTCTCGAAGTCATAGGGCGCGTCGCTCAAACTCGCGTCTGGAAGATCGGGGTGGGCAAGGTGCAGCATGGCTTCCGTACTTCCCCCCACGGCATGCTCGTCGCAATCGGCGAAGTCAACGAGGGCGGAGGTCGTTTGAAAATGAAATTCCACCTTGCCCAGCCGACGGCGCAGGTCTTGGTAGGAAACAAGACTGTTGATGAGCCCGCGCCGTACCAGCCCGCCGTTGCCCATGCGGCCGAAACGGATGCGGCGCCGCGGACTCTCTTGGGTGCCAAGAACGTCGTTCAGCGCTTCGAACACGGGCGGCAGAAAATGCACGTGCTCATGCCCGTCCACGAAATCGACCCGCCCCGCGCACTCTGCGAGCCGGTCAAACTGGGCTTCGATCTCCGCGCGCAACTCCGCAATGGAAATCCTCCCGGAAACAACTCGAAAGACAAAGCGAGGCAAGCCATGAAATCTTCCCTCGGAATCCACAAGCCCGCTGCGACCCGAGGACTTGGCCGCGGGCTGGCCCCAAGTGAGACTCAAATGCAGACCGATTTGGAGCTGGGGGATCTGACGTAGCTTTGCAACATGATCCAGCCCAGAGCCGGTGACAAGAACGGACGCACCGTCGAGAACGCCGTGGGCGGCCAGCTCGAGGATGGCCGCGTCAATGGTGGGCGAGTAGCCAAAGTCATCCGCGACGTAGATCACCGATGGGATGGTAGTCTTGACCGCCATGAAGGACGAATCCTAACATGCACCGCGCATCTGGAACCGACGCGCGCGCGTCTGATGGCAAACTGGAGACTCCTGGATGCCCCCTTTGCGGATGCGCGCTGGCGAAACGGTTCTTCGAGGCGGAGTTTCATCCTTACGCTCTTGCACGTTGCCAGTCCTGCGAATTCCATTTCCTGTCGCCGCGGGCGCCGTGTTCGGAGTTGGTCGAAAGCTATCGCGGGGCAGACTACTATGGTCGTGGCGGCCCAAGTGGCTATGACGACTACCAGGGCCAGGCCACGGCGCTCGGCAGAACCTTTGCTCGGATGGTGTCGGAGCTTCAGCGCCGAGGCCTCACTGGCGGTGATCTGTTGGAGGTCGGGTGCGGCTACGGCTACTTCCTGGAAAAGGCCCGCGGGAGGTTTCGACGGATCGAGGCCACCGAGTTTTCGCTTCATGCGATAGACAAGGCCAAGCGGCATGCCGATGCGGTCTTTGCCGGCGGGATCGAGTCCGTCCCACCCGGGCGACAGTACGACTTGCTCGTTGCCCTTCAAGTTCTTGAGCATGTGTACGAGCCGCGCCTATTTCTTCGCGAGCTGCGCGAGAGACTGCGCCCCGGTGGACATCTGCTTCTGGGCGTCCCGGACATGGCCAGCCCTTGGCGGATCTTGCTGGGTCCGAGGTGGCCATCGTTCAAGATCCCCGAACACGTTCTCTACTTCGAGAAGGCCTCGCTTCATCGCTTGATGCGCGAAGAGGGTTTCCTGGATGTCGTGGCCATGCCTTATCCCCATGCGTTTTCCCTGCGCCTCTTGGCGGGAAAATTTGGGATCGAGCTGCCTTCTCGGTTTGACGGCCGGTGTCTTTGGGTACCTAGAACGACCCTTGCGGCAATAGGCAAGCGATGAGCTTCAGGTCTCACGTCCCGTACTTGCCCGCCCGGTGATTGAGCAGAACCCGCACAAAGGTTCTTCCGACCCCGAGGGACATGGAGAAGACCTCGCTGGTTGGCTCGGGGTTCTTGTAGCTGAGTCTGACGGGGAGGGAGGCGATGCGGTAGTCGGCCGCATGCGCGGCCAGCAGGACTTCGAGATCGAAGACAAAGCCACCCACCAGAATGCGCGAGAAACAGTGCTGTGCCGCTCGGCGGGAGAACATCTTGAAGCCGCACTGGGTATCCAGAACTCTCAAGGGGGTCAGATTCCGGACGAGAAAGTTGAAACGCTCGCCGACAAAGGCGCGAAAATGGATATAGGGGATGGCGGAGGCCGGTACGCGAAACAAAGAATCCTTCAAACGCCGATCGCCGATGACGACATCGTGGCCAACCTGGATCGCCTCGTAGAAGCGCTCAACTTCGGCGAGGGCGAAGGTGTTGTCGCCGTCGACGAATCCGACGACGGCACCGGTTGATTCTTCGATTCCTCGCCTGATGGCGTAGCCCTTGCCCACGTTTGGGGAAAGCCTCAGGACACGAAGTTGCTCGAAGAGGCTGCCTTTCGCTCGCGCGGCCTCGGCCATGCCATCCGTGCTGCCGTCGTCAACCACCACCACCTCGAAACGAGGGCCGAGGCGACTGACGAAGGGCTGCCGGGCGAGGTCGTCGAGCATCGGGCCGATGTTCTGTTCCTCGTTCAATCCTGGGATGATGAGGCTGAGGTGGGGTTGATGGGTCATGATGGCGGGGATGCAAGCGTGGACGAGCCTGGGCTGGGTAGATCGATGGGGCCGAAAAGCGTGAGCACGCCGCCCAAGAGGGCCACCGAGACGTGACAAGAAAACATGGCGAGAGATCCCGCGACCGCGATGCTCTTGGGAACACCGACTGCGCCGTAGAGCACGACGAAGGCGGCTTCTCTGACGCCGAGACCGGACAGCGTGAAAGGCAGGAAGGCCGAAGCCGCGGCGAGCGGAATGATGGCAAGCGATTGCACCAGCGAAACACTTGGGGACATTGCGTGGACCAACAGATGACCACCCAAGGCGACGCAAGCTTGAATCGCCAGCGACAAGAGGATGACGGGAACAAGCGGGGCGTATCGCTCCGGCGTGGGAATCTGTGCAACCAAGCGACCCAGGGGCCCCGGCAACACGCGGGCGAGGCGACGAGCCGAGGCGAGGAATACCAGCGTGGCCCCGACGGCCGCGAGGGCCAAACCCGCCAGCCAAGGAAGATGGGCGACACCTCCAAGCGGATGCCAGAGCGTCGCGCTGGAAGCCAAGAGCAACAGCGCGGTCATTCCCATGAGTCGCTCGACAAAGACGGTCGCCAATCCGGATGCGGCCTTGCCATCCGCGAATGCCAGCCGGCTGACGATGCCGCGCACCAAGTCGCCGCCGACAGCGCCGGGAAGGCAAGTGTTGTAGAACGTACCCACGAGATAGGTACGAAAGAGAAATCCCAACGGAGGAATGTTGGTCGCGCCAAAAGCGCGAAGCAGAATGCTCCATCTTCGCGCGCCCAGGCCCACCGCGAGGAGGTACAGCACCACCGCCTCTGCCCAGACCAGGGCCGGCACAGCCGCGAAGGCTCGCAGCAAGGCGACGAAATCGATGGTGGCGGCCAGATACGCTAGCGCCGCGAGGGTTACGGCGATTCGGACCAAGGTCCACCGCCGGTGCGTGTTGGTGACAAGTGTTGAATGCACGTAAGGTTTCCTAGTCGCTAGGGTGCCGCCGGTCCTGGGCTGGAGGCACAGCGATCGCGAAAAGCGAGCTTCGCTGGCTCGTACACCGGGTTGACCTTGTTGGCTCGGGCGTAGGCCTTGCAGGCCTGCTCGATCCGTCCGGCACCGTCGTGGGCGACGCCGATGTTGAAGATGGCTCGGTAGTTGAGGCCACCGGTCAGTGCCACCGCACGCTTCAAGGTTTGGATGGCGTCGGCCCATCGGCCAAGATTGAGCAGAGTCACGCCCTGGTTGTTGAGGGCGAAAACGTTGTAGGGATCCAGCGCGGCTGCGCGTGAAAAGAAGGGCAACGCCTGTTCCCACCGCTGATCTTGCGCAAGCACGGTGCCGACGTGGTAGTTGGCCATGCTGCTGTCCGGCTGCATGCCGAGAGCGTGAGCGTACAGTGCCGTGTCGTCTCGCCAGGTGCGTACTTGCCTGACCGCGATTGGCAAGAGCGCTGTGGTCCAAAGCAGAGACAGACCCAAGATGAAGGGGGTGAGTCTTGGTCGATGGTGTGAGATTTCCCCCAAGAGAGCCGAGCAGGCGACAATCAGGCCGAGCAGGCTCGCGTAGACATAGCGGTCGGAAAGAACATGAAAGGAATAGACCCCGAATGGGGACGTGGCCAGAAGAGCACCCGACCAGCAGAGACCCGAGCTGGCCTGCGCGGCGGCCCCGCCGGGCCCCTGCCGCTTCCGAGCGAGGAATAGAGCCGCTGCCAGGATCACGGCCAATGCAAGACACCAGGGGACCCACCCCGTGTGAAAGGGACGTTCGATGGAAAGATCTGTCGGGAGCAGTAGGGCTTCGACATAGCCAGCGAGAACGGCCGGAATCGCCAAGATCATCGCCATGGGGCTCTCACCATTTAGGCCGTCGGCGCTGTGGAGTAACAGGGCACGCAGGAAGAGCCAGACACCGATCGCGGCGGTTTGCACGGCCGCCGTGGCCGCAAAGGCGCGCGGGCGCCCCTGCACGAAACCTATCGCCAGAAGGGCCAACGGTATCCCCAAGGCAGCTTCCTTGGTCAGCAAGGATGCCGCGAGGGCGAGCGCGCTGACCGTCGCGAATCCCCAGCGGTCGCGTACTTTCTGGGCGTCCGCGCTCGCGCAGGCGGCGAGGGCGGAGAGCAGGGTGAATGTTCCGGCCAAGAGATCGCTGCGAGCGGCTACGTAGGAAACGGCCTCGATCTGGAGCGGATGAAGGCCGAAGAAGGCGGCACACAAAACCGCGTGCCAGTTGCCAAGGCGAAAGAGCCGGCGAGCGGTGGCGAAGCCAAGAAATAGATTGAGCAGTCCGAGAAGAACGTTGTGGGCATGGAAAACCGCCGCGTGCGGCCCCGCAATCTGGATGTCGAACCAGTAAGACAGGGATGCGAGGGGGCGATAGCTATCGAAAGGCACGTGAAAGCCGCGGGTTTCGAGCAAGACGGCGTCGAGCTGCTCTTGTTGGGTAGAGCGAAGCAGTCGCCCGAGGGGTTGTTGGTAGAACGAACCCTGGAAAACCGTGTCGTCCCAAACGAGCCCATAGCTGAGGGTCCGGCCGAACTGGACGAGAAACAGCGCCCCGAGGAGCAGGAGAGCGATCCTGATATTCCTCGGGCTGTCGACGACGGACATGCCCGAGAGCGGGCGATTTTCACCACGCACAAACTGACGCCAGCGCGAGCCCGACGGACAGACCTTGCCCACGTTGTCGTCGCTGAAAGGCCCTGTCACCACGTCGCCCAGTGTACCGCAACTCGCCCGCGTTCACTCATCAAGACGGAGGCACCGCCAGGAAGATCCTGACGGCGATGCATACACCAACAGCTGTGCTAACGTGCAACCCGCATGAAATCTCTCGCCTACACACCACTCGAACGGCTCTACGTAAGAAGGCCGGTTCGGAGAACGCAATTTATCACGGAACGATGTCGCGCTCGGGTCGTTCTGGATCTGGGTTGTGGTGACGAAACGGCGCTCATAAAACACGGTACCCCACACTGGCTGCACGGCCAGATCATCAAAGTGGCCAAGCGAGTCATCGGGGTCGACTACTCCAAGCAGGTGCCGCCCGAAGGGGAAATCACGGGGCCCAACAGCCGCATCGAGCATGGCGATGTCACTCGTCTCGAAGAGGTCATACGAGACGCCGATATCGAGGTGGTCGTGGCCGGAGAGTTGCTCGAACACCTTCAGGATCCCCTGGCCTTCTTATGTCAGCTGCGCCGACTGTATTCTGGCCGGGAGCTAGTCCTCACGACGCCCAACGCGACCTCACTGTCCAATGTGGTCTTGGCGGTTGCGTCCCGCGAGTCGAATCACCACGATCACCTCCAGATATTTTCGGTCAAGACGCTAAACACGTTGTGCCTGAGGGCAGGATTTCAAGATTGGGAAATCATTCCCTACCATGTGTATTTCACCGAGATGCTACTTCGCTCGACTGGGCTCCGCCGTTTCTTGGTGGGGATCTCCGAAAATCTAGTCAATCTGGCGGAAGGCTTGTTCCCCGTGTTGTCAGGAGGACTGATCCTCCATATCAAGGCGATGTAGCCGATTGGACGGGAGGCAATCCGGCCCGGATCCGCTCCGAACGGCTCGGTCCGACTTCCACCACGGGCTGCTAGGCGATGCGGCTTTGCTCGCCGACGACAAAATCAATGAAACCAAGTGTCCTCTTCGCGGTTTCTTCCCAAGTGAATTCTTTCGCGCGCTGGTGTCCTTTTTCAACCAACTCCGCTCGGGCCGTCGCGTCCTTCAAAAGAGATACGATGGCTTCCCCGATTTTCTCGGGATCGCGTGGATCCACGAAGAGTGCGGCGTTTCCTGCAACCTCCAGGAGCGGTTCGATACGCGAACAGATGACCGGCACACCGCAGGCCATTGCTTCCACCACGGGCAGACCGAAGCCCTCATGAAGGGTAGGAAATACGAATGCCTCACAGCCTTGATAGATCAGGGGAACATCGTCGAAGGGGATCCAGCCAAGCAGGACCACATCGTCCTGCAAACCCAAGCGGCGAATCTCCCGCACCAGAGTGTCCTCGCCCTTGTCGCGTGCGCCAATCAACACGAGCTTCAGCTCCGGGATCTGCTTTTTAGCGTGCTGTAAGGCGGCGAAGAGCCTGGGATGGTTCTTGTGCGGAAGCGAGGCCGCAGCATAGAGAATATAGCGATCGGGGAGCCCATAGCGTTGCCGAATGGCTGACGTCAGGGGCGGCTGCTGCGCCTTGAACAATTCGCGATCGACACCAAGGTGACAAACCGCGATTCGCTCGGAGCGAACGTGATAGAACCTCAAAATATCGTTCTTGACGTGATTGGAAAGGGTCACAATCCCGTCAGCGCTTTTCGAGCTCGCATAGATGATGCTCTTGAGGAACAGCAGATACAGCCTGGAAAAGTTTTGCGGCTGGTTGACATGCTGGAGATCGTAAAGGACGAGAACCGATGTCGCTGGACAGAAAATGGGCGCTGTGAGACCGGTGGATAGCAAGACATCGATCTTGTGCGATCGCACTTGGAATGGAAGCACGCATTGCTCCCAAAGGATTCTAACGGGACGGCTGGTCGCCTCGATCGGGCATGGAATCACCGTGATTCCCGGTGCCAAGGATTCGAAGATGCCTGCGCTTTCCTTATTGATGAAGATGGAGTACCTGTTTTGCGTGTCAATGGTCGTCAGCCATTTGACGAGATTGCGCGTGTAGGTTTCTGCTCCGCCTACCTTGCCCGGCAGCAGGTACAGGGCGTTTATTCCGATATGCAAAGATTTCTCTCCGTTCCGTTTCGATAAGGGTTCTCATCGACCAGCAGGGTCTGCAAGTTCATGAGTGACAACTGCTTCATGCCGGCCAATCGTATCCTACGGAGAATTGGCCGGGTTGAAAAGGAGGCCGCCCGGTTCATCGGCGATCCATAGGGGCTTGTCTGGACCACGAGGCGCAGTCTACCCCATCGCGTCCCGCCGAGGGCCGGTCGGCGCGAACAGTCTGGGCCCTCGGACACGGGATGTGCGCGAATCTCGGGGGAGGAGTGTTGGGGCTCGAAAGCGACATGGGTGTCGCGGTCCGGCGACGCGATCATGGTTCCGGCAGAATGGAACAGAGGCACGCGAGGACTTTCAAGGGCATTTCGCCGGTCGCTTCGGCACGTCCATTGCTTTAGCGCGCAGGATGGGGATTCTCAACCTGTCGTCGGAGCCGTGCCTTGTCACCAAAGACGAGGGTCCTGACGTGGTGGAGGTTGTGACACCCGCCACTGATAGTGCCTACTTCGTCGAGAACAGGCTTGCCAAACCGAGCTTCTTCGCCCGTGTTGCCGCGAATCCGGCACGCGATTGGGTTCTTCTCTTTCTCGCAATCCAGTGCTTGGTCAACGTGGACGGAAACACCAACGCCCAGTCCCGCTGGGCGAGCATGGCGGCCTTGGCCGAGGACCACAGCTTCCGCATTGACAATTACCACGAGCAGACGATCGACTGGGCCCAAACACCTGACGGCCACTACTACTCGAACAAGGCACCCGGACCCGCGCTGCTCGGATATCCGCTGTTTCTCCTCATGGACAAGATTTCGACCCGCGGGGCGAAGAATCGCGAGGAGCGCGATCGGAAGCGCCTCGAAGACAGAGGCGCTGTCCTGCACGCACTATCGGTCGCAACCCAGGCGATCCCCTACGGACTCATCGTGCTTGGATTGATCGCGGCTCTGCGGCGGATGGGGCTCCCAGTGCGCGCCCTGCACGTAGCCGCCTTGGCCCTGCTTTTCGGGAACACGGGAAGTCTGTTCATGAACACCTACTGCGGGCACGGGATGGCGACGATGTTTGTCGCGGCTCTGCTCTTGGCATGGCACAGGAATAGGCCATTTCTCGTCGGGCTGTTCTTCGGGCTGGCCACGCTGTGCGACTACGGTGCCGCGCTTCTTCTCTTACCTTTGCTGTGGGTCCTGTGGCGCCGCTCTGGGACGCGCCTGCGCCGCTTCGGACGGTTCGTCCTCGGGGGAGTCGTGCCGGCCGCTGTCTCCGCGGCCTACCACCAGCACTGCTTCGGAAGCCCGCTCAGCTTGGCCAACAAGTTTCAGAATCCGGCCTTCGTTGACATCGCCAACGTAGTTCCCAATCTTTGGGGCGTGCTACGGCTGGTCCCTCGAGCTGAGGTCCTTGCCGACCTCCTGTGGAGCACACAGCGGGGTTTGCTTTTCACCCAACCCTGGGCTCTCCTCTGCCTGCTGATCGTGCCCTTCTTGTTTTGGCACAAGTCGGGTTGGCTGCCCGAGCGGCGTGCCTTCGCAAAATGGACCTCGGTCTTCGGCGCGTTTGGGCTGATTCTTCTTTTGGGAATGAACGCCAGCTTTGGTGGTTGGCATGGTGGCGCGACGCCGGGGCCACGCTATCTGGCCGTCGTCTTTCCCGCGCTAGCGCTGGCCATGACGGGTATTTACACACGGGCCAGCGAATTCTGGCGGCAGGCGCTGGTGGTGACCCTGGTTGTCTCCGTTGTCCTGTTCGTCTTGTTCTACAGCACCGCCGAGCTGCTCGCGCAGCCTAGCGATCCGCTGTCGCCCTTCTACTTCAACCTGCTCGTCGGGGGGCAGGGGAAGAATCTGTCGCGCTGTCTCTTTATCGTTCTGGGATTCGCGTGGGCTGGCTGGCGGGCCGTCCAAGGCGTCCGCAGGGAGGAAGGCCGCTCTACGGCTCTCTCTAGCCAGTTGTAAGTAGATGCGATCTCTCCGATCTACTTGGCCAGCCCAAGCTGAACATCTACTATCCGAAGGGGCCGGGTAGGTGTACGACCCACGTCTTGCACACCACTATCCATAGGATGCCTACCAGCATATACTATCGGGCCGGTTCGACCGGACGGCTCGCAGATCCTTGCTGAACTGTCGAGCTGTCGGTGGCGTTCAAGCCACTATGCAAGTGCTGACATTCCCCCTATCGAAAGAGAGCGAAGCTGCGATGGCACACAAGATTGCACCCGAATCACGATCATCTCTGACTGGCGCGTTGCTCGTTGCGGCCTGTTGCGCGGCGAGCTGGACGATCGGATGTAGTTCGTCGAGCGGGGAGCCAACCCCAACTGGATCCGGCGGCGCCAAGTCATCAGGCGGCGCGGCCACCACGGGAGGCGCGACTGGGACCGGTGGTGCATCTAGCACTGGCGGTGCGTCTAGCACGGGCGGCGCGCCAGGAACGGGCGGTTCGCCGAGCACGGGCGGCAGCGCCAGCTCGGGCGGAATGAGCAGCTCAGGTGGCGCAACCAGCTCTGGTGGCGCGACGAAGGGCACCGGGGGCGCCACCGGCGGCAGCGCGGGCGGCACGCCAGGCAACGGCGGTGCGCCAGGAACGGGCGGTGCGAGCAGCGCGGGAGGCGCCGGCACGGGTGGCGCGACAGGAACGGGCGGGCTGACGACGAAGACGGGAGGCGCGACCGGAACCGGCGGAAGCGCAGGAAGCACGGGCGGCACGACTGGCACGGGTGGAGGTTCGGGCGCGGGTGGTGGCGCGGCAGCCGGGCTGCCGGCGGCAGCCGATATTCTGGCCATTCTTAAGAAGGTGATCCCCTACGAAATCCAGCTGGGGCCAGAAGATCCGTCCTGGGTCAATAAGTGGACCGAGGCCACATTCTACATTGGCGTGATGGAGGCATACTCGGCCACGGGCGATGCGACCTATCTGGCGGATGCAACGACCTGGGGCACAAAGAACAAGTGGACCCTGCTTGCTTCGCCCACGCGGAGTGCGGACAACCAATGCGCCGGACAGGTCTACGAAGACACCTACCTCGCGAATCCCGTCGCCTCCAACGCGAACATGTACGCGAACCTGAAAACCAACATCGACGCAATGAAGGCCAGCCCGAGTCCAGGGATCTCCAAGTCCAACGACTGGTGGTGGTGTGATGCGCTCTTCATGGCGCCCGGGGGAGTCTCTCGCATGGGCAAGATCACCGGGGATGCCTCGTACTACAGTTTCCTCGACACCATGTGGGCGGCTACGCAGAAGGGCCTGTTTGATTCAAAGACGGGTCTGTTCTGGCGGGACTCGACGTTTGTCAACGGAACCACCTATTGGTCGCGCGGCAACGGCTGGGTCATGGGCGGCCTCGCGAGAGTCTTGGAATACCTTCCCACCACCGACGCGAGCTACAACTCATACGTCACATTGCTAAAGACCATGGCTACCGCGGTGGTGCCCTACCAGCAAGCTGATGGGACGTGGCACTCGGACCTCACGCATCCAACCACGTATAACAACCCGGAAGTCAGCGGCACGGGCCTCATGACCTACGCTATCGCCTACGGCATCAACCAGGGATTGCTCGACAAGGCGACCTACCAGCCCATCGTGGCCGCGGCCTGGAAAGGCCTCGCGGGCGCCGTCGACGCGCAGGGCCGGGTTGGCTACATTCAAGCGACCGGAAGCGCGCCCGCGGCCGCCACGGCCACCGAAACCCACGACTACGGGGTCGGCGCCTTCGTTCTCGCCGCCAGCCAGATCTACCTGATGGTCAAATAGTTCAGCCTCACCATCGCGAGGTGAGCGTTGAGCCGTCCAGCGGTGAGAGGTGTGTCACCCCCATCGAGCGAACAAGGGCTCTAGACCACCATTGGGAGATCTGGGCAGACGGATACCTGCCGCCTAATGCGGCCAGAGGCTCACGCGGCTCACGCGTCGAACAGTTCTGTCTGCGCCTTTGGCCTGTGGCGTAGTTCGCGGGCCTGCCAGTACGGGGCGAAGGCGCGTGGGGCAGGGGTTGGGGGGCAGGCCTTGGCCCCGGGACCTACCCGCCACCCTTCCCACCCCTCGCGCTACGCGCTCGCCCGCCACACTTGGCGCATTTTTCGACGTCCTCGCCGAAGACCCTCGGCGGCGTTCGATACGAATTTCGGGCTGTCGTCTTGAACGCGAAGATTCGACCATCGTCACCGAGCCACTTGTCACGACGGTCAATCTGCACGAGATAATGCCTGCGTGGCACTCGGAGTCCTGGTATCCCCAATTTCACTCATCCTCCTCCTGGGGTCAGCGGTCGGCGACGAAAGTGCGCGGGCAACGCCTATCGCGTTCGACCTCGTCCGTGGTCCGGGTGCCGAGCGATGTCCGGATCACGACACGCTGGCTGATCGAGTGGCGGTTCGACTTTTTGAGGCCGAGGGGGCCCGCAGTCCCGTGGCCGATCGGGTATCCATCGCGATCGCGCGCGCACCCGAGGGGTACGTGGCCACCGTCGCGACACAGGGATACGCGGTTGGAGTCCGGAACCTGGTCGACGACAGCGAGGATTGTGCTGGCTTGGCCGAGGCGCTCGTACTGACGCTTTCGATGATCGCGGACGGTCAGGTGACCCCGCCTGCGCCCATACCAGCGGCGCCGCCGATGGTCCGGGCTTCTGCTCACGCCTCACGTCCATGGCAGCTCGGTGCAAGCGCACTCGCCTCGACCGGAATTCTCGCCGCCACGAGGGCCGGTATGACCGTCGACGTGCTCTGGCGCCCGTGGCCGCGGATCGCGACGGGGCTGTCCGCGCTGTGGATGCCCACGCGATCCATCGACGAGGGCGGCGGAAGCGTGAGCTTCACCGTCGTGGCGGCCATGGCCAACGTTTGCGGCGCTATCGTGCCGTTTGGGGCACGTGTTTTACCCGCCGTGTGCGGGGAGGCAGGCGCTGGCGGGCTGAGGGGCGCGGCGGACGGTTACGCCGGGGCGCAGTCGCTGTGGGCCCCGTGGCTGGTAGCGGGGGGCTCCGTCGATCTCGGCGTGCGCATTCATTCTCGTTTCAGCCTGACTGCGCGGACCGGGTATCTGCTTTCGCTGCGGGACGCACACTTCATGGTCGGGGGCCTCGGCCGTGTCTATGACTCCGGTCACCCGGGCTGGTTCGCGGGGCTGGGCACTTTGGTGCGGATTCCGTGAGAATCGCGGCGAGCCAAACCCGCTTATCATGCTGAGCTGATCCTTGATGGACTTCCGAGGCCTCTATGAGGAGCACGTCGCGCTGGTCTGGCGTGCACTTTTTCGCCTGGGCGTGCCCCAGGCAGACCTTCCGGACGCGGTTCAGGAGGTCTTCCTGGTCGCTCACCGCAAGCTGCCCGAGTTCGAGGGCCGCTCGAAGCTGAGCACGTGGCTGGTCGGCATCTGCTGTCGCGTCGCCAGCGACCGGCGTCGATTGGCCTATGTGCGGCGCGAGGTCGGAGACATGGACGCGCTACTCGGGTGTGGCGACGAACGCCCCGGTCCGGACCAGCTGATGGAGCAACAGGAACGGGCGCAGGTGTTGGATGAGATTCTGGCGCTGCTGCGGCCGGAGCAACGCGAGGTCTTCGTGATGTTCGAGCTCGAAGAGCTTTCTGGCAAAGAGATTGCCGCCATCGTGGGGGCTCCGCTCAAGACCGTGTTTTCGCGGCTGCGTCTGGCCCGCACGGCCTTCACCACGGCGCTCGCAGCGCGCCGATCCGATTGCTACTGTGTCGCCAGCCGCTCCGTGACAGTTGCGGCCGCGGTCGGGAAAGGACAGATCCCATGAAAGAGCCTGCTCGCTGGCGCGAGCCTCTGGGCGGGGCCGACCCCGAGACGCGTGCGCTCTTGCTCGAAGACCGACCTCCGGTTCCGAGCGCCGTCGAGGTGAAGAGCATGTGGTCGAGCCTGGCCGCGCAACTTCCCCTTCTCCCAATTTTGCCGCCCGCCCCGCCGGCTCCGTCGAACATCCCTGCCGGGGCAACCGCCACGGGCACGTTGCTGGGAAAGATCACCCTGGTCGCGGTGACGACTGCCGTCGGCGCGGGGGTTGGTTGGCAGGGCTTCCGGGCACGTCACCGAACGACAAACGATCACCGCACGGCGACCGCCAAGCGCGCCCCGCCAAGCGCGCCACCGCGCGCACGTGAGCTGGCGAGCTTCGATCCGGTCACGGCCTCTACCACGACTCCTGCGTCCGCCGGCGTGCCACCAACCGCGCTGCCTACGGCACCCGTGCCCGTGCCGATGAGACCTGATCCGCTGCCAGAGAAGCGTTCGCGCCCGAGGCCGCTCGCGGAAGGCCCGCGGTCGCCCCAGCCTCCGCAGGCGGTCGGCCCCGCGCTTGAGGATGTGCGAGAGCTGGAAGCACTGGACGAACAGGCGGTATCCGTTTGGCCGCCACCGACCTGGCCCGCGCCAGCCGTGGGCGAAGCCAAGGGGCCACCCGTTGGCGAAGCACAAGGCCCGCCCGTTGCGATACCGCGGGCCGTTGCCCCGGTGGGACGACCGTCGCCGTACGCCATCAACGCTCTGCTGGACGAGGGCCGATGCCTTGCCAGCGCCCGCGCTGCCCTGCACGTGCACGATGCGGATCGCGCGCTCGACCTTCTGAAGAGCGTGCCGAGCAGCGCAGCTTTGGCGCAAGAACGAGAAGCGCTGACCATCGAGGCCATGGAAGAGAAACCTGACCTGCGCGCTGCCGCCGCCGAACGTGCGCTTCTCTTCCTCCGTGCCTACCCCAATAGTCCCTATCGAGCGCGGGTAAAATCTCTCATTCTCGAGCGCAAGTGAGAATTGTGGGCGCTGGTCCCCACTAAGGAGACACAAGGAGACCTGATGACAAAGAAATTATTCATTCCATTCGCAGTGAGCACAATCATGGCCGGTCTGTGGGCGGGCTGCCCAAGTGGCGACTACGACCTCGGACACATCATCGTCGAGCCATCCGGCAGGGGCGGTATCGCGCAAACAGGCGGGACCGCCGGAACGCTGGGCGCCGGCGGAAGCCCCAGCACTGGGGGCAACACGGCTGCCGGAGGCAATGCTGGCAAGGTCGTTACCTTCAACAATGGCCAAGCCCAGGGTGTCATGACGGGCGCGGGCTGGGTGGCCATGGGCACGGAGACCACTCTGACGGATCCGACCTGCGGCGCCGATAGGCATCCCATCATCACCGATTCTTCTTTGTGCACGACAACGATTAACTGGAGCGCCACCAACGCCCTCTGCATCTCGGGCAGCGTCGCGGCCCTGCCGCCTGTCCCGACCCCAGCCGACTACGCCAACAACTGGGGCGTCCAGGTAGGCGCAAGTTCCACCGCACCGTCGGGCGGCGTTCTGGGCCGGTCCTTCTCGAATATCAGCTTCACGTTCACGGGCACGCCGATAACCGGCGTGCGCGCCGAAGTGCACCGGAAGGGCGACCCGGACGCGACGCCCTACTGCGCGTTCGTAACCTCTGGCACTGCGGTCCCGCTCGCCAGCTTCTCCACCGAGTGCTGGGTTCCTGGAATGGGCACCACCCTCACGGCCGCCGATGTTCCCAACATCGACAAGATCGCCCTGCAGATTTCGTCTAGCTTCACGGCCATTGCAGTCCAGGACTTTTGCATGACCCGAGTCGAATTCGGGAACTAGCCTCCCCCATCAACTGATACGATCGCGGTCGCCGCGCTGACTGCGCCCGCGCCTGGCTACTGTCCGCCGTGTCCCTCCAGCAGCATCTGATCGGGCGTGGCTTCTTCGCCGGGGGCGGCGGCGCTTTCGGTGGGCGCGGTGCCGTCGAGGAAGAACTCTTCAATGCCGGTGCCGCCGGGGGCGGGCAGAAGGCCGGTTGCGGGATCGATGCGCGCGACGACCACGCCGGGGGGCTGGGCGAAGTCGCTCTCGGGCACGCCGACCAGGGCCTTGGTCATGAATTCGGTCCAGATGGGCAGGGCCGCGCGCGCGCCTTCCTCGCCACGGCCGAGCACGCGGCGCTCGTCGAAGCCGACCCAGACCCCGGCCAATAGTTCGGGCGTGAAGCCGACGAACCAGGCGTCGCGATCTTCGTCGGTGGTTCCGGTCTTGCCAGCAGCGGGGCGCTTCAGCTTCGGGGCCGCGCTGCGGGCGGTGCCTGCCTCGACCACGCTGCGCATGAGCGACACTGTGACGTACGCGGTTTCGGGCCGAATGGACTGTTGCAATTCAGGCGCGGCGATCGGTTCATTGCCGACGGCTGTCACAAGGCGCGTGTCCCCCGACTGGCCAGCGGCCGCGAAGGTGGCGTAGGCGTTGGCGAGCTCCATGGGCGTGACGACCGCCGTACCCAGGGCCAACGAGAAGTCCAGCTTTTCCACCGGGGGCAGATCGAGGCCGGCCCGCGCGGCCATCTCGCGCACGGACAGGATGCCGACGTCGGAAAGAAGCTTGATGGAGATCGTATTGATGGAATCCGCAAGGGCCACGCGCAGGCGGACTGGGCCGCGGAACTTGGCATCGTGGTTTTGCGGTTTCCAATATTTGAACACCTCGGGACTGTCGTTCACCAGCGAGGCCGCGGTGTAGCGCTTGGAGTCGATGGCGGTGGCGTAGATGAAGGGCTTGAAAGCCGAACCGGGCTGGCGGTGCGCGCGCTGACTGCGATCGAAGCCGCCCAGTCGGAAACCGTATCCGCCCACCAAAGCGAGGATCTCGCGGCGCAAGGGATCGAGCACGACCATCGCTGCTTGCGGTCCCAGTTCCAGGGCCAGCGCGACATTGCCCTCGCTGTCGCGCCTGCGCTCTGGCGCCAGGCGCACGCGCACGAGGTCGCCGGGGCGAAAGCGCTCGGCCAGTGGCGGCTTCGCGCCTTGGTTGTAGCGGGGCTCTGCGGTCATGTCGACGCCGCCGCTGCTGTCGCCGAGAAAGACCGTCAGCTTGACTTGCGTTGGATCGTCGGCGCTCTTGTCGATTTTCTCGACGATACCGTCGGTCTTGTCGTTGTCGGTCAGGGGCTTCTTGCGCTCGGCCTTAAGTTCGGCGCGCTTCTTGTCCAGCGCCTTGCCGGAAAGATGCGCAATGGGCCCGCGGAATCCGTGGCGTGCGTCCACTTCTTCAAGGCCGCGTTCGAGCGCCCAGCGGGCCAGGGCCTGCAAGCGCGAATCGATGGTGGTCTTGACCTCGATGCCGAGGGTAGAAAGTTTGTCCGCCCCGTATTTGGCTTCGAGTAGTTTGCGTACCGAATCGATGGCCTCGGGCGCCACGCTTGGTATGGCCGATCCTTCCGGAATGACAGCGATGGGCGCGGCCGCGATCTTCTTGGCCACTTCCTCGTAGATGAATTCGAGCTTGGCCATCTGCCCGAGCACGTAGATCTGGCGCTTCTTGGCCGCGTCGGGATGTTTGTAGGGCGAAAGCCGCTCAGGCGATTGCACCAACCCGGCCAACAGGGCCGCCTCGCCTGCGTCGACGTCGGCGATGGACTTGCCGAAGAAATAGCGCGCGGCCTCTTCCACGCCGTAGCGGCCGTGCCCGAAGTACATCTGGTTGAGGTAGACAGCCAGCACGTCTTCTTTGGAAAAACGCTGCGACAGCCGGCGCGCCAGAATGATCTCCTGCACCTTGCGCCGCATGCTCTTTTCTGGCGTGAGCAAGAGCTGCTTGACGACCTGCTGGGTGATGGTCGAGGCACCCTGGGCGAACTTGCGCCGGATCACGTTCTCGACGAAGGCGCGCACCATGCCCTTGTAGTCGATGCCTTCGTGCTCGAAGTATTCGGCGTCTTCGGCGGCCAGCAGGGCCTGGACCATGACCTTGGGGATCTTCGCGTAAGGCACCACTGTGCGGTGGGTGGAGCCGATCTCGCCGATGACCTTGCCATCGCGGTCGAGCACCTTGATGATCTGGTCCGGGCGGTAATCGCCGATGCCGCTCAGGCTCGGCATGGCCGGGTCGTCGCCGTAGTAAACGAAGATGCCGACCAGCGCTCCCGCGGCCGCGATCACTGGCACCGTCAAGACGATCGCCAGCAAGATCAGGCGCCGAAGCCACGAGCGTTTGCCGGATTTCTTTTTGCGCCGGGGAGCTTCGTCGTCTTTTGCGGACATGCTACTTGTCGTCCTACTTCTCTCTACTTCTCTTCCGCGTCCGGTTCTGGCTCGGGCTCGGGTTTCGCCGTGATCTTGCGAACCCAGTCGTTGCATTGCTTCTCGGTCATGGTCATTTCGGACTTGTCGAAGACCAGCGTGGATGCCACGGCGGTGGCGTATTCCTCGTCATCGAGTCGACCGCGTTCGTGCATCTTGTTCAAGATTCTGTGCACGTACCTCTCCCACTGCGCGGTCAGCGCCCCGTGGCAGTACTGCACGTAGCGCCGTTTGGGACTGGGTAGAATCGAGGCGAAGAAGGCCGCTTCGGCCGGCGACAGGTCGGACGCGTTCTTGCCGAAGTAGTGCCTGGCCGCGGGACCGATGCCATAGAGGCGCGGTCCGAACTCGATGGCATTGAAATAGAGTTCAAGGATGCGCTGCTTGGTCAGGATCTGCTCGACGAACCAGACCAGGAACAGCTCTTGGAATTTGCGCGAAAGGGTTTTTTCGCGGCCCAGGATCACGTTTTTCACCATCTGCATGGTGATGGACGAGGCGCCCAGGCGAAAACCGCCGCCCGCGATATTGCGCCGAAGCGCGGTCTTGAATTCCGAGGACACCCAGCCGCGGTGCCTGAAGAAGCCGGAATCCTCGGTGGTCATGATGGCGGCGGTGAGGTAGGGCGAGATCTTCTCGTAGGGCACGAAGTCTACGTTGTCGGGCCCGATGGCGAAGGTCAGGGTCTCGTTGTCCTTTCCGCCCGAGGGCGGCGGTGGGATCTCGACGGTTTGCAGAATCGATTCGGGGCCGGCCAGGGCCGTGACCTCGACGGGGGCTTTGGCTACCTGGCATCCGTCGATGCCCACCTTGCCGCCGAGGTCGAGCGCATCCAGATTGGCGAAATCGATCCTGGCGTGCACGTCGGCCTCGAACAATCCTTGCAGCGTGAACCCTTGCAGCTTGGGCACGAGCGGCGCCGGGATGCTGGCCAAGATTTTCGCGCACGGCGTGCGCGGCACGCGCAAGGACAGCTCGATCTTGGGAACCATCTTGAGTTCGTGCCCGTCCTTGAACTTGAAGATTCCGACCGGCAGCTCGATCGAGCCGGCCAGGCGAACCACCAGGCTGCCGATCTTGCCCTCGAGCAAGGCCAGATCGAGCCGTCGCTGGTCGCGGTCGACGGTGGCATCGAAGCGCAGGGTGAAACTGGTGTTCTCGACCGGCTCGGTGGCCAGCTTTTCGTGCGAGACGCTCAGCCCATCGACGTCCAGCTTTCCCGACAGCGCCACGCGCCGACCGGTGAAGCGCGCCTCGATCACGGCGTCGATTTCCGTGTTCTCGGGTTCGAGGATCGAGGCGGGCAAGACATCGGCAATCTTGTCGAGCGAGAAGCGCTCCGCGCGCAGGGCCACTTGTCCGTCGACGTTCGACCAGTCCACGGCTGGCTTGACCTTGCCGGTCGCGGTCCACAGCGAACGCTTGGCCCCGGCGTAGCTGCCGGCGAAGAGCACGTCGACCGCGTCCTCGCCGGCTTCGGTTGGCCGCAGGCTTCCCGTGATGCCGGTCAGCGGCAGCGTGGGCAAGAGCCGCACCTGGCCTTCCTTGACCGAGATCTGCGGGAAACCGTGGGGACGCATACCCGCCAGGGGGCCCTCGATGGTCACCGACTCCGCGCCAAAGGAAGGCGCGTTTTCGCTGTTGCGCGCGCCGAGTTTTCCGGCCACCTCGACTGCCGCAATCGAGAATCGGCGCGACGGCTCCCAGGTGGCGTCGAACGTACCAACCGACGCTGAAAGATCCGACTTGCTGTCCTGGATGCGCAAGGTTCCGTGGTGGACGATGACCACGGGATATGAAGACGGCTTGTCACTGCTCCCGCGCGCGGACGGCCTGCGCAGGCGAGTGAGCAGGGCGCTGGTGTTGTCGGCCTCGCCGCCATGGCGGATGTCCGCGCGAAGCGAATCCAGAACCACCGTGCCTGAACCCCAGGCCGCGGCAAACGAGATGTCGGCCTTGGCGATGGTGAGCAACGGCCTGGCCTTTGGACCGAGCACAAGATCCGAAATATGCAGGCCGCTCCAGCCAGCGCGCGCCTTGCCGTATTCGACTGGCATGCCGAGTTTGGCCGCGAGCTTCGAGGTCACGAGGCGGCCGCCGAGCACGCCACAGGAGATCGGGTAGGTCGCCACGAGCGCCACGATCGCGACGAGAATCCACACCCGCTTGCTCAGCAGGAGGTGGTGAAGGCGGGTTCGCAAGGCGACTCCGGGCAGCATGGCAAAGAGGCGCCATTGTACCCAGAGTTGGTTGGGGAGCTAACCGCTGTTTTCGCAGATGTCGACGAATCGCTTCAGGCGGCGTACCGGACAACTGAAGCCCGAGGGGAATCTCCGAGCGGGGCGCGCAGGTCGTCCGCGAGCTTGTGCCGGGCGTGATGGAGCCTCGACATGACGGTTCCCACCGGGCATTGGATGAGCTCGGCCATCTCCTGGTACGAGCAGTCCTCGAACTCGCGCAGCTCGACCGCTTGGCGATGCGCCGCGGGCAGCGCGGCCACCGCCGTGCGCACCAGCATCTGAATCTCGTAGCCGCAAAGCTCTGATTCGGGCGTCTCCTGGCTGCTCGGCTCACCGTCGGTGAGCGCCACTTCTTGACCGTCCGTGCGCTCCGCTGTTTCCGAGCGGCTGGTGCTCTTGCGCAGAAGATCCAGGCTGGCGTTGGTGACGATGCGATGGATCCACGTCGAGAAGGAAGCCCGGCCCTCGAAGGCGGCGAGGCAACGCCAGACCTTGAGGAAGGCGTCTTGGACCGCATCTTCGGCGTCATCGCGATTGTGGAGAACCTTCAAGGCCGCGGCCAGCGCCCGCGGTCGCATCGCAACCAGCAACTCGTCGAGGGCCGCGCGATCGCCGGCCTTGGCCCGGTCGACGAGTTCGTCGACACGCGCTTCTGCCGGCGTAACGCATAGCGCCTCTCCCGACGCGGAATGTTCTGGGATTTCGGAATCGATGAGCGTAAATGCCACTGCCTGGTGTGGCACTTCTGCGCTCTGGCGCTGGAAGGTCCCGATTTCTCCGGCTGTTTGCATGGCGGAAACATCCTTCTGCAAGGTCGGGACCGTTGCTTGCTGACATTGTGTTCAGGTGCGATATTGTCCTTCCTTACCCGCCAATGTGCCCGCTGATGATTTGGGTAGTCGGGCTATACTCCGGGCGCCGATGACCGATAGCGAGCGCATCCATTCCTTCCTGCGCCAAGCGCGCAGCCGGGCGCTGCTGGAAACCGGCATCCGGACTGGCGGCCATGCCTTTGCGTTCTTGGTGCTGGCTTTCCTCGTGCTCGCGCTGGTGGCCGCGGCGACCGGGCCCGCGGTTTCGTGGCCCTACGTCGCGCTGGGAACCATCGCGGCCTGCGTGGCCGGCGGTATCGCTCTCGGGTTCGTGCGGCCCGCGCGCGTTTTGGATAGGCCCTCCGCGGTCGCGCGTTTGGTGGGCGAGCAGCGGCCGCCCCTGGCCAGCGATCTGCTGTCCGCCGTAGAGCTGCAGTCCGCGCCGGTGGCTGAAACGGATGTCTCGGCAGAGATGATCGATGCTTTCCACGCCACGGTCGCGCAGGCCACGGAGCCGATCGTCGTCGAGGATCTCATCCCGCTCAATCGCGCGGTTCGCGCCATCGCCATCGCGGCGCTTTCCCTGCTGGCCCTGCTGGTCGCCTTGCTGGTTTTTCCAACTGCCGTGGGCCGTGGCATGCGCACGCTGTTTCATACCCCGACGCTGTTCGAGGGCGCGCAGGCGATCCGCGATCCGCTGGTGGGCGACGTGCGCGTCACCTACGACTTTCCCGCGTACACCGGACTGTCGCGCCAGATCATCGAAGGTTCGACCGGCGACTTGCGCGCCTTGCGCGGAACGCGTGTTCACATCGAGATGCGTCCCTTGCGCTCGGCCCGCCAGGCCCGGCTGTTGCTTGGCGACAGCGGCGAGGCAGGCGTCTTGGCGGCAACCCTCGACCACGGCAAACTCTCGACCACGCTCGCGCTGGAGGAAAATGGCGCGTACCGGGTGTGGCTTTTGCCCTTCCTCGGCCGGCCGCTGCGCGAAGAGCGCGCCCACCGCATCGTGGTCGAAAGCGATCAACCGCCCGAGGTCGACATCGTGGGTCCCGCCGATCGCCTAGAGCTGGCCACGCCACGTCCAGTCGAGGTCGGTTACCACGCCCGCGACGATTTCGGTCTTGCCGAGATCGCGCTCGTGTACCGCGTGAACGACGGACCTGAGCAGCGCGTGCTGCTCAAGAACGCGCAGGGCATGCGCGAGGTGCGGGCCACCACGACCTTCGAGCCAGCCAGCGCCATGCTCACGCCAGGCACGCACGTCGCTTATCACATCGAAGCCAAGGATCGCGACGAGGTTTCGGGCAGCAAGGCCGGCGTGTCGCGGACGCTGACCTTGATCATCCAGAACCCGCGCGAGGATCTTGAGGAACACCTGGTGCGCGAACGGGAGATCCTGGAAAAGCTGATCGCATCGCTCGCCGATCGGATCGAGCTCGACAGCAAGGCCGCCGAGGATCCCGATCGCTCGTCGCGCCTGCGCGAGGTTCACGACGGCGAGGCAGCCGGACTGGTCGGGCTCGGGCGCCTGGTCGAGCAGCAGCGCGCGGCAGGCGGGGCGAACAAACTCCTGGCTGGCATGCTTGCCGCGGTGGCGGCTCGGCTCGGCAAGCTTGTGCACGACGAGGAAGAGTGGCTGGCAGCGCTGGCCGGCAAGGGCGCGGGTGGCACGCCCGCCCTGTGGGCGCGCTATCGCGCCGTGGCTCCCAGGCACGTCGCAGAGCTCGAAGGCGCCGTGTTGGCCCTCGACGATCTGATCGGCCGCCAGCGGCTCGACGATCTGGCCAGCATCGGCAAAGAGCTGGTGGCCGCGCACAAGCGCTTGCAGGACTTGCTCGAACGCTACAACGCCACCGGTGACGAACAACTGCGCCGGCAAATCGAACGCGAGGTGCGCGAGCTGCGCGCGCGCATCGCCGAGCTGGCGCACAAAATCGCCGAGGTCAAGGCGCGCAACGAGGTCAGCCCGGACTTCATGAACATGCCCGACACGCGCAAGGCCATGGAACAGGCCGCGCGCCTCGATTCGCTGCTGGCCAAGGGCGACGCGCGCTCGCTCCAGGACGCGCTTTCCGAGCTGGGCGACTCGCTGTCCTCGCTGCGCGACTTGCTCGACAAGAACGCCGGGGATTTTGGCAATTCCCGCTTTCCGCAAGAATCGCGCGCCCTGGCCGAGCTGTCGCGCAAGATTGGCGATCTGGAAGGCGACCAGCGCTCGCTGGCCGAGGACGGGCAAGTTTTGGCCAAGGAGGTCGATGGTGAGCTGAGCCGGCGCATGGAAGCGCAGCAGTCGGAGTTCCTGGCCAAGGCCAAACAGAAACTCGACCAGATCCAGCGCAAGGTGGCGGGCGGCCTTCCGCGCGAACTCGGCAGCTCGGCCGAAACCGCCGTCGGGGCCGTGCGCGAGAACGTGCGCCAGCTGCGCCGCTTGCTGCCCGCCAAGGAATGGAACGAGGCCCGGCGCGAGGCCGAACGCATGGAGGGAGGGCTTTCGCACTTGCAACATTTGAGCGGCCGCCAAGTTGCACAGAGCCGGCCGCCGTCGCAGAGCTTGATCGGTTTCGACGGCCAGGTGGACGAAGCCGCCGCACTGGCGCGCGAACTTGCCGCCGATCTTGCCCGCGTGGTTCCCCACGGCAGCGATGTGATGTCGGCCGAGCAGCGCGCGCGGGCGCGCAACCTGGGCCAGCGTCAGGGCAGCGTCGAGGACAGGACGCGCGGGCTTTCGCACGACCTCGGCGGCAAGAGCGAGTCGGTGCCGGGCGCCGAGGGGACAGCCGCGGAATTGGAAGAAATCGCCGGTCAGATGCGCCAGGCCGGCGACGACCTTCAGCAGGGCGCCGCCCACGAAGGCGCGGGCCGCGCCGACGAGGTCGCCCAGCGCTTGGCCAAGTTGCGCCAGAGCATGGGACGCAAGCCCAGCGAAGGCTCGCGCGCCAGCCGCGAGCCCGTGCGCATCCCCGAGGCGGACGCGACCAAGGCGCCGCGCGAATGGCGCCAGGAACTGATGGAGGCCATGCGCGAGAAGGCCCCCGAGAAATTCCGCGACGAAGTCCGGCACTACTACGAGGAGCTGGTGCGATGAGGCCGGATTCGGTTTTTCACCACAGAGACTCAGAGAGCACAGAGGCCGGAAAAGAAGGGGTTTCCGGATCATGGATCCGAACTATCTCTGGTTCCGTGCCCTCTGTGCTCTCCGCGCTCTCTGTGGCGATAATTCTTCTGCTCGTTTCCCCTGCCTTCGCGGCAAGCGAATCGGCGAGCGTCGAACACCTGTACTCCGAGTGGCGCTTTGGCGAAGCCGACCGTGCCCTGGCGGCGCTGGTCAAGGCGCACCCTGATGAACCGGGAACATTGCTAGCCAAGGGCTACGAGCGTTTCATGGCCGGTGATTTTCGCGCCGCCGCCGCCGAATACAAGGCGGCCATCGGACCAGGCGCCGCGCCGGCGCCGCTCAAGGAGATGCTGGCGCTGGCCGAGGGATCGGCCAAGGTCGTCGACGGCTATCTCGAACGCAAGTCGGCCCACTTCGTGTTTCGTTTTCCCGTCGAGGACGCCGTGCTCGCCGACTACGGCCTCGAAACCCTCGAAGCCGCCGCGACCGCGCTGGCCGCCGATCTTGGCTTCGAACCCGCGCGGCTCATTCCGGTCGACATCCTTCGCAACAGCGGCGATCTGGCCACCATGACCACGCTGACCGACGAGGAAATCGAACGCACCGGTACGGTCGCGGTGTCCAAGTGGAGCAGGATCATGCTGACCAGCCCGCGCGCCATGCGCCTCGGCTACGAATGGCAGGACAGCCTGTCGCACGAATTCATCCACTATGTCGTCGCGGCCTTGACCCACGACCGCGCGCCGGTGTGGTTGCAGGAAGGGTTTGCCAAATTCCTCGAACACCGCTGGCGCGCGCCCGCGGGACTTGCGCTCAATCCCTCGACGCAGCACTTTCTGGCCAAGGCGCTGGCCAACGGAAAACTCATCACCTTCGATGCCATGCACCCGTCCATGGCCAAGCTGCCGCGCTCGGAAGACGCGGCCCTGGCCTTTGCCGAGGTCACCACCGCAATCGCGTGCCTGTTTGCCAAGGGAGGCAGCGCGGCCCTGCGCGAGGTCTTGACCACCGTGCGCGACGGTGGCGATGCGCGCGTGGCGGTGGCGCGCGCCTATGGCGGCAGCGGCACTTGGTCCGAATTCGAACGCGCCTGGCGGCAGTTCATGACCGGCCTTCACTACAAGACCCTGCCCGGCATGGAGCCCATCGTGCGCAAATACAAGAAGAAGGGCGTTTCGAGCGCGCCCAGCGAAGACGACGCTTCGTCCACCACGGGCGAGGCCGACAAGTTCCTGCGTCTGGGCAACATCATGCTGATTCGCAACCGTCCCCGCGCGGCCAGCGTGGAATACGAGAAGGGCTACAAAATCGCGGGCAGCTCGCACTGGATCTTCCCAGTGAAACTCGGGCGCACCTATCTGGCCCTGGGCGAGGCCGACCAGGCGCTCAAAGCCGTCGGCCCCGCCGAGACAACCTATCCGGAATTGCCCTGGCCGCATTTGATCGCTGGCCAAGCAGCCCTGGCCAAAGGCGACGCCAAGGCCGCCGTCGCGTCGCTGGTGCTTTCCCTGGCCATCAATCCCTACGATCCGAGCGTTCACTGCAGCCTGGCCGAGGCCTACCAGCGCCTGCCCGACGCCCCGGCCGACAAGCGCCAGCGCGCCGAACGCGACTGCCGCGAACTGGGGAAATAGTTACGGCTGCAAGGTGGTCGAGCACCACGAGCGGTCGTCGCAGTAAAGTTCGATTGCGCCTGGTGGACGACCCGCTTGGAGGGTCGTCTGGTTCTCGACGAGCCGACGGACTTGCCCGAGGGGACCGAGGTGGATTTGTTGCCCCTGGACCCAGGTGACTGGCTTGACGACGAGGATCGCGAAGCCTTGCATCGCGCACTGGACGCATCTGCGGCTGATGTCGTCGCGGGAAGACTTGTGGACGCGGATGATGTCTTGAAGGAAATCCGTTCCGCTTGAAGCTGCGCCGGGTTCGCTGACCGGGAAGGTGGGCACTGGCAACATGGCCAGAGTTTCTGGGCCAGGCACTTGTACAATCGTCGCGCAAGCGCAACGATAGCCCGAGGACACGACCACCCATGATGACCGGTGACATCAAGAGTAAGATCGACGCGGTTTGGAATGCCTTTTGGGCGGGCGGCATCGCCAATCCGCTGGAGGTCATCGAGCAGATCACGTACCTGCTCTTTTTGCGGCGGCTGGATGAGATGCAAGAGCTGGAGGAGAACAAAGCGAACCGGCTGAAGCAGCCCATGGAGCGGCGGGTGTTTCCCAAGGGCAAAGACGGCCGCGGCAAAGACGGGGGATGCCCGTACGAGAATTTCCGCTGGAAGAAGTTCAAGAATTTCGCCCCGGCCGAGATGTACGCCGTGATCGGCGAGCACGTCTTTCCGTTTTTGCGCGATCTCGGCGGCGACGGCTCGACCTACGCGCACCACATGAAGGACGCGCGCTTCACCATCCCCACGCCCGCGCTTTTGGCCAAGGTGGTGGATCTGCTCGACGACGTGCCCATGGAGGATCGCGACACCAAGGGCGACCTTTACGAGTACATGCTGGGCAAGATCGCCAGCGCCGGGCAGAACGGCCAGTTCCGCACGCCCCGCCACATCATCCGCCTGATGGTCGAGATGACCGCGCCCCAGGCGACCGACCTCATCTGCGACCCGGCCTGCGGCACCGCAGGCTTTCTGGTCGCGGCCGGCGAATTCCTGCGCGAGCGCCAGCCGAACCTTCTGCACGATGCGAAGCTGAAGAAGCACTTCCACCACGGCATGTTCCACGGCTTCGATTTCGACAACACCATGTTGCGCATCGGCAGCATGAACATGCTCCTGCACGGCGTGGACAACCCCAAGATTGAGTACCGCGATTCGCTGGCGCAGGATCATGCGCAAGGCAAAGCAGCCGAGGAAGCGTACACCTTGGTGCTGGCCAATCCGCCCTTTGCCGGCAGCCTGGACTACGAGAACACCGCCAAGGATCTCCTGGCCATCGTCAAAACCAAGAAAACCGAGCTGCTCTTCCTGGCGCTGTTCCTGCGCCTGCTCAAGCCCGGCGGCCGCGCTGCCGTCATCGTGCCCGACGGCGTGCTCTTCGGTTCGAGCAACGCGCACAAGGAATTGCGCCGCATGCTGGTGGAAGAGCAGAAGCTGGACGGCGTGGTGTCGCTGCCCGGAGGCGTATTCAAGCCCTACGCCGGCGTGTCCACCGCGATCTTGCTGTTCACCAAGACCAATTCCGGTGGCACCGATCGCGTCTGGTTCTACGACGTGGCGGCAGACGGCTGGAGCCTGGACGACAAGCGCACAGCTCTTCTGTCCTACGACAAGCTCGGCCCCGTGCCCAAGGTCGAGCTGGCGAAAGACGAACACAACAAGAACAACCTCCCCGATGTCCTCGCCCGCTGGCAAAAACGCGACAGCGCCGAACGCAAGCGCCCGCGAACCGCGCAGAGCTTCTGCGTCCCCAAGGCCGACATCGCGGCCCAAGGCTACGACCTGAGCCTCAACCGCTACAAGGAAGTGGTCCACGAGCACGTGGAACACCACGCGCCGAAGGAAATCCTGGCCGAGCTGGCGAAGCTGGAGACGGAGATACAGAAAGGGATGAAGGAGTTGGAGGGGATGGTCGGATGAATGCCGCTCTCCATACCGAAAGACTCAGCGACGTAGCGGAACTGAATCCGAGACTCGTCGAGAGCCTGGAGAACGACACCCTCGTCTCATTCGTGCCGATGTCAGCAGTAACAGCCGAAACTGCCAGCACGACATCCGGCGAGGAACGCCAGTACAGGGATGTCAGCAAGGGGTATACGCCTTTTCTCAATGGCGATGTTCTCGTCGCGAAAATCACGCCTTGCTTTGAAAACGGAAAGATCGCCCAGGCAAGGCTTACCCATCGCTTCGGTTTCGGTTCAACGGAATTCCACGTCGTTCGGCCACGCGCCGGTAGGGCTGACAGCCGCTATCTTCTGCATTTTCTGCGACAACAAAACATCCGCCTGGCCGGCGAACGGAGGATGACCGGCAGCGCGGGACAGCGCCGTGTACCCGAAAAGTTTCTTGCCGAGCTCGAAATCAGCATCCCACCATTGCCCGAGCAGCGGCGGATTGCGGAGGTGCTGGACCGGGCGGAGGCACTGCGGGCCAAGCGCCGCGCCGCCCTCGCCCAACTCGACACCCTCACCCAATCCATCTTCCTAAACCTCTTCGGCGACCCGCGAACGAATCCCAGAGACTTCCTAGTCAGGAGACTCTCTGAACTGATTCGTGAGAACGACAGGATTAACTACGGCGTCGTCCAACCTGGAGATGATTTCGACGAAGGTGTTCCCCTCGTTCGAGTAGCGGACCTTGTCGACGGTAGAGTAGATCATCGATCGCTCAAACAAATAGCACCCGCGATCGAATCGACCTATACCCGATCGCGTCTTCGGGGAGACGAGATCCTGGTCGTTTGTGTGGGCTACTCGATCGGTGTTGTGGCAATCGTCGGTCAGGCCGAGAAGGGATTCAACATAGCCCGCGCCGTCGCTAGAATTCCCTTGAGCCATTCCACAGACCGCGCATTCATGGCGGCCTACCTGCAGACAGACTTCGTTCAACACTACTTTGCGAATGAATTGCGGACCGTCGCCCAGCCGACCTTGAATATCAAGCAGCTCGCCGAGACCCCGGTGATGCTGCCGCCCTTTCCGTTGCAACAGCAGTTCGCTGGCGACGTAGCCGCCGTCGACAAACTGAAATCCGCCCACCGCGCCTCGCTCGCCAAACTCGACGCGCTCTTCGCCTCGCTCCAGCACCGCGCTTTCCGTGGAGAACTGTGATGTGACCGACTTCGCCCCACGCTTCAACCATCACCGGCGGTTTCAGCAGCAAAGTAAGCCATCGTTACTCGATTGACTAAATTTAGTCGCGTGGCTAAATATGACTAAACATGCCTCCCACCAGGAAGCAGCCCCAGTCTGACTTTCCCAACCCCTTTAGACCAGGGGCCGGCCACTCACCGCCGTATCTGGCGGGACGCCACGAGGAAACCAAGGAGTTCGAACGGTTGCTGGCGCAACCCGTCTTGCTTGAGAACATGGTCCTTACCGGGCTGCGCGGGGTGGGCAAGACCGTCTTGCTCGACACCCTCAAGCCCCTCGCGCAGCGGGCGGGATGGTTGTGGGTTGGGACGGATCTGTCCGAATCCACCAGCCTCTCGGATGTGAACATCGCGACGCGACTGATTGCCGACCTTTCCACGGTGACGTCGGGTTTTGTCGTGGACACCGTCAGCCGGCGGTCAATCGGATTTGGGGCGCAGGTCAAGAAGGTCGAGGTCACGCTAACCTACCAGGTTCTCATGTCCATCTACGAGAAGACCCCTGGCCTGGTCGCGGACAAGCTCAAGGCTGTTCTCGACGTCGCATGGCGCGTGATGAAGGGCACCCGAAATCCACCGCAGGGATTGATCTTCGCCTACGACGAGGCCCAGAATTTGTCCGATCAGGCGGTGAAGGAGCAGTACCCTCTGTCCCTGCTGCTCGACGTGTTCCAGTCGGTGCAAAAACGTGGCCTCAAGTTCATGCTGGTGCTGGCTGGGTTGCCGACGCTCTTCCCGAAATTGGTCGACGCTCGAACCTTCGCGGAGCGCATGTTTCGCGTGGTGTTTCTGCACAAATTAGGCGAGCAGGACAGTCGCGCGGCAATCCTTAGACCGATCTCGGAGGACGCCTGCCCCGTGTCGTTAAGCGAATCCTCGGTCGCGCTCATCGTGAAGACGTCGGGCGGATATCCGTATTTCATTCAATTCATTTGCCGCGAAGTGTTCGATACCTTTCTGGCCAACCTCCGCACCACGGGCCAGGCCGGTGTGGTTCCGGTGGATGCAATCACACGCAAGTTGGACAGCGACTTTTTCGCGGGTCGCTGGGCTCGGGTAACCGATCGCCAACGGGAACTACTATTCGTGATCGCGAAACTTGAAAACTGCGATGATGAGTTCACCGTTCAAGAGGTCGTCGGAATGGCAAAGGCGGAACTCTCCAAAGGCTTCAGCAGTAGCCATGCGAACCAGATGCTGGTCGCGCTCAGCGAGGCCGGACTTGTCTACAAGAATCGACATGGCCGGTATTCGTTCGCGGTCCCGATGTTTGGGCAGTTCGTTCTGCGCCGGATGTCCGAAAGTCAAAGGCGGTTGAAATCATCCGTGGCGAACGATGACTAGCCTCTTCGCCTTCCTGCAAGCCGAATGGCCTGATGTCTGCGAATCGGCGCAGAAGGCGGAGGCGTCGGTGTATCCGGATCCGCGCACGGCCTGTTTCTACGCCCGGCGCACGCTGGAGCTGGCGGTGGCGTGGATGTACAAGCACGACCCGGCCTTGCGCTTGCCCTATCAGGACAATCTGAGCGCCTTGATTCACGACCCGACGTTCAAGACCGCGGCGGGCGAGGCTGTGTTCAGCAAAGCGCGCATCATCAACACGCTGGGCAATCAGGCGGTGCACAGTCATCGACCGATCCAGCCGTCGGACGCGGTGACTGCCGTGCGCGAGCTGTTTCATTTCGGGTACTGGCTGGCGCGTTCGTATGCGCGGGGTGCGAAGCCGGCGGCGGGGCTGGTGTTCGATGTCATCGCGCTGCCAAAATTCGCGCCGCTGCCCAAGCAGACGGTCGAGCAATTGCAAAAGCTCGAAGCGGGGCTGCGCGAGCGCGACGAGAAGCTGTCGACCTTGCTGGTGGACAGGGCGGCGCTCGATGCCGAGTTGACTCGCCTGCGTGTCGAGGTCGCCGAGGCCAAGAAGCAGGCAGCCGCACAGCCCGACACGCACGACTATTCCGAGGCCGAGACGCGCGATGCTTTCATCGACTTGCTGCTCAAGGAAGCTGGTTGGCCGCTTGCGCAGGCGCGCGACCGCGAGTTCGAAGTCGCCGGCATGCCCAACAACAAGGGCAAAGGTTTTGTCGACTACGTCCTGTGGGGCGACGACGGCAAACCCCTGGCGTTGGTGGAGGCCAAGCGCACGCGGCGGGATGCGCGCGCAGGACAGCAGCAGGCCAAGCTGTACGCGGATTGCCTGGAGGCGCGCTTCGGCCAGCGCCCGGTGATCTTCTATTCCAATGGCTACGAGCACTGGCTGTGGGACGACACTCGGTATCCGCCCCGGCAGGTGCAGGGTTTCTACAAGAAGGCCGAGCTTGAACTGCTCATCCAGCGGCGCACCACGCGCAAGATGCTGGCCGCGGCCGAGATCGACCAGAACATCGTCGAGCGCTACTACCAGACGCGCGCCATTCGCCGCATCGGCGAGGCCTTCGAACACGACCATGACCGCCGGGCGCTGGTGGTGATGGCCACCGGCGCGGGCAAGACGCGCACGGTGATTGCGCTGGCCGATTTGCTCATGCGCTGCAATTGGGTCAAGCGCGTGCTGTTCCTGGCCGACCGGGTGGCGCTGGTCAATCAGGCCGCGGGCGCGTTCAAGAAATTCCTGCCCGACGCTCCGCCTGTGAATTTGGTCACCGAGAAGGACACCGAAGGGCGTGTCTATGTCTCGACGTACCCGACGATGATGGGGCTTATTGATGAATCACAAGACGGGCAGCGGCGTTTCGGCGTCGGGCACTTCGACCTAGTGGTCATCGACGAGGCGCACCGCTCGGTGTTTCAAAAGTACCGGGCCATCTTCGACTACTTCGACTCGTTGTTGGTCGGCCTGACCGCCACGCCCAAGGACGAGGTGGATCGCAACACCTACGAACTGTTTCGTCTGGAAACCGGCGTGCCCACCGATGCCTATGGTCTCGACGAGGCAGTGAAGGACAAATACTTGGTGCAGCCCAAGGCGGTTTCGGTGTCGTCGGAGTACCAACGCGAGGGCATCAAGTACGACGATCTGTCCGAAGACGAGAAAGAACAGTGGGACGAATTGGAGTGGAACGAGGACGGTACGGTTCCTGACCGCGTGGAGGCCGAGGCGGTCAATAAGTGGCTGTTCAACAAGGACACCGTGGACCAGGTGCTGGCCCACCTGATGACCCACGGCCTGTGCGTGGCGGGCGGCGATCGGCTGGGTAAGACGATACTTTTTGCCAAGAACCAGGCGCATGCGGATTTCATCGCCGAGCGTTTCGACGCCAATTACCCGCATTTCAAGGGCGAATTCGCGCGGGTCATCACTTTCAAGGTGGAATACGCGCAGACCTTGATCGATAGCTTCTCGATCAAGGACAAGGCGCCGCACCTCGCGCTTTCGGTGGACATGCTCGACACCGGCATCGACGTTCCCGAGGTCGTCAACTTGGTGTTCTTCAAGGTGGTGCGCTCGAAGACCAAGTTCTGGCAGATGCTCGGGCGTGGCACGCGGTTGTGCCCGGATCTGTTCGGGCCGGGCAAGGACAAGCAACATTTCCAGATCTTCGACTACTGCGGAAATCTGGAATTCTTCGGCCAGAACCCTGCCACCACCGACGGTGCGCTCGGCGAGTCGCTGGGCAAGCGATTGTTCAAGCGGCGCTTGGAAACCATCGGCGAGCTGGACAAGAAACTGCGTTTCGGCACGACGTTGGCCGATGGTCTGCAAATGGTCGTCGGCGAGCCTCGCGACGAGGCCGAGCTGCGCATGGCTGTCGCGGATCTGCTGCACGGTGAGGTCGCGGCCATGAACCTGGACAACTTCGTGGTCCGGCCCAAGCGGCGCATGGTCGAGAAGTACGCCCAGGTCGCGGCGTGGACCAGGCTTTCCGACGAGGCGCTGACCGAGCTGTCGCACGAAGTGGCGGGCCTGCCGTCCGAGCTTGAATCCGAGCCGGAAGAAGCCAAGCGCTTCGACTTGCTCGTTCTCAATCTGCAACTGGCGCACTTGCGAACCGAGCACGCCTTCGAGCGCTTGCGCGACCAAGTGAAAGCCATCGCGGGACTGCTGGAAGAGAAATCCGCGATTCCGATGGTGCGCGCGCAGATGGAATTGATCGCGGACGTGCAGACCGACGAATGGTGGCAGGACGTCACCACCCCGATGCTTGAGCGGGTGCGGCGGCGGTTGCGGGATCTCGTTCAGTTCATCGAAAAGCAACGGCGCAAACCGGTCTACTCCGATTTCGTGGATGTACTCGGAGCCGAGAGTGACGTGCAGTTGCCAGGCTTTGGTCCTGGCGACAGTTTCGAAAAATTCCGCGCCAAGGCGCGGGCATTCCTGCTGGCCCACAAGGATCACGTCGCCATCCACAAGCTGCGCATGAATCGCGCGCTAACGGCGGCGGATCTGGCCGAGCTTGAGCGCATGCTCGGCGAGAACGGAAGTCCCGACGACATCAGCCGCGCCAAGGAAACGTCGCACGGCCTCGGGCTTTTCGTGCGCTCGCTGGTCGGCCTCGACCGCGAGGCAGCCAAGGCAGCCTTGGGCGGATTCCTGGCTGGAAAGTCGCTGGGCGCGAATCAGATCGAGTTCGTGAATCTGATAGTGAATCACCTCACCGAGCACGGGGTGATGGACGCGTCCTTGCTTTACGAGTCGCCCTTCACGGATCTCACGCCGCGCGGGCCCGACGGACTTTTCAGCTCGGCCCAGGTGGACGAGCTTTTGGGTGTGCTCGAACGGGTGCGAACGGCTGCGGGCTGAATTCTCTCGGCTCGCCGCCAAACGCTGTGCGCCAACGCAACAAAAGATCAATGCAATTGGTCGTCTGGCTTGATCCGCAAGCGAACGGGGAATAAGACTGTGGGCCGCGGTGGGACATGATGCGTCCAAGGCACTCGGAGATCGACGTGACTGGTTGGGGGGATGCGCACGTCCTCAGTTACCCCGAAGATAACGATGAAGATAGCGATGAAGATAACGACGTTTCCCTCATCCTCGATGAGGACGACACTCCGGTCGAGATAGCCCTCGGCGATTTCGGCGAGAAGCCCAAAACCTTCACCGAATTGGACGTGACGCCGTCGGTGGACACGTTCCGGGAACTGGAGCGCACTTACGTCGGAGAGCAGCGCTGGGCGGATCTGGTGGGGCTGTTCGTCGAGCGCGCCGAATCCACCACGGATACGGCCGAACGCACGCGTTGCTTGGTGCGCGCGGCGCAGCTGTTCGACACCAACTTGCAGGATCCCGACCGCGCCTTCGTCACGCTGCTGGCGGCGCTGCGAGAAAACCCCTCCAACGACGACGTGATCTCGGAGCTTGGGCGCCTGGCCACGGTTCACAACCGCTGGGAAGAACTGGCCGGCATGTGCAAAGGCCTCCTCGCCGAGATCACGTCGGCACCCAAGCGCGCCGATCTGCTCGTCACCATGGCGGTCTGGTACCAGCACGATCTCGGCGACCAGGCGGCCGCCGAGAAGTCGCTCGAAGAGGCCATGTCGGTCAATCCCGCCAACTTCACGGCCTTGCGCTCGCTGGTGCTCTTGCACGGCCAGCGCGGCGATTGGCATCGGGCCGCAGCCTATCTCACCTGCGCGGCGGGGAACGCCGTGGATCCGTTCGACAGCATCGAGTTCGCCCTCGACGCGGCGGAGATCTACCGCGATCAGTTGCACGACACCGAGGCGGCGGTGGTGCAGTACATGCGCGTGCTGTCGATTTCGCCCAATCACCCCAAGGCGACGACTGCCCTGGCCGATGCGGCGTGGGAGCGCAACGACTGGGCTGCGGCGCTTCCCTTGCTCGAAGGCATGGCGGGATCGGCGAAGAACGCCATGGAGGAAACCGCGCAGCTCTGGCACAAGGCCGCCTGGTCGGCACAGATGTCGGGCGACATGGAGCGCGCGCGCGCCAACTACCGCAAGGCCTACGCGGCCCTGCCCACGCATTTGCCGACGCTCAAGTCGTGGTCGCGGCTGGCGGGCGATTGGGGCTGGTGGCAGGACGTCCTCACCACGGTGCCTCGCCTGTTGGCATTGACCGGAGTGCAGATGCCGGGCGAGGAGCGCGCCGGGCACCTCATGCAACTCGGCCAGGCGCAGGTAGCCATGCGAGATCTCGGGGCCGGTACCGCGTCCTACCTGGAGGCGCTGCGCTTGGCGCCCGATCTGCCGGGAGTTCGGCAGGCCTTGGCCAAGGCCACCGCGCAGATGGAAGGGCGGGGCAACGCCAACGCCACGGCCCTGGTCGAGCAATACCGCGTGCTTTTGCACGGCCAGCTTTCGCCCGACGAGCGCTTCGAGATCATTTGCAAGATCGGCCGCCTGCAGCGCGAAGAGCTGCACGATCAAGCGGCGGCGCTCGGCACCTATTTGCAGGCGGCGCAACTGCGGCCAAACGACGTGGGCGTGCTGCACGAACTGGTGGAAATTCACACCGCCAATCGTCACTGGTCGCGCGCGGTGGATGTGCTCGAAAACCTGGTGTCCATCACCTCGGGGCGGGACAAGGTTTGCTACCTCGGCGCACTGGCCAGCATTCTGAACAGCGAGCTTGATGCGCCCATCGAAGCCGTAGCTCTGTACGACCGGGCGCTCGACGAAGATCCGAATGACCGGCGTATCTTCGAGCACCTCGAACACATTTTGATCAAACGCCAGGAATGGCGGGATCTGACCCGAGCCTATCGCCGCATGATCAAGCGGCTCGGGTCGAGTCCCTCGCTGGACAAACGGCCGTTGCTGCTGACGCTGTGGCGAGCTCTCGCCGACACCTGCCAGAAGTATCTCGGCGACCTGCCCGCGGCGACCGCGGCCTACGAGGTTTGCGCATCGCTTGCTCCCGAGGACACGCATGCCCGCGAGGCCTTGGCCGAAGCCTACGAGGCGCAGGGGCGCGACGGTTTCGCCAAGGCGGTGGGCGCGCGCGAGCACCTGCTCGTCCACGCCGGCAGTCCCGACGCAACGGCCAAGCAGATTCGGGCGCTGGCCCAGCTGTACGGCAAGTACCAACAGTACGACCCGTTGTTTTGCGCCAGCGCCGCGCTTTGTGCTCTGACCCGGGCCGACGCGCGCGAGCGAGCCTTCTATGAAGGCAATGCCCCCAAGGGCATTCCCCTGGCCAAATCCGCTCTGACCGAGAAGCAGTGGCAGGGCCACCTTTGTTCTTCGCGCGACAATCACATGATTTCGCAGGTGCTGGCCGCCGTCACGCCTGGCGTGATTATGGCGCGTGCCAAGGACGCCGCGGCCCACGGCATCGATGCCACGCATCGCGCCCAGCTGGAAGGCGATCCGTCGTTCGTGTCGCGCTTGCTCGACTACGTCAGCCGTCTCATCGGGGTGCCCTTGCCCCCGATCTACGTGCCTCCGGGCGCGCCGGGGGAGATCGATCTGGTCGTGCTGCTCGAGGGTGAACAGCCCGTGCCCGTGCTGGTGCTTGGGCGCGACCTGGTGGTGGGGCGCAGCCATCAAGAACTGGCCTTCTTGGTGACCAAGAAGCTGGTGGGTCTGCGCGCCGACCACTTCTTGTTGTGGCCGCAGATCGTGCCGAACTTGAGCGAGCTGCAAGCGATCTTGGCGGCGGCCATCAAATTGGTGCAGCCCAAGTTCGAGTTGCTTGGCGCCGACCACGCGGCCGTGCGCAAGTACGTTTCGTACCTGCACAAGGTGCTGCCGGCATCGCAGATCGAGTTGATCGCCGGCGCGGCCACGCCCCTGCTCGCGGGAACCGTCAAACTGGATATGGCGGCTTGGCTGGCAGAGGCCGACGAGAGCGCGAACCGCGCTGGTCTCCTGGTGTGTGGCGACGTGGTGGCGGCCGCGCGCGAGGTCGTCAGGGAGGCGCGTGCGCATCACACGCGGCCCGAGGAGACCATCTTGAATCTGGCCCGCTGGGGCGTTTGTTCCGACTACCTCGATCTGCGCGTGCGCCTTGGCCTTGCCATGGTCGTGGCCGAAGCCCCGACGCCGCCCATGGCGCATTCGTTCTCCGAGCTGGGTGGCCTGTTCGAACAGGGCAGGGTTCGCCGGTAGTTCGTAGTAGAAGCTTAGATCGTCGATTCGCAGATCGAAGCTGGCGCCACCCAGGCTGGGCCCTGGAGGGTGGCTTGACGATTCTTCAAGTCCGAAGAGTCGTACGCCAGGAGCGAGCGAAAATGCCGAAGGATTCCAGAGGACGACCGCCTACGCCGGTCATTGTAAAGACGCTGAATCGCTCGCTGAAGCTTTTCGCTTTTGAGGGCGGCAAGCGCTCGTTCACGAGGGCCGATGTCGACGGGCTCGATACGACCAGAAGAGAATGGCAATCCGGTCAGCCGAGGCCTTGGTCGAGAAGCTCACGGAGCCTGTGTAAGACGCCCCAAGATTCCGGGTCCTGCCCGCGACGCGCTACCGGCTTTGCTCGCCCGCCTTGCCGGTCATGGGGACGAAACGCACGGGGATCACGTCTCTCTCGGAGAAGCCGCTGGTCGTGCGGGTGATGACCTTCAGTTCCTGGTCGGACTTGCCCACAGGCAGGACCAGCCGACCACCCACTTTGAGCTGCTGCTTGAGTGGCTCCGGCACGCGGGCAGGTGCGGCGGTCACGATGATGGCGTCGAAGGGCGCAGCCTCGGGCCAGCCCAGATAGCCGTCGCCCACGCGAGTCTTGACCTGCCGGTACCCGAGCCGCGACAGGATGTCGACCGCGCGCTCCCTCAGTGGAGCGAGAATCTCGATGGAGTAGACATCCGCGCCCAACTCGGCGAGCACCGCGGCCTGATAGCCTGAGCCGGTGCCGATTTCGAGCACGTGACTGTTGCGGCCCACCGCCGCTAGGTCGGTCATGAGCGCCACGATGTAGGGCTGGCTGATGGTCTGGCCCAGACCGATGGGCAGCGGCCGATCGTCGTAGGCGAGAAAGCGCACGCCTCCGGGGACGAATTCGTGTCGCGGCACCCTGCCCATGGCTGCGAGCACTGCCGGGTTCTTCACTCCGCGCGGTGCGATCTGTTCCCGCACCATCTCCTCGCGCGCGATCCAGCTGTCGTCGTCCTGATAGACACCTGCGGCGCCGCCGGGCGTCGGTGCTACCCGAGTCTCGACGTGGCCACAGGCAGGACGTGCGGCCGCGCAGGCGATCCAGGCGGTCACGCTTGCGGCACGCCTGAGCCAACGCCGGAAGAGTTCAACGGGCGTTCTGTTCGCGCTGGCCCCTGCGACCTTCGGCATTAGGCACCCGGGTGACCGTGCACGCAATTCCCCGATGCCTCTCTGGGTATTAAAACCGCGTTGCATCGATAGCCACTCCACCCTTCCAAGATCCTGAAACCACGCCGCGCTGATTTCCACGTCGTTGCGCGTAGTGGGTTAGCTCTTCCCCCTACGGGGACTTCGGGACGGACAGCCCACCCCGCCCGCCCCCGCGCGCTTCGCAGTCGGCCAGCACTCTTTCAAGCTTCTCCAGGCTGGGCGGCTTGGCAAGGTGGCGGTCGAAGCCGGCCTCCTCAGCGCGCTGCACGTCCTCGGGGAGCGCGTAACCACTCAGAGCAACCAGATAGGTGCCCTTGAGCCATTCGTCCGCGCGGAAGGCCCGCGCGACCTCGAAGCCATCCATCCCAGGCAGACCGATGTCGCACAGTACAACCTCGGGCCAAAACGCACGTGCCTTGGCAATGCCTTCCGGACCGTTGTACGCCACGGCTATCTCGTGCTCGCCCAACTCGAGCGCCTCGCGCAAGCTGTCGGCGGCGTCGATGTTGTCCTCGATGATCAGCACGCGCCGGCAATTGATGGTGGGGCTGCTGGTAGTCGGCTCTGCTGGCGCGGCCTCGACTGGATCGTCGGGAAGACTCACCACGAACTCGGCTCCCTGACCTGCTCCGTCGCTGTGTGCGCGAATGTGGCCACCGTGGAGCTTGACCAGCTCCTGGGCCAGTGCGAGCCCCAAACCGAGCCCTCCCTTGCTGCGATCGAGCGTCGATTCTCCTTGCATGAAGGGCTCGAACAAATGTGCGAGCGTCTCTTCGGTCATACCGGCCCCGCTATCAGCCACCACAATGGTCGGATGTTGCGTCGCCGGATCTGTGGAAACGCGCACCCGGGCTAGGCCTCCCTTGCCCGCGAACTTGGCCGCGTTCCCCAGCAGGTTGCCCACCACTTGGGCCAGCCGTGTCGGGTCGGCGTTTACGAACAGTGGCTCAGGCGCGAACTTGCTCTCGATCGCGACTCCATTCTTCTCGAAGAGCGAGCGATGGTCGTCGACGGTTCGACGAACCAGATCATTCAGCTCAACCCGCCGGCGCTCAAGTCGGATCTTGCCTCGGCTGATGCGCGTGATGTCGAGCAAGTCGTCGACCAAACCGGTCAGGTGCTCGACTTGGCGATTGATCACGGCATTCGCGCGATTCGCCTGTTCACTGCCTGGGACGGCTCGTCCCAGCACGTACAGGCTGTTGCGAATGGGCGCCAGGGGGTTGCGCAGTTCGTGAGAGAGCATGGCCATGAACTCGTTCTTGCGCCGGTCCGACTCCCTCAGCTCGGCTTCGCTCTGGCGTAAGGCCTGCTCTGCCTGCTTGCGTTCGGTGATGTCGTGGAACACCTGCACCACGCCCAGTAAGGCCCCATCCTTGGTACGCAACGGCGTGCTGACCACGAGTTCGTCCCGGGCTCCTTCGGAGTAGTTCCGCCTCACTTCGGATTCCGTTCGGCTCGCCCCTTCCGCCACCCGCACCAGCGGACAAACCGGCGTGTCGCATTCGCAGCAGGGAGAGACTTCGTGGCAGAGGTGGCCAGCCAGCTCGGCCGAGGGACGCCCAATCCGACGTGAGCGGGTCGCGTTGACTCTCAGAATCTTGCCGTCGCAATCAAGCACCCACACACCATCACCGGCGGTCTCGAAGATCTGCTGCAGTTCGGCGTGCGCGCGCTCGAGCGCGCCTTCAGCTTGCCGCCTCACCGCAGATTCCTCGAGCAAACGACGGTTGCTGGCGGCGAGCTCGAAGGTGCGCTGGTCGACGGTTACCTCCAGGCTCTTGCGGTGATCCCGGAGCTCCCTCTCGGTTTCTAGCCTCGCCACCACGTTTCCGAACAGGCCGCCCAAGGCGAGCAAGATCTCCAACTCCTCCTTCGAGAAGTCTCGCTGGGTGAGGCGACCGACGACCGCAACGCCGGTGGTTCGCCGATCGCGGGGCAAGGGAAGCATGGCCAGCGCGCATGCCGGGTCGGACAGAACCAGCGAGCCCAGAAATCCGGTCGCAAGCACCGATCGAATCTCGTCGCGCGCCTGGCGGAGAACTTCAGCCACGGGGATCTCGTGCGAGAGGAGGCTGCGCACGACCACCGGCTCACCACCTTCGTCGGCTTGCACGACCAGCACGAATTCGCAGCCAAAGAAGCTGCTGATGGCCTGCGCCAGCTCCGCCCAGGCATCCTGCTCGGGAGACAGGTTGCTCAAGTACTGCGCCGCTCGCAGCACTGCGGTCAGGCGTTCGGATGCCACGCTCATGGCGCGACTCCCATGGGCGCCAGGAACAGGCTCTGCACGAACAGATCTTCGAACTCGGCGCACTGACCGAGGTTGAGTAGGCGCGCGCGCCCGCGCACGGCCTCGACAGCGCGCGCTCCCTCGGAGGAGGTCAGCACGATCTCACAGCCGGCGAGCGCGAGGTTGTCGTAGGTCTCGACGCGCTCGGGAGCAATCGCTGGCAGCAAGCCGATGGCCTGGGCATTCGCCACGTCGAGCGACCGGCCGAACAGGCCCGTGGTGACAATGCGGCGCAGGTCCTGGCATGCCACGCCCGCCCGCCGCTCCAGGAGCTGCACGCCCGCAGCGATGGCAGCCTTGGCTCGTTGGAACACGTCCACGTCGCGCTTGCGCAGAATGATCTCGCTTCCTTTCCCACCAAGCGATAGCGCTCCCTCGGCTGCCCCGTCAACCAGATTGCCTCGGCTCGACAGCACACCGGCCTGGCGCAGGCACGCGACCCAGTCGACCAGTCCAGAACCGCACACCCCCGTCGGCCCGCCGCCACCCATGACTTCAAAACGAAGCGGCGTCCCTGTCCGCACGCGAGAAATCGCACCCGTATCCGCCGGGACCGCGCAGCGCATGCCACTTCCCTCGAAGGCAGGGCCACCAGCCGCACTCGTCACCCACAGCGTCTCGCCATCCCACAGGGCGATCTCGGTATTGGTCCCGAAGTCCAGCAACAATGCAGGGGCCTCACCCTGCAGCAGGTTTGCCGCGAGCACGGCGGCGAGGAGATCCGAGCCCACGAATCCGGCCAGAGGTTGCACCAGGTGAACCACCGCCTCACATCCGGCGCCGAGGCGCCAATTGAGCTGTCTGTCCGAGAGCCACGTGGCTGGGGCCGCCCATGATTCGGGGTCCAGCAATCCGCCCTGCGATCCGTGGAGCAGAGACAGCATCGCCGTATTTCCCACCGCAACGACAGTCGGTCGGGCCGCCACTTCAAACCCGTCGCTGACGACCATCTCGCGCAAGGCTTCGCCAACCGCGACTTCCACAGCGTGTGCCAGCTCCCGAGCCACCACCGCATCGCGGGCCGCTTGCAGCCGGGTCACCACATCCGAGCCAAAACGGGCTTGAGGGTTCAGCCCGCGGCGCGCCGCCAGTCGCCCGCGACTTTCGTCGCCCCAGAATGCGAGGCCCAGATTGGTGGTGCCAACATCAATGGCAATTCTGGAAATTCGCGCCGGACCGCTCGCAGCGGTGATGTCAGGGCGCGCGGGGCTGCAAAGCACCTCGGGCGCAATGGGGCGCCACGCTGAACGGGGCGCAAGGTCCACGACCTCGATCTCCACCTCGCCCAAAGGCACCACCTGGCACGCAAGGCGCAGGCCGGCCTCGATGAGAGCGGGACCGAGATTCAGCTTCTCCTCCGATGTCGGAGTCGACACCAGCCCCGACAAGATGCGGACCCGGCACAAACCACATGAACCGTTGCCGTTGCAGGCGGTACGCACCCGTAGGTCGGTGTCTTCCAAGAGCTGGCGAACGCTCGCTCCCGGTGTCGCCGGGATGGTCTGCGATTGGTCCCCGAATCGGGCTCGTACAACGACTGTCACGGTCAGCTGCTGTGCCTCTTGACTGAATCCACCAGAGCCTGCACGCACTCAGGTCGCGCCTCGAGCGGAATCTCACATCCCGAAGAGAGGATGAAGCCCGCGTCTGCGTCGTCGAGTACCCGTCGACACGCCGCCGCTATTTCCTCGGGCTCGGAGTCGACAAACGCGAGCGGGCGAATGTTCCCGTCCAGGCAGAGCCGAGGAGCCGCTGCCCGCGCCCGCGCCGGATCCACGCAATAGTCGATATTGCCGATATCCACGCCACAGTCTGGGTAGAGCGGCAGGATGGGCTCAACCGGCCCGGCGATGTGCAGCCAGGAGACGGGACTGCCCTTGCGCTTGAGGGCTTGGCACAGCCGCCGCAGCCTCGGGGCCAACAACTCGCGGAAAAGTGCGGGCGGCACAACCGCCGGGGAAGCCGACGGATCGAAGACGACGCAGATGTGCGCTCCCGATTCCAGTTGCGCCTGCCCAAAGCTCATCGCCACATCCGCAGCGAAGTCCAGCAGCCGCTCGAAGGCTTCTGGCTCGTCCACCGCCGCAAACAGGGCGCGCTCAGCCCCGAGAAGTTGGCAGGCCAGGGTCATGGGTCCGAGAACGCAACCCGCCACCAGCACGCGATCTTGCAGCTCGTGCCTGAGCAATCGAGCCGCTTCGAGAAGGACCGGCATGCGGCCGGCCTTTGTGGGATCGGGGACCGCAAGCTCGGCCACAGCAGACGGCCGCTCGAGCACGTACTGTTCCACGGACGGGTAGCTGTCCTTGGGAAAGCGCAGACGCGAGCCCAGTGCCTCGGTCTCCACGTTGACGTCCAGCAGGGCGAAGACGGCATCGCCGCGATAGCGCCCGAGAGCCGCCAACTGGCAGCGGGCCAGCACGGCGGCGTCGGTCAGATATTGGTCCAGAGACACGCCGGCGATCCGTGCGGCGTGCCCGAAGATCTGCGGAATCACGGCAACCTGATCGCTGGGTTCAAAACGAACCGCGGCCAGAACGCGCTCGAGCCCGGTCATGGACGGACGCCCAGCCCTTCCAGGAAATGGACGCAGTCGAAAGCGTCGTGCGCCACATAGTCGACGTTCAGCGCCTCGGCCGTGCATTGCTTAAGCGCGGCTCCGCCAGCCACGACCGCGACGTGCCCGAGCCCCCGCTCGCGCAGCAGTCCGCGCAGCTGGCGCACCAGAGGAACCACGGGACTGATGAGCCCGCTTACCAGAACGGCGAAGGCTTGTTCCCGCGCGGCTGCCGCGACCATCTCAGCGACGGGACAATCCTTGCCGCAATCGACGACCCGGAAGCCCTTGGTGGTGAGCACCATCCTGGTGATGTTCTTGCCCAGATCGTGGACGTCGCCTTGGGGCGTGGCGATCACCAGCGTGCCACGCGTGCAAGGAACCGAGCCCTCGGGAAACACTTCACGCGCAACCGCCATCGCCGCGCGCCCAGTGAGCATAATTTCGAGCAGGTTGAACTGCTCGCTGGTGCACTTGGCGCTCATGAGGTCCATGGCGGCTTCCAGTCCCTCGACTACCAGACGCTGCCCGTCGAGTCCTGGCGTCCGCAACCGGCGCGCTTCCGCGAGCGCGGCCTGTGAGTTTCCATCGAGCAGGTGCGCGACGAGCGTGCCCAGCGCGGCATCCATGGGGTTCACGCAGTATACGTTGCCTCGACGGCGGGGCAACCCGAGAACAGGGGCAGCCTTCTGCCAATGCAACCGCGCTCCCCTGACAGGCGGCCTGTCACGTGCTAGATCCCGCGCAGCGAACGTGGCGCAGAGGCTGGCTTGGGGAATTCAGGAGCGCAGTCATGACTTTGAGCAGACACAAACTTGGCAGTCAGGGACTTGAAGTATCGGCGATCGGCCTTGGCTGCATGGGCATGAGCCAGTCGTATGGTCCGGCGGACGAGGGCGAATCGATCGCGACCCTTCATCGCGCCATCGAACTGGGTTGCAATTTCTTCGACACGGCCGAGGTCTATGGTCCGTTCGCCAACGAGGAACTGCTCGGCCGCGCGTTCAAGGGCCGGCGCGACCAGGTGGTGATCGCCAGCAAATTTGGCTTTCGTATCGAGAACGGAAAGCAAGTCGGTACCGAGAGAGATAGCCGGCCCGCGCATATCCGCGACGCCGTGGAGGGCTCATTGCGCCGGCTGGGCACCGACCATATCGACCTGCTTTACCAGCACCGCATCGATCCGGCGGTGCCCATCGAAGACGTGGCCGGCGAGGTAAGCAATCTGGTTCGGCATGGCAAGGTACGATTCTTTGGTCTTTCCGAAGCCGGCACCGCCAACATCCGGCGCGCTCATGCGGTCCATCCGATCTCCGCTCTACAGAGCGAATACTCGCTGTGGGAACGCAATTTGGAGGCGGATATCATTCCGGTTCTGCGCGAGCTAGGCATCGGCCTGGTGCCCTTCAGTCCCCTCGGCCGGGGCTTTCTCACCGGCGAGGTGAAACGCGCGGAAGAGTATCCGCAAGGTGACTATCGGCGAAACGATCCCCGCTATCAGGGCGCCAATTACGACGCCAATGTAAAGGCGGCGCAGATGGTGCGCGAAATCGCAGCGGCCAAACACGAGAAGCCTGGACAGATTGCGCTTGCCTGGCTGCTACACAAAGGCAACGACGTTGTGCCCATCCCCGGCACCAAGCGCCGCAAATATCTGGAGGAGAATCTGGCTGCCGACAGCATCCAGCTCGATCCTGCGCAGATGAAGACCCTCGACGACGCCTCGGCGCCGGGAAAGTTCCTGGGCCGGCGTTACCCCGATTGGATGATGGCGACAATTGATCGTTGATCCGTCGATTCATCCAAAACGCGAAAGAATCGCGCGCAAATGGTTCGTTTCAAGTCGCCGCCGCGTGATCGCGCACACGCCGGATCCATCCTTGGGCTACTTCTTCGTTGGACCGAAGAGGTCGTCGTCGGTCCAGCTGCCTTTCTTGCCCATGGATTTCGGACTGGGCTTGGGCGCGGATTTTGCGTTGCTGGCAGGGCTGACCGCCTGAGACGGTTCATTGCTTTGCAGGTTCTGTTGTATTTGCGGCGGCGGGAGTGCTTGTTGATTGTCTTGGCTCTCCGCTTGGTTCAGTGGAGCCAGCCAGTCTTTCCCGTCCTTCGCGCCCGACCATCCCGGCTTGCGCCCGACTTTTGATTTGGGCGTGTACGCCCGCGCCCCCGCTTTCTTCTTGGCGAGGACCTGAGCCTTCTCCAGCTTCAAGGCTTGTTCTTGCTTGAAACGTTCGGCCTGTACTGGCGAATTCGCGGCCGGTTTCTCCGCGGGAGGTTCGGGCGGCCGTGCTGCTTGTTTCGTAGGTGCCGGACTTTGCAATTTGGGCTGGCTTGGCAAAGGCTTTTCGTGCGCACGAAAACTGAAGACGGCAATCAGCGCAAGGGCGGCGGCCCCGGCGACCCAAGCGAGCGGCCACTTGTAGCTGACCTGTGCCTTGAGCGCGGCCAAAAGCGCGCGCTTGCTTTCCGTTGCCGAAGCAAAACGAGCCTTGGGATCCGGTTGCAACAGGCGCAGCACGACCTGGTCCAGGCGGCTGGGGACTTCGCTGCGACGGCGATGCAGGGGCGGAAACGCGCCCTCGGGCCGCTCGCCGGCCAGCGCCTCGTACAGCATCACGCCGACCGAGTAGAGATCGCTACGCGCATCCACCGGCCGGCCCGCGCGCTGTTCGGGCGACATATAGGGGAAGGTGCCCAGGATGGCGTCGGCGCGCGTGAGCTGGGTCTTGCGCGTGGCCGCTTCCAGGTCCAAGCGGGCGATGCCGAAATCGGCTAGGCGCGCGCCGTCGCTGGCGAGCAGCACGTTGGCCGGTTTCAGATCGCGGTGCACGACCCCGTGGTCGTGGGCGTGAGCCAGGGCATCGAGCAGGCGGGAAAAGATGGAGCGCGCATCTTCGACGGAAAGCGGTCCTTTGGCCAAGCGCACGGCCAAGGTAGGCCCGTCGACCAGCTCCATGGCAAACCAGGGCACGTTTTGACTTTGCCCGTGCGCCTTCACTTTCACGATGGCGGGATGGTCGAGTTTTTCCAGCAGGGCCACCTCGCGCCAGAAGCGCGCCACCAGTTCGGGCTCGGCGGCAAGGCTGGGCGAGAGAAACTTCACCGCCAGCGGCGCACCTCCGTCGCCGAGAGCGTGCGCGCGATAGACCGTGCCCATACCGCCGGCACCAATGAGATCTTCGACGACCAGTCCGTCCAGCTCGACTCCGGTCCAACTCCGTTCGGCCACGAAGCGTGGCTTGCCTACCAGGGTTTCAAGTCGAGCGGCATCGACCTCGACCTGGCAGGCCGGGCAACGCAGGGTTGGTTCGCCGGCCTTGGCAATGGGTAGCGGCGTCTGACAAGCCGGACAAAGAAAACTCGGGGCAGTCTGCGCGGGCACGTCTCTATCGTACTACCAAGCGCGACTACGAGAGATATCAGTGCGCGCCATCGAAGACCATGACCGGCCCGGGAGGTGGCGTGGCGACGCGGATGCCGCTGGACATGGCACAAAGCTAGCAACCTTTTATGGGCAGTGACCGATAGCCCTCATTGCCACCCAAGGACGGGATTGATAACCCGGCGGGAAGGTGGCAAAAACAACTCACGCACGGCAAGGAGGCCAAGTCACCATGGGTAGCGTCAACAAAGTCATTCTGGTTGGAAACCTCGGGGCCGATCCCGAGCTGAAGTACACCCCCAGCAACCGGCCGGTGTGCCACCTGAGCGTTGCCACCAATGATGTCTGGAAGGACAAGGCCGGGCAGAAACAAGAGCGCGTGGAATGGCACCGGGTGAATGTGTGGGGCGACCAGGCCGAGCACTGCTCGAAGTACCTGGCCAAGGGCCGCACGGTTTATCTTGAAGGGCGCATCCAAACGCGCAAGTGGCAGGACAAGGAAGGCAAAGACCGCTACACCACCGAGGTGGTGGCCGACCGCGTGGTCTTCCTAGGTGGCCAGGGCCCCGGTGCCGAGGGCAGCAGCGGTGGTGGCGGCGGGCGCGCCAAGCGCGGCTGGGGCGAAGAAGCGCAGACTCCCGCCGCCGCCGACGCCCCCTCCGGCCCGCCCCCGAGCGACGACGACATTCCGTTCTAAGGTCGGAACCCTGATGACATGTTATCCTACATGACATGTCAAAGGCAGCAGCGGCAAGGAAGAGCGTTCAACGCTACCGCGATCGGATGAGAGACGCCGGTTTGCGCTTGGTGCAAGTATGGGTGCCGGACACGCGGGCAAAAGGATTCGTCGAGGAATGTCGCCGCCAAAGCCTCGTGGCAAGGAAAAGCAGCCGCGCCGAACGTGAGGCGATGGGGTGGGTCGAGACGCATGGGGATACCGAAGGTTGGACGTCGTGAAACGCGGGGATGTTGTCGTCGTTGCCATGCAAGGCGACTACGGCAAACCGAGGCCGGCCCTTGTGATTCAATCCGATCTGTTCAACGAGACACACGCGAGCATCACAGTGGCTCCCGTGACCAGTACTATCGTCGATGCACCGCTCTTCAGGTTGACGGTCGATCCTTCGCCCTCAAACGGACTGCGGTCAATTTCGCAGATCATGGTCGACAAGGTGACAGCTGTTGGCCGAGAAAGAATTGGGAAAGCCATTGGTCGCCTGGATGAAAGCACGATGATCCGCGTGAACCGTGCTGTGGCTTTGTGGTTCGGACTGGCGGCGTAGTGCTGGCTCCCCACGCGATAGGCCGCCAGGGAAAGCGGATCACGGCGTTCGGCATCGCAGCCCTGTGGTTGGGCCAGGTACTCCCGGCGCGCGGTTTGGCCAGCGAGCCGGCGGCTGCGAGTTTTCCCCGCTTTCTCCGGCCGCTGCCGGGTGATTCCGCCGTCGCATCCAGCAGGTCGCTCGTCTCGCGAGGGCGCAGTCTGCTGCTCACCTTCGACGACGGTCCCGACCTGATCGGCACCTCGCTGATTCTCGACGAGCTTACCCGGCGCGGGCTCAAGGCGGTGTTCTTCGTCAACGGGCACCACATCGTGCGCGACCGGCCCGAGGATCTGGCGCGGCGCGATCTTTTGCGCAAGCTGGCCACGCACGGACACCTGGTGGGCAACCACACCATGAACCACAAGAACCTCTGCCTCGAACGCGAGGTGATGGCCAAGGAGATCGATGGCGCCTCGGAAATCATCGCCTACGCGACGTCGATTCGGCCGCTGCTCTTCCGCTCGCCCTATGGCGCTCGCTGTCGCGAGCTCGATCGCACGCTTGCCGCCCGCGACATCATCCAGGTCGGGTGGAACATGGATCCCCAGGAGTGGCGTGGCGAGAACGAGGACGCCATCGTCAAGTACGCGACCGACGGGCTTCGTCGCGCGCGCGGCCCGGTGATCCTGCTGCTGCACGACAAAAACGTCGTCGCTGTGCGCGCCCTTCGCCGCATTTTGGACTTTGTGGAAAGCGAGAATGCGCGCGCAGCCCGCGACGGATCGCCGCCCATTCGCTTGGTGGACTACCGCGTGTTCCTGCCCGCACCCAAGTTGCCAGAAACCGGGCTCGAACCTTGGGGCCGCTCGGTCGCAGCTTCCCTGGGCGCCCTCGGCAGCCTGCGTTTGCTCTTCTAGCAGTCACCCGCGCGAACGCGGTAGATTGGCGCATACGCGTGCGGAGCCTGCCGGCTTTGCCGGCAGCGAAGCGTCGCGGGAGGGTTTGGGAACCCTCTCAGGGTTCCCATCACAATCGACCTAGCCCGCCGCCCTTCGAGAAAGCTAACTCCAACTTCCTGCGAAAGCTCGTCGGAGACCGAATCCTGGTGAATAATGCGGGCTAGGGGGCGCGAATGACCACGACCATCCTTATCGTCGACGACGAAAAGAATATCCGCCGGACCGTGCGTATGGTTTTCGAAGGCGAGGGCTATACCGTCGACGAGGCGTCGAGTGGCGAGGAGGCCCTGGCGCGTCTGCCCGATATCGCGCCCGACGTGATTCTGCTCGACGTGCAGCTGCCGGGCGTGTCCGGGCACGAGGTGCTGGAATCCATGCGCAAGGCGCGCGCGCAGGAAGACGAAGGCGCCAAGGCCCAGCCCGAGCCGGTCGTCATCATGATCTCCGGGCACGGCACCCTGGCCGACGCGGTCCGCGCGACCAAGGCCGGCGCCTACGATTTCCTCGAAAAGCCGCTCGATCGCGAGCGCCTGATGGTGACCTTGCGCAATGCCCTTGAACGCCGGGCCATGGTGCGCGAGGTGGTTGGCCTACGCGCTCTCGCCCAGGGTCGCTTCGAGATGGTTGGGCAAAGTCCGGCCATGACCGCGCTCTACGCCCAGATCGCCAAGGTCGCGCCCACGCGCACGCGCGTGCTCATCACCGGCGAATCGGGAACGGGCAAGGAATTGGTCGCGCGCGCCATCCACCGCGAAAGTGCCCTGCGCGAGCGGCCCTTCATCAAGGTCAACTGCGCGGCCATTCCGCCCGAGCTTATCGAGTCCGAGCTGTTCGGGCACGAGCGCGGCGCCTTTACCGGCGCAGCCGCGCGCAAGAAGGGCCTGTTCGAGCTCGCCGACGGCGGCACCATCTTTCTCGACGAGATCGGCGACATGAGCCTGTCGGCGCAAGCCAAGGTTCTGCGCGTGCTCCAGTCGGGTGAGCTGTCGCGCGTGGGCAGCGAGACGACGCTCAAGGTGGACGTGCGCGTGCTGGCCGCCACCAATCGCGACCTGCAGGCCGCGGTCTCTGCCGGGCAGTTCCGCGAAGATCTCTATTTCCGTCTGGCCGTGGTCCCCTTGCGCGCGCCACCGCTGCGCGATCGGGCGGCCGACATCCCACTTCTGTGCCAGTCCTTCGTTGCCCAGATCGCCGGCGAAAACGGCCTGCATGAGAAGAACATCACGCCCGAGGCGGTCGAGATCCTGGCGGCCTACACCTGGCCGGGCAATGTGCGCGAGCTGCGCAACGTGGTCGAGCGCCTGGTCATTCTCTCCGAGGACAACATCGGGGTCGGCGACCTGCCCGAGGAAATCGTGGCCGAAGTGTCACGGGGAAAGCGACCCGTGCAAGCGCTGGGAGCCCTGGAATTGCCTGCCGAGGCCAAGAACCTTCCCCTGCGCGAGCTGCGCGACCTGGTCGAGCGCCAGTACGTACTGGCCAAGCTCGACGAAAACGAGTGGAATATCTCGCGCACGGCCCAGGTGCTGGGCCTCGAACGCACGAACTTGCACAAGAAAATGCGCGCCCTCGGCATCGCCCGGGACGACCGCCGGGAATAGCGCAGCGAAGGTTTGCATCCCGAAACGCAAGCGTGGGCTTCGCAAGAGGCCGACTTCGTGCTACCGATCATGTATGCCCGAACGAAAGGCCCGTGCCCGCGCAGCGGTTCAAGCCGCCAGCCAAAAGATAGAGAAGATGCTGGGGACCAGCTCTGCCTACCGCAAGGTAGAGGACGGCCTCTATGCCGTGAAACAGGGCTCGTCGATGATCATGATCAAGGTGCACCCCTGGAAGGATCATGCCCTTGTTCGCCTGGTCGCCCAGTTGGTCAAGGGCGTGAGCATGGAATGCATGCTGGCAGTGGAGTTGCTTCAGCTCAACGCGGTCTTGCGCTTCGGCGCTTTCGCCTTCGTGCCCGAAGGCCAGGCCATCGTCCTGTGCCACACCCTGCTCGACCGCGACCTGGGTGACAAGGACGAGTTCACCCAGACCATTCGCGACTTCGCCTTCGTGGCCGACGAATACGACGACCGCATCGCCGCTCGCTACGGCGGACAGACCATGGAAGACCTCATGGAAGAAAGCGTGATCGCGCGCATGCGCCAAGCCGGCGGACCGGATCCGGGGTAGCTGGTCGCGTCGGCGGAAACTGACGGGAAGCCTCACACCAGTCGCGGCTTGGCCCAACCCCGCTGCAAATCGCGGGCGTTTTCTGGCACCTCGATGCCGGCTGCCACCTTGGGCACTCCTCCTGCAACGGGTCTTTCGCTTATCACGCACAGGAAGATCGGGCATGGTTTGGACTAGGCTCCGAGCGGGTCGCTTTCCTTTGAGCTGGAGATCTCACCGGCGGGCGTTCACGGGTTCCCCACACCGCCGCTAGAACAGGCTTCTCTGTCCCGAGGGCTCTTTTCGGGCGATGGTGTTCCAGATCGTGTTGCCCCGCTTGTCCTTCGACCTGTGTGCGCTGGTGCGTAGCGAAGGCTTCGGAGTGATCGAGGTTGACGGCGTCCATGTCTTGACCTGCAAACCGGGACAAGAGCCACGGTACAAAGCGACCGACGATGCGAAGTCGCAATCTGCGCTCCCGCCCTCAAACCAGCTGACCCAGCATCATTGTCGCTGAGCGAGTACGCCGCAGGGGGATGGACCGCTCTGACTTCTCGTGCGACTATCGATCCTCGGCAAACCCAACAGCAGCCTATCCAATGAAAGCAAATCGCAAGACCAGCAACGACATCAAGTACATCAAGCTTGCGCTTGCCGTCGCAATAAGGAATGGCTGCGTCCTTGCCGCTCTGGCCGTCATGCTCGGGACGTGCGCCACGCCGAGCACAGGACCCGACTTTGCACGACCGAATTTCACGGGATCCGCACCCAAGCTTGCCGAGGTGGAGATCATCCGGCAATTGGGGCAGCCCTTCAGCAGAGGACAGTTGCTCAAGCATGGGCAGCTCGTCAGCACGTTGAACTATTTTCGGTTGACCGGGGAATGGGGTGACCGCGTGCGATACCGGAAGCGTTGCCTGTTCTTCTTCGCCGACCGCAAGTACCTCGGCTTCTCTTACTTCAGCGGCGCCCCTCAAGACCAAGTCAGCTTCGACGAGCGTCAGGTCGCGAACATCATCAAAGGAAAGACCTCTAAGAGCGAGGTGCTATCCATGTTCGGCAGTCCCAACGCGGTTCTGCTCTACCCGGCCACGCCCGATGCAACCGGTTTACCCGACCTTGCTACTCGCGAAGGTGACTTCTTGTTTGATTACGGCTATCACGTCTTCAAACTCGATGGGACGTGGTTCGAGAATAAGGATCTGCGTATCGTGTTCGATCCAAACGGTATAGCCAAAGATGTGATCTTTGCCGCAAGCAGGAAGAACGCGAAATCTGGAAACGACAGTTCGGACCCTGGGCTGTGATCGCGCGCCGGGGGCATGCCGGCGAGCGCTACAAGTGGACGGGCGGGATCCTGCCCGACGGCGCACTTTAGAAATTCAAGAAGTTCGATTCCATGTTCCTGGGCGCCATCGGTCACTCTACATCGTCGGGCTGCGAATCTTGCGGTCGGTGGAGAAGAGGCGAGCGCGAACACTTGGCCCACGCGGGCATGGGCATCGAACGGGATTTCGTCAGTAGGGAACCCGATTTTGAAGGTCTTGACGCTTCTGCCCCAACCACCTCAGCTGTTGCTCACTGCGCAGATCCGAGTCATTCCTGCCCGTTCCGAATGAACGCTTGGCGAGGCCCCCAATGCCCCCCTGAAGCAGAACCGACGGAAGAGTCAGGGGTTTCGGCGATGACTTAACGCAAGTCGACAGCTCGCAAAATGCTGTCTTTGTTAGCCTTCCTGAAAGCCTTCGTGAAAACGCCTTATCTGCATCGTTCGACGAATGCAGATCCAAAGTTCATTTTGCTCGAAGAGTGAATGATGTATTTCTTGATCAGGAAATACATCACGATCATGAATTGATTTCCTGTTCAAGAAAGGTATCATGATCATGAAACGAGGATGGCTTTGGAATTCAATCGCGAGAACACAAGCTCAGATCGTTTGATCGGACTTGAAGAGCAGTTTTGCGATCTTCTTCAGATCACCTTGCGTGATGCCGGTTGGCATTCAAAAAAAGCTAATAACGAAGTCGATCTGATCGTCCAAAAGGAAGAGACGAGATACGCCGTCGAGATGAAGGTCGTCACCGAGCCTCGATGGAGTTCAGTCGAGGGAAGGCTTGCCACCGCGTTTGTTCAATCTATGCATGCCGCGAAGAAGATTGGGCAAGGCACTCATCCGCTTGCAGTGATTGGCATGCCGCTGGCTAGTGCCCGCATGGCCAACAATGTCCGCACGTTCACCGAGAAGTATCTCCCCAGTGCAGGGTGGGGGCTCATGGATCTGGCTGGTCGCGTGGAGTTGCATGGCCCCGGCCTGGACTGGGTCAAGTCACCCAAGGGCAGATTGGTCCGGCGGAAGGAATACCTGGCCAACGCAGCCGGTGTCGCTGGCGGCGTGGTTGGCCAAAGCGTAGGCACATCGTGGCAACGGTTCCGTAGCTCCTTGCCAGCCTCGAATGGGGCGAGTCTCTTCACTGACCTAGGTCAGTGGATGCTGAAGGTTCTCCTTTCGCGTCACCTACCGGCCCCCCTGATCCAACATGTGAAGGGCGAGTTTTGGTCTTCTCAAGAACTCGCCGAGGCTGCGAGGGTTTCCGCACCGAGTGCGTGGCGGCATGTGACCGCGCTGGGAGCGTCTGGTTTCTTGGAGATTAGATCGAAGGGCTACGAACTGGTTCGCTTGTCCGAACTCCTGCGGCTTTGGCGGGGTGCCACGGCAATGGCGAGTCGGGAATGGAAGATGCGTTTCATCCTTCCGCAGCGCGATGGCCTGCGTGCGCTTCGCGCCGCGATGCGCTCTTCTGCCTCTGGGACTGATCAGGTCGCGAGACCTCGTGCCTGCCTCGGCTTGTTTTCGGCTGCCGACGCGCTCGGGGCTCGCTTTGTTCATGGCGGCCCGATCCATCTCTACAGCGAACGGCCATCGGCCGAGGAATGTGCAAGGTTGGGCTTGCGACTGGCGGAACCGGGCGAGGCGGTAGATGTCTTCATCCGCGAGCCGCGTTTTCCCGAGGCACTGTTTCGGGCAGCTGTTAGGACGGAAGATGGCGTCTTGACAGCGGACGTCCTCCAGACTTGGCTGGACGTGGTCGACTATCCAGCCCGAGGAGCCGAGCAGGCGGAGGTTCTGTGGCGGTTGATCGGTCCTGCGCTTGAGGGAGCGAGTGAATAGATCGGAAGAGGACCTCTCTGCCTTCCTGCTTCTCGCGAAGGCACTGGAGCCCTACCTTGAACACCTCGTGTTCGTTGGCGGCTGGGCACATCGACTGTTTGCCCGGCGTCCCGAGGCCCGTTCCTTGAGCTTTTCCCTGCTGACCACCGAAGATGCGGACATTGTTGTTCATCCTTCCCTGCCATCGACGCTGCCTCCGATCTCCGACCTCTTGAAATCACACGGCTTCGAGGCGGAAATGTTCGGCACAGAATCGCCACCTGTCACGCACTATGTCCTCGGCCGTCCGGAGACCCCAAGTGCCTTCTATGCGGAGTTTCTCTCCCCTCTCACTGGCTCCGAATACTCACGGTCTGGGGCGAGCCGATCAACAGCAACACGGGCTGGAGTCTCTTTGCAGCAGATGCGGAATGTCGATCTGCTTCTTGTCAACCCGTGGACGGTATATCTGTCGGCAAATGACCCCAAATGTACGGTACGGATCGCAAACGCGATGGCGTTCTTGGCACAGAAACTACTGATTCACGCCAATAGCAAGGTGAAGAATCGTTCTCCTCGGGAGATTCTCTACATTCACGACACCCTGCTGATGTTCTCTGATCGGCTTGATTTGCTCCTCAGCGAGTGGCCCGCAATCGAAGCCTGCCTGAAGCCCCGGCAGCAACGGAATATAGAGGAGGCTTACGGAGCAATGTTCGGCCGAGTGACCGATGATATTCGCCAGGCAGCTGAGATAGCGAAGGGGACAGCCCGTCCGAATCCACCTAGCCCTGCTGAGATCTTGGCTGTTTGCCAGGCTGGTTTGGCCAGATTCCCGTTTGCGAAGAGAATGGGAGTCGGCTGAGACGCGGGCGCGCACCAAACTGCGCTCCCTCCAATATGCGCATCACATCTGGCCCAAAGGGGAACGGTACCGATGAGCACAATAAAGTCGTTCGCTGTAGGCAATGGCGATATGTTCTACATCGACCATGGCTCGGACAACTTCACCATGATCGACTGATGCATCAGCGAGGAAGACGCCGAGAGAATCATTGGTGAGCTATACCCTGTGGTGAACTTGAGAGATTCTGCACTACGATTGGTGGCCACGGTCCGGCCTGGGTGAACGAAGTCTTGCAGCGAGACCTCAAGAACGATCCGGACTTACGCTTGGCTAGGGAGTTCGTCCAGGAGCTGCTTGATTGGACGACTAATTTGTCGTAGGCACAGTGGAGCTATTCCCGTTCGCGCTGCAACGGCTTGTTATGCACACGGTGGATACGGCACCGGCTGCTCGCGCCGGGGTGGTGCGCCGGGGTTGTGCCAGTGTTTTGCTGGAAGGATGAGCAATGGCGCCAGCGATCACCTGCAAGATCGCCTGCAATCGCACAGATGGCGAGCGGAGGTGACCGTCAGTACGACTGCTTTCTCGTGAAAGCAGTCGCCATCGGGCTGGCCAGAGGCAAGAACGGGCCGGCGGAATAGCGAGTTTCCCGTCGGTGGCATGCACCGGGCTGATCCCACCCTTGACCGCGCGGCCATCGGTCCCATCAAAGCCTTGGTGGCGAGCCGCGGTCAAGCCGGGGAGTTGAACGGCAAAGCGGGTGGGAAGGACCAGAGGGGAAACATGTCCGCCAACTCGCGGTTGTGCTCGCGCAGGCGCTGGGCTTCGGCGCGGAAGGCGTCAACGAAGGCACGGTAACGGGCCTCCATCTCTGTAGAATCGTCGGATGCGTGGACAAAGGGTGCGGGGCTGCGGTCGGTGCTGGAGGGCGTGCTGTGTGGGTCCTGGGCGAGGATGGCTGCGACGCCCATGGGCTGGCGCCTTTTCTCCTTGTTTTCGACCTCAGCCCTGGCCTGGATCTCGCCAACAGCGCGGCGGTATTCGGCCTGGCGTTGGTCCGCGGTCAGGTGTTGCAGGCACGGCAGCGGCGTGAGGTTGACGTCGAAGGTGGTCGCGAACTGCGACGGGAACACGGTCTTTCCCCCCGTCGTGGTATCTTCCCTCAGGACCCAGGGGGACATTTCTACTTGGCGGCAATCTTTCGCCTATCACATCACGCACAGGAAGATCGGGCTTGTTTGGACTAGGCTCGTCAGGCAGGTCGGCAGTTTACATTGATGCCAAAGACCTCGCGGTAGAACGCAAGCTCGGCGGTAAGGGCGCGGACGATGGTTTCCTTGCGTCGGAAGCCGTGCTGTTCGTTGGGAAAGGTCACAAGTGGTGCGACGAGGCCGCGGCTGCGCAGGGCCGCCACCATGTTCTCGGCTTGGGCGGGAGGCACCACGCGATCCTCCATGCCCTGAAAGAAGATCACCGGGCACGACAGTCGCTCGGCCGAGTGAATGGGCGAGCGGGCGCGGTAGATGTCGCGGCGCTGCGGGTAGGGCCCGACCAGGGATTCGAGGTAGTGGCTTTCGAACTTGTGCGTGTCTTGCGCCAGGGCTTCCAGATCGCTGATGCCGTAGTAGCTGGCGCCGGCGGCGAAGACGTCGTGGAACGTCAGCGCGCACAGTACGGTGAAACCACCGGCGCTCGACCCGCGGATCGCCATACGCTTGCCGTCGACCAGTCCCTGCGCGGCCAGCATGCGCGCACCGGCCACGCAGTCTTCGACGTCGGCGATGCCCCACTGGCCGTCGAGCGCTTTGCGATAGGCGCGGCCGTAGCCGGTCGAACCACGGTAGTTCACGTCGAGAACCGCGAAACCCCGGGTGGTCCAGAACTGAATGTTCAAGCTGAGCGCGGTGGACGTGGATCCGGTTGGGCCACCGTGGCAGAGCACGAGCAAAGGTGGGCATTCGTCCCCAGTGGCTTCGCAGTCTGGGCTGTTCGGCAAATAGAGTAGGCCGTGGGAGGTGGCGCCGCCGGAGGTCGGGAAAGAAACCGCCTTCGGGTATGCGACCGTGTTTGAGTCCACGAGGTCGGGACTCGGACGATGGAACAGCTTCACCTCTCGGCTTTGCACGCTCAACGAATAGAGTGAAGGGGCTTGTGCGGCGGAGCCGCCCACGAACAGCGCGCGGCCGTCGCGGGCGAAGACCGATCCTAGTTCTGTGAGTTCAGTGTCGATGGTGTCGAGCCGGCCGGTTTCGCCATTCAACGTGGCCAGGTGCCAGAAGCCGGATTTCTGGAAGACGCTGGCCAGGGTGTGGCCGTCGAGCCAGGCGTAGGTGGAAAGTCCAAAGACCCACAAAGGCGTGGCGAATTCCGCCTCCATTGCGCAAAGGCACGCGACTTTTCCGTCGGGGTTCACGCGGTAGAGATTGGAATAGCCGCTGCGATCCGAGGCGAAGTGAAGAATGCCGTCGGGCGACCAAGCGGGCTGGAAGATGGATTCATCTTCGCCGCCCGCCACCTTCGTCGCAGGGGCCATGGAACCATCGGCGCCGATCTCGGCCACGTGCAGCTCGCACGCGTCCCACGGCATGGCGGGATGGTTCCAGGTCAGAAAGGCCAGACGCTCGCCAGCGGCATCGAGGCGCGGGAAGGCGTAGAAATCCGCGCCGCGCGCGAGCACGCTGACTTCACCGCTGGCCAGCGAGACGCTGGCGATGAAATTCTCGGGCTCGCCCTTTTCGTGTCCGCGCTCGGCGACGCAAACCACGCGTCCCAAGCGCCGGTCGATTTGCAGGTCGGCGTAGCGGATGCCTTGGGGTGGCGTGAGCGCCTCGGCCCGCCAGGGCGCGGCCTGTGTGGTGTCGATGCGATAGAGGCGCTGGTCGTCGTCGTTGGTGAAGATCACCACACCGTCGTCGACGGCGAAGGCGCCCCCGCCGTACTCGTGGACGCGCGTGCGCACCGAGAAGGGCGCGCGCACGACTTCTTCCACATCCTTAGCCTCGCGCTTGCGCAGAAGTGCCTGGCGGCCTTGTTCGGCGGGCCGGCTTTGGGTCCAATAGACGTCCTCCCCGTCAAGCGCGAGCCCGCCCAGGCGCACGCTGCCCTCGGCCACGGTTTCGGCGGAGAGGGGAGATGGCCAGGCGCCGAAGGGGGCTTTGCGTTTCTCGGCCACGACGTCGTTTACGGAGGCGAGCAGAGGAAGTCGCTGCAAGGTGGCTTGGCGTGGCACGACGAGCAGGTCGTGAGGTGGCCGTCCTGGCTGATGCGCTGATTGACGTCGAGTTCTTGCCAGTGCCAATCGCCCGCGGCGGTGTCGTAGCCGGGATTTTCCTTGGCCATCAAGTAGTAGCCGAGCAGGTTGTTGCAAGAAGCGTCGTTGCCATGTTGCTCGGCCACCACCACGCTACCGGCGGGCAAGGGGTAAATGCCCGCGGTGTATTGATCCGCGGCGATCGCATTGGCAAACACCAACTGATACTGGTTCGAGTGCGGTACGACCAGACGGCAGGTGCGCACGGTCTGGAACGTGGACTGATAGTTGAGAGGAAGAAACGCGCTGTGCTGGGCGGTGCTGTCCTGAAAACAGCCCACCCCAAGAAGACACACGGTCAAGGCAAACAGATACGCGTGAGTGCAGGCGGGCTTTGCCCGACGGCACTCATCGCGGGAGTTGGTAAGAACCCTCCCAGGGTTCTTGCTCAGATGAATGCACATGCTATTCCTCCGCTTCTGCCACTTCGACGCGGTTGCGCCCGTTGGCCTTGGCCCGGTACATAGCCGTGTCCGCCAGGCGCAGCAGTAGATTTTCTCGGCGGCGCTGGTTGCCACTGGGCGCCAGGTGATCGCGGTACGAGGCAACCCCGATGGAAGCGCGCACGCCGGGAAGCGGTTGCGCCGCCTCGACGGCGTCAATGTCGGTGTCGAAGAAGGAGGCCTCTTCGATCACGCGGCGGAGCAGATCCGCGGTCTGCAGGGCGCGCTGCAAGTCCGCGCCGGGCAGAATGGCGACGAATTCGTCGCCGCCGTAGCGGGCCAGGACCGTTGCGGGCGGCGCGTTTTCGGAGAGCAGGCGCGCCACCTCGCGCAGAGTCCAACTGCCCGCCACATGGCCAAAGCGATCGTTGACGTTCTTGAAGTAGTCGAGGTCGATGAAGAGCAGGGACAGCTCGGTCCCGTTGTGATCGGCGTGCGCGATCTCGTCTTGCAAACGCACGTGAAAGTAGCGGCTGTTGAACAGCCCCGTCAGGTGATCGAGCCGGGCCATGGCGCGCGCGCGGAGAGCGTCGAGGGCGTTCTGGATCGACGACGACATATAGGCCGCGAAGATGCGCAGAAGTTCGTTGTCGCGCGCGGAGTACGGGCTGCCCGAGCGCCGGTTGGTGAGTTCGAGGACTCCACAGATAGAGTCCCCAACCAGCACGGGAACCCCGATGACCGAAACCACGGAGGCGTCGGGCCCACGGTTGGGCAGGGTGAGCAGCGGATCGTCCGTGTCCAGGTGGTCGCTGCGATAGGGCACTCCCGAGCGGTAGACTTGACCGACGAACCCGCGATCCGAGGGGAGGCGCTTGCCCAGCAGCTGACCCGAGTCGGGACCATAGACGGCGATGAAAGTCAGGCGCGGGGTGCGCACGCCCGACAGGGTGGCGCGCGGATCGTCGAGCAGAATGCCGCCGGCTTCCGAAGGCACGAAATCGTTGGCGCGTTCGAGGATTTCCCGCAGGGCCGCGTCGAGACGAACGTCCCAGCGCTCGGTGTCCTGGTCGCGACGGGAGCGCACGAAAAATCGGGTGATTTCCTCGGCCGACAAAGTGAGGATGGGGCCCGGCTCGACGGGTGGGTTGGGGATGGAAAGCTCATCCATGAGCGGGGCTTGGGGCACGCCCGTCCGATCTTCGGTGACGGTTCCCGAAGCGTCCTCCCGCTTCCGCCGGCCCATGAAATCGATGTCAACCACGCGCGTTCTCTCTTGGGTCAAGGTTACTCAAACTCCGGTCAAGGGTCTACCGCATAGCTGACTACTGCGCGAACCTCTGTGTGGCGCTGGAATCGATCACTCGGTCAGGGATGCGGGGAACTTTGGCGGATTTTGCCGGAGAAATGCACGAAGGTCTTGCTGCGCACGGGTTGCCAGGTCGCTACCGGTCGCCTGGTAGCACTGGGCGCGATAGGACAGAAAGTCCACATTCCACGGGACGTCTGGCTCGAAATACGCCAAGGCCCGGACGCAGGCCGACCTCACCGGCATGGCCTTGGCGAGCGTGACCAGCGCGGTGGCCCTTGCTTCATCCATCATGTGGACCGCGAAAGGCACCGAGAGCGTCGCGAACAGCCGCTGCATTTCCCTGGGATTTCCTCGTGTCGTCTCCACCGCCAGGTTCATGGTTCTGAGCATGAACGAAGGCGGCGGCCAGGGATCCGCGCGATAGGCGGTGAGGCTACTTTCGAAAGCGCGCATCGCCTCTTCGCTCTTGCCCTGGCGAAGCAGCAAGCGCGCCTCGATCCCAGCCGCCACCGACGGCCAGAGCGGGCGCAATTGCTCAACCAGATGCAAAGCCTCGGCATCGCCGGTTTCGGCCAATCCATCGCCCATGACCATCATCTCGACCAGCGTGCGCGGCGCACTTGGCTGAAGGCGCCAAAGTGACAGGACTCTCGCGTACCGGTTGGCCAGCCACTCGGCCAAGGCCGCGTGACGAATGTGTTGGTGCTCATCGCCGCTGGCCGCGCCGCCGGGCGAGATCCCAAGCGACACGGCAAACCCGGCCTCCTCGTCGGCGATCAGGGTTTGATCGACATCGCCGTTCACCAAGATGGGACGATCTTCACCGCGCTCGCGGGCCAGTGCCTCGATGTCGCCAGCGTGCAGATTGCCCGTGCCGGTCAGGGAGCGCGCGAATCCGAATTCCACTCGTGTCCGGTCATCGGTGTTGATCGCAGGGCCCCGCAACTCGGCCACCCGGCGCACCAGCGAGGGGCGCGCCACGTGGTGGGCCAGCACCCCTTCCAGCGTCGTCGTGCTCCAGGCGCCCAGCACGGCGGTTCGGAACGGCTCTTTTTGCAAGCGCGCCCGCGTTTGCGCGACGTCGTGAGCAAGCGGCGTGCGCGTGGCCACCAGCAACAGATCCGAAGGCGCCATCCGCCAGATCTCCACCGACGGAAAGACCTTTGCCAGCGTGGCCATGATGGTGAGCAGGGTCTGACTGTCGATGGCGTAGGCTTGCACCCACTGCAGGAAGATTCCGCCGTCGGCAAGACGCCGGTTTATCGCCTGGTAGTACTCAAGGGTGAAGAGGCTGGCGATCCCCGCGCGGTATGGGTTCGAGGGCTCGGACGCGATGAGGTCGTAGGCGTCACCGCGTGCAAGGAGTGTCTCGCGCGCGTCTCCGACGATGACCCGGTGCTTGGGGTTGGCCATGACATCGTGGTTGACGGCGGCGCATTTGCGCGCGACCTCAAGGATCGCCGGTTCCAATTCCACCGTGTCCACGCGTTCGATGGACGGCACGGCAGCCAGCCATCCCGAGGTGCTTCCGGTGCCGAGGCCAATCACAAAGGCCCGCCGCGGTTCTGGGTGGAAGAGCGCACCCAGCAAACCACCCATGACCTGCGTGCCGGCATCCATGCGCGCGTGCCCGTCGGTCTTGCCATTCAAGATGAACGCGTATCCGGTCGAACGCTCCAGCGCCACGCTGCTTTCCACGCCATCGCTGTCGTGCTCGATCGAGCGGCGCACGCCGTTTTCAAAATCCCGCAACGCCGTGGCATCGGTCAGCGACGCGGGATTGACCCTGCCCACGGCGATTGGACTGTGCCGCCAGACCGCGGTGGGACCGCGGGCGAGGAGAAAGGCCGCCACCAGCGCGCTTCCCAGCAGCCAGGGCAGGGCGCTGACCAAGCCAAGCGTTTCGCGGGCGAGGCGGCGTGCGATGAAATAGGAAACCATGGCCAGTAGGCCGAGCAAGGCGGCCACGAACTGCCAGCACCCTGGCGCTGTCAGCAGGGGCAGCATGCCAAACCCGCCGGCCAGGGATCCGGCGATGGCGCCCGCGGTGTTGGCCGCGTACACGCGACCGGTCTGGCGGCCCACCTCGGCGCGGCCACGTCCGAGCAGGGCGATGAGCACCGGAAACTGCACGCCCGCGGCCAAGGCCGCCGGCAAGACGACGATGCTCGCGATCAAGGCCCAGCACGCGGTGTGCCCCCAGAATCCGCCCAAGTTGCCGAGCGGCCGAAGGAAGAGTGCGAGCAACGCAACCCGGTCACCCAAGGCAAAAGGAGCCGCAATGGCCAAAGCCTCGATCAGGCAGATGCCGGCGAAACCGGAAAGAGTCGCGGGCAGCCGGCCGCGAGATTGCAGAATGCCGTGAACCAGGCTGCCCACTCCGATGCCAAGCAAGGCCACGGCCAGGATGATGCCGAAGCTGAACACCGTGCCTCCGAGGAGCGGTCCCAGCATCCGGTACCACACGATTTCCATCAAGAAGAAGGCGAAACCCACCAGCCCCGCGGCCAAGAGGACGAAGTTGGCTGGAGCCGCTGGAGCCGCGACGGGCTCGCTTGACGCCGGGCTGGAGAGCGGAGAGCGCTCGCGCGACCATGCCAAGGCAGTGAGCGCGACGGCAACACCCAGCAGCGTGGCGCTCCAAAGCGTGTTGCGAGTTCCGAGCACCTCGAGGAGCACGAAGTTCGCGAGCAGGCATCCGGTCACTGCGCCGAGGGTATTGAGCCCATAGATCAGGGCCAGGTTGCGCCGACCCGCGTCCTCGTCCACTTCCACGGCGGCGACCGCGGCAGGCATGGCGCCGCCCATGAGCAACGTCGGGCCGGCCAGCACCAAGGCACCCAGCAGCAAGCGCAGGGAGGTGCCGGCAGCCCAGCCCAGGCGGGCGCTGCCGCCAAGCCCGACGTAGACCAAGCGCACCAGCCAGAGCAGAAGCGGTGAAAGCGCCGCGAAGGCGGCGGCGCCGAGTTCAAATGCACCGTACAGCGCCAGCGGCCGCGACGATCGATCCGCGCGTCCACCCAGAATGAGCCCGCCCGCGCCTAGGCCCCCGATGAACACCGCCAGCACCGCCGCGGTGGCGGCCGTGCTGGCGCCAAAGATCAGCCGAAATTCACGGATCCACGCCACCTGGTAAACCAGGGCGGCCAGTCCGGAGCCGAACAACAAGAGCCCCACGCGCAGTCGAGACATCGGCGCCATTATAGGCGGAGAGAGCACTGAAGACGTGTCTATCAATCGCTCCCGTCACCAGGCCGGCTGCGCAGCCCGCCCGCTTCGTTTCTCCTCGCTTACATAGCCCGCGCTATGCGCGCTCGTCGCGCCTCGCGGGCGGGCTTGCTCGCTCGGCCGGGCTCGGTCCGCGATTGATAGACACGTCTTGAGATGATGGAGAAGAGGGCACGGAGATGGTGGGATCCTCACACGACCCCCGCGGCCTCGGGATCGTGCGTGCCGCGGTAGGCGTCGCGCAGGCGGACCCGGCGCTCGAGGTCGCGGATGATGACCTCGGCCACGTCCACGCGGTAGATCTCGCGCAAAGAATGAATCCCGCCCGGTGAGAAAGCGTTGAGTTCGAGGATCTTGCCTCCGGCGAGATCGACGCTGACGAGGTAGAGGCCATCGGCCAAGAGCTTCGGTCGCAAGAGTTCGCAGATGCGTTCTTCGGTAGCGCCGAACTTGCAGCGCCTTTGCGCGGGGTTGCGCCTCTTCTTCTCGCCCTCGCCGAGGCCAGGCAGCCGCCGGTAGATCGCGACCTGATCGCCGATGCGGATGGGCTCGCCGCGAAGAAGGAGAAGGCGCTTTTCGCCCTCCTCGGCCTCGCGCAGATACTCCTGGGCCACGGCGTAGCCGTCCTTGGTAATGGCAGTGAGGATGGGGTTCAGGTTTTTGACCTGGCCTTTGGGCACGCGAAACACTCTTTCGTGACCGGCATGGGCCAGCGGCTTGAGCACCGCGGGCCCGTCGAGGTCGCGCAGAAAGGCCTTGATCCGTTCGGGCGAGCGCGAAACCAAAGTGCGCGCGTGAACCTCGGGCGGCAGATCCGACAGGTACAGGCGGCCCCAGGCGCGAAACACGCCCTCGGGATCGTTGACCACGAAGGTGCCGCCCAGGCGCAGGCGCCAGCAGAAATCCAGGATCGGCGACGGCGGCGCGCTTTGCGGTTCGCGCAGGGGGTTGTAGCGGATGAACACCACGTCGAATCCCGACAGCGTGTCGTCCTCGCGAACCGCATCGCTCGAAACCAGGGCGCGATAGAAGTCGATGGGCTTGGCGTAGTCGCCGGCCCGCACACGCAAGGTGGTGGCGAACACGCTGCCGTCGTCGAGGAAGGAAAGGTCGTCCGCGGTCACGAAGCAGACTTCGTGGCCACGGCGTTGCGCCGACCAGGCCAGGTAGTTCCCGGCAAAGGTCGGCTGCAAGGTGGCGATTCCGCCAATGAGGAAGCCGATGCGCATTGATGGCCGAACTCTACTATCCGAGCGTGCGGAAATGTACCGTGGGACCGCGTTTCTCTTCAACGGGACCATGCGGCAGCGGGCGCCACGATTTGCCGATGCACCGACCGAACCATTCACCCAACGGAAACAGTCCGCTTACAACATCCCGGATACAGTCGATCCCATGATCGAAGCTCAAGCCGAGAGGAATCGACGCTCTGCTCAGCAAGTAAGGCTGCGGGATCTTGTGCGGGTACGCGAGGCGCGCAGCGCGGACGTGGGCGCGATGGTCGAACTGCTTGGTTACCTGTTCAAGCAAGAACGGGATTTTGCCCCAGCGGCGACCAAACAACGCCGCGCTCTCGAAATCCTTCTGGCCCAGCCAGCGATGGGGCGCATCTTCGTACTGACGCGAGGCTCGAAGATCCTGGGAATGGTCAGTCTGCTGTTCACGATTAGCACCGCGGAAGGCGGCAAGGCGGCGTGGCTGGAGGACTTGGTCGTGCGGCCGGAGCAACGGGATAGGGGGCTCGGAACACGACTTTTGCGCGCCGCTGTCGATTGGGCGCGCAAGGAAGGCCTGACCCGGATCACCTTGCTCACCGATGCCGACAACGCGCGTGCGCGTCGGCTGTACCTGCGCCACGGATTTGCTGCCTCGGCCATGCAACCGCTGCGCCTGCACCTGGCTCGCAGGGCCCCGGCGCGAGCCCTCGCAATGTCGCTGGTATGACCCTTCTTCCCGAGGACTTGCTTCGACCTTCGAACGATCCCTGCCATATTTGCCGCGCGGGTTCCCGCCGCCACGTACAGTCGCTGAACGCGCTGGCCGAAGTGGCACGCACGCTGGCGCGAACGGGTTCACAAGAGGATATCCTGCGCGAGATCTTGCGCGTCTTGGAAGAGCGCCTCGACATGCGGCGCGCGACCGTGATGTTGCTCTCGCCCGACGGGAAGGAACTTTTCGTCGAGGCCCTGCGCCCATCGGAGACACATCCTCGCGATGGTGCAAGCTACCGGCGCGGCGAGGGCATCGTCGGGCGCGTGATCGAGACGGGAAAGTCGCTCATCGTTCCCAACATCCAGGATGAACCTCGCTTTCAAGATCGCGTTCACCAGCGCAAGGATGCACAGCTTGATGCCAAGGGCTGGAGCTTCGTTGCCTTGCCGGTCACCATTGGGCAGGAAAACGTCGGCACGCTTTCGGTCGACATGCCGAGGCAGGATATCGATCTTCTGCAAGACGCGGAGAAGGTTCTCAGCATCGTCGCGGGCCTCATCGCCAACGACATCAAACGTCGGCGAGAAACGCGCGCGGAAACCGCGGCTCTAGAAGATCAGCGCAAGCGACTGCTATCCGAGCTGCAACTATCGTCGCGCCCCGAAAACATGGTCGGCGACTCGGCACCCATGCGCCTGGTCTACGAGCGGATCCGGCAAGTCGCCGAGGCCGACACGACCGTGCTAATACGGGGCGAATCTGGCACGGGCAAAGAGCTTGTAGCTGCCGCGATTCATTACCTCAGCGGCCGATCGAGAGGCCCCTTTGTGAAAGTGAACTGCTCGGCTCTGAACGAGGGTTTGCTGGAAAGTGAATTGTTCGGCCACGAAAAGGGCGCGTTTACCTCGGCGCTGCATGCGCGCGCGGGGCGAATCGAGGAGGCCGACGGTGGCACGCTGTTTCTCGACGAGATTGGCGACTTCTCGCCCGCGGTGCAGGTCAAGTTGCTGCGCACGATCCAAGAGCGGGAATTCGAACGCGTGGGCAGCAACAAGACGATTCATGTGGATGTGCGCATCGTGGCCGCGACCAACCGCGATCTCGAAGCGCTGATGAAGGACGGCCGCTTTCGCGCCGATCTCTTCTATCGCATCAACGTCTTCCCGGTGTTCTTGCCGCCGCTGCGCGAGCGCAAGGACGATGTCCTGGCGCTGGCCAACCATTTCAGTGAGAAATTCGCCGAGAAGATGCACAAGCCCATCCGGCGCATCACCACCAGCGCCATCAACATGCTGATGGCGTACCACTGGCCGGGCAACATCCGCGAACTCGAGAATTGCATCGAACATGCGGTGTTGCTCTCGCGCGACGGCGTGATTCACGGCCGCGACTTGCCGCCGACCTTGCAGATGCCCGCGGCCTTGCGACCCAGCAGCGACGGGACTTTGCGCTCGAATATGGCGCAGCTTGAGCGGGACATGCTGGTCGATGCGCTCAAGCGCGCGGGCGGCAATGTGAGTGCTGCTGGGCGCGAGCTTGGCGTGGGCGAGCGCATCGTGCGCTACAAGATCCGCAAGTTCGGCATCGACATGGCGCTCATCGCCCCGGCCCGCCGGACACGCGGGACCTTGCGTTGACACCCGACCGTCGACAATCTCGACGGAAACGGGTTCGACATTCGCGGATTTTGTCGAGGGGCGCTTGCCGAAAACGGCGAGATAGCGGCGCTTCGAGAGTGGCATTCCTGTTGCACTAGAAAATTGTCGACTGTTGAAGAGAGCAGCGACGATTCGGAACTAACTAAGGAAACAGGAAGGACACAATGAGGCAAATCGCAATTTACGGCAAGGGTGGCATCGGCAAGTCGACGACGGCACAAAATACGGTCGCCGGGCTCGTCTCGCTCGGCAAGAAGGTCATCATTGTTGGCTGCGACCCCAAGGCCGACTCCACCCGCTTGATGTTGCACTCGAAGGCCCAGACCACGGTCATGGATTTGATTCGCGAGCGCGGCACGGTCGAGGATCTGGAACTGTCCGATGTTCTCAAGCTCGGCTACGGCGGCGTCAAGTGCGTCGAGTCGGGCGGTCCCGAGCCGGGCGTCGGCTGCGCGGGTCGCGGGGTTATCACCGCCATCAACTTTCTCGAAGCCGAGGGCGCCTACACGCCCGACCTCGACTACGTGTTTTACGACGTGCTCGGCGACGTGGTGTGCGGCGGCTTCGCCATGCCCATCCGCGAAGGCAAAGCCGAGGAAATCTACATTGTGGTCTCGGGCGAAATGATGGCCATGTACGCGGCCAACAACATTGCGAAAGGCATTCTCAAGTACGCGACTTCGGGCAAAGTGCGTCTGGCTGGTCTCATTTGCAATTCGCGCAATACCGACAAAGAGGCGGAATTAATCGAGGCGCTGGCCAAGCGGCTGGGCACGCAGATGATTCACTTCGTTCCGCGCGACAACCAGGTACAACGGGCAGAGCTGCGCCGCATGACCGTCATTGAATACTCTCCCGACCATCCGCAGGCCGAGGAGTACCGGCAGCTCGCCCGTAAGATCAACGACAACAAGATGTTGGTGATCCCCAAGCCGCTGGCCATGGAAGAGCTGGAAGAGCTGCTCATGGAGTTCGGCATCATCGAAGACGACGTGCCCGGCGTGGGCGTCCCCGCCGCCGTTTCTGCTTAGTTCTAGTCACGAAGGAGAACCCAACCATGTCCGCCGATGTAAAGAAGAAAGTGGAAGGCATCAGCCGCGAGTCGACCCAGGCCATGATCGATCGCACCCTTGAGGTCTATCCCGAAAAGGCCCGCAAGAAGCGGGCGCCCCACTTGGCGCCCAACGATCCGGAGGCCACATCGGCGTGCGTGAAGTCCAACCGGAAAACCGTGCCCGGCGTGATGAGTGCGCGTGGGTGTGCCTACGCAGGTGCTAAGGGCGTGGTTTGGGGCCCCATTCGCGACATGGTCCATGTCTCGCACGGTCCTGTGGGTTGCGGTTGGTATTCCTGGGGAACACGCCGCAACCTCATGTCCGGAATCAATGGCGTGTCGAACTTCGCCATGCAGATGACGTCGGACTTCCAGGAAAAGGACATCGTCTATGGGGGGGACAAGAAGCTGGCCCAATTGCTCAAGGAAACCAAGCAGCTCTTTCCCCTGGCCAAGGGCATTTCCGTCCTCTCGGAGTGTCCCGTCGGACTCATCGGCGATGACATCAACTCGGTGGCGCGGACGATGTCGAAGGAATTGGACTTGCCCGTGATCCCTTGCAACTGCGAGGGTTTCCGCGGGGTCAGTCAGTCCCTTGGCCACCACATCTCCAACGACACGATTCGCGACTACATCATCGAGACACGCGAATTCAGTGAACCGGCCGGCCCCTACGACATCGCGCTCATCGGCGATTACAACATTGGTGGCGACGTCTGGTCGGTCAAGCCGCTGCTCGAAGAGTGTGGATTCAACGTCAAGGCCACCTGGACTGGCGACGGCGAGATCGAGCGCATCGCCGCCACACATCAGGTGAAGTTGAATGTCATTCACTGCTACCGCTCCATGAACTACATGGCCCGCGTGATGGAGGAAAAATACAAGATTCCATGGTTGGAGCTGAACTTCTTCGGTCCCACGAAGATCAAGTCCAGCCTTCGCAAACTCGCCGAGCGCTTCGACGACACCATCAAGGAGAAGGTCGAGGCGGCCATCGCCAAGTACGATCCTGAAATGCAGAAGGTGATCGACGAGTACCGACCGCGCCTCGAAGGCAAGAAAGTCATGCTTTACGTGGGCGGATTGCGGCCCCGGCATACTGTGAGCGCCTACGAGGATCTTGGCATGGTGGTGGTCGGATCGGGCTACGAATTCGCCCACAACGACGACTACGAGCGCACCTCGCCCGAAATGCCGGACGCCACCGTCATCTACGACGACGCCAGCGAATACGAACTTGAAAAGTTCGTCGAGGAGCTAAAGCCCGACCTGGTGGGCAGCGGCATCAAGGAGAAATACCTCTTCCAAAAGATGGGCATACCTTTCAGACAAATGCACAGCTGGGACTATTCAGGGCCGTACCACGCGTACATGGGCTTCCCGGTGTTCGCCAAAGATCTCGATTTGGCCATCAACAGTCCCACTTGGAAATTGGTCAAGGCGCCTTTCTAACGGAATTTTACGGAGTTTCAACATGTCCAACGATCTAGGATTGCCCGTCAAGCCCGTTACCGGCATTTGTCCGGAAGATGAGAAACGTATCGCCGAGTGGATCAACACCGAGGACTACAAAGAGAAGAACTTCGCGCGCCAAGCTCTCGTGGTCAACCCCGCACACGCTTGCCAGCCGCTCGGAGCGCAGCTCGCCGCGCACGGTTTCGCCGAAACCTTGCCCTTCGTCCACGGCGCCCAGGGCTGCGCCTCCTACTATCGTTCGACGCTGAACCGTCACTTCCGCGAACCTGCGCCGGCCGTGTCCGACTCGATGACCGAGGACGGCGCCGTGTTTGGGGGCCAGAACAACCTGCACGAGGGCCTGGAGAACGCCTACACCCTCTACAAGCCCAAGATGATCGCGGTATTCACCTCGTGCATGCCCGAGGTTATCGGCGACGACCTTCGATCGTTCATCGGGAATGCGCGGCAAAAGGGCTGCATACCCAACGATTTCCTCCTTCCCTATGCCAACACGCCTTCGTTCAACGGATCGCACGTGCATGGCTACGACTCCATGCTCATGAGCATTCTGCAGACCCTGACCGAGGGCAAAGCCGTCGAAGGGCGCTGCACAGGGAAGCTCAACTTCATTGCTGGCTTCGATGCCAATACCGGCAACTACCGCGAGTATAAGCGCATCTTCGAAGTCTTTGGCATCCCTTACACCTTGTTGGCCGACATTTCCGAAACCTTCGATTCGCCCAACGACGGAACCTACCGTATTTACCCGGGCGGTACCAAACTTGAGGAGGCCGGGGACTCTATCAATGGCAAGGCCACGCTGACCGTGGCGCCCTTCGCCACCTTGAAGACCTTCGTTTGGATCAAAGAGCAATACGCTGGCGAGCACGTTTCCATGCCCATGCCCATGGGCATCGCCAAGACCGACGCCTTTGTCATGAAGCTTTCCGAACTGTTCGGCAAGCCTGTGCCGGCACAGCTCAAGGCCGAGCGCGGCCGTGCGGTCGACGCAATGACCGATGCGCAACAATACATTCACGGCAAGAAGTTCGCGGTCTACGGCGACTCGGACTACCTGCTCGGCTACGTGTCGTTCCTGCTAGAAATGGGCGCTATTCCGTACCACATCCTCTGTTCCAAGGGCTCGAAGAAGCTCGAACGCGAATTGCACGCCTTGCTCGATGCCTCGCCCTTCGGCAAGACAAGCAAGGTCTACATGAACAAAGATTTGTGGCACCTGCGCTCGCTCGTCATGACCGACAAGGTGGATGGAATCATCGGCGACACCCACGGTAAGCAAATCGCCCGCGACGCCAAGATCCCACTTTTTCGCTTCGGCTTTCCCATCTTTGATCGGGTCAATCTACACCGTCGACCACTCATCGGTTATCAGGGCGTCATCAACATGCTGACCGAGATCTGCAACAAGTACATCGATATCAAGGACGAGACCTGCGACAACCGTCACTTCGAAATCATGCGCTGATTGGAGGATTCAATTATGAAGGTAGCATTCACAAGCAGCGACGGCGAACGCATCAACGAGCACTTTGGTAGCTCCACGGCGTTCTATCTTTGGGACATCGAACCGGATCGGGCCGCGTGCGTGTGCAAAGTGGATTGGCCCGACAGTGCGGACAGCAAGGACGGCATCGAAACTGGCGAGGACCGGATCTCGGCTCGCGCAACCGCCCTGGCGGGTTGTTCAATCGTTTGCACGATGCAGATCGGTGGTCCTGCCGCTGCAAAACTGGTAGCCAGGCGCATTCATCCCATGAAGACCCAGACCGAGGCTCCAATCGCGGAATTGGTCGAGAAACTGCAAAACGTACTACGCGGCGAGGCGCCACCCTGGTTGGCCAAGACGCTGGGCGTGACTCCCCGCCGTCGTCACATCGAACAAATCGACGAGGAATAGTCCGCGTGCGGAGCCTGCCGGCTTCGCCGGCAGCAAAGCATCGTGGGAGGGTTTGGGAACCCTCTCCAGGGTTCCCATCACAATAGAAAGGAAAAAGAGATGTCGTACGTTACTGGACTCACGCGGGGACGGCAAGAATGGACGCCAAAGTTCGTCAAGGCCGTTGACGACAACAAGTGCATCGGCTGTGGCCGCTGCATGAAGATCTGTGCCCACGGGGTGCTGGCCCCCAAGGAAGTGGACGAGGAGGAATCGGCAAAAATGTTTGCGTCGGTGAAGAATCCAGAGAGCTGTATCGGCTGCGAGGCCTGTGGCCGCACTTGTAACAAGAAAGCGTTCAGCTTCGAACCGTTGCTGGCGTGAAGCGAATGAACCTCCCGGAGGCCATTGCCAATATCGAGTGCGCAGAAGATCTCTTTGCGTTGCTCGACGTTGCCTTCAATCCCTCGGTGTTGGCCATCCATCGCATTGCCATCCTCAAGCGCTTTGGCCAGGAGTTGGAAGTCTTGGAACGGCGGCGGTCGCCCCTGTCTGAGAGCGAGAGGCCGGCAGTCTATGCGGCCGCGCTAGAGCGCACTCACGAACTCTACGTATGCGGCGGAAGCGAGATCGAGCCGTTCTTTCGCCCGCGCCCCCGCGATGTTGTGTCCGTGGAACGTCTGCGTCGCACGACCAGCGATACGCGTGCGGAGCCTGCCGGCTTTGCCGGCAGCGAAGCATCGCGGGAGGGTTTGGGAACCCTTCCAGGGTTCCCATGACAGACAATGAACGTGACTTGAAAGGAATGCCATGAAGTTCGAGGTGCTGGACGACAGGAAAGGCCAAGTCATCCGCACAAGCAAGCTGGCCACCGTGGACGTGGACTGCAACAAGGCCAGCGCGGCGGGTTCGGTCAGCCAGCGTGCCTGCACCTTTTGTGGTTCGCGCGTAGTGCTGTACCCCATTGCAGATGCCTTGCACCTGGTCCACGGTCCCGTGGGCTGTGCCGCCTATACCTGGGACATTCGCGGCGCCTTGTCTTCGGGTCCAGAACTTCACCGCATCAGTTGTTCGACCGACCTGCGCGAGCGCGAAATCGTCCTCGGCGGCGAGAAGCGCTTGGAGCAATCCTTGCGCAGCTTGATTGCACGCTATTCGCCCCGCGCGGCCTTTGTGTATGCGACCTGTGTGGTCGGCGTGATCGGCGATGATGTGACGGCGGTGTGCAAGCGGGTCGAGGCGGACGTCGGTATTCCCGTCATCGCAGTGCAGTCCGAGGGATTTCGCGGTACCAAGCGCGACGGCTACAGCGCGGCTACCCGGGCGCTGCTGGAACTTATCGGCACCGGCAACATCGATTCGGTGGGGCCGCTGTCCATCAACCTGATGGGCGATTTCAACGTCGCCGGCGAGAGCTGGATCATCAAGGACTACTTCGCGCGCATGGGCGTGAACGTCGTCTCCGTGCTCACGGGCGACGGTCGCGTCGACGAGATCCGCAGCGCCCACGGGGCACGCCTGAATGTGGTTCAATGCGCGGGCTCCATGACTCCGCTGGCGAAGGCCATGGAGGAAAAGTACGGGATCCCCTTCATTCGCGTGTCGTTCTTCGGTATCGAGGACACGGCGCACGCGCTTTACGAGGTGGCGGAAAAGCTCGGCAACGCGACGGTCGCGCGGCGAGCACAAGAGCTCGTGCGCACCGAGCTCGGCAAGGTGCTGCCCGCACTCAAGGAGTTCAAGAAGGATCTGCAAGGCAAGCGCGCTGGCCTTTACGTGGGCGGTGCATTCAAGGCATTTTCGCTCGTGCGGGCGTTGCGCCAGCTCGGAGTCACGGTGGCGCTTGCGGGCACCCAGACCGGAAGCCGCGAGGAATACGAAGAGCTGCAAGCCGTGTGCGACGAGAACACCATCATCGTCGACGACACCAACGCGCTCGAGCTGGCCAATTTTCTCGTCGAGCAGGACATCGACGTGTTCATCGGCGGGGTCAAGGAGCGCCCCATTGCCTACAAGCTGGGCCTTGGCTTTTGCGACCACAACCATGAACGCAAGATTCCGCTGGCTGGTTTCGAGGGCGCCGTGGCCTTTGCGCGCGAAATCCACGCCACGGCCACGAGCCCCATTTGGTCCCTGATGCCCCGTAAACTGGCGCGAACCGCAAAGGCAAAGGCAGTGGCGCCGTGAGCTGCGCCACCGAACACGAGGCCGTCCACTCCACGTCGGGCGATGCGACGGTGAATCCGTGCACGCTGTGCGCGCCGCTTGGGGCCGCCCTGGCCAGCGCCGGCGTACGCGATACCGTACCGCTGCTCCACGGAGCGCAAGGCTGCGCGACCTACATCCGCCGCTATCTCATCAGCCACTTTCGCGAACCCATGGACGTGGCCTCGTCGAGCTTTGGCGAATCGCAGACGGTATTCGGCGGCGAATCGAATCTGCATCGCGCCCTCGACAACGTGGTCCGGCAGTACCAGCCGGCGCTTGTCACCGTGGCCACCACCTGTTTGGCTGAGACCATCGGAGAAGATGTCGGACGACTCCTCCGCAGTTACGACGAAAAGCGCAACACCCATCTGCCGGTGGTCTCGGCCTCTACTCCCAGTTTCAAGGATGGCCACGTCGAGGGCTTTCACGCGATGGTGCGCGCGCTGGTTGAAGCGCTGGCCACGCAACGCGGACCGCAGGTGCGATCCGTGAACATCCTGCCGCCGATTGTTTCGCCCGCGGACTTGCGCCATTTGCGCGAGATCGCCGATGCCTACGGCGTTGCGCCGACTATTCTGCCGGACTATTCCGAAACCCTCGATGGCGTGATTCTCGACCACTACTGCCCGTTGCCGACGGGGGGCACGCGGGTCGAGGAGATCGCCGCGATGCCGAGGGCGCTCGAAACCCTGGATCTTACCCTGACGGGCAAGGCGCCACGAGCCAGCGCGGTGCTGGCCGAACGCGGGGCGACGGCCAGAATTCTCGGCTTGCCCATCGGCGTTCGCGCTTGCGACGGCTTTTGCGCTGCCTTAGGCGAGATCTCGGGCAATGCCATGCCCGAATGGCTGGAAAAGGAAAGGGGGCGATTGCTGGATGCTTATGCCGATGGTCACAAGTATGTGTTCGGCAAACGAGTTGCGGTCTATGGCGATCCCGAGCTCGTGGCGGGATTGGCGGGATTTCTCGCCGAGATCGGCGCCCGGCCCGTCCTGTGCGCTACCGGCGCGCGCAACCGGGCGCTGCAAGACGTGCTGGCGGATCTGCCTGCTGGCGCGGACTGGGAGATACTGGAAGATACTGACTTCGGGGCCATCGAGGAGGCTTGCAATAGGCTCAAGCCCGAGCTCTTGATTGGCAGTAGCAAGGGCTATCGCGTGGCGCGCGCCCTCGGCGTCCCGCTCTTGCGCGTGGGTTTTCCCATCCACGATCGCCTCGGCGCGGGCCGCCTTCTTCACGTCGGCTATCGGGGCACGTTGCAGCTCTTCGATAGCGTGGTCAACACGCTGCTTGAGGCGAAGCAGAGCAGTTCGCCAATTGGGTTTTCTTACTTGTGACAGAGCCGCGTGCCGCAATACCCGACCGAGTACCTAACCGAGTACCTAACCCACCTGCCCGACGTGCGCCAGCGGGCACGTGCCAGCCTGCTTGGGCTGGCCATCGGCGACGCCCTCGGTGCCACCGTGGAATTCATGACTGCCTCTGAGATTCTTGCCAAGCACGGTGTTCACCGCAAATTGACCGGAGGCGGATGGCTGCGCCTGCGGCCGGGCGAGGTCACGGACGACACGCAGATGTCGCTATGTATTGCTCGCTCGATCGTCACCGTCGGGTTTTCGACCCAAGACATCGCCCAGCGTTTCGTAGGGTGGTACCGCTCGCGGCCGCCCGACATTGGCAACACCTGTCGACGTGGTATTGCCCGTTTCATCGCGCACGGGACTGTGCACGGTCCACCCAACGAGGGCGATGCAGGCAATGGCGCGGTGATGCGCATGGCCCCCATCGCCCTGGCCGCGCTCGCGGATGCTCAATTGCTGGAGGAGCAGGCTATCGAGCAGGCGCACATTACCCACCACCATCCCCTCTCGGATACCGCCTGCGTTCTCGTGGGACGGCTGATCCAGCTCGCTCTCATCGGCCATGCCATGCACCGCCTGCGCCGGCAGGCGGAAGTGACCGCTGCGCAGGTGCCGAAGTTTCGCTTTGTCCCCTACCATGGTCTCTCGACGGCCTACGTGGTCGACACCATGCAAACGGTGCTGCATTTTCTGTTCGCGACGTCGTCTTTCGAGGAATGCTTGATTGCGACTGTGAACCAGGGCGGCGATGCTGACACCACGGGCGCCATCGTCGGCGCCATCGCCGGCGCCTACTACGGCATCGACGCGATTCCGCGCGAGTGGGTGCGCAAGCTCGATCCGACCGTGCGCGCGGAGATTCAGGACTTGGCCGACCAACTCATCGATCACTCGCCGCTGGCCCACGGGCAGCCGGTCTCGCTCGGTGCCCCGATGGAGGCGAAGTCATAGCCGTGGGCGAGAACTGGAATCTGACGTGGAACCTGTGCGACTTGCCCGCCTGGTACATCGGCAGCCTGGAATTCAACGAGCGGCCGCAGCGCTTCGAAATCCAGGGCGTCAAGGTCAGTAGCCGCAGACTTTTCGAGCGGCTGGACTCGGTCAACGATCCGGATGAGCGCACCCGCCTTTTCAATGAGCACATCACGGCGAAGTTCCACCTCTTCGAGCTCGACCGGGAACACACCCACAGCGCCAAGCGCAGCCTGCGCAACACCTACGTGCGCTATTTACGCGGCTGGGGCGTGGATTCCAATTCCATCGAAGGGGCCGTGCTCAAGGCGTGGGTCGAAAGCCGCATCGGCCTGCGCCCGACCTTCCATCGTGGCAAGGTCACGGCAAACGACACCGAGGGTCAGCTCGCCTTTGCCACCGATCGCATGAAGGGCATGGCGGGTAGCAATGCCATCAACTCGCAGCTCGATCTCGTCTACACCTTCTGCCAGTACGAACTTGGCCGCCGCCATCCTGGCGAAACGTGGTTTTCACTTTTCCGCGGAACGCACGACCCCAGCGACTACCAGACCCTCGAAGTTGTTTCTCCACGCGAGCGCATCGTCCGTCTCAACAACTTGAGTTCGTTCACGCCGGACTCGGAGCGAGCTTTCGAGTTTGGTTCGACCGTGTGGGAAATGCGAGTGCCCGTGGTGAAGGTCTTCTTCTGGAGCCAGCTCTTTCCACGCGGCATCCTGAAGGGCGAAGACGAGTTCCTCGTCATGGGCGGCGTGTACCGGGTGAAAACCGTGCTGTGAGGTGGTCCCTGGCTTGCATCGCTTCTGGACTGAGGTGACGTGATGCCAGACCCAGTCAGGCGGCGACGCTCGATGCACATGCTCGAATCCAAACTAGATCTCGCCAACCATCCCTGCTTCAACCCCGACGTGTACCGGAAAGCGGCGCGAATTCATCTGCCTGTAGCGCCCAAATGCAATTTGCAGTGCAATTACTGCGATCGCTCGTTCGATTGCGCCAATGAAACCCGCCCTGGTGTTTCCAGCGTGCTGCTGTCGCCTTTCCAGGCGGTGATCTATCTGAAAGCGGTGTACGCGAAGATGCCGCACTTGACGGTGGTGGGCATCGCCGGCCCAGGCGATCCATTCGCCAATCCTGTCGAAACCATGGAGACCTTGCGCCTGGTGCGCGACGAGTTCCCCAACATTCTCCTTTGTGTCGCCTCGAATGGGCTCGGACTTGTCGAACACATCGACGAATTGGTCGAACTCAAGGTCAGCCACGTGACCTTGACCATCAACACGGTGAATCCCGCTGTGGGCGCGAAGATCTACCGCTGGGTGCGCTTCGGGGACAGCGTGTACCGAGGCGTGCAGGGTGCGGAGCTGCTCTTGGCCAGGCAGCGCGAGGCGATGGCGCGGCTTGCGCGGACGCCCATTCTGGTGAAGGTCAACGCTATCGTTCTTCCTGGAATCAACGACGGCGAGATCGCGTCCGTTGCCGCCGAGGTTCGCGCCGCGGGGGCCGAGATCATGAACACCATGGCTATGGTGCCGGTGGCAGGCACGCCCTTCGAGTCGCTCGGCGAGCCGGGGCCCGAGGTGATGGCGAGCGCGCGCCTCACCGCGGGCAAAGAGCTGCCGCAGATGTCCCACTGCGCGCGCTGCCGGGCCGACGCCTGCGGATTCGTCGGAGAAGCAGCCGAGGGCATGCCCGACCCGAAGGAATTTGCCCTCTTGGCCAGCAAGCCAAGCAAAGATCGTCCCTACGTCGCCGTGGCCTCGCGCGAAGGGATGCTCGTCAACCAACACATCGGCGAAGCCAACTGTTTCCATGTTTTTGCCGAGAACAATCTGACCTGCGTGCCCGTCGAAGTGCGCGAGGCGCCCGAGTCAGGCAGCGGAATCAAACGCTGGCTGGATCTCGCGGATCTGCTCAAGGACTGCCGCGCGGTTCTCACGACTGGCGTAGGCGCGGCACCGCGGCGGGTGCTTACGGGCAGTGGTCTTGAGGTCATCGAGATGGAGGGCCTCATCGAGGAGGGACTCTCCGCTGTCTATGGCGGCACGCCCATCCCGGCCTCCCTGCGCAGAACCTTCCACGGTTGCGGAACTGGCTGCGCCGGTGGGGGAGGAGGCTGCGGATGAAAGCCTCGACGGAACGGCGCGATGTCTGGCTGGTGGACACCACGCTTCGCGACGGCGAACAGGCGCCGGGCGTGGTTTTTTTCCGGCAGGAGAAACTGGCGATCGCGCGAGCGCTGGTCGAGGCCGGCGTGCCCGAACTGGAGGTCGGAACGCCGGCCATGGGGCCCGAGGAAATTGCAGACATCAGGTCGCTACTCGAACTCGACGGTCTTGTTCGCATGACTGCCTGGTGCCGCGCGCGCCGCTCGGACATCGAGGCCGCCGCGAGCTGTGAACTCTCGGCGGTGCACTTGTCCTTCCCGGTGTCTCGCCTCCTGATGGCGTGCTTCGGAAAGGACGAAGAGCGGGTGCTTGCGGAACTGCAAACGCTCGTCGAGTTTGCCCGCGGGTATTTTCCATTTGTTTCGGTAGGCGCGCAGGATGCCAGCCGAGCGTCGCTAAAATTTCTAGAGAGATTCGTGATTGCGGCGCGAGAGGGCGGCGCAGATCGCCTACGGCTGGCGGACACGGTCGGCATCCTGACGCCGAATCGGACGCAGGATCTGATTGCCAGATCCGCAGCTTGGGCGGGACCCATGACTATCGGTTTCCATGCGCACAACGACTTCGGCATGGCGACCGCGAACGCGGTCAGCGCCATCGAAGCGGGTGCCGCTTCCGTAGACGTGACTGTCGCGGGCTTGGGCGAACGGGCCGGCAACGCCGCGCTCGAAGAGGTGGTGATGGTTCTCGACAGGCTTTCGCCGCGGAAGAGCGGCGTGGCCACGGCGATGCTTGCACCACTCGGAACATTGGTCATGGCAGCGGCCAAGCGCGAAATCCCACCTGGGAAACCCATCCTGGGAGCGTCGGCATTTTGCCACGAGTCCGGGATTCACTGCGCCGGCCTGGAGAAGAATTCCCTCGCCTATCAACCCTTCGAACCGGCAGTCGTGGGCCAGGCTGGTAGCGGGTTTGTTCTCGGCAAGCACGCCAGCCAGGCGACCTTGCGGGCAGCCTTTTCGACGGCGGGCATCGATGTGACCGGGCTCGATCTTGCGGCCATGCTGGCGCGAGTTCACTACTTTGCTCGGTGCAATCAGCAGCCCATGAGTCCTCGACAGCTCTTGGAACTATCCAGCTAGACTCCATGCGGCAGACGGGCCTGCGCCACCCTGCTTCCTGGAACCGCCATCGCAGGCGGCAAGCTCGGCAGCGCTCACCGCCCAAAGCAACCAGCCGGCGGTAATTTTCGCTCGGAGTTCCCCTAGGTTCACGCAAGCCATACTTAGTCCTCTTATAAACACCCACTCTAATCCCTGCGGCGGAAGCCCACAAGAAGACGGAGAGAAAGGCTGCAGGGTCAAGGGCTACAGGGCTGGGTCAAACCGTTCAGTGCTCTACGGCCGTTCGCGGGCGGCGTGGTGACGGTGCAGGATCGTTGTCAAATCGTCGAGGGGCAAGGCGGGGGCGAAGTGGTCGGACTGGCCGCGCATGTCGTCGGCCATGCACAAGGCATTGACGATGGCTTCCTCGGTGCATTCCACCACGGCTTCGTAAAGGCCGTCGCAGGCGTCGTCGAGGAGGATCTCGATTTGGTGGGTCATGCCCGAGGTCGAGCGCGGGACCTTGTTGGCGGTCGAGAAGCCGATGATGATTTCGCCCGACGCATGGGCAGCGAACGAGCCCACGCGCCCGATGCCCAGGGCTGCGCGCTTGCACAGGCGCGTGATCTGCGAGGGCAGCAGGGGCGCGTCGGTGGCCACCACGCAAATGATCGAGCCGGCGTTGCGCACGCGCTTGCCCTCGTCGCTGTAATCGGGCGCCAGGATCTCGCCCACCGGAACACCGGCGATGAGCAACGAGCGCATGATCCCGAAATTGGACTGCACCAGCACGCCCAGGTTGTAGCTGGGACCGGGCTCGTTGCCGGACTTGAAGAGGGCGACCCGGCGCGAGCTGGTGCCGATGCCGGCCTTGAAATCGCAGGTGATTAGCCCCGTGCCCGCGCCGACCGAGCCTTCGGGCACCGGCCCGGCGCTCGCTTGCTCGATGGCGCGATACACGTGCTCCGAGCGGACGTGGCGGCCGACGGCGTCGTTGAGCCACGAGTCGTCGCACTCGCCCACGATGGGGATGATGACGTCGTATTCGCTGCCGATGCCGGGAAAGCGTCGGGTCATCCATTTCACGGTGGCGTCCGACACTTTGCCCACCGACATGGTGCTGGTCAGCAGGATCGGCGTTTCGAGTAGACCCCATTCGACGACCTGGGTAAGGCCCGACACTTCGCCGGCACCGTTGAGCACGAAGGAGCCGGCGAGCACGCGATGGGAAAAGACCGGGTCGGGCGGCAGGATCGCGGTGACACCGGTACGAACCGGACCTTCGCCGACCACCAGCGGGCCTTCGCCCTCGATCAGCGTCGTGTGTCCCACGCGCACGCCGGGCACGTCGGTGATGGCGTTCCCAGGCCCGGTGGGAACGTGGCCGATAGCGAAGCCCAGGTCTCGGAAGCGCGAGCGCATGGCAGACCCAGACCGCGTCTTTCAGGAAGTTTCGGGGACGACCGGTGGTGTCTTCTCGACGGACAGTGGCTTGCCTTCGGCCTTGCCGCTGCCTTCGGCCTTGCCATTGCCGTCCTTGCCATTGCCCTCGCCATTGCCGTTCGGGGGCAGACGCGCGGCCTCGGCCTCGCGCGCTTCGGCGCGGCGCTTTTCGCGCATGCGCTTGAGCCCGCCGGCCAAGATCTCGCCGATAAGCATGCGGTAGTCGATGTTCGCCGCGCTGGCAATGAGGCACAGATCGGAATACCCGGGCGTAAGTCCTGGCAGTGGGTTCACTTCAAGGACGTAGATCTCGCCCGCTTCGTCCATACGCAGATCCACACGGGCCACGTCGCGGCAGTCGAGGGCGACGAAGGTTTCGCGCGCGATGCGCTCCATGGATTTCAGCTCGGCCGGCGTCAACTTGGCCGGGCACTGGTAGTAGACGTGCTTTTCCCACTCTTGCTTGATCTGGTAGTCGTAGACGGGCCGTGGGTTGGCCTTGTCGAGAAAGATGATCTCCATGGGTGGCAGCACGCGCGGCCTTTTGTCGCCGAGCAGGCCGACCGTGAATTCGCGCCCCGCGATGTAGTACTCGATGAGCGCGGGCTGACGGTACTTGTCGAGCAACTCGCGCACGACCTGGCGCAGCCCCTCCTCGTCGTCGACCACCGAGGCGTGCGCGCTCACGCCCTTGGACGAGCCCTCTTGGTTGGGCTTGACGATGAGCGGGAACTTCATCTTGGGCGACAGGCGCTCGCGTCCGGTTTCCATGACCTGGAACTCCGGGGTCAGAATGCCGTGCTGGCGCAGCACGCGCTTGGACAGGGCCTTGTCGAGGGCGATGGACAGCGTGGCCGCGTCCGATCCGGTGTACGGGATGCCCATCAGCTCGCACAGGGCGGGCACGGCCGCCTCGCGGTTGCGCCCCGACACTCCCTCGGCGATGTTGAACACCAGATCCACGGGCGTGTCCATGAGCTGGCGGGGCAATTCGGCCGTGGCCTCGACGGGCACCACCACGTGGCCGTAGCTTTCCAGGGCGTCGCGAATCGAGTTGATGGTTTCGGGCGCGTCGTATTCGGCCTCGGTGTCGTCGCCGCCTTTGGAATCGACGCGCTTGACGTTGTAGGAAAACCCGATGCGCAGGGGCTCGGGCTGCCGCTTGCGTTTGCCAACGGGCGGGACCATGAGTCCCTGGCGGCGGGCGGCGCTGGTGACCACGGCGCTTAGGGTCGCTTCATAGTCGAGGCCCTCGCGCGCGGCGGCCGAGAACGTGCTGGCGCCCGGCTCTAGCGAGGGAAGAGCGTTGATTTCGAGGAGGTAGATGCGGCCGTCTTCGCCCAAGCGGAAATCCACGCGGCAAAGATCGCGAATCCCGAGGGTGCGAATGGCCAGCTTGGACAGGGCGCGCAGTCGCGCCACCACGTCGCGCTGCAGGTCGGGCGGACAGCGCACCGAAACGCGGCTGGCTTCGCTGGACTTCAGGCGGTAGTCGTAGATGTTGAAGCGAGTGCGCGCGCTGGGCTCGATCACATAGTCGACCGGCATCAGCACGCCTTCATCGCCGACACCTTCGACGAAAGGCACGGTCACGTCGGTGCCGGGCACGAACTCCTCGACCAGCACGCCCGTCGGGTATTTGCGCAAGGCTCGCGGCAACATTTCCACGAGCGCGCGCGGATCGCGCGCCACCGCATCGTCACCGATGCCTTTGGATGAACCCTCGTAGTTGGGCTTGATGATGACTGGAAAGGACAACCCGAGCATGCCGATGTCGCGACCGCGTTGCATGTCGTCCGGTACCACCATGCGCGCGCGTGGGGTGTCGATACCTTGGGCGCCGAGGACGAGCTTGGTCATCCATTTGTCAAGCGTCACGGTCATGACGTAGGCATCGGAGCCGGTGTAGGGAAAGCCCAACTCCTCGAAGAGGGCTGGATAGAAAGCCTCGCGCGTGCGGCCGCGCCGCCCTTCCGCGGTGTTGAAGATGAGGTCGGGCCCAAACGATTCGATGCGCGCGGCCAGGTGCGACGCCGGGCCCGTGACTTCGATCTTCTCGACCTCGTGTCCGCCGGCGCGCAGCCCATTGGCGATGGCGTCGACGGTTTCTACGCTATCGAACTCGGCCTCGTCCTCGCTGTCGGTGAGACGGAGGTTGTGGGTAAATGCGATCTTCACTCTGTCGACGCCGCCCGCATGGGCTCGCTTTCTGCTGGTGATGACTTAAACAAAAAGGAGAGCCTCCCGTCAACCGACAATTGGTGAAACACGCGGGGGATCCTGTAGGGGCGATTCATGAATCGCCCCTACAGTGGTGAAATTCCTACCCCAGCAGAATTCCGCCGCGGCTGCGCAGGGCGCCTGCGATCTTTTCGGTCAGCGATTTCAAATCCTGGTTGGGGCGCACGAGGTAGGCGTCAACGCCCAGCTCGAAGGCTTCCTTGACCGTCTCGTAGGATGGATAGGCGGTGTAGAGCACCGACGCACAGTGGGGCAGCAGGCGCTGCGCCTGCTCGATCACGCGCAGGCCGGACATGCCGGGCAGGTTTCGATCCGCGATGACGAGATCGAATTGGTTCTTCTGCAGCAAATCCAGGGCCTCGTCGCCGCTCGCGGCGGTGGTCACGTCGTAGCTGCGACCGAGAAACTCAGAAATCAACTGGCGCCGGCTGCCCTCGACTTCGACCACCATGATGCGGGCCTGTTTCTCCTCTTGCTTGCCCGCCTCGCGGCTGCGCGCCAGCTGCTCGTTGCGTCGGGAGAGCGCACGCCGGATGCGAAAACGCAGGGCTTCGACGTCGCGGATGGGTTTTTCAATGTAGTCCTGCGCACCGATATCCAGGGCGGTGACCGCGGAATCATAGGATGAGTACGCCGTGATCATCACGACCGCGGGTGGAGGATCCAGACTGCGCGCGACACGCAGAACCTCCAAGCCCGATGCCCCCGGCAGGTTCTTGTCGGTGAGCACGAGATCGAAGCTGCGCTTCTGCATCAGATCGATGGCCTCTTCGGCCGAAGCCGCGGTGGTCACGCGATAGCCGCTGCGGCGAAGAAGCTCGCGCAGGACGGTCAGCACGACGACTTCGTCGTCGACCACCAGCACCTCGTGCGCGGATGGCACGATCGCTGAAGGTCCCCGCGACGTGGCATCCGCGATGAGCCGGGCGTCGAGATCTTGGGTCGGGGCAGGCACGCTGCGCGCGGGCTCTTCCATGAAGCCGAAGCGGGTCAAGGTTTCGACCAGCTGGCGGCCCGCCAGCTCGGCACGCCGGCGTGCGCCCACCGTGGCCACTACGCGTCCGAGTTGGGGCAAAAGATCGCGGCCGAGATAGGCGCGCACACCGCCGTAGACAGCCGCCGAGAGACGCTCGGGCGTGGGCGCTGAGTCCACGATCACCACCGCTGCGCCCGAGGCGCGGTCGCGCGCCTCACGCAGTCGAAGTTCGACCCGATCGGTGGCGGCAAGGCCGACCACGACAACGTCGGCTTGGCCTTGCGATGAGGTTGCTCCCACGACCCTGGCTAGCTCGCCATCGCCGAGCATGGCCACCACCGGGGCCGACTGGCTGGCTTCGAGCACCGATACCAGCGCACCTTCGAGGGCTGGCTCGATGGTGCGCAAGGTGGCCCGGTTCTGCGCGATGACGTGGCTGAGCATGAGCGCGCGGGTACGCGCCCGCCGGCACGAGGCCAGGTAGCGAAGATGGGCGCGAAACAAGGCATCGCTCGCAGGCAGCGGCCGGGGCAGCACGGCGGCTGCTTCCCGCGCGAACAATTCCGCGGCCAAGGCGGCATCGCCGTCGATGATGGGCACGACGTCGGCAAAGGGTCGTATTTCGCGGGCCGCGGTCAGGACGTTGACATGGGAACCCTCGGAGGGTTCCCATCCCCTCCCGCGTTTTGGCTCCGCCGGGCCTAGCCCGGCTTCGCCATCGCGACTCTGCTCGACGCCGCCTTGATCCAGCACCACGAGTTCGAAGGATTCCTCGGCCAGCCGCTCCAGCGCGATATCGGCGGAGGTCAGCGCGATGACCTCGCCCTCGGCCGCGAGCGCGGCCACCACGCGTGTCCGCTCCGAGGCCGCAGCCACCCCGACCAAGAAACGCTCTTTTGACAGGCGCGCGGCCGCGCGAAACGCGGCGAGGATTTCTTCGTAGCCTGTCTCCGCCATCGGGAACTGATTCTAGGGCATAGCTTCGCGTCTGTCGCAGTTCGGTCGAGAAAATCAGGTCAGCGAGCGCAGACTCTCGCGATCGGCCAGGATGACCTTGCGACCCTCGGTGTGGATGTAGCCCTTGCGCTTGAATTGCGACAGGGTGAGGGAAACCGTCTCACGCGTCGAGCCGATGAGATTCGCCATTTCTTGATGCGTGATTTTGAGCCCGAGAACGAGACCGCGGCGGTGCTCGATACCGTGCTCGGAGCCCAGGCGCAGGAGCAACTCGGCCAGCTTGGAACCGACGTCTTTGAACACGAGCTGTTCCACCTTGGCCTGCAAGCCGCGCCAGCGGCCTATGAGCGAGCGCGCGAACAGGTAGGCAACCGGGGCGTGGCTGGCAATCATTTCATCGAGCCCGGTGCGATCCAGCTCCACGCTGGTGGTGCTTTCCATGGCCTCGACCATTTCTTCCCGCGGGCCGCCTTCGAGCAGACAGGTCTCGCCGAAATAGTCGCCGCTGGTGCGATAGGCGAGGGTCAGCTCCTTGCCGTCGCGGGTGACCTTGGAAACCTTGACTCGGCCGCTCGCGATGAAGTGAACACTGATCGCTCGATCACCCGGCAAATAGACAACTTGGCGCGCGCGGTAGCTTTGGGTTTGGGCCGTGGCCGCAAGTTTGGCTAGCGTATCCGCTGGAGCATCGACCAGAACTGGGCACTTGCGCAGGATCTGCACGACGCGCTTCTCTTCGGCTTGGGACATGGCCAAGCAATATCAGACGGGCAAGGTCCACAGCAACAAAAATTGTTATCTGGACTACACTTGCGGTCTGTGACCGGCACCACGAACGAGCATGAATCCAGAGGCGGTAAGGGCGAGCGACGCGATCACGATGAAGGTTAGGGCGCGGTGGCTGAGCGCTTCCATGCGCTGGTCGAGATGGAGGCTGGCGAGGGTGATGAGAACCGCGTTGTTGCAGAAATGGGCCACCATGGACGGCACGATCGAGCCGCTTTCGAGGGCGATGAAGCCGAGCAAGACGCCAAGGATGGTTGTGGGAATGAGCCGGTAGAGATCCAGGTGGAAGAGCCCGAACAGCGCCGCGGTGATGAGCACGGCGGCCACGGAGCCCATACGCGTGCGCAAACCACGCAGGATTGGCCCGCGAAACAAGCATTCCTCGCAGATGGCTGGGCTCATGGCCACCAGCAGCAAGGTGGCGACGAAGCCACGGCTGCCGTCCAAGGGAATGAGCGACTTGCGCAGGTCTTCGAGCATCTGTTTGGGCACGGGCAGGATCCATTCGCTCACGATCGCGACTGCGGCCCAGCCGCTGCATCCGGCCAGGGCCGCGCCCAGCACGGCACGGGGGCGTGGGCGTGAGAATCCAACCACGTTGGTGAACGTCTGGCCGGACACGCGCGCGAAAAGCCACACCAGCCCGAAAAGGCCCAGCCACTCCGCGGCCAGAAGGCCGGCGGCTAGGTGGTGCTGCTCGATGGGGAGGAACACGAAGTAGAGCAGCAGGAAGGCGAGCGCGAAAAGAACCAGGGCATCCGCGGCGTTGGTGGTTCGCGTGGTGTCGCCTGGGTGTCGCTGGCGGCGGGGGGGAGGCGCCACCAGCCGCTCGGAATCGTAGACGCGCGCGGCGGCTGCCAGCGCCGCCGCCGAGAGCAGTAGGGTCGATGCGATCGTGGCAAGTCCGCCTGACCACGTCGCGCGGCCAACCAGGAGGTCGCGGGCGAGCAAGGTGATGTTCATGCCTGGAATCCAGGCCACGATCCCGGCCAGTTGGTATTCGCCGATGGCACCGGCCATGGCGGGCGCGACGGTGAGAAAGTAGACGGGCAGAAGCAGGGTCTGCGCTTCCTTGAAGCTGCGGGCCGTGGCGCCAAGCGCGACGAAAGCCGCCGCGAAAAGCAAAGCCGCGGGGAAGATCACCAGGCTACTCAGCAGGGCGTGTCCCCAGGGGATGTCCAGGACGATGTTCTGGGCAGCGAGACGCAGGATCTGCATCAGGGTGACGGCCATCGACGCCAGGTTGAGAACCCCGGTGATGGCCGCCAAGGCGGCCACGGCCAGCACCTTGCCCAGCATCAGATCGAAGCGGCGAATGGGCGAGCATAGGACCGTCTCCAGAGTGCCGCGCTCGCGCTCGCCCGCGGTCACGTCGATGGCGGGATAGAAGGCGCCGAGCAAGACCATGAGCACGACGAAGAGGGGCAGGGCCTTGGATAGGAGGTAGCCACCCAGGCGCGCCTGGGGAGCCACGCTGCGCCTTTGGGCCGTGAAGCGGGGTGCGCAGCCTTCGGGAAAGGCCTTGGCGAGGATCCCGTCGAAACGATCCTCGGCGGTTCGCGATTCGTCACGACTGGCGTCGTAGATCACGGTCAACTTGCTGTCGTCCCGCGGGTCGAGCTCGACCAGCGCATCGAGGCGCCCGTGTTCGACGTCGGCGGGCGTGCCCGTGGGCCGAAGGACAAAGATGGCCGGATTCCGGAGCACTTGGGCGGCCAGCGCCTCGCGGATCGGACCCGCGCCGGCGATGGCGATAGTGGATGGCCGCTCTTCCCGTTGTTTCTCTCGGCCGGTGGCCACTTGGGCCGCCAGCATGGCCAGCAGGGGATAGACCACGAGGGGCAGAAGAATCATGATGGCGAGAGTTCGCCGGTCGCGCAGGGCCTCGCGCAGCTCCTTGGCAAAGGTGAGAAAGACGTGTTTTGGATTCACGGCGCGTCTCCGGGCTCTTCAGCCAATGCCAGGAATGCCTCTTCGAGCGTAGTCTTGCCCGTCCGTGCGCGGATCTCCGCCGGTGGCCCTTCGACGAGGAGGCGGCCGCGATGGAGGAAGCCGATGCGGTCGCACAGGAGTTCGGCTTCGGCGAGGTAGTGGGTGGAAAACAGAACCGCCTTGCCGCGCGCGCGTTCGGCGCGCACGAAATCGCGCATGAACCGGCTGGCCAGCACGTCGAGGCCGCTGGTGGGCTCGTCGAGAATCAGCACGGCCGGATCGTGGAGCACGGCGCGCGCGATGGAGACGCGCTGGCGCTCGCCGGTGGACAGGGCCTCGCAGCGGCGGTCGAGAATGGCGTCCAGGGCCAGCGCGGGCGCGAGCGCCGACAGCCGCGTGCCGATCTCGACGCGCGAAAGCCCATGGATCTGGCCAAAATAGTCGAGCACCTCGCGCGGCGTAAGGCGGCCGAAAAGGCCAGTGCTGCCGCTCAGGTAGCCGAGCCGTCGTTTGGCCGAGGCCGTGTTGGCGTCGTGGCCCGCCACCCGCGCGCTGCCCTGGCTGGGTGCGAGCAAGCCGGCGAGCATGCGCAACGCCGTGGTCTTGCCCGCGCCATTGGGCCCGAGCAAACCATAAATCTCACCTCCTGGTATCGACAGCGAGAGTTGGGCCACGGCGAACACGTCGCCGAAGGACTTCGATGCACTGTCGAGAACCGCCAGAGGCCCGGGCATCCTGTCCACCTCGCCCGTCCCTGCTTACCCGTCTCTGGCGGGAATGGCCCAGGATCGCGCGCGCCGAAGCGGCGCGATCCCGAGGTATTCCACTACCTTGCTACGCGACGGCGTCTTTGGCTGCCTTGACTGGACGGGCCTTGACGACCTTGCGGGCCGGCTTGGCCTTGAACACGGTCTCTAGGCCGGTGAACGGATTGATGCCCTTGCGCTCTTTGGTGGCGGGCTTCTTGACGACGACCATGCGAACCAGGCTGGGAACGACGAACAGTCCGTTCTTCTTCAGCTCGGTATGGCCGATGGCAGCGACGGCTTCGAGCACGCCTTTCACATCCTTCCGTGTGAGCTTCCCGTCGGATTTGTCGGAGATTGTTTGAATCAGGGCGGATTTGGACAGGGGACCTTTTGCCATCTTCACTCCTCTTGAAAAAATGGATTCTTGACGCTGCCGTTTGCCCAGCCAGGTCGACCGTACCTAGGTCAAGTGTTGCCACGCGAACGACGGCGGACGAACTCTACTCGAAATCGCTACGGGCATGCGATGAAAAACGCCGATAAATGCAGTCCTTTTCTTCTCACCTGGCGAAAAGGTGCGAGAAATACGCACGTTTGGTTGCCTGGACTCGGAGTCGACCACGCAATAGAGCGAGCAGAGATGGTCGCGGTCGCTCCGCTTTGCTGCCGCGAAGCCTGCGGTGTAGAAGCCGGAAGCATTCAGCACATGAAGAAGCTCTTGCATGCTCTCGCCGACAAGCTGCTAGGCGGTTCCCTGCCGCCCGCGGCATGGATCGACACGCGCGGAACGCGACTGCCGTGGCTGCTTCTTGCGCTGACCCTTCCGTTTCTCCTGACTGGGCCGATTCGGGCCGTGATGTCCCTGGGGCTTGCCTTGTCCCTGGTGCTGTCGCTGATTTTCTGCGCGGGTGTGGTGGCCCTGCTGTGGCCATGGCTGCGTGGCCAAGGGCGCTCATCGCTGTCGCCCAGTCAATGGATTCTCGAAGCGGTGGCGCTACTGCCCATCGGCTTCGCGATTTGGGCACTCTATGTACGCGACTTCGGCGGATTCCCGAACCTTGACGGATGGGACGGGGGCACGCACGTTCTCAATAAGAGTCTATTTGGCACCGTCGTTCCCTCCGTCTACAGCGGTCAAGTCGCCACCTATGCCTTCACGTGGTGGCTGGAGAAGCTCTTCCAACTGAATGCGCTGCAGTCCTTCGCGATTGCCTTCTACGTGAGCGTGACGGCGATGGTGGCTTTCCCGCTGACCATCACTTTTGCCTTGGTTCGCGAAGAAGCGGCAGCGAACCGGGCGGCGTGGATGGTTGGGGTTGGCGTGACGGTACTCGCCACCGTGGGTCTGCTCTTGCTGGCCGGGCTGCCGCTTCTTCACTACAACCAGGCCGCCGGCTACTACGTCCACCTCTTTGGATTCTTGCCACTCATGATGCTGTGGGCGGCGGATGCACTGATTCGCCTGCACAGGCTGCGCGTCGCGGCTCTCATCGGCGCGTTCGTACTTTTGCGCTACACCTATGCTCTGAATCTCGCGGATGCGGCGATTGCCGTGGCTTTCGTGTTGCTGGTCGAGGGATTCCGCGGCCGCTGGCGAATCGTCCAGGGCGTTCTCGTGGTTGGTTTCTGTCTAGTCGCCGTGCAGATTGTTTCCGAGTTGCGGCCGGTCTTTCGTGTGTGGGGAGGAATGCAGCGTTTCGACGTGGACAAGATTTTCAAGGCGGACATGCTCGTGCTCGCAGCGCTGCCGGTCTATCTGTTGGCAACCTCGTGGAAGCCCTTTCCCTCGGGTTGGCTGCGCTCGCCGCTGTTTCGGGCCATTCGCTTTCCACTGTCCTTCGCGGTGGCCAGCAGCGCCCTCTTTCTCGTGCTGCGCAAGGGCCCAGGCGTGAAGTACTACTATGTGACGAAGTATCAGATCTGGGCCTGCCTCCTCCTCGGCTTTGTGCTCGTCATCCTGCTTGGGCATTTGGCCGCCACGCTGGCCCGATGGTCCTCGCTGCGCCGGCCGGCGGTGTGGCTGCGCGTGGCCGTGGTGACCGCGTTGCTCGCCACGGTGCCCAGCCTGTGGGCGACCACCTTCGCCGGCTATAGCAAGAGTCTGCAGGAGCGCATGCGGCCGCACGCTCTCGTCTATCGGCACCTGCGCCCGCTGGCAGACGTGCAAGCCATCGAGCGCATCAAGGCGGTTCTGTCCAGCGAGCACAAGGCCTTTGGCGGCTATCTCACCGCCTTCTTTCCCATGTTCAGTTTCATGAACGCGACCCTCGGATACCACCAAGGGATGCAAGATTTTTTTCCGCCCGCGACGACTCCCGGCTACTGCGTGTTCTGGGTGGCGAAGGCGCACGATATCTACCGGCTCGGGCCCGTGGACAAGCTGGATGCGCTTCGCGACCAAGTCGCGGCTGCAGGCGCCACCTGTGCCGAGTACCCCGTGCCCTGGAAGTCCACGCCGCAATCGCTGTGCTATCACTGTTACTGACGTAGTCGGCGGTCTTGATCACATCGAGGTGGCGCCCGATCATGATGACGGTGTTGCCCGCGTCGACCATGAGGTACACTAACCGCGTGGACCGAGACCGGCTCGCAGAGGAAATTTCGCGGGTGTTCGCGGCGAGGAACGAGGACGCGGCTGCCGTCTACTTGTTCGGCAGCTTGGCACGTGGCGAAGGCGGGCCGGACAGCGACGTGGACGTGGCGGTTCTGTACGGCAGGCCCGTGGACGCGGGCCTGGCAGGGCTGAAGCTCGCCCTGGCCGGTGATCTGGAGACGCGCCTCGGCCGGCGTGTCGATCTGGTGGTGCTCGACAGTCAGCCGCCGGATCTCGTCCACCGCGTTCTGCGCGACGGGCTGATCGTGGTCGAGAACAATCGTTCCGCGCGCATCCGGTTCGAGGTGGATGCGCGCAACGAGTACTTCGATGTTCTGCCGGTGCTACGGCGCTATCGAAGACCACCTGGTGTGCGTGCCGCGTGACTGACCAGGATCTCGTCGCCAAGAAGCTGGCGTTCATCGAGACGTGCCTGCGCGAGCTGCGCCAGCAGGCGAGGCCTGATCGGTTGTCCACGGACGTGCGCGAGATCCGGTTCGTGGAGCACACCCTACAGATCGCCATCCAAGCGGCGCTCGACGTTGCCTCCCATATCGTGTCGGACAACCGGCTGGGCGAACCGCGCACGAATCGTGAACTGTTCGACCTGCTGGGCCGACACGGATGGCTTACGCCCTCTCTGACAGGTGTCATGCGCGACATGGGTGGTTTCCGGAACGTGCTGGTCCATGGCTACGCCGAGGTTGACGTCGATGTCGTGCGCGATGTTCTCGACCGCCACTTGCCCGATTTCGAGGTATTCGTGGCGGCCATCCGCCTGCGGATCGGCGAGCTCGGATAGAGACTCCCCTACAGCACCTTGCGCAGAAACCGACCGGTGTGGCTGGCCGCGACCTTGGCCACGTCTTCGGGCGTGCCTTGGGCGACGATTTGGCCGCCGCCGGGACCGCCTTCGGGGCCAAGGTCGATAACGTAGTCCGCGGTCTTGATCACGTCGAGGTTGTGTTCGATGACGATGACGGTGTTGCCCGCGTCGACCAGGCGGCCGAGCACTTGCAGGAGTTGATCGATGTCGGCGAAGTGCAGCCCGGTGGTGGGCTCGTCGAAGACATAGACGGTGCGGCCGGTGGCGCGCTTGACCAGCTCCTTGGACAGTTTGATCCGCTGTGCCTCGCCCCCGGAAAGCGTGGTCGCGGCCTGGCCCAGTTTGATGTAGCCAAGGCCCACCTCGCGCAGGGTTTCGAGCTTCTGCTGCAACTTGGGGATGTTCTGCAAAAAGCCGCAGGCCTGGCTGACGGTCATGTCGAGGACATCGGCGATGCTGGCCTGCCGGTATTTCACCTCCAGGGTTTCGCGGCTGTAGCGCCGGCCGGCGCAGGCCTCGCACTCGACGTAGACGTCGGGCAGAAAGTGCATTTCGATGCGCAGGATGCCGTCGCCCTGGCAGGCCTCGCAGCGCCCGCCCTTGACGTTGAAGGAATAGCGGCCGGCCTTGTAGCCGCGCGCTTTGGATTCGGGCAGGTTGGCGAAGAGGTCGCGGATGTGCGTGAAAATGCCGGTAAAGGTGGCGGGATTCGAGCGCGGGGTGCGACCGATGGGGGCTTGATCGATGTCGATGACCTTGTCTATATGGGACAGACCCTCGATGGCATCGAATGCGGCGTCGGGTTGGCGCGCGCCATTCAAACGGTGCTTGAGCGCGGGCAGAAGCGTGTCGACGATGAGGCTGGATTTTCCCGAGCCCGAAACCCCGGTCACGCAGGTGAGCACGCCAAGCGGGAAGGATACGGTGAGGTCGCGCAGGTTGTGCGTACGCGCCCCGCGCAGAACCAGGTTGCGCTGGTTGGCCTGCCGGCGGTGCTTGGGGATCTGAATGGCCTTCTCGCCCGCCAGGTAGGCGCCGGTGAGCGACTCCGGGTTTTTCTCGATCTGCTCGGGCGTGCCCGCGGCCACCACGCGCCCGCCCAGTTCGCCCGCGCGCGGCCCCATGTCGAGCACGTAGTCCGCGGCCCGGATGGTGTCTTCGTCGTGCTCGACCACCAGCACCGTGTTGCCTAGATCGCGCAGTTTGACCAGAGTTTCGATCAGCCGAGCGTTATCCCGTTGGTGAAGTCCGATCGACGGCTCGTCAAGGATGTAGAGCACGCCTTGCAGACCGCTGCCAATCTGGGTGGCCAGACGGATGCGCTGACCTTCGCCGCCGGAAAGCGTGGCCGCGGAGCGATCCAGGGACAGGTAGTCCACGCCGACGCTGATGAGGAACGACAGGCGCGCGGTCACCTCGCGCACGATGCGGTGGCAGACCTGCCAGTCGCGCCGGGACAGCGGCAAGGCGCGCATGAATTCATGCACCTGCCCGACAGTCAGCGCGGTGACCTCAATGATGCCCTTGCCACCCACGCGCACGCTGCGGGCTTCCTTGCGCAGGCGCGCGCCGCCACACTCGGCGCACGGCGAATGGGTCATGTAGCGGTGGAACTCGTCGTAGACGGCCTCGAAGTCCTCGTCGGTGTTGCGGCCTTGCTCGCGGCGGCGGCGCTGGTACTCGTCGAAGCGGCGCTGCAGGTTGGGCAGTACGCCCTCGAACTCCTTTTTGAACGTGTGCTTGCGCCCGTTCTTCTCGAAGGTGAAGGCGATCTCCTTGCCCGCCGAGCCCTCGAGGATGAGCTTGCGCTTGTCAGCCGGCAATTTGTGCCAGGGTTGGTACAGGTCGATGTTGAAGGCGGCCGCGGCCGCGTCGAGGACTTGCTGGAAGAAAGCGCTGTTACGCCGTTCCCAGGGGTCGATGGCGCCCTCGCGCAGGCACAGGTCGGCATCGATGACCACCAGATCCGGATCGAAAACCATGGTAGCGCCGATACCGTCGCAGGCTGGGCACGCGCCGGCCGGACTGTTGAACGAGAACAGGCTTGGGCCGAGCTCGGGCAAGCCCACGCCACAGTCGGGACAGGCGAATTTTTGCGAAAATAGAAGATCTTCGCCTTCGAGCGGCGAAACCTTGACGAGGCCGCCGCCGAGCTTCACCGCCAGTTCGATGGATTCGGCCAAGCGTTGCTCGATGCCGGCCTTGCGCACCAGACGGTCAATGAAGACCTCGATGGTATGTTTTTGCGTCTTGTCGAGCTTGGGCGGCTCGGCCAGCTCGCAGAGCTCGCCGTCAATGTTGGCGCGTACGAAACCCTCCTGGCGCAGGCGGGAAAGTTCGGCGGCATAGTCGCCTTTCTTGTCGCGCACTACCGGCGCCAGCACGGAAAAGCGCGTGCCCTCGGGAAAGCCCAGCACGCGGTCCACCATCTGCGGGATGGTTTGCGAGAAGATGCGCTGGCCGCACTTCCAGCAAAAGACCTCGCCGGCGCGCGCCCACAGGAGGCGCAGGTAATCGTAGATCTCGGTGATGGTGCCGACGCTGGAGCGGGGATTGCGGCTACCCGATTTCTGTTCGATGGCGATGGCGGGGGACAGTCCCTCGATGGAGTCGACGTCGGGCTTGCCCCGCTGTTCGAGAAACTGGCGCGCGTAGGCCGACAGCGATTCCACGTAGCGGCGCTGGCCCTCGGCGTAGATGGTGTCGAAGGCCAGCGACGATTTGCCCGAGCCGGACAAGCCCGTGATTACCACGAGCTTGTCGCGTGGGATCTCCACGTCGATGTTCTTAAGGTTGTGCTCGCGCGCGCCTTTGACGACGATCTTCTTCATGGCCAGAAGGGCCGGCCGTTCCCTCCACTGGGGAGCGATGGAGAGGCCTGCCCAACCTTAGACAGTAACAGAAGGCGGGCGGACTATTCGAGCATCAAAACGCGATGCCGAGAGCGATACGCAGGTAGGGCGCGCTGCGCCCGACATGCCCGATGGCGACAGGACTTGTCGGAATGGGGTTCGTTGTCGAGGTTCCTGGCGAGGATTTCAGGGAGAAGTCGCTGCCCGAGGCCAGGGCGTAGCCGCCCTCGATCTGGCCCATGACCCCCACCGTCGGCGCCGACGGGGATTGCCAGAAGCGCAGGCCGGGCGAGCGCAGCGAGATGCCGGCACCCGCGGAGCCTTGGCCGAAGACCTGCCGGTCGTGCAGGCTGGAGGCTCCGCTGCCCACCGTGACCTTGTCCCAGCCTACCCCACCCGCAAGCCGGGCATACGGAGTGAGCCAGCGCAGCAGGTCGTAGCGCGCGGAAAGGCCGAGCGAGATCACGTTGGTTTCCAGCCGCTCTTCGAGATTCGTGGTGTCCTGGAAGGTCGAGTTGGAGGTCGTGACCCAGCCCAGATCCAACCTGGCTGCAAGCTTGTCGTTTGGGCGCAGGACGTCGGCTTGCAGAGACAGTCCGACGTTTGTGGGTGCGTGGTTGCCGGCAAGGCGCTTGGCCGCATCGTCGAGCAGCCAGGTGGTTCTGGTTTCTAGCCCGACCTGGAAGCGCAAGGGATCCCACGAGGCCACGGGACCTTCTGTCTGGGTCGGCTGCGGAGCCGGCCGAGCTTGCGGGGACTTCCGGGTCGCATAGGGCCAGTCGTAGGGCTGCGCCGATGCCGGCGAGGAGGGCAGCAACAACGCCGCCGCCGCGAGCAGCGTCGGGGCGGCACAAGTGGTGGTCTTCATGGTTGACCTCGCTCAAGGTAGTTCGAGAACAGGAAGCCGTAAGCAGTACGCGCGGTCGACCGATCGGGCGTGTCGGCATCGAGGAAGGTCAAGTTGCCGATCCCATCCGGGTCGTTGTGCCCGACCACGAGATAGCGCGGCTTTTGGGGGTTGGTCGGATTGGCATCAAGTGGCGGATCCAGCGCCTGGATGCTTGTGATCTCCTGATCCAGCCAGACAAAGGAGGGCGCGAAGGTGGTTCCCGCCTTGCGTGCAACCAGGTTGACGTAGGTGAGTTTGGTTCCATCGGTGACGCCCCACAGGCGGCTCGGAGGCCGCGCTTCGAGGTAGGGTCTTGCGAACGTGCTGCTGGCCGTAATGTCGACAATCCGGCGCGTGGACAATTCGACCGCGGTGAAGGAGCTGATGGCCGTGGGCTTGCCGAGCACCAGCACGGCGATGCCCTGATCGAGCAGCGGCCAAACATCGCCGGCGGCGGCGCGCAAGGGCGAGTCCTTGATTTCGAGCCCACCCGAGGTTTCGACCACTCCCAGATCTGCGAAGAGCACACTGGTGCTGCCGTACAGGGTATCGACGAGCATTGCCTCATTCCTCTGCGTGCCGTCGGAGTTAGCAACCGTGAAGGGGACGATCACGTTGGCCGGGATCGAGGTCGCCGCGATGCGAAGGGTCTGGCTGGTGCTGGGATTGATGATGACCAGGCTCTGGCTAGTCGGCGCCAGTACCGCAAGGCGTGGGCCATCGTTGGAAACGTACAGCGCCATGCCGGCCGGATTCGCACCCACGCTGAGCAAAGAGAGCGAGGCGTTGAAGTCGATCGTGCCGACAGCATCGGTCCCAATGCTGAGCGCGATTTGGAAGATGTCCTTCGAGGTCTCGGCACGTACGTAGATGTTCAGGATCTTTGGATTGGTGGGGCCGAATGGGCTCTTGGGGTCGAGCAGGTCGACGGAGCCGAACAGGATCTGGATCGTGTCCGGGTCGTAGGCGCAGCCGGCACTTTGCGCGCAAAGCGGGACCGAGATCTCGGTGCGCTCGGTATTCTCGACATCCATGATGGTGACGTAGTTTTGCGAAAGCACCACCGCTAGCGAGGGCACCCCAGCTTGCGCGACAGAGGGTGGCGAGAACTCGATGCGCGCCGGTACGCCGCCCAGGCTGCGAATCGACTTCGTAGGCAGAGGAGCCTTCGGATCGAGGGACTGTGTGAAATCGATGATAGTCATCTCGTTGGGATTGAAAAGGCCGGTATCGCTCGCGTCCTGCGTGGATGACGTGTGGTAGAGGACGACGAACCGTCCATCCACCGACTGGGCCAGGCCATCGAAACGGCCGGCGAGTGCGTACACGGCAGGCACCACGTTGGGATTCGCATCGATGATCTGAAGCTGTGGTTGGATAGGCGCCACACCGGCCGACCCGCTGTCGCCGTTGCTCACGACCAGCATCTGGTTGCTGCCGTTGCGCTTGACCGCGGCGATTGGGGCCTTGCCCACGGTCACAAACCGGGGCTTGAACGAGGCGTCCGCGGGATCCAGCAGGTAGGCGGTGTGCGAATTCTTCTCGACGTAGGCGATCCGATCGTCGAGTGCCACCATGGGAAGCAAGTCGTTCTTGGGTTGCCAGAACCTTGGGTTGGAGCTGTCGCACCCAGCATGGGGCACGAGGAGCAGCGACAGGACCAAGAATCGAGGTCTCATTGTTGGATTCCTCCATTGAGTGCGAAGCCGGTGACAGTTCTCACGCTGCCGGTCATCCAGTCGATGAAGCTGATGCGGCCATCGACGTAGACCTGGCCGACGAAAACATTGTGCGATCCCGACAGCGCCGCGATGGAATTGGGCGGACTGCCGAGGGGGAAGTCGTCGACGATGTAACTGGTCAGTGAAATGCGCTGGGCCAGGCGCAGGGAAGCCTTATCGTCGCGCAGAAGCACGAACGCGTAAGCCGAATCGGGCGTGATGACGAATGGGTTGGGATTAGCGTCGGTGTCCTTGACCTTCCTGTATCCGTCCGCCAGGCGAACCATGGTGTAGCCGTAGCCGGTGTCAGAGGTGCTTGAGCTCTGTCCCGTGGTTCCGCCGCTGCCAGAAGTGGTTGGGGCGGTGTGCACGACCAGCGCGGAGTTCTCGTCGGGGGAGATGGCGATGGCGCGAATGGGCCTGGTCAAGGCCACGGTGAGAGGCTCGCTCTTGGCGAAATCGACAATGACCAGGCGCTCGCTGGGGATCGCGGTTGTGTAAAGCACGGCATACTTGCCCTGGGGGCTCAGGGTGACCGAACCGACGATGGCGCCATCGAACGGCCAAGCGACCTGCGGCTTGCCACCCGTGAAGCCATCGGGGATGTCGACACGCACGAGCTTGCTTTCGTCGCGAAGCACGGCGAAGGCTTGGTTGGAAGCGGGCAGCAGATCCAGATCGGTCACTTGACTCGACATGATGAGCGAGGTCACGGTGTGGGTCTTGAGATTGACCAAGAGCAACTCGGGCGAGCCATCGATTCGGGCGATGGCGTAGTCCCCGGCCGAAGTCACGGACACGTCCACGGGCTTTCCGCCGTACGTTGTTGGCGCGACGGGGGCCAGATCCGGAGCCGCGTTTTGGGTCGTCCCGCTGTCGCTCTTTGCGGCGAGGAGATCCTGCGTGTTTCCCGCGTCTGGGGTGCCGCTATCCAAGGGCAAGACACCACCATCGGACGAGGTTGCACCACCGTCGATGGGTGGGGTCTGGCTGTCGGCGGCTACGCCGCCATCCAGGGTCAGGGCGTCCGGGGCCGAGGGCAGGCGCGCGCCAGCGTCCGCGGCGAACGACACCGGCGACGAATTCCCGAGGGGCGTGAAAGGCGCGATGGCGGGAGCGGTAATGTTGGCGAAGCGGAGTTCGAAAATACCATCGTCGGTGACCACGAAGGCCGCGGCGCTGTCGCTAGAGAATACGACCGCGCTCGGGTTGAAGCCGACGCTCATGGAGATCACCACCTTGTTCTTGGCCGCGGTCGGGGAGAGGTCGACGACCGAGACTTCTTGCGAGCTTCCCGTGGCGGTGGTGGTGCTTCCGCCCGTGCCCAGTTGCGAGGCATCGAACCAGATCACGGCGTGAAGCCCGTCGGGAGCGATGGCAATGGTGTTGGCCTTGGTGACAACGGGAATGGGACTGTCATTCATACTCGTGCCGTTCAGAATACGCAGGGTGTGCGAACCCGCATTGATGACCAGCGCGATGTCCTGGCCGGGCACAGTGGCCACGTAGGTCGGCGAGTCGCCGGGCGCGAGTTCGGTGATGGCCAGGGTTTCCGAGAGGATGGCGGACACCGTGTTGCGGCTGGGGTTGGCCACGTAGACGTAGTGGGCGCCAGCTTGCGGCGCGAGAAAGTCGAGCTTCTGCTCTTGCTCGGGCGGCAGCGCCGCTGTGGCGCCGCCCGCGGCCATCGAGCCGCCGATGTTGATGGTTGGCCAGCCCGCGTACCCTCCCCATCCGCTGCTCAAGCCGGCGTCCGCCTTGTAGTAGTCGCCGCCGCTCGCCGAGGCTCCCGAGGCGCTGCATCCCCCCACCGCCACCATCAGTGCACACAAAACCCAATGGTATTTGTTCATGGCAAACAGCTTCACGCAGCAATTTGCGTGCCGCATGCAAAGGCCGCGGAAACGTTGGCGCTGCCTACGCACCGAGCGATGGTTGTCTGACGTGGGTGTCGCGGTTCGCACCTGCCCGCAAGGTGTTTCCCGAGGCAGGCTTTAGCCCTGCCCATTCTTGCCGAAGATCATCTAGGACGGCAGATTCCAAGTGGGTGTGCGATGCAGATATCAACGGTGCAGGCAGCAGGCGGAAAGATCAGCCTGCGTGTGGACGGGGACACGGTTTTCATTGCGGGCGAGATCGATCAGCAAAGCCCACGCGACTTCATGGCGGGGTTTCTCGAAATCGTTCACAACATGGCGCTTGGCGAGGGTCTCGGCGAGGTGAAGGTCAACGTCACCGAGCTGGCGTTCCTCAACTCCTCGGGTATCAAGGAATTCCTGAGCTGGATTTTGCGACGCAACCGCATACCGCCGGAGAAGAAGTACAAGATCAACTTCCTTTTTGACCCAACGGTGGCATGGCAGCCCATCACGCTGCCCAGGCTTCGCGATCTCGACGCCGAGGGCATCCAGCTGACCCCGGTCAGCGGCCAGATGCCCCTGCACGCGGTTCGCTAACTTGGCTACCGTCCGCGCAGGCTCTTGAGCAAGGCGAAGTATTCGCTGCGCGCGTAGGGCCGGTTGAGGATGTGAAACTCCTTCTTGGCCAAGGCCACGCAGCCGAAGCAGTAGTTGCAGTCGGTGCAGAAAGAACAGCGCAAAAGATAGGCGGAGTGCGTGCAGCCGACGGCGTCCTCGCAGTGCGAGCAGTCGTGGCAACCCACGCAGCGCAGGCAGTGCCCACTGCCCGTGGTGGCCTCGCAATCCTCGCAGTGCGTGCAGCGATAGCAGTTGCGGCAGCCCTTGCAAAACATGCAGTGGACCGAGCCGGTGCAGCGCTCGCTGCGAAAGCTGCCCAGGTTCTGATCGGCCGCGCCGAACTCGCGTTGCAAACGAGCTAGTTCGGCGTCGAATTCGGAGCGATTCATGGCTCGTGACTATACTGCGGGACGCGGCAAAGACGCACGATCTGTTGGTCGTACTTGCAGCACACGCTTGCAGCGCACTCTCCGCTCCCTATAATCCCGCCTTCGATGTCCGACCCAGGCCCGAGTCCCGAAGCAAAAGCGAAGAAGCCTTCCAAGCTGACCCGCGTGCGCAACATTGGCATCTGCGCCCACATCGATGCCGGCAAGACCACGGTCAGCGAGCGTTTCCTTTACTACGCTGGTCGCATCCACAAGATCGGCGAGGTCCACGACGGCGAAGCGCAGATGGACTGGATGCCGCAAGAGCGTGAGCGCGGCATCACCATCACCGCCGCGGCCACCACGCTGGAATGGCGTGGACACGACGTACACCTCATCGACACGCCTGGGCACGTGGACTTCACCATCGAGGTCGAGCGCTCGCTGCGCGTGCTCGACGGCGCGGTGGTGGTGTTCTGCGGCGTCTCGGGCGTCGAGCCGCAGTCGGAGACGGTCTGGCACCAGGCCGACAACTTCCACGTTCCGCGCCTGGCGTTCATCAACAAGATGGATCGCCCAGGCGCTGATTTTCAGGCCGTGGTCGACGAGATTCGCGAGCGTCTGGCTGCTCACCCCGTGCCCGTGCAGCTGCCCATCGGCGCGGAAGATCAGTTTGCAGGCGTTGTCGATCTCATCCGCGAGCGGGCCATCTACTTTTCCGGCGCCGAGGACGATCCACCGCGCGAGGACAGCGTGCCCGCGGCCATGGCCAACGCAGTCGCGGCGGCGCGCGAAAAGCTCATCGAGGCCGCCGCCGATTTCGACGACAACATCGCGACCGCGTACCTGGAAGGCAAGCCCATCGAAGCCGCGGCGCTGGTCGCGGCCCTGCGCAAGGGCACCATTCGCTGTGGTATCGTGCCTGTGCTTGCCGGCTCGGCCTTGCGCAACAAGGGTGTGCAGCCTCTGCTCGATGCCGTGTGCGACTTCTTGCCCGCGCCCACGGAAATGCCGCCCATCCAGGGCACGGATCCCACCTCCGGCCAGCCGACGACCCGTCCGCCCGAAGACAGCGCCCCGTTCTGCGCCCTGGCCTTCAAGGTCGCGATGGACGAAGGTCGCAAGACAGTCTTCCTGCGCATTTATTCTGGCGTCCTGCGACCCGGCGATGAAGTGCAAAACGCGCGCACCCGGCGCAACGAAAAAGTCGCCCGCCTCTTCTCGGTGCACGCCAACCGGCGTGAGCGTATCGAGCGCGCGGGCGCCGGCAGCATCGTGGTCGCCATGGGCCTTAAGGATGCCGGCACCGGCGACACCATCTATGTCCCGAAGGCGCCCATTCTGCTCGGCCGCATCGATGCCCACGAGCCCGTCATCGCGCGCGCCATCGAGCCCAAGACCCAGGCCGAGAAAGAGAAGCTCGACTTCGGCCTGACCAAGTTGGCCGACGAAGATCCGACCTTCCGCTTCGGCGAAGATCCCGAGACCGGCCAGACCATTATCCGCGGCATGGGCGAGCTTCACCTCGACATCATGGCGGATCGCCTGCGCCGCGAGTACGGCGTCGAAGCCACCGTCGGACGGCCGCAAGTCGTGCACCGCGAGACCCTGGCTGGCACCGCCGAGGCCGAGGCGCGTTTCGAGCGCCAGGTCGACGACGAAACCCTATTCGGTCAAGCCCGCGTGCGCGTGGCCGCCCGCCCGCGCGGCAGCGGCAACGTGGTGAAGCTGGCGATCGTTCCACCCGAACAGGTGCCCGGCGCGCCTAGGATCCCCGAGACCCCGCGCGCGATCCTGGAGGCCGCCCTCGAAGGCGCCACCGAGGCCATGCGCTCGGGACCAGAAGGCTATCCCTTCGAAGACATCGAGGTCGTGGTCACCGGCATCGAGTACCGGCCCGACGCCTCGACACCAGCCGGACAAAGGGCCGCCGTGGGCGAGGCCCTGCGCCAGGCCTCGCGCGAGGCCGGCACGCGCCTGCTCGAACCCATCATGAAGGTCGAGGTCACGGCGCCCGAGGCCAACGTGGGCGACGTGCTCGGCGACCTCAACGCACGCCACGCCCGCATCGAGGACGTTGGCGTGCGCGGCAACCAGCGCCTGGTGGTGGCCAAGGTTCCCCTGCGCCGCATGTTCGGCTATTCGACCGACCTGCGCTCTGCCACCCAAGGCCGCGCCAACTACACCATGCAGTTCGAATCCTTCGACGCTTGGGAGTAGGAGTTCCCGGGTCACAGCCGCCCTTGGTGGTCGGCCCTGCGCTAAGCGTGTTGCCCGTCGGGCCCAGCAGCGTGTATGAGACGGAGCAGTTCTCAACGAGCGAAAAGCATTCAGCCATCATCTACGCAGACCGCAGCGACTCGAATCGCCCCGACTGCGCCGACTTGAAGATCGCATCGATCACGCGCATGTTCGCCACGGCGTCCTCGATGGGCACGGGCGCGGGAAGGCCCTTGGCGATGGCCTCGCAAAAGCGGTCGCACAGCACGCCCCACTGATCGCAGGCGGGAAACCAGATCTCTTCGGCTGCTGCCCCGGTCGCGCGCGCGCTGTCGTCGACGACGAGGCGGCTGGGCCGCTCGTGCGGCATGCTCCACGGGATGTCGACGCCGATGCGGCCACGCGTGCCCAGGATGTCGAGATTCTGGTGCGGCGCCAGCTGCGTGGAGCAGGTGAAGATAGCGTGGCCGCGCGGGAATTCTAGGATCGCGGAGGCCAAGCGATCCACGCCGAACCTGGGATCGATTTCAAGAAGCCCCATCACGCGCACGGGCTCGGCCTCGAAGATGAAGCGCGACATGGTGATGGGATAAAAGCCGATGTCGAGCAGTCCGCCGCCGCCCATGTCGGGCTGGTGGCGCACGTTCGTGGGTGAGTCGTTGAAATAGGAGAAGAATCCAGTGATCGAGCGCAGCTCGCCGATGCGACCGCTGCGTACGATTTCACGCGCCCCCAGCCAGCGCGGATGGGTGCGCACCATAGCGGCTTCTTGCACCAGCCGTCCTGTGCGCTCGCGCGCGGCGAGCAGCTGACTCGCCTCGGCCGCGTCGCGCGCGATGGGTTTTTCGCACAGCACGTGCTTGCCGGCCTCGAGGGCGCGAATCGACCACGGCACGTGCAGATGGTTGGGCAGAGGGTTGTACACCGCATCGACCTCGGCATCGGCCAGCAGCTCCTCATACGATCCGTAGGCACGCGGGATCGCGAAACGGGCCGCCGCGGATTGCGCTTTGCCGAGAGATCGCGAGGCAATGGCCACCACCTGGCCGGTCTTGCCGGACTGGATGGCGGGAATGATCTTGTCCGTCGCAATCTTGGCGACACCCAGAATTCCCCAGCGTGTTCTTGTTCCGTTGTTCGGCTGCATGGCGACCTTTCGATTGTCTCACGCCCTCGCGGCGTTCCTGTTGTATAGACTCATCTTAGCGAGGAACGCGTGCCCCACAATCCACAAGCCATGTCCGTTGCGATTGCGGCCCTGCTAAAGGCCGCGGGCCTCGATCCTGCCAGCGACGCGGACTTGAAGCAGACGCCCGAGCGCGTGTCCAGGTTGTGGCAGGAGGAGTTTCTCGCCGGCTACGCCATGGATCCAGCCAAGATCCTGGGCGACCTAGTCGCGGGCGAAACCGATCCAGATGTCGTCATCGTCAGCGGACTGCGCTTTCATTCCATGTGCCCGCACCACCTCGTGCCCTTCCGCGGGCTCGCGCACCTGGCCTACATCCCGGCGGGCAAGCTGGCTGGATTCGGCCGGCTCGCCGATCTGGTCGAGTGCTTCACCAAGCGCCTGACCCTGCAAGAGCGCGCCACCCACCAAATCGCCCAGGCCCTGTGGCAAGGCACGGGCGCGCGCGGCGCCGGCTGCGTGATGGAGGCCGAGCAGCTTTGCCTGGCCTTGCCTGGCGAGCGCCACGACCAGTCCGGCGTCTTGACCAGCGCGTTTGTCGGCGACATGCAAGAGCGGCCGGATTTGAAGGCGCGCCTTCTCGCAGCTGCCGAATGCGGAAGGGATCGCTAGCGTGGCCGCGCTCGAGGGACGTCTAGCGGTCGTGACCGGTGCCTCGCGTGGCATCGGACGAGCCATCGCCGCGCTTTTCGCACGGGCAGGTGCGCACGTGGCCGGCTGCTCTCGCGGTGCGCACGCAGGTAGCTATCTCGATGATCTGACACCCGATGAACGAAGCCGCTGCCTACACGCGGTCTGTGATGTGCGCGCGCCAAGCGATGTCGTCCGCTTCCGCGACGAGGTGCAAGCCGTGCTTGGAGTCCCTGACATCGTCGTGAACAACGCGGGCATCGTGGCCCGACAGTCGGTCTCGACCCTGACGCTAGAGACCTGGAACGATGTCCTGGCATCCAACCTCACGGGGACCTTCCTCGTGATCCAAGCTTTTCTTCCAGCTATGCAGTCGCGCCACGGCGGACGCATCGTCAACCTGGCCTCCGTCGCTGGCCGGACCGGCACCCCGATGCTGTCCGCCTATTGTGCGGCCAAGCACGGCGTGGTCGGACTGACGCGCGCGCTGGCCGAAGAACTCCGCGACGATGGAATCACCGTGAACGCCATCTGTCCCGGCTCTGTCGACACCGAGATGCTTCAGCAGGGCATGCCGGGCGGAACGCCTCGCATGACCGCGGATGAAGTCGCGCGCGTGGCCTTGTTTCTCGCCGCGGACGCGCCGCCGGCCCTCACAGGAGCGTGCATCGATGTCTTCGGATAGACCAGTCTCGCGCGGACTCGGCCGGGCGCTGCGCCGCCTGCCGCTATTCCCCCTCGAGGATGTGGTGTTGTTTCCCCACTCGATGATTCCCCTGCACATCTTCGAGGCGCGCTACCGCAAGATGGTGCGCGACGTGCTTGGTTCGAACCGTTTGGTGGCCATCAGCCTGCAGCTCGAAAAGGAAAGTCTGGAGGAAGGCAACATTCCGCGTGTGGCGAGCGTGGCGTCGGTCGGCGAGCTGGTCCTTGCCCAGGAATTGCCCGACGGACGCTTCAACCTGGTCATACGCGGCCGCGCGCGCATTGGCATCGATGAAGAGCTAGCCAGCGACGAACCGTACCGCCTGATCGCCGCGCATGAAATTCCCGACGATCCCGCCGCCACGGCGGAGGATATCGACGAGGCGGACACCACTTTGCGCGCCCTGGTGTCGGGCCTGGCCGAGTCCATCCCCGACGGCGGCGAGCTACTCAAACACGTGGCCGCCGCGCAAGAAACGCCCGCAGCCTTGGCCAACGTGGTTGCGGCTTCGCTCATCGCCGATGCCAAGGCTCGACAGCGTCTGCTTGAAACGACGGATGTGTTCCAGCGTCTCGAACGCCTGTCGAACGAAGTGGTGGCGCTCATCGAGCGCGTGGGCAAGCCCGGCCGCGCGAATTGATGCTGGAAATTTGGCTTGCGGCATCTTGCGTTCGCGCCGGGTATACTGGGCGCGAAAGGCGAGACCGTGTCCGCGATGAAGGCCGCTGTTGGTCGATCGTTCAAAGCCATCTTCCTATTCTCACTGCTGCTTTGGATCGCAGCCGCGCCAAGCTGTGCGAGCAAGGCCAACCCCGTTCTGTCTTCGACCGGGCCGGGTGGTCTGGTTGCAGGCGGGAGCAGCGATGGCGGAATGGAAGGGGACATCCTGGCAACCAGTGATGTGCAAGATCTTGCCGTAGCCGATGCGATCTCCGATGCGAATTCCGTTTTCTGCGATCTGCTCAAACAGGACTGCCCGAACGCAAACCTGGGCTGCTATCCCTTCGGTGGTGCCGGTCGCTGCTTCTCCCGCGGCGGCGAAGGCGTAGGAGGCTCGTGTGGATTCGGCGAGGCTCCGGACTCGCCCCTGTGTGATCGCGGACTGACCTGCATTGCAACTTCAGACCTGGGAGGCACCTGCCTACCACTTTGCGACGCTCTCAATCCGACCGCAGTGTGCGGACAAGGCAATGTTTGCCTCCAACGTCTGCCCGGAATTCCGATTACCAGCAACGTAGGCTACTGCCAGTCGGCCTAGTGCCGTCCGCCAGAAGATCGGCCATCAGTTGGCGGACGAGGCGTCCGTCCGGCAAGGCGCGACGAGGGCGCATACTTGACGTATGTAACCGAGGAGCAACGCAGCCGGACGGGATGGATCGTCTGCCAAATGCTGGTTGAAATTCTGGCGGACGGCACTAGTCCTTCTGCAGCGCCGGTCCCAACGAAACGGCTTCGACCAGAGTCAGGGCCAGCGCCAGACCGTGTTCCAGAAATGGCTCCGCCGCGATTAGCTTGCGCGCCACATATCCGGCCATGTCGAGGCGCGGATGCTGGGACAAGACCAGGGTTGCACGACCCGATGGTTTGCTGGGCAACACGTCGATGGCCATCACCGCGCCCTTGCTGTCGCCGGCCACCATGCGGGCGCGCCACGGTCGCGGCCAGATCTTCCAGATTCCATCAAGCGAGAAGACGGGCAGATTGGTGTCCACCTGCCAGCACAGCGCCGCGGGATCCCTGCACTCTTCGGGGTTGCCGCTCGTGGGCGTGATCTTCTTCCAGCCTGGCATGGAGAGGAAGGGCTTGGGCTGCATCGTTCGCCTTGTCACCTTATCGGCTGGCGCCGACACATGCACGGCGGCCTCCACGCGAGCAAGACGGCCGTCTGCGCGACTCCGCACCGCCACTAGCACCCTGGTGCCCTTGGCATAGACATTGGCGGCATTTGCAACCTCCGCGCCGTTCAGGCTGGAAGGTTCAGGCGCGGCCATGGCAACGCTTGGGCGCGCGGGCGACGCACCTTCGGCCAGACGCGCGAGTGACTTGAGCATGACGTAGACCGCGGCTACGGTGATGGCTGGCTCGGCGATGGCTGAGCGCTGGGCGATCTGGCGCGTGGCCCAGTTCGCGTCGCGCACGTTGGCGAAGCCTTCGATGGTCAGCACGGATTGGTCCTTGCCTCCGTCCTTTTCCTTGCGTGCGCTCAGGTGAAAAAGGCCGGGTGCGAAGTCGCCTTCCACGAGCGTGAGATCCACGCCGCTTTCCTGCACCCGCAGCCGAAGTTTGCCTTCCAGGTTGCGCAGCGGAACTTCGAGCTCCCAGGCCACCTCGAACTCGGTCTCGTCCGGTGCGCGCTGCCGCCTGGAAACAACGTCGACACGGCGAAAGGACGGCATGGCTTTGCCAAAGGCGGCAGGATCCCCGATGACTTGCCGCACTTTCTCCACCGGCGCCGAAACGCGCGTGGCCAGAAGCACGCGCACGGGGCGGGCACCGGCGGGATCGTTCATGAGCACAAGATCTGCGTCGCCCAGTCGATGGAGCGCCGCGGATACGTCCTCGGCGCTGGCCAGGTTGGTGGCAGCGGCCAGCCAAAGCAAAAATGTTGCGCCGGCCACCACGTCAGGTGCCTCTTCGGAGAAATTCGACGGACGGAAATCCCACGATGCGCCGGAAGTCTAGCAGCCTTTGCCGCGCCACTCGCGCAACGGTTTTCTGACATGGAAACCCTGAAAGGGTTTCCGTGCCCTCGGCACCGCCCGTCCCCCACCTGGCCCCCTCGCTGCGCTCGGCCTCGCGCGATGGTGCGCCGCCAGCAAAGCTGGCGGGCTTCCCACGCGAATTACTTCTCGACCATTTGGTCGTAGAAGGACAGGTACTGGTCGGGATGGTCGCCTTCGCGCACGGCGATGGCCGAGCGCGGGTGCTCGTTGAGCATACCGGTGATCATGTAGGGAATGCTGTAGCCCCAGTCCATCTTCTGGCGCAACGGAAGGAATTCCTGCTCGATGCACGCGATGACCGGCCGCAGGTGGAATTTCGGATTCTTGAGAAACGCGAGCAAAAGTTCGAGCGGGCAGTTGCCCGCGCCGCGGCCGAGCCCCGCGATGGTGGCATCTAGGCGATTGGCGCCGACGATGAGTGCCTCGATGGTGTTGGCGTAGGCGATCTGCATGTTGTTGTGGGCATGGATGCCGACTTGCTTGCCCGTGCCTTCCAGGGCGGCGAGAAAGCCCATGACGATGTCGTGCACCTGCTCGGAATAGAGCGCGCCGTTGGAATCGACGACGTAGACGGTGTCGACCGGGCTCTTGGCGGCGGCGGCCAAGGCGTCCTCGAGTTCGCGATCTTGCACCGAGGAGATGGCCATGATGTTGAGCGCCGTCTCGTAGCCCTTGTCGTGCGCATCCCTGATCATGTCGAGGGCGCCTGGAATCTGGTTGATGTAGCAGGCCACACGCACGCAATCGATCACGCTTTGATCCTTGGGCGCGATGTCGGTCTTGTAGTCGGTGCGATCCACGTCGGCCATGACCGAGAGCTTGATCGTGCGCGGGCCGTCGCCCACCACGCGGCGAACCGTGTCTTCGTCGCAGAACTTCCACTCGCCGTGCTGGCCCGCCGCGAAGAGCCGCCGCGCGCCCTTGTAGCCGAGTTCGCAGTAGTCGACGCCCGCGGCGACGCAAGTCTGGTACACCGCCTTGACGAAGGACTCGTCGAACTTATGATCGTTCACCAGCCCGCCGTCGCGAATGGTGCAGTCGAGAATCTTGATGTCCGGCCGGTAGCTAACCCAGTTGCCCTTGGCATCCACGTGTTTTCTGTGCAGCATCGTCGTCCACTTTCGTTGACCCGGCCTTGCCCGGGCAAGGCGCCTTTCATACCACGATCCCCTGTGGCGCCAATGGCGAGAAAGAAGAGTGCTATCGTCCGCTGAAGAGTAACCAGGCGAAGAGCGCGCCAATCACCACCGCGCCGGCCATGATTCCAAGCAAGAGACCGCGGGGGATCACGTGCGATTGCGCAGGCTGCGGCGGCATGGGCGCAAAGCCTCCCGGTATCTGCACGGGTTGCGAAAGAGCCGGCATGCTGGCGCCCGACGAATGCCCTGGGGGCACGGCAGCGGACATGGGCTGGCTCTGCCTGGCTTGCATGTCGTTGACGGTGTCGCGCTGGTAGGGTTGCGAATCCCGTCGCGGAAATTCGCCGACGGTGTCGCGGCGGCCGCTGGCGCGCAGACCCGGCCAGTCGGCCTCGGACGACCACGCGCGCGGATCGATGAAACTGCCCACCTGCACGCCACCATCCGCGGGCGCGAGCACTTGGCCGTCCTGGGCGGCGTTGTCGAATTCCAGCGAGGTGAAGGCATCGAGCTCGGAGTGCAGGACGGTGTCGATGGTCCCGAAGCGCTTGGCCTTGCCGCCAGAAGACTGGGTGGCTTGGTCTTCGATGCAGGCGCGAACCAGCTCTGAGATGTCGCGCTGGATCATCTTCAGGCCGCGCGAAAACAGGTAGTGGGCCAGCGCATCCTGTAAATCAGTTGCGGTTTGGAATCGATCCTCCATGCGGCGAGCCAGCGCCTTCCGACAAATCTCCTCGAACTCGGGTTCGACCTCGGGGTTCTGCGTGGCGATGGGCGGGATCTTCGCGTTGCGGACCAGCTCGACCGTCTGGTAGTCGGTGTCTCCGTAGAACAGCCGTTTGCTCGTCAGCATTTCGTACAGAAGGATTCCGACGGAAAAAATGTCCGCGCGCTGATCGACGTTCTCGCCGCGCGCTGCCTCGGGCGAGAGGTAACTCATCTTGCCCTTGACCACGCCGGGGTCGGTCGACTCCACCTGGCTGGCGGCCTTGGCCAGCCCGAAGTCAGCCAGTTTGATCTCGCCGTTCTTCGAGATGAGCACGTTGGCGGGCGAAACGTCGCGGTGGACGATGCCCAAGCGCTCGCCGGTTTCGGGATGGATGAGGTCGTGGGCGTAGGCAAGCCCCTTGCAGACCTCCATGATCATGTAGATGGTCTGGCCGATGGTCAGGCGGCGGCCGATGCGGCGGCGCCATTCCATGATGGCTTTCAGGTCGACGCCATCCACGAACTCCATCACGATGAAGTAAGTGTCATCGGCGTGGCCGATGTCGAAGACCTGGACGATGTTGGCGTGCTGGAGGAACAGCGATAGCCGCGCCTCGTCCAGAAACATCGTGATGAACTTCTGGTTCTTGGTCAGCGCGGGCAAGACGCGCTTGATGGCGACGTTCTTGCGAAAACCTTGCAAGGATTCGGCGACGCCTTTGAAGACCTCAGCCATTCCACCGGCAGCAATTCGCTCTGTGATTCGATAACGACTATCGGGCATCGGGCGGGCCGCCTGACTTGTTGGCGCGCATTATATAGCAAAGATGCAAGGCAGACGTGGGCAAAGATCCAGGGATCCGCGGGCTATTCGTCCGCGACCCCGAGCTCGCCGAGTCCGCCGGCATCAAGACCGGCACCCTGCCCGGCCTGCTCGACCGCGGCTTCCTCGCGCTCGTTCTGCTCTTTGCAGTCGATGCACAGGGTGGTCACGGGCCGGGCCAGGAGGCGCTTGAAGGCGATCTTCTCGCCGCAGTCCTCGCACACATCGATCGAGCCGTCCTTAAGGCGCGCAAACTGCTTGTCGACCTTGGCCAGGAGGTACTTCTCGCGGTCGTGCAAGCGCATTTCGGTCGAGAAGATCTCTTCTTCCATCGACTCGTCGATGGAATCGCGCCCGATGTTACGCTCGTGATTCATGGAGTAGTTGAGCGCGTTCTGACCCACCTTGGCCAGACGTTTTCTGGCCGTGTCGAGCACGCTTAGCAGTTGTTCCTTCTCAGCATTGGTCAGCATGATTTCCTCGCGAAAAGTGGGCCTATGAAGAACCTTCGGTAGGGTGGCCCACCGAGTTTAGCCTCCCTATGCGATCGCGCTCGAATACTAGCGCGGCTAGGAAGCCTTTTTCTCCTTGATTAGCTGCGGACGACCGCGCGACACAACCACGTCACGGGTGACAACGCATTCCGTGACTCCGGACAGCGAGGGAATTTCGTACATCACATCGAGCATGACCTCTTCCAGAATGGCCCGCAGGCCGCGCGCACCGGACTTCCGGCGGGCGGCTTCCTCGGCCACGCTGCGTATGGCATCTTCGGTGAAGCGGAGCTTGACGCCTTCCATCTCGAGCAAGCGCTCGTACTGCTTGGACAGGGCGTTCTTGGGCTTCCACAGGATCTGGGCCAGATCGTCGACGTTCAGTTCGTCGGCACCCACGATGATGGGCAGGCGGCCCATGAACTCGGGAATCATGCCGAACTTGATGAGATCCTCGGTGCGAGCCAAGGCACGCAGCTCATTCTTGGATTCCTCGCCCTTGGCGATAGCAGCGCCGAAGCCAAGCCCGCTCTTGCCGATGCGGCGACGGACGATCTCTTCGAGTCCGTTGAATGCGCCTGTACACACGAACAGGATGTTGGTCGTGTCGACCTGGATAAGCTCTTGCTGCGGCCGATTGCGCGCCCCATCCGGGGTGATGGTGGCTTGTTTGCCTTCGAGGATCTTGAGCAGCGCCTGCTGAACACCTTCTCCGGAAACGTCCCGGGTGACGGACGGGCCGCCGCCCTTGCGCGAGATCTTGTCGATCTCGTCGATGCACACGATGCCGCGCGAGGCTTTCTCTGGATCGTTGCCGGCGTTGCGGTAGAGCGACTTGATGACGCTGTCCACGTCCTCGCCCACGTAGCCCGCCTCGGTCAAGGTGGTGGCGTCCGCCATAGCGAAAGGCACGTCGAGCTTGCGCGCGAGCGTCTGCACGAGCAGGGTCTTGCCGCAGCCGGTGGGTCCGATGAGCAGGATGTTGCCCTTCTGGATCTCCACGTCGGCCGCCTTGCCTCGCTGGCCGATGCGCTTGTAGTGGTTGTAGACCGAGACCGACAGGGCCTTCTTCGCTCGATCCTGGCCGATGACGTACTTGTCGATCTCGTCGAAGATCTCGCGCGGCCGCGGGTACCGTGGACGCTCGGCCGCCTCTTCCTTGGCGATGATGTCGTTGCACAGAGCAACGCATTCGTCGCAGATGAAAACGCGCGGACCCGAGATGAGCTTTCGCACCTCGCGCCGGCGTTTCTGGCAGAAGGAGCAATGAAAGTCGTCCATACCTGCTTCGAGTATTGCACCCGGAAACAGGTGAAGCCAAGAGGAAGGCGATGATTCTAGAGCCGGTCTAGAATCTTTCTTGCACCATGGCCCTGATCGTGCTCCGCTACCCCTCGCGTGAGAGGTGCCGGCGCGTGCAGTCCAAAGGGGCGGCTCGGTCCCTCATTGTATCATAGAGAAGCATGGCGGTTTCGCCTCGAATCGGGGTTTCCATGGGGTGTCCGGCCGGAATCGGTCCGGACGTGGTCGTGTGCGCACTCGCTGCTCGACCGGGTATCGAGGTGACCGTGTTCGGCGACGCGGGCGTGCTCGAACGTGCGGCCGCACGAGCAGGGGTCGCCTTGCCCAAGAGCACCACCGTGGTTTCTGTCACCCAGCTCGGCGAGGACGACGTGCAACCTGGGTTGCCGAGCGAGATCACGGGTCGCGCGCAGGTCGACTACCTCGCGGCTGCCACCGACGCCGTGATTGGCGGCAAGGTGAGTGCGCTCGTCACCGCACCCATCTCGCGCGAGTGGGCGGGCAAGGCCGGCATGCCATTCCCTAGCCACATGGAGTATCTGGCCGATAGGGTTGGCGCGAAGAGCTGCGCCACCATGCAGATCGGCTCCGGACTGCGGGTCACCATGGTGACCGGCCGGGTACCCCTGCGCCTGATCCCGTCTCTTCTCACCACCTCGAATATCGCTCAGGCAACCGTACTCACCGTCCAGGCGCTTTCCACCTACTTCGGCGTCCGGCTGCCGCGCGTTGCTGTGGCCGGGCTCAATCCGCTCGCCGGGGAAGGCGGACGCATCGGCGACGAGGAAACCCGTCTCGTCCTGCCCGCGGTCAATCTCGCGCAGCGCTTGCTCTCGACCTCGGGCCTGGCCGCGCGGGTCAGCGGCCCGCACGAACCGGACACCATCTTCCGCCAGATGCTGGTCGGCGAATACGACGCCGTGGTGGCGCTGTATCACGACCAATGCCAGATCCCCATCAAGCTGCTGGCCTCCGACGAGGCCGTGAGCTTGACCCTGGGCTTGCCCTTCGTGCGCACCTCGCCGGATCACGGCACGGCCTACGATATCGCCGGCACCGGCCGCGCGAAATGGCAGGGATTCCTGGCCGCGCTCGACCTCGCCTCGTCGCTGGCCGAGAAGAGCCTTGCTGTGCCTGACACCGCCGAGTAGACCTAGCGCATGTGCGGAATCGTTGGCTATGCAGGGTCGCGTGACGCGACGTCGGTTCTCATCAGTGGGCTGCGCCGACTGGAATACCGCGGCTACGACTCGGCCGGGGTGGCGGTGCTGGTCGGAAAGCAGACGAAGGTCGTGCGCTGCCAGGGCAAGCTGGCGGCGCTGGAAAAGCTTCTCGCTCAGGACCCGCCCAAGGGCACGCTCGGCATTGGTCACACCCGCTGGGCCACCCACGGCCGACCGTCGGACGAAAACGCGCATCCCCACCGGTCGGGAGTGGTTTCCGTCATCCACAATGGCATCGTGGAGAATCACGCAGTTCTGCGCGATCGCTTGAAGGCGGCGGGCCGCACATTCCATTCGCAGACCGACACCGAAGTCATCGCCCACCTGGTCGACGAAGCCGTGAAGGCTGGGGCGAAAAGCCTGGCCGATGCGGTTCGCAAGGCCCTCAAACAGGTGGAGGGATCCTATGCCATTGCCGTGATGTCCGACCAGCATCCCGACGAAATCGTGGCCGCGAAGAATTCTTCCCCGCTGGTGATTGGCTTGGGCGACGGCGAGAACTTCTTGGCCTCGGATGCGCCAGCCATCCTCGAATACACGCGGCAGATGATTTTCCTCGAGGACGGCGACGTGGTGGCGCTGGGACGGAATTCCGTGGCATTCACGGATCTCGATGGCAACCCGATTGTGCGCACGCCGCGCACGATCACCTGGACAGCGGGTCAGGCCGAGAAGGCCGGCTACCCGCACTTCATGCTCAAGGAAATTTACGAGCAGCCCCAGGCCGTCAGCGATACTCTGCGCAGCCGCCTGCTTCTCGACACCAGCGACGTAACCTTGGACGGCCAGTCGCTCGGCGAAATCACCGGCCGCGTGGTCATCCTGGCCTGCGGCACCTCGTACCACGCGGGCCTAGTCGGCAAGTTCCTCGTCGAGAACGTGGCCCGCATTCCCTGCGAGGTGGATCTGGCCAGCGAATTCCGCTACCGCGAGCCCGTGGTCAGCGCGAAGGATCTGGTGGTCGCCATTTCCCAAAGCGGCGAAACCCTGGACACCCTGTGCGCGGTGAAGGAGGCGAAGGCGCGCGGCGCCCGCACCCTCGCCATCTGCAACGTGGTCGATTCCGCCATCGCACGCGCGTCGGATCTGGTGCTCTACACCCACGCCGGACCCGAGATCGGCGTGGCCTCGACCAAGTGTTTCACCGCGCAGCTCGCGGCCCTGGCCTTGCTGGCCATCCACCTCGGCCGGCGCAACGGCGCCCTCGCTGGCAAAGCCGCGGCCGATCTCGTCGCCGATCTCGTGCACATGCCGCACAAGATGAGCGAAACCCTGCGCACCACCGGCAACCTGCGCGAACTCGCGCGCAAGTACATGCACGCGCGCGACTTCCTCTTCCTCGGCCGCGGCACCAACTACCCCATCGCCCTCGAAGGCGCGCTGAAGCTGAAAGAGATTTCGTACATCCACGCCGAGGGTTACGCCGCGGGCGAGATGAAGCACGGCCCCATCGCGCTCATCGACGACGGACTTCCGGTCGTGGTGATCGCAACCCAGGGCAAGGGCTACGACAAAGTCCTGTCGAACCTCGCCGAGGTGCGCGCGCGCGAGGGTCACGTCATCGCGGTGGCGACCAGGGGCGACGAGGCGATCAAGGAGCTCTGCCAAGACGTGCTGTGGGTAGAGGATGCTCCGCCGCTCCTGCAGCCGCTGGTCACCGTACTGCCGCTGCAACTTCTGGCCTACAGCATGGCCGTGGCGCGCGGAACCGACGTGGATCAACCGCGCAACCTCGCTAAGAGTGTAACCGTCGAATAGGGGCCTCGAAGGCGAGAGCGCAAAGAGGGCAGAGCGAGAGCGCAGAGGCCGGAGAAGAAGGGGTTTCGGATCGTAGATCTGGAACCCTTTCTTCTTTTCTACCCTCAGCGCTCTCGGTGGCTCTGTGGTGATTCTATCACGTTGCGTTGTTGATAGATAATCGACGCGATCATCAAGGTCTAAACGACTCTTGATTCGATCTTTGTTGAAGATCGTCATGATTACGACGATACTTTCCTCTGTCACGTCGATTTGACCTGGAAAGTGCAAAGATGGCTAAGAAGATCGTGAATAAGAGTTCAAGTTCTCGAAAGAATGCGAACCTTGGTGGCAAAGCAGCAGCACAATCTCCAACCGCGGGCAAGATCCCCACGGGCGGGGACAAAGTGGTGCAGTGTCTGGAGCGCGAAGGGGTTGAAGTCGTCTTTGGGCTGCCAGGTGGCGCGGCCATACCGCTCTTCGATGCGCTCTACGAGTCGAAAATCAAGCTGATCCTCACCCGCCACGAACAAGGCGCCACCCATATGGCCGATGGCTTTGCCCGCGCCACTGGCAAACCCGGCGTCGTGGTGGTGACCTCGGGACCGGGCGCCACCAATACAGTGACCGGCCTGCTCACCGCCCTGTCCGACTCGGTTCCCATGATCGTGCTCTGCGGCCAGGTCATCCGGCCCATGCTGGGCAAGGACGGCTTCCAGGAGGCGGACGTCACCGGCCTCACTTACGCCGTTGTCAAGCACAGCTTCCTGGTGAAGAACGTGGTCGACATCCCACGCGTGATGAAGGAAGCCTTCTTCATCGCCAGCACGGGACGGCCCGGGCCGGTACTTATCGACCTGCCAAAGGATGTGCTGGCATCGCCCTGCTTGGCGCCCTTCGTGGACAAGGTCGATTTGCCGGGCTACCACGTGCCCGAACACGCCGAACCCGCTCTGCTCAAGCAGGCGGTCGCGTTCCTGGCCAAGTCCCAGCGCCCAATCTTGCTGGTCGGCCACGGCGCGGTGATTTCGAATGCGGGCAAAGCCATTCTGAAGTTCGCCGAAAAGATCAAGGCGCCCATCGTGAACACCTTGCTCGGCAAGGGCGCCGTGCCCGAGGATCACGCGCTTCACTTGGGCATGCTGGGCATGCATGGCACCGCGTACGCCAACAAGGCGGTCGACGCCTGCGACCTCATCATGTCCATCGGTTCGCGCTGGGACGATCGTATTACGGGCAAGCTTTCCGTGTTCTGCAAAGACGCGGTGAAGATCCACGTCGACATCGACGTGGCCGAATTCGGCAAGGTGCTAAAGCCCGACGTGGCCTTGGCCGGTGACGCCCGGCTGGTCATCGAAGACCTGCTACCCCTGGTCGTCCCCTGCGATAGCGACCCGTGGCTGGCCCAAGTCGGCGCCTGGCGCGATCAGTACCCGTTGCACTACCCGAAAAAGGGCGGACTGCGCGCGCAGCACATCCTCGACCGCCTGGACAAACTCGGCGGCCGCGACGCCATCATCACCACCGACGTGGGTCAACACCAGATGTGGGCCGCTCAGTTCTTGCTGACCACCAGGAACCATCACTGGCTGTCGTCGGGCGGCGCGGGCACCATGGGTTTCGGCTTTCCCGCCGCCGTGGGTGCCAAGCTAGGCTGCCCGGAAAAAACCGTGTGGACGGTGGTCGGCGACGGCGGCTTTCAGATGACGCTATCCGAACTGGCCACCGCCGCCGTCAACAAGATCGGGGTCAAGATCCTGGTCATCAACAACCACTTCCTGGGCATGGTCCGCCAGTGGCAGGAACTGTTCTACGACAACCGCCTGTCGGGCACGCCCCTCGAAGGCAATCCCGATTTCGTCAAGCTGGCCGAAGCGTACAACATCAAGGCCTTCCACCTGCGCCGCGCGGCCGACGTGGACCGCGTGCTCCAGGCGGCCATGGACTACAACGACGGCCCGTGCCTCATCGACGCCGAAGTGGTTCGGGAGGACAACGTCTTCCCCATGATTCCCGCAGGCGCCGCCCTGAGCGACATGATCATCGAGCCGCCCAAGGTCACTCTGGAAAAGCCCACGGGCTCGACATGATTATGGGAACCCTGAGAGTGTTCGCTTTGCACTCAGCACCCGCCTCCCACCCTGCCACCCCCGCGCTTCGCGCGGCCTCGCCAAACCCTCCCGCGATGGTCCGCAGTCGGCAAAGCCGGCTGCTCCCCACGCGAACCAGAAACGCAGGCCTCCGAGTTATTCTCTCGTGTTCATTCTTAGAAGGTAGACCATGAATTCTCTCGCAACGACGACCGCAACAAATCCCACCTTGCCTCTTCACACGATCTCCGTGCTGGTGCGCAACCAGCCCGGCGTCCTCGTGCGCGTGGCCCTGGTGTTTGCCCGCCGCGGGTACAACATCGAAAGCCTAGTGGTCAGCGCCGATCCAGTCAGCGCGGATTTCTCGCGCATGACCATCACCTGCAGCGGGGATCCCGACACCCTCGAACAGATCATCAAACAGGTCGCCAAGCTGGTGGACGTGGTGCACGCCATCGACCACACCGGACAAGCCGTGGTCGAGACCGAGATCGCCCTGGTCAAGATCAAGGCCGGCCTCGACGAACGCACCGTGATTCTGCAGACCGCAGAGCACTACAAGGCCAAGGTGGTGGACTGCAGCTCAAGTTCGCTCATCCTGCGCGTGACCGGCGCCAGCGAAAAGCTCGACAGCTTCATCACCCTACTGCGCCCCTTCGGCGTGGTGGAACTGGTCCGCTCGGGCAAGATCCTGATGACCCGCGGACCCGAAGCGACGTAGCTACGGCCTGTCGGAAAATTCGGGGATCGACCACCGCAGGTCGGCCCGCAGCGCAAGGGTCCTACAACACCGCGCACGCATCCGTCGGCGCTGTGATACAGTTGTGCGACACATGCACGACGGAAGATACGTGTTCTTCCAAACAAAGAACCCTCGGAGGGTTCTTTCGAACTCCCGCGGTGAGTGCCGCCGGGCAAAGCCCATCGGCACAACGCGAATGCCATGAGAGTCCGCTTCTGGGGTGTTCGCGGCTCGCTTCCCGTCCCTGGCGCACGCACCGAGCGCTATGGAGGAAACACCTCGTGCGTTGAAGTCACCTCGGCCTCCGGCACGCGCATCATCATCGACGGTGGCACCGGCATCCGGCGCTTGGGCAAGGAGCTGATGCGCGCCGAGTTCGAGTCGGGCAAGGGACAGGCGCACATCCTCATCAGCCACACCCACTGGGATCACATCCAGGGCCTGCCGTTTTTCTCGCCTTTTTATCGCGGCGGCAATCGCCTGTTCGTCTACGCGCGCCAGCGCGACGATCAAAACCTGCGCAGCGTGTTTGCCTCGCAGGCGGACGCGCCGTTCTTTCCCGTGTCCTTCGACCGCACGCGCGCCAGCGTCGCGTTTCGTGAATTGCACGACGGGGCCAAGTTCGAGATCGAGGACATGCAGGTGTCCACCACGCGGCTCAATCACCCCCACGTCGCCACCGCCTATGCCATTGCGGCCGATGGCGCGCGCGTGGCTTACATCGCGGACACAGCGCCATTTTCCGACATCTTGTTCGGCCAGGAATTCCTTTCCGGTCCGCCCTTGCAGCACACCCAGCTGAGCAAGACGGACAAAACCAAGCTCAAGGCCATGGCCTCCGCGGTGGTGCGCCTGTGCGACGGCGCCGACCTGGTCATCTACGACACCATGTACACCGCCGACGAATACCGTCAGTATCCCCACTTCGGCCACTCGCGGCCGTCGGACGCCATCACCGTGTGCCACCAAGCCGGGGTGAAAACCTTGGCCCTGTTTCACCACGCTCCCGACCGGTCGGATGTCGAGGTCGACACCATGCTCGACGGTGCGCGCGCCCAGGTCAAAGGCGAAAACGGGAAACTGGAAATCGTCGCGGCTTTCGAGGGGCTGGATCTCTTGCTGGGGAAAGTCTGATGGAAGTCACTTTTTGGGGCGTGCGCGGATCCATCCCATCGCCGGGCCCGGCCACCGTGCGCTACGGCGGCAACACGTCATGTGTGTCGGTGCGCCTTGCCGATGGCGAAATCATCATGATCGACTGCGGCACCGGCGCGCGGAATTTTGGAATTTCGCTTCTCTCGGGCGCCTTCGGCAAAGGCAAGGGCAGCGCCACGGTATTGCTCTCGCACGCCCACTGGGACCACATCCAGGGTTTTCCGTTCTTCGGACCCTTCTATGTTCCTGGGAATCGCTTCACCGTCGTGGGTGGCAGCCAAAGCTCCGAGCTGCTCGAACGCGTGCTCGAGCGTCAGATGGCGGCCCAGTTTTTCCCCGTGCAGAGCTACCGCAACATGGGCGCGCATATCGAAATGCGCGGCGTACCCGAAGACCGCGAGGTGCGCGTGGGCGCGGCGAAAATCACCGCCCACCCCAACCCGCACGGCCCGACGCAGGTCATGGCTTTTCGCATCGAGGCCGACGGCAAGACCTTGGTCTATGCCAGCGACGTCGGCTACGAGACCAGCGGCCCACCCGACGACACCATCGCGATCTACCGCGACGCGGACTTGCTCATTCACGATTGCACGTTCACACCGGAAGACCGTGCAGAGCGCATGTCGCGTGGGCTTTCTTCGCTCGACGATGCGGTGGAGGCCGCCGTGCGCGCGCAGGCGAAGAAGCTGGCGCTCTTTCACTACGACCAGGACTACAGCGATCACGACGTAGACGAACTCGTGGCCCGCGGTCGCCGGCAACTCGACGCGCGCGGCGCTGAGGAGGTGGAAATCCTCGGCGCTGCTGAGGGTTTGACCCTCCAGTTGTAGGGCGATTCATGAATCGCCCCTACGGACGGATGTTGGTCTACCCGACGATCAAATAGCCGCGCTCGAGCAGCGACAAGAGGGCTTGCGCGGTATCGAGATCGGTTTGTGGACTTTGGTCGATGATCTGCTGGACCGTCGCTTCGTCGAGCGCGGTTTGCATCAGATCTAGCTCTTGCGGCTTGAGCTCGCGCAGGCGTGGTTCGAGCGGGCGCGGGATCGAGACGATGGCCTCGAACGGCGGCAGCTTGGCCGACAGCTCTCTGAATTCGTCGAGCTGGCGCATGCCTTCCATGAGCAGCCCCTCGGTGCTGTCCTGGATTTCTTCCATGACCGTGCGGTCGTCGGGCGGCTCCAGTTCGAAGAGTCCTTTGTCCCAGGTGAGCATGCGGAACATCGCCTTGCGTGGGCTGACGTCGAAACTCTCGTCGACGTTGGCGAAGTAGACTTGCCCCTTGCGCAGGTAGAGCCGGCCCGTGCCCCATTCCGAGCGCAAGACCAGCACGCCCGACTTGCGGCTGGTGGACAGCAACTGCAGAAGGTCGGGCAGCGGAATTTCCTCGATATTCCCCTGCATCATCTTGGGCTCGGCCCGCCGGTTCGCGGTGACCTGCATGCGCGACCGCGCCTCGTTCTCGCTCATCGACGAGGAAGGAATGGGGGCTTCGCCGTTGGCCGCGACCAGTTTGATGATTGATGTTCCAACCAAGATGCGGTCGCCTTCCTTGAGGCGGATGGCGCGGATCTTTTCCCCGTTGACGAAGGTTCCGTTGGTCGAGCCGAGATCCTGGATGGAAACCGAATGCTCGTCGGTCGAGATCTTGGCGTGCTTGCGCGAAACCATGTCTTCGACCAAGACCATGTCCAGGTCGGACGACCGGCCGATGATGATCTCACGGTTGGGCCGCAGGGGAAATTCGCCCCCCTGGTACTTGCCCGAGATGAACTTCAGGGTCCACATTGTGCTCTCGACCCCGGTGGGGCTTATGTCCTCGGCTGCAAAGTTGGCGGGCCTCAGAGAATCCAAACGTCGTGATTCTAGTCACTTAGCCGCTATCCGTCAACGTCAGTGCGCAGCAGTGTCTACGATTGGCGAGTTGTTTGTCGACGGAGCGCCCAGAATTTGGCCCACTAAATCGGCGACAGTGGCATCCACCAGCAGGCCAACGTGATTGGTGGGTACTGAGATGTGGCGAACGCCCTTGATGTGTGTGCTGTCCGACGGAGCGAGCCGGTCACGCTCTCCGGCCACAGAAAAAACCTCGACGCCGTCGGGAAGCGCCCCGTGTTCGAGGTCGCGCAGGAAGGCAGAATCCGGCAAGAGCTGCAGGCTGGCGCGTCCCAAGGGAGCCATGGCAACGCCCAGCAGTGCCGACCATGTCCCAGAAATGGGCGTCCCCAGCATGACCAGGCGGCGAACTCGGCGCCTTCCGCCGAGCCGCTTGAGGTAGTAGAGCCCCACTAGGCCACCCATGGAATGGCCAACGATATCCATTCGATGGAGCGGCGTTTGGGCTGCGATGGACTCGATCTTGCGAGCGATGAGGGCAGCGGACTCGCAGATGTCACCGGTATGGAGCAATCCCAGGCGGTAGGTGAGAACCAGGTATCCCATCTGGCTCAAGCGGCTCTCAAGCAGATGCAGGGATCCGCGTGTGCCCAAGTAGCCGTGGATGAGGAGCACCGGAGGTCGTCCTTCGCTTAGTTCACAAGACCCCGGTGGCGCGATACGATTGCCACGTAGGGTATGGCGCATCCAGGACATGGCACGCCGCGAATCTTCGACGCCTTGTCCAAGAATGGCCGAACGCGATGACACCCAGTCAAAAAGTCGCATCCAACTGCCGATACTACCACTGATGGCAAATGCAACCAGACTCACCGTGGTTCGCGATCAGGCCAAGCCGCGCAAGCTTGGCCGGTACGAACTTGAGGAGTGCATTGGCGTCGAGGGCGGCATCGAGACCTATCGCGCACGCGTTCGCGGCTTGGCCGGTTTCGATCGCATCTTTGCCGTCAAGTGTTTGCGCCGCGGGCGCGGCGGCCCGATCAATCTGACCGATCCCTTCGTCAAGACCGCCAAGCGCACCGCCAGCATCAACGATTCGCGCCTGGCCCGCGTCCTCGACGCCGACGTGATCGACGGCGTGGCTATCGCGGTGACCGAGTTCGTGCATGGCCTCGACCTCGACCGCTTTCGCGAGTGGGCGCATGTCTCTGGCGTTCTTGCCACGGGCGTGGATGAGAGCGCGGACAAATGGCAGAAGATCGTGGCCTACGTCGGCGCCGAGGTCGCGGGCGGCTTGGCCGCGATCCACGCGCTTTCGCCACCGCTGGTTCACGGCGGTCTCTGCCCGCGCAACATCATCGCCACCGCGCGTGGTGGCATCAAGGTGCTCGACGTGGGGTTGCGACAATCGGCCCAGAATCCCGACGAACCGGCTTCGCCGCGCTCGCTCGCTTATGCTGGGTCCGATACTTCCTCGGCGGGACCAAGCCCACCCAGCGATATGCGCGCGCTGGGGGTCGTGCTCTTCGAGTTGGCCACGGGCGAACTGCCACCCTCGGGGGCGGGGAGCCTGGCCGCGAGAAAGATCCTGGATGCGCTGTGGCCTTCCATGGCCGATTTCGTCGCTGGATTGCTTGCCGAAGATCCGGCCTTGCGGCCAAGCGCCGCGGAGTCCGCCAAGATTTTGAGCGACTTCTGGTCGGAGATCCCGGATGCGTCGATGATCGCCGAGGTGGCGCTGATGGTGCGTAACTTTTCTGGGTTCGTCGCGGAATCGAACGCGGCCCACACGCCGCCGCCCCTTCCGGCCGAACCAGCGCGGGAAGAGGCCGCTCCTGTGGCTCGGCCGCCCGTCCTCTTCGTCCCCCCACCTGTGCCTCCCGCGCCGTCGGCGTCTGGCAGTTTCCTTGCGGTGGGCGACGGTCCCACCCGGGCGATGCCGAGTGGAAGCTACGCCAGCGCCATCTTCCAATCTCTGCCCACGGACGCGTCCATCCCGAATTTCTCCGAGGAGCCACTCGTCACAGACGTGTCATCGGACGCGAAGGCTTTCGCGATTCAACGGGAAGATGGCAATCTGGCGCCTGCAGTCATCGAAGCGCCAGTGGTGATCGAGCCGGAGGCAATGGCGCTGCCGACGACGACGGCGGAATCGCTTGGCGGGCAAACCTCGGTCGATCCCGTGCCGATCCCCGAGCTCGCGGAGTGGGGAGCGCAGGCCCTGGCTGCCCTGGGTGACCAGGCAGGCGTGGCGATTTCGCCGCTGGCTCCCGCGCCGGAATTGGCAGCTACCAGCTTCGTCCCCGTCGAGCCAGCACCGCCCCCGGTGAGTGATCCATCGATCGAAGAGGCCTTTGCATTCCTGCCGCCGCCACCGCCAGCGGAGATCGATCCCACCCCGGCGAGAGGCACTTCGGCGGCAGGCGTGGCGATGCCGTCGAAACACACGTTGATGATGTCGTCGGTGCACCAGCCGCTCGAGGACGATCTGATCGACGATCCGCATGAACCGAACGCGATCATGGCGAACGCGTTCGAGGCGCCTGTGGGCCCGTCAGATGTTCACTCGGGCACGTCAGCAGGTGCGACGGATCTCGCTCGCCCCGGAGTCGAGCTGGGCGAGAACCTCGCGCTCGAAGCCACGGCGTTCGTCGCGGAAGAGGAAGCGAGCGCGGCGGAATGGGCTCCACCGCGTCTGGCGCACGCCATGGCGGCGCCCGAGGCGGAGCAAATCCGAGGTCCGCGTACGCGCACGGCACGCAGATCTAGCGCAGACCCGGCCACGCGCGAGCATGAGGACGGCCTTGAAGTTGGTCCGTCCCGCACCAGGCGCGTTGCGATCATCATTGCCGTCGTGGCGGGGCTTGCAGGGGCGGTCGCAGCGGCTGCTCTCACCGTGCGCCCGGTCGGCAAGAAGAGTCCCCGACCCGCGTTGATGGGTCAACCGTCGCGACCGGCGAAAGCCGTCGCGCCGTCGCTCCCATCCGCCCCGCCGCCTGCCCGTGTGGGGGCTGCGCCTGCCGCCGGTTCTCTATCCGCTGTCGTGGCGCCCACGGTCGCAACAGGCAAGAAGGCTGCCAGCTCTTCCGTGGTCAGTGTTCCCATTGCCAGCAAACCCGACGGGGCCACTGTGTGGATCGACGGCGAAGAGCGAGGCAGGACACCGTGCACGGTGAAACTCAAGCCCGGCAGCGCCCGCCTGGTACTGGTGCATGCCGGCCATCTCACAAGCCAGTTGGCTATTGAGGTGAGCGAGGGCGCGAAGATCGATGCGACCTTGAAACTCGCGGAGCCACCGATGGCTGGCGAGGCGCGTTTCCGCACCGAGTGCAAGACCCAAGGCAAGCTTCCGGTGGTCGTCGACGGTAAGGAGACGGGGATCTTGTGTCCCTATTCCAAGATGCGGGTCGAGCCAGGCACCCATACCATTGGCGTGCTTGTGCCCTCGACTGGGAAAGTTCACACAAAGGAGATCACGCTTTCGGCCGGCGTTCGCAGCATCAACTTCGGCGACTGATCTCCCAATTCTGGGAAGGGCTTGGTCATGAAAAGAGACAGCGAGAGTGACAGGCGATCCACGTCCCGGCGGTCGGCCGTGTGGCCGATCCTTGCCGTTGCGATCCTAGCGGGACCTCGTGCTTGGGCCGAGAAATCAGACACGCCAGCGGCATTGGGGGGTGGACTTGTAGCCAGGGTTCTCCCCCCGGGAGAGAAGATCAAAGTTCTCGAAGATGAGCTGGCCAAGGAGATCGACAAGCGGGTCAAGCTTGAAGAGGAGATCCCTCGCCGCACGTCTGAAAACAACGAGCTCGTCGCAAACCTCAAGAGCGCAGAGAAGGATCGCGCGGCGCTCGAAGCCAAGCTGACCGAGGCACGCGAGCGCGAGGTTCAGCTGCAGCGGACAAACGATCGCCTGCGCGAGGAAACAGAGCGGGTCACGGTTTCCGTGCGCTTCGCCCTGCCGATCATCGCCGGAATCGCCATCATGATGCTCGCGATGCTGGTCTGGATGCTGCTATTTCTGCGCCAAGTCGCCGCACGTGTTCATGGCCAACGCACACTTTCGGAAATGCACGAACTAGAAGGACGGCTGATTCACACCAACGATTTGCTCAATGCAGAGCTCAAGCGCACCCAAGCCCTTCGGCACAAGCTGGCCGAGTTCGGGGTTTCAGAGTAGCGACACCTGTCTGCTGTATTCTAGTAGAGGGTCGTCGGTGGCGCTTGGCCCGGGCAGCCGAAGAGCACCTGGACCTTGGTTGCCGTACCCGCGGTGATGGCGTCGCAGCTGGTCCCGTTGATCACGACGGTTTGCGTGCCGCCGCCAAAGCTCCAGCCGTTGGGATCGTCCTTTGTCAAAAGGTTCCCATCCAGATAGACGGCAATATTGCCCGGATCGGGAGACGCCGTCGTGAGAGTGAACGTACAGGTGGTCACGGTTTGGCTGATGGTCGCGAAGGCGTCGGTGAGAGCCTGCGGCGTGGTAGCTGGGAAATAATTGGTGGTCCCGCCTGCGGCCGCAAAACTGTCCAGATTGGTCAAGCTCGTGGCGGGACCAATTCCGATCACGTAGACCAGGAAACCCGCATTCTTCGCCGCTGTAATGGCGTCGATGGTTCCCTGAACATTGGCATCCCCGTTGTTCTTTGACCCTGGCAGGCAATTGGGTTCGCCATCCGTGGCTAGAAGGATGTACTTGGAATTCTGATCGTTGACGGTCTGAAGATAGGCCATGGCAGCCGCAATGGCCTGCGCGGTTGGGGTATTGCCATTCGGCGTGGTGCCGGTGATCTGAGCATTGATGGCAGGCACCGACGCGGCCGCGACGCCAACCTCGACGCCGTTGCTGACTGCACACCCGCTTCCCGTGGACGAGAACAGCTTGAGCCCCCAGCTGATGGAATTCGCCGTGCTGGTCAAAGTGGCGCTCACCGCCGAGGTTACGGCTGTCCACCGGTCGGTGCAGCCCGCGGCGCCGTTGCACTTTGAATCAGCCGAGGTGCTGTCGACCATGGATCCAGAGCGGTCCAGCACCAAAAGCACATCGGCTGGCATGCGCGTGGTGCCGAAGGGCGCGGTACCGCAGTTGGCGTCGCCCGTGGGCGTGACACCTGTGGTGCTCGACCCGCCACCGCCGCCTTGGCCTTGGCTAGACGGGCCTCCGTCGAACTTGATCACAACGGCCCCGCCGCCGTTAACCGCGTTGCCGGTCCCTCCCCCCACGGGTGGCGTCGAGCCACAAGCCGAGAAGAAGATTCCAAGCATCGAGAAGATTGCTGTTCCAGCGATGATGGTTCCCAAGACCAGTCTTTTCATGACATCTCCCTGCCTCAAATGGTACCGCTTCATTACAACCGTCAGGCGCGAAAACTCCCGAATCCAATACTAGGCCATTCCACGCTTGCTAGAACGACGATCTGTACTGGCGTGTCGATTTTTCGAATGAGTCTGTGGTATTTTGACTTACACTTCTGTAGCGATAAATAATGCAACTAGACATGGAGCTACCTGCCCGCCCGAGCCCTATTTGTGTAGGGTGCCGCAAAGATGAAATAGTGCTCAGTTTTTTTGAAGATCTGCATATCCACCAAGGTTACCCCTTGGAGCACCTCCGAGCACGAAGATCCTGGCGTCCTGAAGTCCCCCGCCCGTGACTTGGGCCACAGCAAGCCGCGCAGCAGGGCGAGCTTGCAAAGCTGGGTCTTTTTCGCCAGATTGTGCGCCCCATGAGCCCGGTCACACGCAGCAGGCAGCCGCCAGGTCGTCTGTGCACCCGTGCCGCGCGCGGCGTGGGCCTCGTTTTCCTTAGAAGCCGGGATGCAAGTAGCGAAAGGAATCGTTCGCAATGGCCAAGATCGAGTTACCCAAAAAGTTCGTCAGCAAGTACCCGCACAAGTTCGCCGCTGGCAAGAAGATGTACCTGCGTGGCCAGCGCATTCTGCCCAAACCCATCACGGGCAAGGAGAGCCTGCCCGACCTAATCGATAGCGCCTTCTTGGCCTACAACGGGGCTCGCCTGCAAGAAGGGGCGCGTCTATTCACCGAAAAGATGCTGGCCAATGACGGCGTGACCATCGGCATGAGTCTGGCCGGTGCGCTGACCCCGGCTGGACTTGGGGCAGCGGCCGTGGTTCCGCTCATCAAGGCCGGTTTCGTCGACTGGATCGTGGGCACGGGCGCCAACCTGTACCACGACATGCACCACGCGATGAACCTGCCGCTCTACCGCGGGTCGCCCTTCTCGCGCGATCTCGAATTGCGCAAGTTCGGCGTGGTTCGTATCTACGACATCCTGCTCGACTACAACGACGTGCTCATGCGCACCGACGATATTCTGCGCAAGATCATTATCCAGAAGGAATTCCAGAAGGAGATGGGCACGGCCGAGTTGCACTATCTTATCGGCAAATATTGCGCCGAGTTCGAGCGGCAGAGCGGTCTCAAGGACGCGTCTGTGCTGGCCGCCGCCTACCGCGCCGGTGTGCCCTGCTACACGTCGTCGCCCGGCGATTCGACCATCGGCATGAACGTGGCCGGTGTCGAGTTACGTGGCAACAAGCTGCGCGTGAACCCCAGCATCGACGTGAACGAGACCACGTCCATCGTGCTCGACGCGAAGATGCGCAAGAAGAAGACGGGCGTGCTCCTCATGGGCGGTGGCTCGCCCAAGAACTTCATGCTGCAAACCGAGCCGCAAATCCAGGAAGTCCTGCGCATCAAGGAAATGGGCCACGACTACTTCCTGCAGTTCACCGACGCGCGCCCCGACACCGGCGGTTTGTCGGGCGCCACGCCGTCCGAAGCGGTGAGCTGGGGCAAGATCGATCCCAACCAGCTTCCCGACGCCGTGGTCGCGTACATCGACTCGACCGTGGCACTGCCCCTGCTCGCGCACTACGCGCTGGCGCGCAAGGCACCGCGCAAGCTCAAGCGGCTCTATGATCGCCGTGGGCAAATGATGGAGAAGCTGACGGCCGAGTACTTCAAGCACAACAAGGACGCGACGCCCATAGGGTAGAGGAGAGAGCGCGGAGGAGGCGGAGGGCACAGAGATCTCTGTGCCCTCGATGCCTCGGCTATCGCTCCCCGATGGTCAAGGGGCGGGCGGGGGCGCGGGCGGGGGGGATTTCGTCGTCGGCGACGTGGGCCGTGGCTTCGGGCAGCGCGACGGTGCCGGAGAGCGTGAAGCGCAGAGGAATCGGAATGACTCTCGGCAGGGGATCGGAATCGAGGGAAGTGCGGGCGTAAATTGCTCCCTGCACTTGCCACACGTTCGCGATCTTTTCCGCAAGCACGGCGCCTGGGGGAAGCGGGATGCGCACCATGATGGAAACCGAGCGGTCGAGGTCGTGGCGTAGACTAACTTGCATGGATCCCAGGCCCTCCTTGCTTGCGGACTGAGGCATGGCGAGATCCAGGTGAATCGGACTTGCGGCCGGATCCATTGGCAGGAAGAACGACCGGAACAACGGGCGTTGCGCGCGGGCGAGCAAGCCCGGCGAGGAGGTTTCGATACGCACGCTGGCAGCATCCGGGGAGAGAGGCAGTGTGACCGTACTGTCGGTGGCGAGGGTGAGATCTCTTTGCGCGACCTCTTTGCCCTTGGCGGATAGTTCGGTGCATCGGATGGTCGCGGGCGATGGAGAATCGCCGCCGTTTTCGAGCAGCGCGCGCACGACCTGGAGGGTGGCTTCCGCCGATCCATAGCCGCCCTTGCCGTCCCGTTCGACGAGCAGACGCGGCCACAAGGTCGCGGCGTTTTGTTCCTTTTGCCCATTTCGCAGGGGCGCGCTACGAGCCAGCGCCGCAAGCACGATGGTGCGGGCCGAACGATCGCTTGCGAGCGTGGCTGGTAGGACCAAGGTTCCGTCGCTGCGTACCTGCGCGATGGCCGCCAACCGATCCGCCAGGGCTGTCGCCACCACCGTCTGGGATGGCGAATCCAGAAACGACAGGACAGCGCGCGCCAGGATCAGCGGATCTTTCTCGCTGGAAAGTTGGCCAATCACCGACGCGCGCAGGGCCGCCCAGCAGGCACTTTCACTTCCGCGATCCGATCGAGGTGCGATGGCGAGCCAATCGAACGCTTCGAGAATGGAAGGCGATTTGCTGGGCGGACACTTGGTGTCGGCGTGATCTTTTTCTGGCTTTTCCGAGGTCGGATTGGCAAGGGACTGCCAAAACTGTCCGCGCAGAAGCAGCGGCTCCTCCCAGTCGTGATCCGCCTTTTTCGCGCGCAGCAACCTTCCGCGCTCGGGCACTTGTCGAGCTAGTTCGCGTGCGCGCACCGCAAGGGCATGACTTTCACCCCCGCGCACGATGGCCCACGAGCGCACGCGGCCGAAGACTTCCAGGGCATCGGCAAAGGCCCGCTCGCCCGTCAGATGGTCCGGCTGCAAGGAATCCAGGGCCGCGGCGAGCACGGGCGCGATTCCTCGTTCCAGCACGAGGCGGGCGGCTCCTTGCACCGGCGTGCTTTGCGAGCCAGCGGGCAAGGCGACAGTCGATCCTTGCTCCACCCAGGTCGTATTCTGGGCGATGAAGGTTTCACCTGCCGCCTGGATCTCCCAAACGTGTTTCAATCGATCCGACAGCCCGGCACCCTCGACGGCCGCATCCAGCGTGGCAGTGCCAACGGAGCTGCCGCGCATGCGTACCGCGACCGTCATCATCGACTGCGCGGGCACGGCGATCGTTCGCTTGCTCGCACCGGCGTCGAGGATCTGAGCAGCTCCGGAGGTGGACAAGAACAGCGAAGCGGTCACCGCCTTTTCCGTCCGATTGCGCACGCGCACCGGAACATTCACCACATCGCCAACCATCCACGAAGTCCCTGTTACCACGCGAACAGACAGCGGCAGCGCCGTGGTGATATCGACGCTGCTCACGGCTGGCGATCCCTGATCCGGCATGGCCACAAGGACGATCTGCCAGGTGGTCTCGGCGTCGCCGAGCGGAACCGTTAGGCGCGCGCGGCCGCGCTCGTCGGTGCGCACCGGCGGCAACCATCGCGCAGAGCCTGGGTCAAGACCGCGCGAGCTACGTCCGCCGAGCCCGGTTCCACCACCGCCGTAGCCAGAACCGACACTTCCCAAACCGCCCACACCGTAGGCCTCACCGGTCTGGTCGCCGATCATCTGTCCCGTCAGCTCTTGCAGCAGCTTGCCCCACGCCTCGACGGTTTCATCGCCCACGCGCATGTCCCACTTGGCGTCCACCAGGCGATCTTCTTCAACCGCCTTTGCGTACGGAGTTTTGCTGACGAGCACGCGCTGGAAGGGATCCTGCACGTCGTCGGCGGTGCCGAAACGGCCGTCGGGACCGGCAGATAGAAGCCGGTAGCCCGGCACCACGGAAAGGAATGGGATGCGCGGACCGGCGCTACGCGCGAAGGTCATGCCATGGCCCCATGGATCGAGCAAAGCCCCGGCTTCGATGACCTCGTCGTGCACCATGCGGCGCACGAGTGCGTTGGGGTCGCGCAGAGCGGGCTCGTCCACGCCCAGCTTGTTTTCGTGGACGAAGTCGCGCAGCTTGGCCAGCAGATGGAAGAGCTTCAAGCGGGTCACGCGCCGGGCGACATGGTCGAAGTTGACTTGCCCATCGATGGCCATCAGATCCGACAAGCGCCAGGGTTCACCGCCGGGCGTGATCTGCGGGTCGTCCATGGCCTCGGTCACCAGCGTGAGCAACTCGGGATTGAGCGCGAAGCCCGTCGGGGTCCGCACGCGAGCGTCGCGCAGGCGTTCGGGGTCGCTGCTCGACTCGTACACGGCGCCCTCCAGAGATTGCACGACCTGACGAAACGCCTTGTCGATCTGCTCGCTGACCGTCGCGGCGGGATCGAAAGCGGGGGCCGGAAGCGAACCCGTGTTCTTAGCCACAGCCGCCCAGCGCTCGATCTCGAAACGGCTGTCTCCGTCGAGAAATGCGTCCACGTCCTGGTCCGCAATGCCCGCCGGAGCGGCCAGCGAGCGGCGGGTGTCCAGGGCCAGAAGCCGTTCGGGGTGCGTTTCTCCCGCCTTGTCGAACACCACGGCGCCCACGCTTCCTCTCAGGGGTTGGCCGTGACCATCGTCGAGCACCGCCTCCATGACCACCTGGCCGCCCGGCGCGATGCCGTCGGGCTTTTCCCTCGTGACCGACAAGCGTGGCAGCACGCGAGGCAATACCAGAACCCCGCCGTCGAGCACGTTCTTGTTCTTGGAAATCGCGACGCCCGCGGCTCCGAGCGTCCACTCGCCTATGGCGGAGGAAGGCAACGTCACCGTTCCGCCCCGACCGGCGTCTCCGATCCAGGTGCTTTGCCAGGCGCCATCTCCCGGACCTTTCAGCATGACGCTCGCCGATCCCTTGGCGCCCAGAATACGCACGGGTAAGGCCTCGCCGGCCCTTGCCAACGGGCTGCCGGGACGAACTGCGGCGACCGCATCGCGATCCACGCGCAGACAGCGGTCGATGGACGGTGCCGCCGCGCTGCCCGTGGCGATCCAGCGCGCATGCACGGTGGCGGCGACTTCGCCCGCGCAACCGCTGTTGACCTTGCCGGGCACCAGGGCGCCGATCTCGGCCGGAAGGTTCCAAACGATTTCGCCCCAGCCGCGCGGATTGGTGCGCACGCGCGCGCTGAGGCCGTGCCCGGTCAGGACGAATTCGGCGGCCAGAGGTTTGTCATCCAAGGTGGCGTGCAGGAATAGCCGCTGCGGTTGTCCGGGCAGCAGAACTCCGAACTCGGGCAGCATCTCCAGTTTCGGCACCGGCGTGGCGAGCGTCAGCGTGTCCTGGCCGGAAAGCGGGTGCCCCTCGACCAGGGTCTTGGCCACCAGGGCAAGAGTGGACCCGCGTGGTGAGATGGTCTTGGGCGTTTCCACCGTCGCCGTGGCCAGTCCATCAGCGTCGGTGCGGATCTCCGTGGAGGCGGACAGCCACGCCTTGTCGTCCTTCGGCGCTTGCAGACCTCGTTGTCCGACCCAATAGCGCAGAGACTGGTTCGGTATGCCGCGGCCGGTTCCGTCGCGCACCTCCGCGACAAACGACGCCTTTGCGCCGGGTGGTACTGAGCTGGCTCGCCAATGGGCGCGCATGGACGGCGCCTGCGGCGTTTCCTCGCGCACGCCGAGGGTGACAGTGGCTTCCGCTTCGTCCCCATGCCCCACCGCTGTGCGCGCCGAGAGGATCCACTTCCATTCGGGATCTTCCACAAAGGGAATCGGCACCTCGGTGCTGGCCATGCCCGCCTTGTCGGTGAGAAGGCGCCGCGAAAAGCGCTCGACCGATCCTTCTTTGAGCGCCAGATCCACTGCTATTGCGCGGGCAGGTTGCCCGGTCACGCGATCGCGAAGCACCACCCACGCCGAGACCTTGCCGCCAGGAACCACGTCAGTGTCGCTCACACGCAGGTCGAGTTCGTGCCTTTGCGAGCGCTCGACCTCCAAGGTGCGGGTTCGTTCGTGCCCTTGCCAGCGCGCGGACACCAGCAGCTTGAGCGTGCTCCGGCCTGGCGGCACCGCGATTTCCAGATGGCCGCGTCCGGCGTCGTCGCAGGTGATCTCGACTGGTTCGGGCGCGGTCGCGAGTTTTTCGCCCAGGGATTCGGGATCCCAGGCGGCTTCGACAGTTGCGCCCGCCAGCGGCGTCAGCGTGGAGACCGAGGGAAAACCAAACACGCGCACTTGCACGGGGAAGGTCGCGCCCGACGGAACCGCTTTGGGTGCGTGGAGGAAGAGATCCAGACCACGGGCCGCGGGATCTTTGCTTGCTGCGCTGGCCGGAACAGCGGCAAGGGCTGCGATGACCAAGGCTGCGCACAACGTTCGTCCGAGCATGGGTGCCTCCGATGCCAAGACACCGCGAACCTGCAAAAGTTCCCCCATCGGACGCCCATTGCTGCCGCTCCTGCGCTACTCTTGTCTGGCATGTGTGGCATCGCCGGCCTGATTGATCCGACCTGGGCCAGCCTCGATCCGACGTGGATCGCGAACATGACGTCCGCCCTGGCCCCGCGCGGGCCGGACGGCGAAGGCTTCTGGCGGGCGCCGGGTGTGGCGCTCGGTCATCGGCGCTTGGCGGTCATCGATCTGACCGACGCTGCGGCGCAGCCGCTTGGCAACGAAGACGGCAGCGTGCAGGTCGTGTTCAACGGCGAGATCTACAATTTCGCCGAGCTGCGCGCGGAGCTTGCCGGGCGCGGTCACGTCTTTCGCTCGCACGGCGACACCGAGGTGCTGGTGCACGGCTACGAGGAGTGGGGCGACGACCTGGTGACCCGCATCGACGGCATGTTCGCCTTCGCCCTATGGGATGCGCGCAAGCGCCGGCTCTTGGCCGCGCGCGATCGCATGGGCAAGAAACCGCTCTACTTCGCCAGCATCGCGCGTGCGGGAGCGCCACCGCTGTTCGCCGTGGCTTCCGAACTCAAGGCGCTTTTGCGCGTGCCCGGCTTCGATCGTCGCATCGATCACCAGGCGCTCTGCCGCTACCTCGTGCACGAATACGTGCCCCCGCCCCACACCATCTTTCGCGGGGCACGCAAGCTGGGCGCCGGACAGCGCCTGCGCCTCGAGGTTCGCGCCGACGGAAATCTCGATCCGCATATCGATCGCTACTGGGATCTGGCCTTTGCCGCAGAGCCGCGCGCGGTCGGCGACGATGTGGCGGCGTGCGAACTGCGCGGCTTGCTGTTGGCGGCGGTTCGCAAGCGGTTGGTCGCCGACGTGCCGGTGGGGATCTTTCTTTCGGGCGGGATTGATTCCTCCAGCGTCGCGGCCCTGGCGGCCGAGTTGGCTGGCCCGACCAATGTGCGCACGTTTTCCATTGGTTTCGCCGAGGCGTCCTTCGATGAAAGCAGCCACGCCCGGCGCGTGGCCCTCCACCTTGGCACCCAGCACAGCGAAGAGCGCCTGGATGCGCGCGCGTTGCTCGACGTTCTGCCCAAGGTGGTCGACTTTCTCGACGAACCTTTGGCCGACGCTTCGGTGGTGCCGACCTATCTGCTTTCGGCGTTCACGCGCCAGCATGTCACCGTCGCGCTGGGGGGAGATGGCGGGGACGAGCTTTTTGCTGGGTACCAGACCTTTCTAGCCGAGGCCTGGGGCCGACTCTTTTTCGACCGCACGCCAGAGCCACTGCGCCGGGCGGTTGCAGCCGCGGCTCGCCTGCTGCCCGCGCGCACCGGCTATTTCAGCCTCGATTTCAAGGTCAACCAGTTCCTGCAGGGCGGGGATGTGTCCGGTCCGCGACGGCATCAGCGCTGGATGGCTTCCTTTCTCCCCGAGCACCTGGCGGCGCTGCTCGCGCCAGAGTTGAGGCACGAGGCCGATAGCGATCCCTTGGTCGCGGTCGACCGTCGCGCACAAGACGGGCCGGCGCGCACCGACTGGGATCGCTTGATGGACTACTACGCACACTTCTATCTGCCCGACGACGTGAACACCAAGGTCGATCGTGCCTCGGGCGCGGTGGGGCTGGAAGTGCGCGCGCCCTTTCTCGACACGGCGCTGGTCGAGTTCGCGTGCCGGCTACCGCCCCATCAACGCCTGCGCTGGCGAACGCCCAAGGTCATGCTCAAGCGGGCCATGCGTGGCCGATTGCCCGACGACATCCTCGATCGCAAGAAGCAGGGCTTTGCCGTGCCCGTGGCGCGCTGGATGCGCGAGGATCTGGCGCCTGCGCTGCGCGACGAGCTGGCGCCGGACAAACTGCGCCGCGAGGGACTCTTCGATCCCGCGTTCGTCGAGGGCCTGGTCAGCGATCACCTGTCGGGCCGGCGCGATCGGCGCAAGGCACTTTGGACCTTATTCATGTTCGAGCGCTGGCTTGAACGCTGGAGTAACGTGCGATAATGGGGTCGTTGTCCGGAGATACCCCCGCCCAAACCGCCGTCCGATTGGTGGTGGATGGCTTTCAGTCTCGCTGGCAGGTGTCTTGATGAGACGTGTGGGACGGGCGCTTGCGGAGTTTTGTCGGCGCCATCACCGGCTCACGGCACTTGTTGGTTACGTGCTCCTGGTGCTGCTCGCCGCACGTCACATCGTCACCGAAAACCGAACCATGGGTCCGGAGGCTGTCCTGGATCAAGATGGTCTTTACGGGCGGGTCGGAGCGCCAAGGCAACGCCACCATGATGATCCCGCGCCCGCATGCATCGACTACCCGCGCGATTTGATGATCGCCCATTCGCTGAAGGCTTCTCCTCCCTTCGCGTGGAACCCGTGGAGCGGGACCGGGGTTCCGCTCGTCGCCGAACAGGGCGGCGCCTTTTTTCCACTGCGCGTCCTTTTCTACCTGGCTCCAAGTCCCGCAACCTACGACCTGTTCCGGCTGGCCCGGCTGGTTCTGGCCGCCATGGGGGCGTATGCGCTTGCCCGCTCGCGGGGCCGATCGAAGTGGGCGTCGTTTGTCGCCGGTGGGTTGTTCGAGCTGACCGGAGCGCTGATCTGGATGGCGCCTTTTGCGCCCTTATCCTCGATCTACATGCTTCCCTGGCTACTCTACGGCATCCATCTTCTTTTTGCCGAAAGGGGCGGTCGGTCGATCATGGTGGCTGGGGCCAGCCTAGGGTTGGTGCTCCTTGGAGGTCACCCGGGATTGGCGGCCATCTGCCTTCTGGCGGGCGCGGCGGCCTTTCTTGGCCATTCGGCAGAATCGATTCGCGAGCCGGCGCGAATCCTGCGGCCCTTTGTCCTCGCCCTTGTGTCGGTCTTCGTGGGCGCGCTCGTCAGCGCCTGCAATATGCTGCCCTTTCTCGAACTGCTGGCGCATGGATATTCCTACAAGCAGGGCGCCTATGCCTTGCCAATTTGGCGACTCGATCGCTTTCTCATGCGCGATCTCTTCGGCCTTGGCATGTTCGCGCCCACCTTGGTGGATCGCCTGAGAGACACCTACTACTACTACCCCTACTCGCTGAGCGGCGTTTGCGGGCTCATGGCGCTATTCCTGGCCGCGGCCGCGGTGTTTCGGCGCAAGCTGGATCTAAGACTGGGACTGGTCGCTGCGGCCGGAATCGTCCTCGTTTTCGGCCCCCCAGGATTCTCTTGGGTTGGTCGGCTGCCAGGGATACGGAACATCCTTCCTCGATACTCCGTGGCGTTGGTGACGCTCCCGATCAGCCAATGGGCGGCTTCGGGACTCGAACTTCTTGCCGGCTCGCGCGGAAGGATCGACCGCCCACCCCAGTCAACGGTCTCCCTGGGCTGGAGCCGACCGAGCGCTCAGGTTCTGGCCGTTCTGTGTGCGCTAGGGGTATGTGCTGGCCTCCTCCTCATCTGGTCTCTCGGCGTGAGCGCGGGTCTTCGATCCCAGATTCGGTCCAACTTGTGGCAACAGCCGGCCGACCCCTACCGATACTTGGCTCTCGTGGCTCTGATCTGCATCGGCATTGTCTTGGGACGTTGGCGGTTCGAGTGGGGGCGACTGTTCCTCGGGCTCGCGGCACTGATGGAATTGGCTCTCTACCAGATGCCCCATCTTGCGGAGCCGGTTTCCGCCTCGATGCGCGACGGACGACCTGCCATCGTCTCGGAGCTGGCGCGACTCACAAAGGAAGGTCATTCCCGTCTCGCCTCCAACAACAAGTGGCTGGGACTGACGCAATTCAACCTCCTCGATCGAATACCCGACCTTCGGATGACGGCTGCGATTGTGCCGGAAAGGTACAACCTGTACATGAGCTTGCTCGGCTCGGACTTCGTCACGATTTTCTGGCCTCAGGTGACGTCGTCGCCCTTTCTCGACATCGCGTCGGTTCAGTATCTCGTTCTTCGCACGGATGCCCCCGATTTGTCGCGGATCGCGACTACGGCGGGTGGTGCCCTTTACCGCAACCCGCACGCATTGCCACGGGCGAGACTTGTGAACGACGTGACCGTCGTGTCCGATCAAGCCCAAGCCCTTTCCTGGCTGCGAGAGGTTGGCAAGGCGGGGGCACATGCGTCGGATACCATCCTGCTCGGCCGGGCCGTCGTCGAGGCCGCCCCTGGGGAGATGGCATCCCTAGGCGGCCGTCCAGCAAGTGGTCTGTCCACGCGTGAGGCCTCTCCGCTCGTTGCGTTCACAAGCGACGATCCAGACCAAGTCTTGCTTTCGGTCGAAACGCCTAGCCCGGCACTCTTGATCCTTTCCGACACGTACTACCCGGGGTGGCAGGCCACCATCGACGGTGTTCACACGAAGATACACCCCACGAACCTTCTGTTCCGGGGGGTCATCGTACCGGCCGGACGACATGCGGTGGGGTTCGAATATCGGCCCGCCAGCCTTTGGGTCGGACTCCTGCTGTCCGTGCTGGGCCTGGCTTGTGTTCTTGCCGCTGCCTTCGTCGCCCCCTTCGTAGATCGATGGGGACGGGGAAAACGCCGAGGTCGGACTCATGTCCCCGTTCTTCGGGCAGACACTACTTCATGAGAGGCGGCGGGGTTTCGCTCAAATCGTCGACCTTGTTCTGCGTGCAGATCTCGCGAACCACGTAGGTCGCGGTTTGCGAGGACTCGTAGTAGGTGCGCATGGTCATTTCGGCCAGGAGGCCCATGAGAATCGAGAGGCAACCGACGAGAAATGACATCACCGTCAGGTGGGGCAGGGGCGTGGCCACGAAGTCCTTGCCGCCCCAGAACTTGTACCAGACCATGGTCAGAAAAAAGAGGACGGAAAGCCCCATGCTGAGCAGGCCGAACTTTCCGAACAGGTGCATGGGCTTGGTACCATATCGCCACAGCATCTGCGAGAGCGTTAGGTCGAGAACTACGTTGGGGATGCGGCGCAGGCCATATTTGGTTTCGCCGTATTGGCGCGCGTGGTGCGCCACCTCGACCTCGGCCACGCGCGCCCCGCGCTGGGCGGCATAGATGGGGATGAACCGGTGCATTTCTCCGTAGAGGTGAACGCCTTGCAGAACGAAGCGGCGGTAGGCCTTGAGCGTGCACCCATAGTCGTGCAAGCGCACACCCGACGCCGCCGAGATGATCGCGTTCGCGATCCACGACGGGATCTTGCGCGTGACGAGCACGTCTTTGCGCCGCCGCCGCCAGCCCGACACCACGTCGAAGCCCTGGTCGAGCTTGTCGAGCAGGGTGGCGACATCCGCCGGATCGTTCTGCAGGTCGGCGTCGAGGGGAACCACGACCTCGTGGCGGGCGGCATCGAACCCGGCGGCCATGGCCGCGGTCTGGCCAAAATTGCGGGCCAGATGAATCGTCTTCAGGAACGGACGGGTTTGGGTTGCCTCGCGCATGAGGGTCTGCGATTGGTCGTGACTGCCGTCGTCCACCAGGATGACTTCGGCCTCGACGCCGCGTGCGCGCAGACTGGTCACGGCGGCGTCCAGTTTGGGCAGGAGGTGGGGCAACGACTCCGCTTCGTTGTAGCAAGGGATCACCATCGACACGGTTCGCGTCGGATTCACGCGTGCATGGTACACCGGACGTCCCGGATTTGCCCCATTCCGCCGCGGAGGCCGACACATCCAGCGTCGCTAGCTGACCGCGAAGGCGCCGTAGCCGACCACGCGATTCTTGGGTCCGGCCGTGTCGCCAGAATTGCGCAAGTCCAAGGTCGTGCAGGCGAGCCCCTTTTGCGCAACGAGCGCTAGCAGGGCGTTGACGCCCGTGGCGCCGCAGGCTTGCTCGTGGTCGACCTGGCCCGCCGCAAGGCGCTCCATGGTTTGGGCGGTACCAGCGTCGAGCTTCTGCGCGGTCGCGTAGTCGTGGTAGTGGCTGAGATCCGAACTGACCACGATGACGGTTTCGTCGCCCCCCCACAGCGTGGCGAGGATCCGCTCGGCCGCCTGCCAGTCGTCGTCACCGGCGAGCAGGGGGACCACGCGTGCGGCAGGGAACAGCTGCTTGAGAAAAGGCAACTGGACCTCCAGGCTGTGCTCGTTTTCGTGCGCGGGCTCGAATTCGCGCGCGAGCCTGGCCTGGATCAGCAAGGCGACGGCCTCCCGATCGACAGCGACCGGGCCGATCGGGGTTGCAAAAGTATCCGCGCCGCTGGTGGCCACGCCGGCAAAGGCCACGCGGTGCGAGGGGCCGAGCAGGATGATTCGCTCGACTTGGCCGCCCCGGGAAGCGAGCGACGCATAGGCCGTTCCGGCGATGGGACCGGAGTAGATGTATCCCGCGTGCGGCACGACCACGGCCTTGGGTGGCGTCGGGGTGGCTGGCGGGGCGGCCTCTGCTACATAGGTCTTGACCGCCGCCGCAAGCTCCTGAGGCTTGTCCGAATAAAACATGCCAGCAAAGGCCGGGGCTCGCGTGCGCATGCCCTACTTTACCCTGGTTCAGCGCCAGGAACAGTGGTGCCGTCCGCCAGAATTTCAACCAGCATTTGGCAGACGATCCATCCCGTCCGGCTGCGTTGCTCCTCGGTTACATACATCAAGTATGCGCCCGTCGCGCCTTGCCGGACGGTCGCCTCGTCCGCCAACTGATGGCCGATCTTCTGGCGGACGGCACTGGCGGCAGGGTCCGGCTGTGTGATTTGCTCCCACATTCAACTGTTGCCACCTGGCCCACGTCCGCAGGAGAGAAACCCGCTGGTTTGAAAAGGAGTCTTGGGCACATCGGTGGAAGGAATGCGGACGTGTTATGATCGATAGTGCCGTTTCATACTGAAGCGGCTCAACCGATAGTGCGAAGAAGCTTGGACGATCAAAGGGAGCAACGGTCGAGTCATGCCGGCTGAGACCCAATGGGATACACGCCTAGGCACAGTCCTAGAGGGCGCGTATCGCATTACCCGGCTCATCGGCGAGGGCGGCATGGGCGCGGTCTACGAGGCGATCCAGCTCCGTCTCAACAAGCGCGTGGCCATCAAGCTCATGGCGCGCCAATTGACCGCCAACCAGGATGCGCTCGCGCGATTTCGTCGCGAAGCCGAGATCACCTCGCGTCTCGGACACCCAAACCTCGTGAATGTCATCGACTTCGGCGCGTCCGAGGCTGGCGAGCCTTACCTGGTGATGGAGTATCTCGAGGGAGAAGATCTAGACCAGCGCCTGGGTCGTCGCGGCTCGGTGCCCATCGACCTCGCGGTTCACATCACCAAGCAAACCGCCTCGGCGCTGGGCGCGGCGCACGCCCAGGGAATCGTGCACCGAGATCTCAAGCCAGCGAACATATTCTTGCTTCATGTCCCGGGCGAACTCGAGTTCGTGAAAGTGCTCGATTTCGGCATTTCGAAGGTGAAGGCAGCGGGAGTCAAGCTCACCAAGGCCGCGGTTGCCCTGGGCACCCCGAATTACATGTCGCCCGAGCAGGCCGCGGGCAGGACCGACGAGATCGACCATCCCGTGGATCAGTGGGCGCTTGCCTGCATCACCTGGGAAATGCTCTGCGGCCATACGCCGTTCGTGGCCGACGAAGTCGCCGCGCTTTTCTACCAGGTCATGAATTTGCAGCCTCAATCGCTCTTGCTGCGCGTGCCTAGCTTGACGCCCGAGGCGGAATTGGTCCTGCTGCGAGCCTTGTCGAAATCTCCCAAGGACAGGTTTCCTTCCATCCGGGAGTTTGCCCACGCCTTCGAGGCCGCTGCTCTGGGGCGGCCCGCAGATCTGACCCCGATGCCGGTATCACTTTCGCTTCCTTTGTCACTCAGTGGGAATGTGGCCGAGAATCCGGAACTGGCGGTCACTGTGGCGGCCGAAAGCAAGGAGCGCACGCCAAGACAAGCCACCACGTTCTCGCGAACCGCGGGTGAGATGACCGAAGAGATCCCACGGAAGAAGTGGTCGAGTCTTGGTCTTAGGCCGGCCTATGCCCTGGCCGCTCTGGCGGGTGTCGTGGTCTTGGCGGGAGGCATCTTCTTGCTCCGACCACGGCCACCGACGGCGATCCCTGTCGTGGCCCCTGTCCGGCCTTCGGTCGTGACGCTCCCGACGGTTTCGCCACCCTCGGAGTCGGCTCCCGTGCCCACGGTGGAAGCCGCGTCGAAACCGGCCGAATCGCCAGCGAAGACGGCAGGCGCCAAAGCCAGATCCAAGAAAGCGCGACATGGCGAAGTCGATGATCCCTTCGAAACAGGAGCGTCAGCGGACAAGCAGAAGAAAGTAAAGGAATCGGCGCCACCTCCCGATTTATTCCACAGGAACAACACCGGTAGGCCGTCGAGCCCGCTTCCGCCCAAGGTCAAACGGACCATCATCAAAGAACTCTGACCATGTACGCGACCTCTCTTCTGTTGCTCGGATTGCTCGCGCAATCCGCGGATCCCGACGCCACCGCGCAGGCCAAGGCCAAGGCCCAGAACCTTCTGACCGAAGGCTCGGCCTTGTACGAAAAAGGCGACTACGCCGACGCGCTAGAGAAATTCAAAGCGGCCTTCGCGACTTACGACTCGCCCAAGCTGCTTTTCAACATCGGTCAGGCCAATCGCGACCTGGGCCGTCCAGTCGAGGCCCTGGAGGCCTTCGAGCAATTTCTGATCGGCGCGCGCGATGCCGCGCCCGAGACCATTGAAGACGCCAAGAAATCGGTGGACGAACTGCAGGCCAAGTTAGGTCGTCTGCGTGTCGAGTGCCAAACCGAGAACGCGACCATCAGCCTGGATGGCAAGGACGTGGGGCTTACGCCGCTGACCAAGCTCTTGTGGGCCACGCCGGGCAGGCACCAGGTGACCGCGCGCCATTGGAGCTTCCCGCCTGCCGTCGAGAACGTCGAGGTTCGCGCGGGCACGGTCCTGCCCGTGCGCATCGTCCTGCAAGCGCCCGTGGCCAACGTCCCTGAAGCGCAAGTATCCCAGCCCGAGCCGGGTGGTGTGGGGCAGGTCGATCTCTCGGCCAAGGAGCCGCAGCCGCTTGCGTCCCCGAGAGGCTGGTGGATGGGCCGAACCTGGACCTGGGTGGCCGTTGGCTCGGCTGCGCTTTTCAGCGTCGGAGCCGGGGCCGCCGGCCTGGCCATGCAATCGAAGTACGACAGCCTGAACAAGTCCTGCGGCAGTGCCAGCGGCAGCTCAAGCCTGCGCGGTTGCAGCGAAAGCGACATCAGCGCGGTAGGCACGCGCCGGAACATGGCGAACGTGATGTGGGCCTTGGCCGGTGCCTCGGCGGTGACCGCGGGGATTCTCTTCTTCGTCGAGGGGCACCCCGTGACCGTCACACCCGTGGCTGGCGAAACGGTCGGATTCATCGGCGGACTAAGCTACTAAGTTCACCGGCTTGTCCGCGTGCCATACTTCGCTGCGTGCAAGGCAGCTATTTTCGCCGCGATGACGATGGCCACACGGTGTGCGAGATGTGCCCGCGCGCGTGCCGGCTGCGCGAGGGTCAGCGCGGTGTGTGCTTCGTGCGTGCGTGCCATGACGGCCAAGTCGTGCTCACGAACTACGGCCGCTCGACCGGGTTTTGCATCGATCCCATCGAGAAGAAACCTTTGTTTCATTTCTTGCCGGGCACGCCCGTGCTGTCGTTCGGAACCGCGGGCTGCAATCTGACTTGCAAGTTTTGCCAGAACTGGGAAACCAGCCGCGCGCGCGACGTGGAGCGCATGAGCGAGATCGCCACGCCTGACGCCATCGCCGCTGCGGCGGTGCGCTGGGGCTGCCGAAGCGTGGCCATGACCTACAACGATCCGGTGGTTTTTTTCGAATACGCCGTCGACGTTGCCGACGCCTGCCGCAAGCTCGGCGTGCGCAGCGTGGCCGTCACGGCGGGCTACATGATGCCGGCTCCGCGCGAAGAGTTTTACCGCCACTTCGACGCCGCCAACGTGGATTTAAAGGCATTCTCCCAGCGCTTCTACCGCGAGCTGTGTGGCGGCGATCTTCACAGCGTTCTCGATACCTTGATCTACCTGCGAGCCAAGACCGAGGTCTGGCTGGAAATCACCACGTTGCTCATTCCGGGCGAAAACGACAGCGACGGCGAACTCACCGAGATGACTCGCTGGCTGGTCGCCAATCTGGGCGCCGAAGTGCCGCTGCACTTCTCGGCGTTTCATCCGGACTTCCGCCTGCTCGACCATCCGCCCACGTCGCTCGCGACGTTGCGACGGGCGCGCGCCATCGCGCTCGGCAACGGCCTACGCCACGTCTACGTCGGCAATCTGCGCGACGACGAGGGCGCCAGCACCTTCTGCGCGGCTTGCGGCCAAAGGCTCATTGGCCGCGAGGGCTATGAGGTCACTGCGTGGGCGCTGACCGAGAAAGGCGCGTGCAAGGCGTGCGGAGCCCCGTGCGCGGGCCGCTTCGACGGAGAGCCCGGCGCGTGGGGCAACCGCCGCTTGCCCATCGAAATCGGACAGCAGGCGTAGCGGCGACCGCCGAAACTACTTTTCGCCCACGGCCCACAAGTTCATGCCCAATTCGAAATGGCCGCACTGGAACTTCTTCAGCTCGAAACCCGCTTGGCCCAGACAGCAGCCGAGCGTGGGCAAGGTGTAAGCGAAGGCGTGCTCGTGAATTTCCTCGGAACTCACCACCCGAAGCCTGGCCAGAAGGCGCAATAGACCGTCGGTCCACGCCGCGGGCGTGGTGACGATCAGCCGGCCCCCGGGTACCAGCGTGCGATGGGCTTCACGCAGGATGCGAACCGCGACCTCGGACTCGACGTGTTCGATCACGGCCAACAGGGTGATGGCACTGAAGGTTTCGTCGTCGAATGGCAGCCGGGGATCTCGATCCAGGTCGTGGGTGTGGTGGGTGATGCCATGCTGGGTCGCGGTCTCGGCTGGCATTTCGACCTGGTCGAGCGAGAATTTCTCGCGGAAGGTCGTGTGGGTCAGAAAGTGGGGATGGCTGCCGCAGCCGATGTCCAGAATGCGCCCGTCGCGCAGGTGATCCGGGATGAGCAGGTTTGCTCGCTTGGCGCGCTGTCTCGATAGCCAGCCCTCGAGAAAGCCGTGCCCGCGAGTCACTCGCGCGGACGTTGCTGAGGGCGCAGGCTTTGCGTTGGATTCCATGCCGGATCGGGTTGCCACCGGCGTTCTACGGTCTGCTGGCGGCCCCGGCAAGTCGATTCGGTGGCGGTTGAGCCGGTGACAGGACCCTCCGGATCGAGTTAGAACCCTTGCGTGTCATGCCCACAGTGAAGCGCCAACATCCGACCGATTCGAGCCCTGTCGTCAGCGTCGTTGTTCCTTGCTTCAACGAGAAGGCGACGATCCTGGACCTTCTCCAAAGCGTGATCGCCGCGCCTTTCGCGAAAGAGATCCTGGTCGTCGACGACGGATCCAACGATGGCACGCGCGAATTGCTGGTGGGCGAGGCCAAAGATCTGCCCGGCGTCCGAGTCTTCCTTCAGGACAAGAACCAGGGCAAGGGCGCGGCCCTGCGCCGCGGATTTGGCGAGGCCACCGGCGATATCGTGATCGTGCAGGACGCCGATTTGGAGTACGACCCGCGTGAGATCCCCAAGGTCATCGCCCCCATCGTGGAAGGCCACGCCGACGTAGTGTACGGCTCGCGCTTCATGGGCGGCCCCCGTCGCGTGCTCTACTACTGGCACTCGGTGGGCAACTCGATGCTGACCACCCTTTCCAACATGGTGACCAACCTGAACCTCACCGACATGGAGACCTGCTACAAGGCCTTCCGCCGCGAGGTCATCCAATCCATCACCATCGAGGAGAATCGCTTCGGCTTCGAGCCCGAGATCACGGTCAAGCTTTCGCGCAAGCACTTGCGCATCTACGAGGTTCCGATTTCCTATCGCGGCCGCAAGTATGACGAGGGCAAGAAAGTCGGACTCAAGGACGCCTTTCGCGCGCTGTACTGCCTGACCAAATACGGATTGCGCCGAAACTGACGTCGGTTCTTGCTTTCACAGGCTCTTGAGAAACTCGACGAGATCCCGTTTCTCTTGCTCGCCAAGCTTGACGCCGAATTCGTGGCCGGTGTTGCGGTTGCCGGGCAGGCGCGTGTCGAAGGTGAAGACGCCTTGGCCGCTGCCGAGGGTGAACGTCACCGGGCGTGCGTCAGTGGCATCGAGCAGGGCTTCGAGCGTCGGCACCGAGCCGTTGTGCAGGTAGGGCGCGGACGCGACCAGCGTGGTGAGTGGCGCCGTGCGCACCCAGGGGCCGGCGATCTGGACGGTTTCGGCTGGCCCCCGACGATGGGTCGAGGGGATGCGTGTGATGGGCATGCGCACGTCTTTGTCGGCAAGGGCACGGCGATCGACCTCGAAGCCAAATAGGGCATCGGTACCGATGCCCCCTGCGGCCAGGTCGTCGCGCTCGTCGCCTTGCGCGCGGCCGTCGCCGTCGGCGTCGAAGGGCAGGATGCTGCAATTCGTGTAGGGGATGGGCGTGGCCAGCGCGGGGTGGCTGTCGTGGCAGTGGGTGCAGGTGCTGCGAACCTTGTCCGCGCTCGCGCTGGCGGCATCGATTCCGAACTCGTCGAAGATCGAGGCCAACCCGGAAGGACCATTGCCTTTGCGCAGACCGATCCTGGCCAAGAGGCCACTGGGTTCGTGCACCCAGTGGCAGTCGGTGCAGCGCGGGATCTCCAGCCCGGTTTTGGGAATGGGTTTGTCGGTCGCGAGCGTCGTGGCGGAATGGCAGGATACGCAGCGCACGGGAATGCGCGCGGCGAGGGGACGGGTTTCGTCGATGGGCGCGAGCAACGGGGGCTGGATGCCCGTGCCGGCATAGACCGGCGGCACGTCGACCAGGATCTGTTGGTTGATGATGTCGCCAACTTGTCGGTCGAAGAAGATCGCGCGACCGCGCGCCACCGCGCCTGGATCCAGGGTCGGCCGCGCGACGGTCGCGAGATCGGTGTCGTAGATCAGCTTGCGGATCTGCGTGGCCTCGAAGCCGAGGCGAAGCGCGCGCACCAATTCTGGCGGCGCGGGTGCGCCCTGGCGAAGCACGCGCGCGTACATGATGCCGGGGAAGGAATCGGCCTGCAGCCCGATGGCGCCGATGGTGCGGCCGTCGAGTACCATGGCGCGGTTGATGAGGTCGGCGTCGCCTTCGAGGCCGGGCGGAAACTCGATGCCGAGCTCGGCCAGGGCCTGCCCGCGCCGCTGGCCCGTGCGCTCGGCGTAGCGGCCCAGCCAATCCACCCCGCGCGTGGCGTAAGTTGCGGCCCAGTTGATCACGGACAGCGAGCGCACCACCAGCGAGCTGGGCGTGCTCTTGGGATTGAACACACCCTCCGGGCCCGTGCGCATGAGGCCCACGTCGGCGTAGCGGCGCGAGTGCAACCCCGGCGCGGTCATGTCCAGTCCGAATTCGTTGGTCAGATCTTGGCGACCCGGCCCGGCCGAAAGCAGCGACGCCTGCACTTGTTTCGCATCCGGCAGCCCAAGCGCCTGGCGGTATTCGGCTACGGTCACGCGGCCGTCGTGATTGAGATCCAGCACCAGCGAATCGGCCAGGCGCATGCGGCGCTTGATGTCCGCTTCGCTGTCGGGCACGCCGTCGCGATCGAGGTCGAGCACGTGCGCGGGATCGAAAAGCGACGAGGTGGCCAGCATCAGGCCGTAGTCGAGACGGGTGCTAGGCAGCCCGAGCACGGTCTTGCCGTCCACCGGATTGCGCCCCGAATGGCACAGCCAGCAGGTCATGCCAATCTCGCCCGTGGGTTTGCCGGTGTCGAAATCGAGGGCGTCGCGCAGCCCGGAAAAGCCGGTGCTGGCCGAGGTGTAGCCAAGCTTGCCCGGCGGGTCGTCAGGATCCGCCGCCAAGCCGAACACCTCGGGGTTACCGAGAATGCCGCCCTTGAGCGAGATGTGGCGCGTGACATGGGTATCGACGCGGCCGTCTTGATCCAAATCGAGGGGCACGTTGTCGAGGTGGATCTCGACGTCGCGCCGCCAAGCCAAATCCGCGAGATTCGTCCAGTAGTCTCCGTTGGTGCTCACCAGGCGCGATCCGGGCGTGGTGAAGTCCTGCCATTCGTAGCTGCCGATGCTCTCGATGGCCTGCTGGCGAAACGAGGCCGAGGCCGCAGCGGGCAAAAGGCGCGGGGCCACCACGCCCGGCATGAGCGTCGCGTCCGGCGGCGCTTGCGGCGATTCGGCTTTGTCCACGCGGGCTTGCGGGCGCTGCCGGCGAACCTTGTGTTCGCACGAAGCCGCAAGGGTGCAGGCCAGAACGAGCGCGGCGGCGATGGCGATTCGCTTCACGTGGAGCGAGAATCTACCGCGCGTGGAAGAATGTGCACTACCTCCTCGCGGCCTTCGCATAAACTCGACGCCGATGCCGCCAGGATCCGTAGCTGAAGCAATACCCGCTGTGCGTGCCCGGCGAATCGAAGGCGGCGGCACGGTCGAAGTCTTCTTCCAGATCGCGCCCGGCTCCACGCGCGCTGACGAACGCGGGCAATTTGCATCGGTGGTGGCCCAGGCCGAACAGGCGCTCTTGGACCACGGACTTGGGCCCAGCAACATCGTGTGCGGCTGGATCCATTTCGCCAAGGCACCCGGTTGGGATTGGCGGGAAATGCTGACGTCCAGTTGGGAAGTCTCTGGCCCGTTGCCCCTCAGCGCGATTTTGCAGCCACCGGCGGCGCCGTTCTGCTTTTGCACCATGCAACTTCACGCCGTCCGATCCGCGCGCCAAAGCGGCGTTTGGTATGGCAACTCGCAAAAGCCCGCAGCGGCCACCGTCATGCGCGCCGGGGCTCGCCACCTGCGCCTCATGTCCGTCACCCCGCGCCTGGATTTGCGCGAGTCGGCCGACCTTGTCGACATGGCCTACGACATGCTGGCCCAGGCCGGGCACGCGCTGACCGATCGCGGTCTCGCTTTCAAGGACGTGGTGCGGACGTGGATCTACGTGCGCGACATCGAACACAACTACCGGTTCGTCAACCAGGCCCGCAATCGATTTTTTGCCGAGCAGAACATGGCGCGCCTGCCGGCCAGCACTTGCGTCGAGGGTGCGCTCTCGGGTGCTGCGGCGCCGGTGGCGATGGATGTGTACGCGGTGGCCGCCAAGGGAGACGTTCGCGTGCAGGCCATCGCGCCGGGCCTCATGGGCGAAGCGTCTGCCTATGGGTCGGCCTTCGCGCGTGGCTGCCGGATCGTCGAGCCCGGCCGCAAGACGCTCTACCTCTCGGGCACGGCCAGCATCGATGCCCATGGACGCGTCGTCGCGGTGGACGATATCAAGGGCCAGCTTGACCGTACCTTCGAAAACTTGCGCGCGCTGCTTGACGGGTCGGGGATGGACCTCTGCGACGTGGTCAGCGCCACGGCTTACCTCAAGCGCAAAGACGATTTTCAAGAATACCTCAAGGCGGCCTCGGCCCATGGCTTGTCTGTGGAAACGCCCACCGCGGTGGTGGTGGCCGACATCTGCCGGCCCGAGTGGCTGTGGGAGATCGAGGCCTGCGCGGTGAAGTCTGGGCCGGATCTCGGAAAATCGGACTGAAATGCTCTGATACTCCGCGTCCGTAATGCTGAAATGCAAAAAAGGCATGCCAAATCGGCGGGCGCGGCGCCAATTGCGCGCTAGGCTCGGGGCATGGACACGATTCTAAGAATCTCGGATGCAGCGAATCTGGCGATCCATGCGATGGCGCATATCGCCCGATCCAAGGATAAGTTGAACCACTCGGTGGGCGAGATCGCCACGGATCAAGGCGTCTCGGAGGCCCATCTGTCGAAAGTCATGCAGCGACTGGTGAAGGTCGGCTTGCTCACTTCGCGGCGTGGTCCCGGGGGCGGGTTTCTTCTCGGTCGCGCGCCCGGGACGATCACGCTCCTCGAGATCCTCGAAGCCATGGATGGGCCGATGTCCGACAACAAGTGCATGCTCGGCCGCAAGAAGTGCCTATACGGGGGGTGCGCGCTGGGGGCGCTGCTCACCCACGTGAACCATCAGGTGCGCTTGTTCATGGCCTCGCGGAACCTCACCGATCTCGTGGGCTCGTCGCTCAAACACACCTTGTACCTGGCTGGCCTGAGCGCCAAGGAGGCCGGCGAGAAAGCCAAACGAGCTCGAGCGGCCAAGGCCAAGGCCAAGGCTAAAGCCTAGGCCAGTCAGTCCGCGCACGAACGGCTCAGGGACCGCCGTCTTTGAGCAGCGGGTACCCGGCAGCTTGCCAAGCTTGCATGCCGCCGTCTAGATCGCGCACGCGCAGGTAGCCGCGCTTGATGAGTTCGTTGCCCGCGGACTGGCTCATGCCGCCGCTCAAGCAGACGAGCAATACGTCGGCGCAGTGATCGTGGTTCAGGTAGGCCTCGATGGCGTCCACGTTGTCATAGTGGATGGACGTGTCGGTGCCTGGAATATCGCCCGCGTAGGGGTAGTGCACATTGATGACGATGGGATTCGAGGTGGCGATCAGGTCGGCCACCTCGGCCGGCGAGAGACGTTTGAGCGTTGTCCAGCCGCTGCAACCCGCGTCGCTGCTGGTTTCGCTGGCGGATCGATCTGCGCCGGGTCCATCGGCGGCTGGCAGATCGGCTGCGAGATCAGCCGCGGGCGCGCGGAGGTCGGTGGTGGCGTCCTTGGCTGGGATGCTGGCAGGGTCATCGGCAAGGTCATTGGATGCCACGGCGTCCTGGTTTCGGGCATTCGCAGCCACGGTTTCCGCAGGGGCATCGCTCGCAGCGTTCGGCCCGTTGACATCGGGCTGCGGGGGCTTGTCGGCTGGGCTCGGCGCCACCTCGGCAATCGTTATGATCCCGTCCGGAGCCGCATCGGGCTGGGCACCATCGGACAGAGCGGCATCGGGCTGGGTCGCGTCGGACTGGGCGGCATCGGGGGTGGCGGAAGTGTCGCTCGTCGCTGCATCGGTTGCTGTTTGACCGCTGCTCTTGCAGCCAGCGAGCGGCAGGAAGAGGGCGCACACGGCCAATAGAAGGTGGTTGGCTTTCACAGGCGAAGGATAAGCCAAGCGCGAACATTGGCACAGGAGCTTTGCGGGGTTAATATGCCGCCACCCCGCGCCGGGGACATGAATCGCTATTTTTCGCGACGGAGGAGACGAACGTGAGAAACACCATCAAGCTTGCAGTCCTAGTGTTGGCCGGCTCAATTCTCGGCACCGCATGTGTCACCTCGGGCACCTTCGAGGCGAAGGAAGCAGAGCTCGCCAAGGCCCTCAAGGAGAAGGATGCTCTCAGCCAGGACAACAAGAAACTCCAGGACCGGGTCGCCGATCTCGACAAGCAGATCGCCGAGCTGAAGAAACAGATGGACCAGGTCAAGGCCTACGGCAAGGGCAAGGCCGACGAGGCGGGGCAGCTCGCGGCGGGCATGGAGAACTTGCAGAAGCGCCTCGACGAGCTGGAAAAGCAGAAGAAGATCGCAGAGGCGCGCGCCGCCATGTTCCGCTCGCTGGTGGACAAGTTGCGCTCCATGGTCGACGCCGGGCAAATCAAGGTTACGGTTCGCAATGGTCGCATGCTGCTGGTGTTGCCCAACGACATTCTCTTCGACTCGGGCAAGACCGAGCTCAAGGCCGAGGGCAAGGATGCCATTGGCAAGGTGGCCAAGGTGCTCGCCAGCATGCCGGCGGATCGCCACTTTCTGGTGGCGGGCCACACCGACAACCTGCCCATCCACTCCAAGAAGTTCCGCTCGAACTGGGAGCTCTCGACGGAGCGCGCGGTCGAGGTAGTGCGCCTGCTCATCGACAACGGGATGAAGCCCAGCCAGGTCGGCGCGGCCGGTTACGCCGAATACGATCCAGCGGCCGACAATGCCACCGCGGATGGACAGAAGCAGAATCGCCGCATCGAAATCGTCGTCGAGCCCAACCTATCCGAGCTGCCCAGCCTGGACGGTCTGGTCGCTAAGTAGTACGTAGGCGTTCAAGGCTGTCGGTCTATTCTGTGACCGACCATCATGTTCAAAAAGCGCGACGTCAGCATCCATTTCGTAGGCATCGGCGGTATCGGCATGTCCGGTATCGCCGAAGTTCTTTTGAACCTGGGATACCAGGTCTCCGGCTCCGACCAGCGTGAAAGCGATGCCACCCGGCGCTTGCACGGGCTGGGTGGCCGCATCTCCGTCGGCCATCGTGCCGAACAAGTGGCCAGCGCCGACGTGGTCGTGATTTCGAGCGCGGTCAAGTCCGACAACCCCGAGGTGATGGCCGCGCACGAGCGCGGTATTCCCGTGATCCCGCGCGCCGAGATGCTGGGCGAGCTGATGCGCGTGAAAGATGGCGTGGCGGTGGCCGGATCGCACGGCAAGACCAGCACCACGACCATGATCGCCACCATCCTGGCCCAGGCCGGCCTGGATCCGACGGTGGTGATCGGCGGCAAAGCCAAGGTTTTCGGTTCGAACGCGCGGCTCGGGCAGGGCGAGGTACTGGTGGCCGAGGCCGACGAGTCCGACGGGTCGTTCCGCCATTTGTTGCCCATGGTGGCGGTCATCACCAACATCGACCGCGAGCACATGGATCACTACGGAACCGAGGCGGCGCTGCGCACGGCCTTTCTCGATTTCGCCAACCAGGTTCCCTTCTATGGCGTGGTCGTGGTGTGCGCGGACAACCCGACGGCGATGGGCCTCGTGCCCGAGCTGGTCAAACGGCACATCACCTACGGCCTCGGCGCCGGCGACTACCGCGGCGAGATCTTGTCGGCCGACGCCCAAGGCACGCGCCTGCGCGTTGCCGTGCGGGGCAAGGCGCGCGGCGAGTTGGTCGTGCGCATGCCGGGCGTTCACTACGCGCAAAACGCGCTGGCTTCTCTGTGCGTGGCCGACGTGTTCGACGTTCCTTTTGGTGCCACCTGCGAGGCGCTGGCCGGGTTCGGCGGCGTGGATCGCCGTTTTTCCGTGCGCGGCGAGGTCGGCGGGATCCTGGTCGTTGACGACTACGGCCACCATCCGACGGAGGTGGCCGCAACCATCGCGGCGGCCACGCTCTACCGCCGGCGCCTAGTGGTCGCTTTCCAGCCGCACCGCTATTCCCGCACCAAGGATCTGATGACCAAGTTCGCGCCCGCGCTCGCCGGCGCCGACGAGGTCGTGCTGACCGACATCTACCCAGCAGGCGAGTCGCCCCTTGCAGGCGTGGACGTTCAGGCGCTCTTGCGTACGTTTCCGCAGACCGCGAAGGTGAGCTATGCCCCGCGCAAGGAGCTGGCGGACCATCTCATGGCAGAGCTCAAGTCCGGCGATCTTCTGCTCGTGCTCGGCGCCGGCGACATCACCCAGGTCGCTACCGACGTGCTGGCGCGCCTAGCGTAGCCGGAAGCGCACAGCCCAATCCCGCCACAACAGCAGAGAGATCCTTTCGATCGCCGCCAACTGACCACAATCCCGCGATAGCCTCGAACAGCCTCGCAATGGCGAAGGGCTTCCCTTTCGCGATCACACGTGTTTGGATTGGCATCGCCGAAAGTGGTAGTCCCCAAGGCACATCCCACCCGCCAACCACGGGAGCAGGCTCCGATTCACGAGGCGCACCGCGCCGACTTGGGCTGTATGCTTCTGGTCGTCATCGCGGCCGTCGTCACCTACCACAATAGCTTTTCCGGTCCCTTCGTGTTTGATGACATCCCGGGCATCGTCGAGAACCCATCCATCAGGCACCTGTGGCCCATCACGCGGGTCCTGAATCCGCCGCTGACCTCCGCCGGGGCGGTCGGAAGACCCATGGTCAACCTTTCGCTGGCGGTGAATTACGCCTTGGGCGGAACGAACGTCGCGGGATACCACGTCGTCAACCTTCTCCTTCATGTCACGGTTGCGCTCGTGCTCTTCAGCCTTGTCTTGCGAACCCTTCGCCTGCCGTCGCTCGGAGGCCAGTTTGAAAGCAAAGCGCGGCACCTCGCGCTCGCGATCACCCTGCTTTGGACCGTTCACCCGCTTCTGACTGAGTCGGTGACTTCCATCATCCAGCGCAATGAGCTGATCGTCGGTCTCTTCTATCTGCTCACCCTCTACTCCGTTGTTCGTTCATGGGACTCGCCCCGAAAGGCGTTCTGGCACGGCTGTGCCGTCGCGACCTGTCTTTTGGGAATGGCCAGCAAAGAGGTCATGGCCACGGCGCCGGTCATGGTGTTGCTCTACGACCGGGCATTTCTCTCGGGCTCCTTCAAGAAATCGTTGACGCAGCGTCGGTCGCTGTATCTCGGCTTGTCGGCAACGTGGGTTCTTCTGGCGTTCCTCGTTTTCTCCCACCGTGACCGCAACCAGACCGTCGGGTTCGGATACGGCGTCGAGTGGTGGGCCTATGCTTTGACCCAGTGCCAAGCCATCGTTCGCTACCTCGGCCTGTCAGTCTGGCCGCACGGATTGGTGTTCGATTATGGCACGGAGGTGGTTCGGACCTTCACGGCCGTCTGGCCCCAAGCATGCCTTCTCGTGGCGCTGCTGGGGGCAACGGCCTACGCAACGGTTCGTCGGCCGATGCTGGGATTCGCGGGATGTTGGTTCTTCGGAATTCTCGCGCCCAGTTCAAGTGTTGTTCCACTGACCACGCAAACGATCGCGGAGCATCGCATGTACCTTCCGTTGATTGCCGTGGTCGTTCTCGCGGTGGTTGAACTCTTCGCCAAAGCGAAGAAGAATGCGAGTCTGGCCTTGGTTGTTGTCGTGGCAACGCTACTCAGCTGGGGCACCGTTCGGCGCAATGAGGTCTACAAAAGCCCGGTTAGCCTTTGGGGCGACACCATTGGCAAACGCCCAGGGAACGTACGGGCCTATAACCATTTCGGGAATGCATTGGATAGCGAGGGACAGACGTCGAAAGCGCTTGCAAACTACGACAAGGCTATTCAATTGAGGCCAGATCACGCAATGGCCTACTACAACAAGGCCGAGATGATGCTCAAGATGGGTCAAGCATCTGCGGCAATCGAGCTCTTCGATCAAGCTTTGCGCATTTACCCAGCCTACTTCAAGGCGCTAAGGGGCAAGGGAGATGCGTTGGTGCAGGCAGGGCGAGGTGATGTAGCTGTCCCACTGTACCAAGAGGCGCTCAAGCTACAGCCAGATGACGCCGAGGCGGCGCGCAGCCTTGGCGTGGCTCTACTGGGCGCTGGCAGGGTTCCCGAGGCCATCAAGCGCTTCGAAGCCCTTTTGCGCGTCGATCCCGAGAACGCCAAGGCGCACGGCAACCTTGGCTATGCGCTTTGGCGAGCGGGGCATCTTGACATGGCCCTTCCGCATTTCGAGACGGCGGTGCGCCTCGCGGCCGGCTCTGCGGAGGCCCACAACAACTACGCAGGCGCCCTTGGGCGACAGGGGCGGCTGACGGATGCGATTAGTGAGTACCAGAAAGTCGCCACGCTCAGCCCAGACGATGCCCTAGTCTATCTCAACCTAGGGACGGCCTATGCGCGAATCGAGCAACTGCCGCAGGCCGTCTCATCCTACGAGCAAGCATTGAAGCTCAAGCCCGAATATCCGCAAGCCCACAATAACCTTGGTTCGGTTCTGCGCCGCCTGGGCCGTGTTGAGGAAGCCCGAAAGCACTATGAGCTGGCACTTCGGTATAGACCTGACTATCCCCAGGCGCGGCGCAACCTCGCGGCTCTCGCCGGATCTCAAGACACGCCAGCGATGGAAGAGTAGAACGAATCAGCGTTTCGGCGAGTGAGCGTGGCCCGGGCGTTTGGCAGGATTCGGTTCCATTACGATCCTAAACACGGTGTCTGAAACCGCCGGCACCTCACGTGTGACAGGGATGTAGCCTTGAAGCTCGAAGCGCACCAGCTCAGGTTGGTTGGACTGGTGAAACTCGATGGTTTCGGGCGTATATCCCAACACCTTACCATCGGATACCCGCACAATCCGCGCGCCCGGTGGTGTGGTGCCCATCGACGCCAGCACCAAGAAGGTTGGATCGAGAACAGGCTGCGCATCGACAGGCGGCTGGGGTAAAGCCGCGGGCGAAGATTGCGCCGCCAGCGGGGTCTGCGTCACGGGCGACGGCGGCAGTGGGCCTTCGTGGTGCAATACAAGCACGAGGACCGCAACTACCGCCGCGGCCAAGACGCTGCCGATCACGATCAAAGATCTGCGACGGACGTTCACGCTAGTTCCTAGCATCGACACCCATTGTATCGCTCTTTCAGCCTGTGATGAGTGCCCAATAGCAAAACCCCGACCGCCCATGGTCGGGAGGTCGGGGTTCTTTGTTCACCCGCTGCGTGAACGGTCAAAGCACCATGCACGCCGTGGACGTGGCCTATTTCACGAAGATGCTAGGCACGGGCGGCGCAGCCATGTTGGGGCTGATGCGGAAGCCCGGGTGCGGCGGCTGGTTGTAGCTTGCCTGCTCGAAGTTCACCTGTGCGCGATAGGTTGGATCGTGCATGAGCGTGTAGATACGACGCTTGGTCACGTCGGTCGTCGTGTACATGCGCAAATTTGCGTTGGTCGACTCACGCCAGATGATCTCCTCGCGCCAGTCGCCGAGCATGTCCGCGCTCAGTACCGGAGTGTTCTTGGTGCCATTGCACCCGGAACACTGGGAGCAACTCAGCAGGCTTCCTGCCCCCGGCTTTGTGATCGAGTTGCCGTCTTCAGTCTCACGCCATTCATCAGCGTCCCAGTAAATGACGAAGTTGCTTCCCGCCGAGGGCGGGCTGCCGGTACCGCCGAGGCACAAACCCGTGGCCCCACCACCATTGCACGATGCGCTGGTTTCGTCGCCCGCGCCGACATAGTCGGCTCGGCCGCGATTGGCGTCGACGCCGGGGTTGGTGAGCTTGTAGTAGAACGTGGCGCAGGTGGCGCCGTCGTGAGCATCACTGCCACCCAAAGACTCGTGGATCGAGAACACCGAGATGCCCTTGCCAGGAATCAGCTCCGTGACGTCCAAGGCATCGCCATGGCCCATTCCCGAGTCACACCTGAAGGTTCCATCGCTGTTGACGATTCTAGCCCCGGGGATGATTTCCTGCGCACCGTCGCCATCCACATCGGCGGCCATACACGAGTGGCAGCCGCCGCCATTGGGGATATTGGTCACGCTGTCGTAGACCCAGTTCTTCGCTAGAACGCCATTGCGGTAGGTCAGCGCCGAAATGGTCAGCACCGTGTAGTAGCCACGCTGCTGGATGATGCTCGGAAGCCCGGTGGCGACGCCGCCGTCCTTCACGAACGCAAATCCCCCGTTGAACCGCTGCGACCGGTTGCCATTCGTGTCGCCCCAGTTATGAGCGGCATAGAGCACCGGATATGCAATCGTTGCCCGTTCCGCCCCGGTCGTGCCGTCGAACACCGTCAGCCACTCCGGTCCTCCCAAGGTCATGCCGCGTGGACCTCTCAAATCCTGGGTGTTGTCGGCGCCCGCCGCTGGTCCGGTCTTGAGGTAGTTGCCCAGCCCGTCCTTGGTGCCTGGCGCGGTCTTGAACGCCACCTCGCACTTGCCGTCACCGTCGAAGTCGTACACCGACATTTGCGTGTCGTGCGCCCCGGCGCGAATGTTCACGCCAATATCGATACGCCACAACTTGGTTCCGTCCGTCTTGATACCATCGATATAGACGTTGTCGGACTTGTTCGAGAACGACGAGTCTTGCGAATTCGACGGATCCCATTTCATCACGATGTCCAGTTGCCCGTCGCCGTCCAGATCGCACGGGCTGGCATCGTTGGCACTGTAAGTTCCCCCGAGCGGCCCAGCTGGCGGAATCGACAGTGGAATGCTCAAGTACTGCTGTGCCCAAACGGCGACAGGAGCAGACTGCTTGCCCTCGACACCTTTGAGCACGGCGCTAACCGTGTACTTCGAGGTGGCGGTCCCGGCCGCGTCCAGGTAGTTGGTGCTATCGGTCACGTTCGCCAGCTTGGTGCCATCCTTATAGAGGTTGTACGAGGTATCCGCGTCCGTTCCGGTGTACTCGTAGCCCATCATGCGCCAACCGACATAGACGCCGCCAGTGACCTTCACAGCGACGACGCCGCGGTCCAGGTTCTCCATCTGATAATGGCCGGTCAGCGGAACTGCAGGCTGGGTCGATCCGCCTTGTGCCGGAGCACCTCCGGCGGCCGGCAATCCGCCTGCGCCTGGAACGGTGGTCCCGCCGCTACCAGGCACCCCCGTCCTGCCGCCACTGCCAGGCATACCTGTCCTACCGCCCGTACCCGGCATGCCAGTCGTGCCCCCGCTGGTAGGCGCACCACCCGCAGCAGTCTCAGTCCCACCGGTAGTCACCGCACCGCCGGCTCCCGGCCCAGCACCTCCCGTGCCCTTGGCCCCGCCAGTGCTCGGCGCACCACCCGTGCTCGACGCACCACCAGTGCTCGACGCACCACCAGTGCTCGGCGCGCCTCCAGAGGTCGCTGCGCCGCCCGCGCTTTGACCTCCGCTGGTGCTTTGCTCCCCGCCGGTCCCATGTGTGGTAGTGACGGTTCCACCCGATGAATTGCATCCCGCCAACAAGGCGGCTGCCCCCAGAACCGCAAAGAGCGATCTCTTCATGGCTGGCGTCTTCTGTCCGAGTACCTTCCGTGCGCGCATTGTGTCCTCCTTGGAATCCTGGTCCACCGATGGCAACGTAGACCCTTCCTAACCATTAGCCTTGGTCCAGCAGTGACGTTGGTTTCGGGCTCGGCTCACGAAAAGTAGCACCTCAATTCGTCTATTGCCCCAAATATGACCTTGTCGGTCTCTTTTACGTCAATGGTGAACGACCGACCATAGGCCGGTTGGCAGCTCCTTGCTTCACCACTGTCTTTGAGGGGAAGCGCGGCGGCGTTCGCTATCCCGGCGCGCCAACGCCACACTCACCGACCGGCGTGCGGAAATTGCGCTCTCCAGTCCATGCGGTTCTCGCAGCCAAACACGTCCTCGTCGAGAACCAAGGACCGTCATATGTTTCCAGACTATGTCCGAAACTGCGCGATTCTGTGGACAAGCGCGGTCTTTTCAAGGCGCAGCTCATCAGCGGTTCCACTTGACCCCGCCAATCATCAAAAAATCGACACTCCAGGTCTGCTATTGGGGAATCAGGTCGACCATCGGCCGATCATCGACTCGATGATTCACCACTGTGATTGGTGAGAAGCGCTACGCCGTGTGCGCCATCGCCGTCACCCTAGCGAGCCGATGCCGGGACCGCTCGCCGTTGGGTCGCGCATTCAACGCCTCAACCCATGCGCTTGTCGATCCTGATTTGGCAGAGCACTGACAGGACTCCCGGGCACAATTTCCTCCCAATAAAGTATATCGGGGTTGCTATACCCTAATAATTCATCATGCGGCTTTCGCACATTTGCCTGCAATTTCCGCAGCACCTGTAAATGCGCTGTAAATTGTGCGCCTCCAGATGAATGCGACGCCGATTGTGCGCTACAGTCGGGGCATGGACTCGATTCTAAAGATCTCTGATGCGGCCAATCTGGCGATCCACGCGATGGCGCACATTGCTCGATCCAAGGACAAGGCGAACCAGTCGTCGAGCGAGATTGCCACCAGATATGGATTTTCCGAGTCTCATCTGTCGAAGGTGATGCAGCGACTGGTAAAAGTCGGCCTGCTCACCTCAAGGCGTGGTCCAGGCGGCGGGTTTCTTCTCGGTCGGCCAGCCAAAACGATCTCGCTGATCGAGATCCTCGAAACCGTGGACGGCCCCATGTCCAATAACAATTGCATGGTTGGCCACACAAAGTGTCTCGATGGGGGGTGTGCGCTCGGGGCGCTACTGACCCACGTGAACCATCACGTTCGGATGTTCATGGCCTCGCGAAACCTGACTGAACTTCGGGACTCATCAGTCAAGAACGCCTCGTATCTTGCCGGCCTGGGCGGCAGAAAGGCCAGCGGCGAAAGGCCCAAGCAGGTACGCAAGGGAAAGCGACACGAGAAGGCGGCCTAGTGCCTCGACCGCGACGTTCTGCAACCATCTGGCTTGGTCTTTCGCGCGCTGGCGTCGTTGCTCGTCGGTTGAATACGTCGAGTATTCGCCCTCCTCGCTCCTAGCCATCACGCGAAAGCCACGGCGCCATCTGGTCGCATTACGCTGCGGTCGAGGCACTAGTACCAGAACGTGCCCGAAATTCTGACTGGCGGCCCTAGATCTCGAGGTGCATGCGCACGCCAAGGAAGTTCACGGCATCGCAATGTTCGGCTCAACAACGCCTAGAAGATCGAGTACTATTCCGATCGGGCAAATTCTTCTGTCATCGGAAATACGCAGGCTCCACACCTTGTCACCGAGGAAGACCGGATCGTGAAACGCAAACTCCACATTCTCTTTTGGCTCTCGTTGGTCACCGTGCTGGTGGTTTTCCTGGTGCGCCGGGGAAGAAAGGACGAAGCGTCGTCCGTAGCGGAGCCGCAGCCGTCCTCTGCCGTCGCTGACCCCGTGCCCAATACCGCCCTGCTTCCGCCGCCCAAGTTGGCCGGGCCCGTTGCCAACCCTGCCGTCCCTGCCGACCCGGAGGAAGCAGCCGAGGCTGCGGTGATGAAGCAGATCCGGGATTCGGCGAGGAGCAACCCGGCCAACGCCATCGTACTGGCCCGCGCGGCACGCCAGCGCTTCGGCGATTCGCGCGTCTCGGACGAGCGCGACAACTTGCTGGTTCAAGCCTACCTCAACTTGCAGGACAGGGAGGCCGTGCGGACCGAGATGCACTACTACTACCAGCATCATCCGCACGGTCGCTGGGGGGACTATCTGTTCGCCCTGACCAACGTGGGCCCCAATTCGCCCTAGGGACCACGGTTAGCGTACCTCTCAGGAGATGCGTGGGTGTGGAGATTCGTCTCCACGAACCCGCCGCCAAGTGAAAAATTTGGAGGGACGGGCAAGTCGAGCGATCTTCACCCTGTGCGTGAAGATGGCGACAAGATTCTCCTGAGTGAGGGATCTCTTGCGCATTCTTTTGTGCAGGGATCCGTATTTCCACGCTGGTGGCATTCCATCGTGGAAGGACGGCGGCCTTGCTGAACGCTGGCCAGGCCGCGTTTGAGGTCGAGGCGCCGCGCGCGGGTTTGTTGCGGCGCAAGCGCAGGAACCGTCGCGTCGCCATCCAGCGCCGAAGTCTGACCAACGCAGTGGCGAGCGCGGGGGCCAGGGTGGGGCGGGCGGGCCTTCGCGTCGGTCGCGTGGTGGGCAAACTGGTTCTGCTCCTGTCCGTGATCGCGGGGTGTCTGTGGGGCGGGCGTTGGGCGATTCGCCACGTCGTGGATTCGCCGCGCTTCCAGATCCGGGCTGTTGAGTTTTCACCCACGCCCCATCTTGGGCAAGCCGAGGTCTTGAACCTGGCCGCAGTTTCGCCGGGCGACAAGTTGCTCGGGGTCGACACCGACGCGGTGGCCGCGCGCATCGCCACGCATCCCTGGGTGGCCAGCGTGCGCGCCAGTCGTCGGTTGCCGTCGTCGCTGGTTGTCGAGGTCACCGAGCGGCACGCGGTCGCGGCTGCCGCGCTTTCCGGCTTGTACCTCATCGATGAAAGCGGCCGCCCGTTCAAGCGCGCGACCATGGACGAGGCCGATGGACTGCCCGTGCTGACCGGGATTGATCGCGCGCGCTACGCGCAGATGCACGACGTGAGCGAGGCGGCGTTTCGCGAGGCCCTGGCGGTCCTGCGCCAGTACCAAGGGCGCCCGGGCCGCCCGCCGGTCGGCGAGGTCAGCATCGATCCGGGCTTCGGGTTTTCCCTGCTGCTGCTCGAAGGCGGCGCCGAAATCCGCCTGGGTCAGGGAAATTACAGCAAAAAATTGGCGCAACTCGATCAGATCCTCGAAGCTGTCATGGCGAAGGAGATGGGGGGACTTTCCGCTCTCAGGATCGTGCATCTCGATCTTCCCGAGAGTGGAAGAATTCCCGTGCTTCTTCGCACCGGCAGCGCGGAGTCCTCCACGCCGCCCAAGGCAGCATCCGCGAAGATCGCGAAAAACTAACGAAACGACAAGCAAACGAGCAAGAACATGGCGAGACGAAGCTCCGACATCATCGTTGGACTCGATATCGGCACCACCAAGATCGCCGCGGTGGTGGCCGAGATGGGCGACAGCGGCCTCGATATCATCGGCGTCGGGACGCATGCCTCGCGCGGGCTCAAGAAGGGTGTCATCGTCAACATCGACTCGACGGTGGCGGCCATCAACCAGGCCGTGCTCGAAGCCGAGGGCATGTCGGGTTGCGAGATCTCCCAGGTCTACGTGGGCATCGCCGGCGGCCACATCAAGGGCATTAACTCGACGGGAACCGTCGCGGTCAAGGACAAGGAAGTGCGCGCCAGCGACGTGGCCAAGGTGCTAGAGCTGGCTCGCGCCATCGCCTTGCCCGCCGACCGCCACGTGGTCCACGTGCTGCCCCAGGAATACAAGATCGATGGCCAGGACGGCGTGCGCGAACCGCTTGGCATGTGCGGCGTCCGCCTGGAAGCGCGCGTGCACATCGTGACCGCCGCCGCGGCCGCCATGCAGAACGTGATCAAGTGCTGCAGCCGCTGCGAGTTGGAAGTCCTCGACATCGTGCTCGAACCGCTGGCCTCGGGCGAGGCCGTGCTGGAAGAAGACGAAAAGGGCCTGGGCGTGGCCCTGGTCGACATCGGCGGCGGCACCACCGACATCGCGATCTTCACCGAAGGCTCGGTCGCCCACACCAGCGTGATTCCGCTTGGCGGCTACCAGATCACCAGCGACATCGCCTTCGGCCTGCGCACGCCCCCGCACGAGGCCGAGAAGATCAAGCACCAGTGGGGCTGCGCCCTGGCCAGCATGGTCACCGAGGAGGAAACCATCCAGGTCGCCTCGGTGGGCGGCCGCGCGCCGCGTGTGCTCTCGCGCCACGTGCTCTGTCGCGACATTATCCAGCCGCGCATCGAAGAGATTTTTTCCTTCGTCAAAGCCGAGATCGCGCGCCTCGGCTGCGACGATCTTCTGGCTTCGGGCGCGGTCATCACCGGTGGCTCGACGCAGTTGCCCGGCATGGCCGAACTGGCCGAGGACATTCTTGGCATTCCGGTGCGGCTCGGCATTCCCAAGGGCGTGGGCGGACTGGCCGACGTGGTCAAGTCGCCGAGCTTCGCCACCGGCGTGGGACTTGTGCAGTACGCCTCCAACCAGCAAGCCGCGAGCGCGCGCAGCACCAACACCCAGGAGCGCCGGGGCATGTTCGGCCGTTTGCGCCGCGCCCTGTCGACGGCATTCTAATGACGCGTGAGTACCGACGGGCTTCTGCCCGGCGGAACTCATCGCGGGGGATTGAAAGGACCCTCCCAGGGTCCTTTCACAAAAATGACGAATAAAGCAGCAAAAAATTTGGCGCGGCGGTCGTCGCGTGCGATCCAAGGAGACTAGGGAGAATTCACATGCTCGAATTCGACGAACCGATTCTGGGGCCGAAGATCAAGGTAGTCGGCGTGGGTGGCGGTGGTGGCAATGCCGTCAACACCATGATCGATGCCGGGATCCAGGGGGTGGACTTCGTGGCCGCCAACACCGACTGCCAGGTGCTGGAGACCAACCAGGCACCCACCAAGATCCAGATCGGCAAGACCCTGACCAAAGGGCTGGGCGCCGGCGCCAATCCCGACATCGGGTGCGCCGCCGCGCTCGAGGACGCCCAGCGCATCGGCGAGGTCTTGGCCGGTGCCGACATGGTGTTCGTCACCGCGGGCATGGGCGGCGGCACGGGCACCGGGGCCGCGCCGGTGATTGCGCGCGCGGCACGCGAGATGGGCGCACTCACCGTCGGTGTGGTGACCAAGCCCTTCATGTTCGAAGGCCTTCAGCGCAAGAAGAAGGCAACGAGTGGAATCGCCGAGCTGGCCAAGTCCGTGGACGCGCTCATCGTGATTCCCAATGATCGTTTGGTCGGACTCGCGGGCAAGAGCCTGACCTTGCGCGAATCCTTCAACATGGTGGACAGCGTTTGCCTGACCGCCGTGCGCGGCATCAGCGACCTCGTGATGGTGCCCGGCCTCATCAACGTCGACTTCGCCGACGTGCGCTCGATCATGACCGGCATGGGTCGCGCGCTCATGGGCTCGGGCTTCGGCAGGGGCGAAAAGCGCGCTATCGACGCCGCCCAGATGGCCATCACCTCGCCTTTGCTCGAAGACGTTTCCATCAACGGCGCGACCGGTATCCTGGTCAATATCACCGGCGGTCCCGATCTGACCTTGTCCGAGGTCAACGAGGCGTGCAGCCTGGTTCACGATGCCGCCGATCCAGATGCCAACATCATCTTCGGTTCGGTCATCGATCCCAACATGACCGAGGAAGTTCGCATCACCGTCATCGCCACGGGCTTCCAAAGCCGCGTGGCCGTGGAAACCTCGACCTCGTCGGGGCATGCCCGGCCGATGATCAAGAAGGCGGCCGAGCACCAGATGACGCTGCCCATGCACAGTCCGCAGGCGCCGTCGACGGTGTCGGTCATGTCGTCGGTGCACGTCGAAGCGCTCCACCAGACGATGCAGGCCACTCCTGCGCCGACGGTGGCACGCCTTGCGGCCGGCGTCTCGGCCCCGGTTTCCGAACCGCTCGACGTGGCCGATACCGAGGTCGAGATCGACGAGTGCGAGATCCATCGCTATCCGCCCTTGCCGGCGTTGCTGACCCCGGCACCCGTGTACGCGCGTGCGCCGATGGCCGCGCCCATCACGCCGGCGCCGGACTCGCGCCCGGTGATTCGGCCGCCCGTGGCCTCGCCGATTGCCGCCGCCAGCGCCACCAGCAGCGCTCGTCGCGCGACGCCGGCCCCGTCCACCGCTCTGGCCACCGCCCACCTCGGCATCGAGGAGAGCGAGTACGACAAGCCCACCTACCTGCGCCGGGCCATGGCCGGAGACGGCATGCGCCTGCCCGGCGACGGCAAGGGCTAGGCCGAAAGGCACGCGTGGCGCGCGGAGGCGGGCGGCCGGGCAAACCGGAGGCGAACAAGGTGCTCGCGCGCAACCGCAAGGCGCGCCACGAATACGCCATCGACGAAACCTGCGAAGCTGGCCTGGCCTTGGTCGGCTCGGAAGTGAAATCCATTCGCGACGGCAAGGTCGCGCTGGTCGATGCCTACGCCGTCGTCGAGAAAGGTGAAGCCTGGCTGTGCGAGCTGGAGATCGGCGTCTATGCCTTCGCGCACGCGCGCAACCACGACCCCCGCCGGCGGCGCAAGCTGCTGCTACATCGTGGCGAGATCGATCGCCTAGCCGACAAGGTGCGGGGAAAGGGGCTGACCTTGGTGCCGCTGTCGCTCTACGAAAAGGGCGGACGGGTCAAGGTCGAGCTGGCGCTGGTTCACGGCAAGCAGGAATACGACCGGCGCGACGACGTGAAGAAGCGCGAAGCCCAGCGCGAGATCGATCGCGGCATGGCCAGCCGGCGGCGCTAGTTTTCGGTTCTGCCTAGCGGGCGCCGGCTATCTCCCGCATCACGTAGTACTCGTTGTAGGGGCCGTCGTCGGTAATGTGGATCGTACCGGCGTCGCGAACGAACGCGCGTGGGTCTTCTTCGGAACCAAGAACCAGGCCCAGGAAGCTCTTGGGATCTTTCTCTTTCACCCATTCCACCAGGTCGGCCTTGGCCAATTCAGGCAGGCGGTTGGCCAGCACCTCCGGCGACGGCGTTTCGATGGGGGACATGGAGGCCAGGAAATGGTGCCCCCAGCCTTCGTGGGAAAGGTACATCTTCACGTAGGGAAATGATTCGAGTAGGGAATTCACGACCGCCTGCACGGTACGGCCCTTGGTGTTGGGCATCCACTGTTGCAAGATACCGCCGGCCTTGAGACGCGCCTTCACCGCCGCATAGAATTCGTTCGAGTAGAGCAGGCTCGACCCCGCGGCCTCGACTGGCGGCGGTGGGTCGAGGGTGATGACGTCGAAGGTTTCCTGCGTGCGCCGGAGAAAGCGGCGGCCGTCGTCGATGACGATCTTGCCATTGGGGCGGCTCATCACCTCGCGGGCGTCGTCGAAATAGTACGGGAACGCCTCTTTCACGCTGGGAACGAGCTCGACCGCGGTGGTGTCGATGTTCCAGCTCATCAGGGAGCGAAAGGTGGTTCCCATACCGAAACAAATATCCAAAGCAGACGTGGGCTTGTGACCGAGCATGGCCAGCGGGAGATGGGCCATCACTTTCGTGATGGTCGTCAGATTGGTAATCCCGACGCCGTTGACCAGGAGCATTTTGTTCATGCCCGAGCCGAACGACACAATGGTCGCCGTGTGATCGCGGCGGACTTGATTCTCGCCAGGCCTGTAGCCCGTGCCCTGATCCTCGTAGGTGCGAACAACGATCGCCGAGGCGAGCACCAAGAGCGCTAGAACCGTCGCTTCTTTGCGATGCGCGCGCAGCGCGTGCGTGGCCGAACCCAATAGATAGAGCAGGATGTATGGGGCAGCCAGGAGAAGGAGCGACACTTTGAGTCCCACGGCGGGCAACATCAGGTACGAAGCAACCAGCGGACCCACAATGCAGCCGAAGATATTGACGGCATAGGAAAAGCCAGCGGCCTGGGGATTGCCCTGCGAAGTCTCGTCAATGAGCTTGGGGGTCAGATATCCCAGCAGCGCGCAAAAGGGAAAGATGCTGACCAGTGCAGCGAGCCCGCGCAGGACATTTCCGAAAAGCGGAGGGACGGTGTGCAAGTGAAGTCTTGGATCGTTCAAGGCAATAGGCAAGAGAGCCGCGATAGCAAGCCATGCGATGAGTTGTCCCGTGGAAAGAACCGTCTGCCTGGTCAAATGCTTGCGGTAGATCAGTGAACCGATCCAGGTGGCGAGCAGGTAGGTAAAGAGGAGAAATGCGAAAGAATAGACCTGGGTTTTCAGCACGACCGTGAAGGCACGCGTCCAAACCACTTCCATCGCCATCGATGTGAAGCCGGTTACGAAGAGAATGATCATGGCCGGCCGATTGCGCCGCCCAATCCCTAGCTCGGCCGAAGGTTTGGCGCGAATTGCGCTGGCGGGTTGGTCCGCGCGGCTACGCAGACTGCCGAATCCAAGAAAGCCCGCCTTGATCGCGATGATTAGGTTTACCGCCGCGGCGACGCGCAACGTGTTTGTGAATCCGAGCAACTCGATCAAGACGACCGCGGTCACCAGCGTGCCGGTCATGGCGCCGATGACGTTCGCCAAATAGAGGAAACTGAAGCTCGCGGTTTCCTCCTTCGACTGCTCTTTGATGTAGGCCATCATCAAGGGGAAGGTCGTGCCCATGAAGAAGCACCACGGAAAAATGGCGCCCGCGATGATGAGTGCCGACCACAGCAGATACGCCGACGAATTGGATTGACCAACCGGAAGCAGGGCACTTTCTCCCAGGCCGAACAGATAGGGAACGGCAAAGGCGCCAACCCCGATGAGAAGCTCGGCCAGGGCGTAAAACCAGACCGCTGACAAGCGGGTCTTTGCCGCCAGATTTTCCACGAAGCGCCCGGCCAGCCACGACCCGGCGAAGAGGCCGAACATGAACACCGAGATGACGACCGACAGGACCGGCGTAATCACGCCGAATGATGCGAAGCACATGCGCAGCCAGACGACCTGGTAGAGCAACCCGCAAAATCCAGAAAGGAAAAAAAGTGCGAAGAGAAGTCGTCGCTGTTTCATCATGGTGCCATCCCAGGGTCGTTGGATCCGATCGCCGCGGCGAACCGGACCGCGGCGAAAGACCGCGATAGTCGGCCGATAGAAGGCTCTGTGTCAACTTCCGATCGGGTCCGCGGGCAGTAAAATTGAGGCCCGCGGGGGACGGGACGGAGAGGGGCTGGGGGCTAAAGGAGAAGGGTTCCCAGATCCGGATCCGAACCCCTTCCTCTTCCGCGACCGCTATGCTCTCGGTGCCTCCGTGGTGAAAATTCCTAGTAGCCGAGCTTGGGCGACAGCAAGCGCTCGGCGTCGGTGACGCTGATGCCTTTGCGGGCGGCGTAGCTTTCCACCTGATCGCGGGCCAGGCGGCCGACGTCGAAGTAGCGCGACTGGGGATGGGAAAGGTAGATGCCGCTCACGCTGGCTGCTGGCCACATGGCGAAGTTCTCGGTCAGCGTGATACCCACGGCGGGCGCTTGCAGAAGGTCAAAGAGCTTCACCTTTTCGCTGTGCTCGGGGCAGGCGGGGTAGCCGAAGGCGGGCCGGATGCCGCGGTACTTTTCCGCGATGAGATCGTCGTTGCTCAGTTTCTCGTCCGCCCCGTAGCCCCATTCCCGGCGTACCCGCGCGTGCAAGCACTCGGCGAAGGCCTCGGCCAAGCGGTCGGCCAGGGCCTTGACGATGATGGAACTGTAGTCGTCGCGCGCTTGCTGGTATTTTACCGCCAGCTCGTCGAGGCCGATGCCAGCGGTGACGGTGAAGGCGCCCACGTGGTCGGGCAGGCCCGACTCGCGCGGGGCTACGAAGTCGGCCAGGCAGCGGTAGGGCGCCTCGCCGCCTTGCTGGCGCAACATTGGGAAGCGAAGGAGCTCGCGGGTTCGACTCTCGTCGCTGAAGAGCACGATGTCGTTGCCCTCACTGGCCGCGGGCCAGAAACCGTAGACAGCAGAGGCGCGGATGAGCTTGCCCTTGGCCAGTTCGTCGAGCTTCTTCTTGCCGTCGGCGAAAAGCTCGCGCGCCGAGGCGCCGTATTTCGGGTGTTCGAGAATCGCCGGGAACTTCCCGCGCAGCTCCCACGCCGTGAAGAAGAAAGTCCAGTCGATGTAGGGGACCAGTTCGTCGAGCGGCTGGTCTTCGATCACCCGCCGGCCCGTGAACGACGGCGTCGGAATATCGTTGGCCTTCCACTCGATGACCGGCTTGCGCGCGTTGGCCTCGGCGAATGGAAGCAACGGTCGCTTCTTCTTGCCGGCAAAGAGCTGGCGCGCGTCTTCCTGTTCGGTTCGGTTCTTGGCATCGAAGGCCGCTTTCTGTTTTTCGTCGAGCAGGGCGCTTACGACCGGACCTGCGCGCGAGGCATCGAGCACGTGCACGGTGCTGGCGTGGTACTTGGGCGCGATCTTGACAGCAGTGTGTTCGCGGCTGGTGGTGGCGCCGCCGATGAGCAAGGGCAGGTCGAGCCCGCGGCGCTCCAATTCTTCGGCCACGTGGGCCATCTCGTCGAGCGACGGCGTGATGAGGCCGGACAATCCGACGATGTCGCACTTCTCGGCGATGGCGGTGTCGACGATCTTTGCAGTCGGGACCATCACGCCCAGATCCACGACCTCATAGTTGTTGCAGCCGAGCACGACCGACACGATGTTCTTGCCGATGTCGTGCACGTCGCCCTTCACCGTCGCGAGCAGGATCTTGCCGCGCGGTTTGCTGGTGCTGGTCTTCTCGGCTTCCATGAAGGGCAAAAGGTGCGCGACGGCTTCCTTCATGGCGCGCGCGCTCTTCACCACTTGGGGCAGGAACATTTTTCCTGCGCCGAAGAGATCGCCAACCACGCCCATGCCGGCCATAAGCGGCCCCTCGATGACGTCGATGGGCTTGCCCAGTTTCAGTCGCGCTTCTTCGACGTCGGCCGCGACGAAATCCGTGATGCCGTGGACAAGGGCATGTGCAAGCCGTTTCTCGACGGTGTCTTCGCGCCAGCTGAGATCTTCCGCGCGCTTCTTGCCTTCGCCTTTCACTTGTCCGGCGATCTCGATCAGCCGCTCGGTGGCGTCGGGGCGGCGGTTCCAAATCACGTCTTCCACGCGCTCGCGCACGTCCGCGGGAATGTCGGCGTACACGCCGAGCTGTCCGGCGTTGACGATGCCCATGTCCAGGCCCGCGGCGATGGCGTGATACAGGAATACGGTGTGCATCGCCTCGCGCACGGGATCGTTGCCGCGGAACGAGAACGACAGGTTGGAGATGCCGCCCGAGATGCGCGCGCCTGGGCACGCCGCCTTGATGCGCGGGATGGCCGCGATGAAATCCTTGGCGTAGCTACTGTGCTCTTCCATGCCTGTGGCCACGGCTAGCACGTTGGGATCGAAGATGATGTCGCTCGCATCGAACCCGGTCTGATCGATGAGCAAGCGAAAGGCGCGCTGGCAGATTTGCACGCGGCGCTCGACGGTGACCGCCTGGCCTTCCTCATCGAAGGCCATCACCACCACCGCGGCGCCGTAGCGCTGGACCGAGCGCGCCTTGGCCAGAAATTCCTCCTCGCCCTCCTTGAGCGAGAGCGAATTCACGATGCCCTTGCCCTGCATGCACTTGAGGCCGGCCTCGATGACCGACCACTTCGAGCTGTCCACCATGATAGGCAAGCGTGCGATCTCGGGCTCGCTGGCGATGAGGTTGAGAAACTGGGTCATGGCCTTTTCGCCGTCGAGCAAGGCTTCGTCCATGTTGACGTCGAGGATGTTGGCCCCGCCGCGCACCTGATCGAGCGCGATGGCCAGGCCGGCCGCGAAATCGCCGGCCTTGATCAGGTTGGCGAACTTGCGCGAGCCGGCCACGTTGGTGCGCTCGCCGATCATGATGAAGTTCGAGTCCGAGCGCACGGTCAGCGTGTCGAGCCCAGCCAGGCGCAGATTGGTGGACTTGTTTTTCGGCAACGGCCGCGGGCGCACGCCCTCGACGGCTTTCGCGATGGCGGCGATGTGATCGGGCGTAGTACCGCAGCAGCCGCCGACAATATTAAGCAGCCCGGCCTCGGCCATTTCGCGGATGAGCCGGGAAGTCAGATCCGGACTCTCGTCGTAGCCGCCCATGGTGTTGGGCAAGCCGGCGTTGGGGTAGCAGCTGACGTAGCCTTGCACCAAGTCCGCGAGTTCGACCATGTAGGGCCGGACTTGCGTGGCACCGCCGCCGCAGTTGAGCCCCACAGACAAGGGCCGGGCGTGCGCGATCGACGTGTAGAAGGCTTCCAGCGTTTGCCCCGAAAGAATGCGCCCGCTTCTATCGGTGATGGTGCCCGACACCATGACCGGCAGGCGCAGCTTCTTTTCGGCAAAGACGTCCTCGATTGCGCACAGGCAGGATTTCAGAGACAGCGTGTCGATGGCGGTCTCGGCCAGCAGCAGGTCGCAGCCGCCGTCGATAAGGCCGCGCACTTGCTCGACGTAGGCGTCGCGCATTTCATCGAAGGTGACCGCGCGATAGCCAGGGTCCGTCACTCGCGGGGAAAGCGACAGTGTCTTGTTGGTCGGCCCCATCGCGCCCGCCACCAGGCGTGGGCGGTCGGGTGTCTTCGCGGTCCAAGTGTCGGCGGCCCGGCGCGCGACTTGCGCGGCCGCGACGTTCAGCTCGTAGACCACGGATTCAAGCTGGTAGTCGGCTTGGGCGATGCGCGTGGAGCTGAAGCTGTTGGTTTCGATGATGTCCGCGCCGGCCTGCAAGTATTCGCCGTGGATCTCCTCGACCATGGCCGGCCGGGTGAGCACGAAGATGTCGTTGTTGCCGCGCAGTTCGTGGCCGTGCTTGGCAAAGCGCTCGCCACGGAAATCCGCCTCGCCGAGTTTGTGGCGCTGGATCATGGTGCCCATCGCTCCGTCGATGACGAGAATGCGCTTTGCGAGGGCGGAATGGAGGTAGGCGAGGCGTTCTTCGCGGTTCATGGGGATTCCTTGGCAAGTTGGAAGAGGCTGTCAGGTTTGCGGGCAAATGCACTGAGGATGGCAAAGTGGGGCGAACGCTTTTCGTGCGAGGTGATCTCGCAGCGCTCGACGGCTAGGCCGGCTGTCTTGGCCAGCCAGCCGCGCAGCGTGCTTGGGCGGAACCCTTGGTTCACGTGCCCATAGGGAGCCGTCGCGTCCTTGTGCTCGTGATGGGCCAGTGTACTGACAGTGAGATCCCCGCCTGGCCGCAGTACGCGTGCGGCTTCGCGCAGGACCAGGGCCGGATCTTTGGTGTAGGTCAGAACATTGAGCAGTAGCACGTGGTCGAAACGTGCGTCGGGGAAAGGCAAGGCGCAAAGATCGCCGGGCGCGAAGGCCACATTGCCCAAACCGGACAAGCGCTGCCGGGCCGCCTGCAGGACCTTCTCGCTGCAGTCGAGGCAGGTCACGCTCCGGCAGCGCGAGGCCAGCAAGGCGGCGATGGTGCCGTCGCCCGAGCCGGCATCAAGCATGTCGCCCAAGCGAATGAAAGGCAGGAAGCCCAGCATGGTCGCCTCCCAGGTCCGGCCCGGCGAGTAGTGACGATCCATCTGCCCGGCCACCGACTCGGGCCAACTTCCGGGTTTTTCCCGCGCGCGCAGCACGTCCTCGCAGCGTGCGCGATCGGCGTGCAGGAGCGCCTCGTCACGGGTCTCGGCGACCAGATTCCACAGACGCCGCACTTGCTCCGGCATGGCCGCATCGTTGAGCGCGTAGTAGGTCGAGGCGCCTGCGGGGCGATCGCGCAGCACCCCAGCCTCGCGCAATTTGCCGAGATGAGTCGATACGCGCGACTGCGGCATTCCCGTGACCTGCGTAATCTCAGCCACCGAGAGCTCGTTTCCCTCCAAAAGCATGGCAAGACGCACTCTCGTCGCGTCGGCGAAGAGCCGCAGGATATCAACAGTTTCCGACAGAGTTATCATCGTTGCATCCGGATATAAGGATTATAACACAAATGTAGGATAAAATGAGCTTGAAACTCTCAAGCGGACACTAGGGAATGTCGATGATGTCTCCTGTGACACCGAGCACGACGGGTAGCGCTACGCGCTTCTCGGAACGCTATGAAATCAAGAACCAGGCCGGCATGGGCGGCATGGGGACGGTGTACCAAGCGATCGATCGGCAAAACGGCGCGCTCATCGCGCTCAAGATTCTCCATTCGCACAGCACCATCGAACAAGCGCGCTTCGATCAAGAGGCGCGCGTGTTGGCCGAGCTATCCCATCCCGGCATCGTGCGCTATTTCGATCACGGGTTTACGCCGAACGGATCGCCCTATATCGCCATGGAATGGCTCGAAGGCGAAACCTTGGAAGACCGGCTTGGGCGCGGCAACCTCGCCCCGGTCGCGGCGGCGCACGTGGCGCGCCTGGTGCTGGAGGCGCTCTCGGCCGCGCATGCGCGCAACATCGTTCATCGCGACATCAAGCCGGGCAACATTTTTCTCGTCGGCTGGAAGCTGTCCGAGATCCGCGTGCTCGACTTTGGCATCGCCCGCAGGGTCTTCGATGACAAGCGGCTCACGCGCAAGGGGTCGACGGTGGGCACGCCACTTTACACATCACCCGAACAGGCACGCGGCCGCGCTGACGTGGATGGTCGCGCCGACATTTTCTCTCTCGGATGCGTAATGTTCGAGCTCTTGACCGGCGAGCCGCCGTTTACGGGCGAGACTCCGCTTGAAGTGATGACCAAGGTGTGCGCCGGGCGCGTGCCTGAACTTTCGTCCCGCGGCCCGGGGATACCGCCAGTCTTGGCGTCGCTTGTGCACGCGATGCTGTCCCCGGATCCGGCAAGGCGACCGCAATCGGCGTCTGCGCTGGCCGCCGAGTTCGCGGATGTCGTGAAGGTGCTGGGTGGAATCACGGGCGAAAGCGCCGCAGCCAGCCCACCCTCGCGCACCAAACGGGCCAGCATCAGCGAAAGCGAGGATCACGTGGCCTCCGCCATGTTGGTCTCCCTGGGCAAGCGCGAATCAGGGATCGACACGGGCCACCCCATGGATGATCGCCGCCGCGGTCCCAAGGCCGCTGCGGTTTTGCTTTCGAGTCCCGAGCGCCCAGCCAAGAACGCGGAAGACGCTCGCCTGGGCGAGATTCGGCGCCTGCTCGAACTCTACGCGTGCGAGATGGATCGGCTGATCAACCGAACGCTCCTCATGACGGCACCGACGGTGTCAACCGCGCACGAGCAAACCGTTCAGCTCGCATCGGCCGCATTGGCGCTGCGCCATCTGGAGCCGGACGCCAAGATCGCTCTCGCCACTGGACGCGCCACGTTCATCGGCCGATTGCCCGTGGGGCGGCTGATGGATCGCCTGCCCACGATGATGGACGGTCAGGAGGCCGGCACGATTCGCGTCGATGAGACCACGCGCCGGCTTCTGCCCGCGCGATTCGTCCTGGGCGGACCGCCCGGCAATGTCCTGCTGCTCAACGAGGTCGCTGCGCAGTCGCGCGGGTCTGGAAACCAGGCCAGCCCGTTCCTCGGACGCGATCGCGACGTCGCAAGCCTGGTATCGATCTTGGAAGAAACCCGGGACGAGAAAGTGGCGCGCTCGGTGTTGCTTCTCAGTCAGCCAGGCTTGGGCAAGTCCAGGTTGCTGCACGAGTTCTTGGCCGGGCTTTCGAGCCCCAAGCCCTACGTGGCGATGGCCAGCGGTAACCTCTTGCGCATCGAGCGTCGGTACCCGGCGCTCGCGCCGGTGCTGGCCGAAGCGGGCATCGACGTGCAGGGCAAGTCGAGCCAGCATATCGAGGCGGCTCTGGTCGCGTGGATAGAAAGCCACTGCACCGCCGCCGGATTCCTGCTGTTCATCGAGGATTTGCAGTGGGCCGACGGCCCCAGCCTGGAGCTCGTGGATCGACTGCTGCATCGGCTGCACGACAAACCCTTCCTGGTCATCGGCGCGGGTCGCGACGAAGTGGAAGATCGTTTCCCTGGGCTGTGGAGTGCGCGTTCGGTGCGGCGCTTGCGTTTGCGACCACTGCCGTCCAAGCAGGGACTGGGTCTGCTGCGTTTCTGGAATCCGTCGCTGTCGCGCACCGGCGTGGATTTCGTGCTCGAACGCTGGGAAGGCAATCCACAATTCCTGGAAGAGATGGCGGCGAACGTCGACCGAGGCACGATCGGCGTGCCGGAGGTGGTTCATGCCATCGTCGAGGGCCGGCTCGAAGGCGTCGAACCCGACGTGCGCCGGGTCCTGCGCGCGGCCAGCCTATTTGGTGACAAACCGTTCAACGCCGACGCCCTCATCGCGCTGCTCGGCGAATCCTCGCGCAAGGGCATTGCCGAGTGGCTGGAAGTCCTGGTCATGCGGGATTTCATCGAGCGCGATGTGAAGGTGGGTGAGGCGAGCTACTGCATTCGCGAGCGGCTGGTGCGGGACGCCGCCTACCAGATGCTCACTTCGGCTGACCGCGTGCTCGGACGCCGGATCGCGCGCGCATGGCTGGAAGGCGCCGGTCGCACCTTGCCCAAATTTCTGACCGATCCCACCATGCACACCAGCCGCCGCAGCGCCGCTGGTGGGTAGGCTTCCCCGGCCGGCTCGGATCGCATCGAGTAGACTTCGCCGGTCATGACGAAAAACTATTGGCTCGTGAAGAGCGAACCCTCTGCGTATTCCTGGGACAACCTGCTGCACGACAAACGTGCGCGCTGGGATGGCGTGCGGAATTTCGAGGCGCGCAACAACCTGCGTGCCATGAAAATGGGCGACCTCGTCCTCTACTACCATTCGGGCGAGGGCAAGGAGATCGTTGGCATCGCCAAGGTGGTGAACGAGGGCTATGCCGACCCCACCGCCACCGAGGGCGACTGGTGTGCCGTGGACTTGGCACCCGTGAAGGCTTTGGCCCGGCCGGTCGCATTGGCCACGCTCAAGGCCGACAAGGCGCTGGCCGACCTTGCCGTTGTCCGCAAGCCGCGCATCAGCGTAGTGAAAATTCTTCCCGCCGAGTTCGCGCGCATCTTGGAGCTGGCTGAAACCAGACTGTGAAGTTGGGTCGCGGACGCGGGCCTACTTGGACATTGGATGGCAAGAGCCTGTACGAGAACGGACGGTGGGCAGACCCCAAGCGCGCGTCCGCCGAATCACGCATCAAGGAGCTGCAACAAGAGCTTGCGGTGGCTGCCAACAGCCGTCCGGCGGATTCACCGGCTACGATGTCACCTTCGGCCCACATTTCTACCTGGCGTTCGCAGTGGAATACGGCAACTAGCGCTGGCCGCCGTAGCCGTCGTCGTCGATTCTGATTAGGTAGCCCCGCTCGAAGAGCAGCAGGCGTGTGAAGTACGCGGGGCCGAAGTCATAGAGCCATTGCACGAAGGCGATGCCTCCCCTTTTGCCGCCTTTGATGTTCTGCTGAGCCGTGGGTGGACCACACTTCGCCTGTACCTGCGCCATGGTATCGCCAATCTCGACGAAGAGTTCAGAGTCTGGACAGCGGAAACTTTCCGCGCGCGCGGCGCCTGCCATCACACAGAGAAGCAACGCCGAAAAGACAATTCCGCGCAGAAGCATTGGGCCGCCCAATTCCTTCGAAGAGTCTACCATGACTGACAATTGGGCGTGGCGGCGACGATGAATCGTTGCTGACGCTCCTACGCGATTTGCTGGCCTTGCCGTCGGCTGGCCATGAGTTCGCGGACCGCGGTTCGCAGCTCCTCCGCGGTGTAGGGCTTGAGCAAGACCGCATCGCCAGCGGCGATTTCGGCCTTGTCTTCCAGCGATTCGGCGGCATAGCCGCTCGCGAACAAGACCGGAACGTCCGGGCGCAGGGCACGGCAGCGTGCGGCGACTTGGAAACCGCTGAGCCCTGGCATCATGATGTCGAGGAAAAGCAGATCGAACCCATCGGGGTCGCTGGCGAAGATGTCGACGGCTTGCTGGCCGTCGGCAGCGATGATCACGCGCGCGCCGAGGCGGCCCAGCACCTTCTGCGCGACCCGGAGCACGGCCTCGTTGTCTTCCGCGACCAGGATCGTCGCTCGGATGTAACCCTGGCTGTCCGGATCCACCACGCCTGGCGTGGCCACGGCCGCAATCGCCCTTCCGGTGGCGCAAGGCAGATGCACGCTGAATGTGGTGCCTTGTCCGGGCGCGCTGCGGGCCGCGATGTGTCCTCCGTGCTGCCGGACGATACCGTACACGACGGCCAGGCCCAGGCCGTAACTCTTGTCGCGCGACTTGGTCGAGAAGAACGGTTCGAAGATTCGATCGAGCACGGCCGCGGACATGCCTTGGCCGGTGTCCGAAACCGTGATGCGCGCGAATGGCCCGGCCGGCCGCTGGCATAGTTGCTCGGCCGTCGCGGCATCGAGATCCACGGGTTCGACGGCAAGCGAGAGCTGCCCGCCGCCCGGCATGGCGTCGCGGGCGTTGAGGCAGAGATTGAGCAGAACTTGTTCGAGCTGTCCCTTGTCCGCTTCGGCGACCACGGGCACTACCGAGCCGCGAAAATCGATGCGGATGTTCTCGGGTATCAGCCTTCTCAGCATGGAGAGATGCGCGGAGACGAGGCCGTTCAGCTCGACATCCTCCCGCTGCAACGCCTGCCGGCGCCCAAAGGCCAGCAACTGCCGAGTGAGCTGGCTGGCGCGATCGACCGCCGCGACGATCTCGCCGATCGCGAGGTCACGATCGCCCCCGTTACTGCCGGGGAGAAGTGCGAGGCTGGCGTTGCCGCCAATGACCTGGAGCAGGTTGTTGAAGTCGTGGGCGATACCGCCGGCGAGTAGACCGACCGCCTCCAGCTTCTGCGCTTCTCGCAACTGTTCCTCGAGGGCATGTTGCCGGTTGGCGGCCTCGCGCTCTTTGGAGAGGTGTTTGTGCAAGGAATCGCGCATGCTGCCCAGGGTGACGGAAAGCAAATCGAGTTCGGTCAGTGGCGAGCGCACGGGCGCGGCTGGGGTCAGATCCAGCGCGGCGATGCGCCGGCTTTGCGCGGCCAGTTCGGACAGCGGCCTCGAAAACCAGCGCGCGAGACGCAACGCCAAGAGCGCGGCGCCGAGCAGGGCCAAGAGCCCGACCCCGGCAATCAGCCACTGGTAATGGCGAGCCACCGGAATGAGATCGGCCTCGGGCAGCAAGATGCCAATCCAGAACTTGTGACCCGATCCGAATTGGAAAGGCGTGAAACCCGCCCACCAAGCTTCCCCGTCGAGTCCGATGCGGAAGTGATCCGGACGGCCTTCGTGGTCGCTTCTCCATTGCGCGACCGCCTTGGTCACGTTCGGAAAACCGGCTTCGGTGACCGGCTGCAACGAGGGAACGCTGGCGACGGCTTTGTTCTCCGTCCGGCTGTCCCGCGGCGGTCCCAGCAGCCGCCCGTCGTCGGTCAGGACGAACATCATCCCGCGCGGCGATGGTCGCACGGACGTCGTGAACTGCGCGACCTCGTCGAGTGGTAGGTCGTAGGTCACGATAAGAATGTCGCCCGACGGATCCCGCGCAGCGACGGCGGCGGAGATGCTCGGCGCCTTGCTCGTGAACAATGGGTAGACATCGGTCCAGGCCACCAAGCTCGGCGCGGCCGCCTGTGCCTCGGGAAGGGTTTGGTCCCGGAACGCCGCCATGGCCACCCTGTACCAGGGGCGCTGCCGCCCATCGTACCCGGTCAAGGGGAGATCCCATTCTTTCACCAGCTGTCGCCCGCCATCTTCCCAAAGTGTCCAATGGCTGGTATCGCCCCGATCGACGGGGCGATAGTCCCGCGTGAGAAATTGCAGACGACCGGAATCAGGCACCGGCAGCTCTCTCGACACCGGCGCGAGGAGCGCGGATTGGCGAACCGGCTCGCTGTAGCGCAGGATCAGGAAGTGCCCGCCCTTTGGATCGGCGAGCATCATCGAATCGACCTTGGGCAGCGAAAACAGCCCCGGCATCAGCAACTCCCTGAGTGTCTCCGGATCCCGGGCCGAATAGCGGCCCCGGCGGATCGCCGCATAGTCCTCGATCATCTTCTGCCGGATGGGATCGAACAGATCCTCCAGGCGTGCCTGGGTATCGCGGCCGAGCGCGAAGATCAGCGACCCGGCGACATCGCGGGCCAGGTGCGCGGTGCCGAGCAGCGATGCCGTGAGCAAGGTGCCGAGGACCAACAACACGACGAGCGCGAAGCCGAGGATGAGCCCTCCGCGAATGCTGATGGTGTGCCTCGGCGGTCGTTGCTCGGGTGGATCCTGCTTTGTCGTCATCGCTGGAATCGCTCTTTGCACGTGGCTTGGCAAGCCAGGCGCATCGGGCAAGGGGCTCCTCGGCCATAGTACCTCCAAAATCTTGGCCCTGTTAGCGGGCTTTGCCGTGTCGTAACTTCGGCGCGCGGTTCGTCATCCAGAAAGGTGTGGTGCTACCGGCGACCGCGATGAGCCACAGCCCCAGAAATCCACTTATCTAGTCGCGGGGTTTCGCCTTCGCCCAACGTCGTCCTGGCGGCTTCAGTTCCGCGCTTCCATGCGGTCGCGCGCCGCGGAGACCGACGTAAGTGCGAATCGCACACGCCGATGCGGGAAGGCTTATCTTCGCAAGAGCCTCGTTTGAGTCTCGGCGACAGAGCCCCATTTGTGAGAAAATATCCAGATGCCGGGTACCATTGGGCTGTTTCTCCGTAGTCTAGACAACGATTATCAGCGAAGGTTGAAGGAAGTCGCCGAGCGCGAGGCAGAACAACGTGGATTCGAGATCTTCGTTCAGTCGGCGCAATTCGATCCCAGCCAGCAGAACGCGCAGATTCGCGAGGCTATCAAGAACGCCGCCACCAGCAAACTTGTGGCGATTCTGGTCAGTGGCGTGCACGACGAAGGTTTGCGCCCAGTGGCCCAGGAAGCCGCCGAGGCCGGCCTCGACTGGGCTCTGCTCAACGAGGGCGCATTCATCGACGATGTTCGTTCGCAGTATCCTGGCCGCGCCATCTTCGCGGTGACTTGCGACCAGACCGAGATTGGCCGCATCCACGGGCAACAGGTCCGCAGTCTTCTCGGCAAGGCGGGGCGCGTACTTTGCGTTACGGGTCACATGCGGAACGTGGCGGCACTTCGGCGATTGGAAGGCTTGAAGGCAAGCCTCAACGGCAATTTCGAGGTCGTTGAACTCAATGCCGACTGGACCAGCGAAGGCGCGCGCATGGCCGTCGAACGCTGGACCAGTGCCACGACCTCCGAAAAAGATCTGCCGGGCATGTTCGTGGCCCACAACGACGAAATGGCCCTTGGCGTGCGCCAGGCCTTGCGCGATTTCGATTCACAACACAACTTGCCTCTGGCCGGTGCCCCGATTACTGGTTGCGACGGATCGCGCACGTTCGGCCAACGTCTCGTGCGCGAGGGGCGTCTGAAGGCCACCGTGATCATGCCCCCGGCGTCTGGCGTCGCGATTGAATGGATCGACCGCGCCCATGCGCAAGGCCAGCTTCCCCCGGTCCGCGTGCTCCTTCCCGTGGCGTCCTTCCCGGCGCTTCCCAGGCTGCAGCGTTAGCAGCCCGTGGTGAAAGTCTCCACGTCGCCGTTCGGGCAGATTCTGGGCCGTCTGCTGCGTCGCCGCTCGCTTGAATACCTCTAGTATTCGGCGCTTCGCTGCTCCTTGCATCCGGCCCGAATCCGCTCCGAACGGCTCGGTCCGACTTCCACCACGGGCTGCTAGCGCGGCAGCTCGCGCGCACGTCGGCGCCCAATTCGAGGAAATGTCGAGCCGCAGGCGCAAGTTCTCCCACTGCCAAGAAAGAGGTGTCTCTTGCGCGACAAGTTTTTCACCGCCTTTTCAAATCGTGCTCACTGGCTGGTATGGGTGGCCGCGCTGTCCCTGAGCGCCTGCGGAGGCACGAAGTCTAAGACGAGTGCCGGTGGGCTCGATGCTTCCTCGTCGGGCGGCGCCAGTTCCGGTGGAGAGCTCGGATCGGGTGGCGCCGCGGCTAGTGGCGCCGCGGGTGGAGGGACAGCGAGCAATGGCGGATCGAGTGCGGCTGGGGGGACAACGGGCAGCGGCGGCTCGCGCGCGGGTGGCGCCGCAGCGGGCAGTGGCGGCTCAAGCGTGGGCGGTGGCGCGGCAGGCGGCGGCGGATTGAACGCAACTGGAGGCGCAGCGGGCGGCGGATCAAGCGCGACAGGAGGCGCGGCGGGCAGCAGCGGAACGATCGCGAGTGGCGGCGTGGCGGGCAACGGCGCCGCGAACACGGGTGGAGTTGCGCGTACCGGCGGTGCGACCGGCTCGGGCGGCGCCGGCGGCGTGGTTGCTTCCGGCGGGCGCGATGGCGGAGTCTCGAGCGCGACGGGTGGCGCCAGCGGCGTCGGCGGCACCGGAGGCAACATCGGCAACATCGGATCAGACGCTGGCTCCCCCGTTCTTGTTCCCGGCGCCTGGGGCGATCAAGGTGATGGCACGTTCAAGAACCCCGTGGTGTGGGCGGACTATAACAATTTGGACGTCATCACCGTCGGCGCGGATTTCTACATGATCGCGGCGTCGCACCACTTCATGGGAATGCCGGTCTTACATTCCAGCGATGGCGTGAATTGGACGCTGCTCACCCGCATCTACCGCAGGCTGGACATCGACCCGCGCTACAATACGCCGGGTCAGGCCTATCAGGACGGCACCTGGGCGCCGGCCATTCGCTACCACGGGGGCCGTTTCTATGTCTACGTGACCACTCCCACCGAGGGTCTGCTCATGACCTCGACCGCAGATGCGGCTGGCCCCTGGGATCCCTGGCTTGTGGTGAAGGCCGTCGCCGGTTGGGAAGACCCGTGTCCATTCTGGGATGACATCGCCAACGCAGGCGGCGACGGTCCGAACGGAGAAAAGGCATACCTCATCCGAAGCCAAACCGGGGCCGGACCGCTCATCGTTCAACAAATGAGCTGGGACGGAAAGCAACTGCTCGGCACAACGACCACCGTGGCGAACGGCCCGACTCTGGAAGGACCGAAGCTGGGCAAGCGCAACGGCTACTACTACATCTTCGCGCCCGAGGGCGGCATCGACGCTGGCTACCAGGTGGTGTTCCGATCGTCCGCCATCCTCGGCCCGTACCAGAGCAAGACCATCCTCGAGCAAGGCAGCACCACCACCAATGGTCCGCACCAAGGATCGTGGATCGATCTGCCGAGCGGGCAGTCCTGGTTCTACCACTTTCAGCAGAACGGCGGCTGGGGCCGCATCGCTCACCTCGAACCCGCGCAGTGGGGCACCGACGACTGGCCCAAGGCAGGCGTCGACCTCGACGGCAACGGCATTGGCGAGCCTGTGGCGCAACCCAAGAAGCCCGACGTGGGCGGCACATTCCCCATCACGGTTCCAGCCAGCTCGGACGAATTCGATGGCACTGGCCTTGGCGTGCAGTGGCTGTGGAACCACAATCCCGACGACACCAAATGGTCGCTGACCGCGCGCCCTGGTTGGCTGCGCCTTTCGGCCCAACCGCTTGCCAGCAAGAGCGGCACCAGCGCCGCATCGGGCAGCGTGCCTTTCGTCGAAGACAGCATCATCTTCGCCTACAACACCGTCGTGCAACTGGCCATGGGCAAAGTGGCATCGGCCGTGACCAAGCTCGACACCACTGGGATCGTCGATGGACAGCGAGCCGGAATCACGCTGTTCGGGCAGACCTACGGCTGGGTTGGCGTCGTGGGTACCGCCGGCAAGAGCGTTGTGCGCGCCAATGTCAACGGTACGTACACCACGGGGACCACGCTGACCGCAACGACGGTGTATCTCAAGGCCAGCATGAGCGCGTCTTCGCAGATCTCGTTCGCCTACTCGACCGACGGCGTGACTTTTACGGCGCTGGGTGGAAGCGCAACCGTAGGCCGCACCTGGTTTGAGGGCATCAAGTTCGGTCTCTTTAGCTACAATCTCAGCACGGCCACTGCGGCCGGCGTTGCGGATTTCGACTACTTCCACTACACACACGACGGCCCCCACCTGGCACCTTGAGCCGTTCGGCCGTCCACAAGGATGGCGTCAAAGACCGACGGAACTAGGGCGCGCAGTCTCCATCGGTGCAAGAGGATCCCCCCGTGCCCATCAGCCCAGACACCGGCCAGACCTTCTTGCAGGACATGTCGAGAGATACTTCCTGACTTCCCGTGCACGTGACCTTGTAAAGGTTGTCCTGATCGTCCAGCCTCACGCTTGCCACGGTCGTGCCGGATGCATCCTTTACGGTGATAGATCCCATGCCGACGTAGACGTCGTTTCCGTTGTACGCCGTTGTGAAGCAGGTCGAGTTGCCATTCTTCACCGTCAGAACTCGGTTATCGGTGGTCACGTCGTGAACATTGATCTCTTTGACTCCGTTCGCGTAGCAGGTGTTCGAGCTGTCGGTGGCAAAATCCGTCTGCGTGGTGCAGGCCCCGGTTTCAGCGCAGTCGGTGCCGAGGTTCTTCAGGCAATTTGGAAGGGTGCATGCACTGGTCCCGGTCCCTCCGCCACTGCCGCCTGCTGCGCTCGTGCCGCCACTGCCGTCGCTTGCGGACGTGCCACCATTGCCACCGGCCGCCGACGTGCCCCCGTTGCCACCGCCCGTTGCAGCCGCACCGCCGCTCGCGCGGCCGCCTTGAGGAGAGGTGCCGGTTCCGCTGTTGCTACCGCAGCCCATCGCAACCGAGAAAAGGCCAACGAAGACCAATGCTTCTAGTTTTCGCATGGAGTTTCCATGTCATCAGACGGGCTCTTTGTCAAACAAAGGCCGGTGATCGTTTCGTCTGGACTCATGAGCTGTCATCTGGACTCGTCCCACTGCGCAGGCACCATGAGAAACCGCCTAAATGTCGCATTCCGGTGTCCAATTGCCGCTTCTGTGTTGATTCTCGCCTTGAGTCCGTTTGGCTGCGGCTCCGGGCCCGCCGGAACGCCCCATTCTGGGACGGGCGGCGCAACGGTTCAGCCCACTGGCCAGGGAGGTTCGAATCCACCCGCGACGACGAGTCAGGGCGGCGTTGGCGGAGGAGGTGGAGGCACGGCAGGTACTTCCGGTACTTCGGTGCCAGGAACCGGCGGTCGTTTGACTCCAAGCGGAAGCGGCGGAAGTTTTTCGACGGGCGGCACGACGGCAGCCGGCGGAGCCGCGACCACCGGCGGAGCGGTCACGACTGGCGGGGTTTCCATAACCGGCGGCACCGCAGTCACGGGCGGCGCCAAGGGAACCGGAGGTTCTATTCCAAGCGGGGGCGTTTCGTCGGCGGGTGGTGCCGCATCGACAGATGGTGGAACTGCAACTGGTGGCGCCAAGGCATCGGGTGGCACCATCGCAATCGGAGGCAGCACCGCGGGCAGCGGCGTCCCCGTGCTCGTAAGCACCTTCAGCGTCAGCAAGTTCGTCGGTACGCCGGGGATGCGCCTGGGCGATATCAACGGCGACGGCAAGATGGAGATTGTCATGGGGCAACCGATGCCCCAGCCGGGAGCGTCGACTCCTCAGCAGGTAGTTTGCGTGACGGCTTACGATCTCAAGGGCAAACAGCTTTGGCAGTACGGCACACCCGGTACCTCGCACGGGGCAAGCTCGGACATTCCGATTCAGGTCTACGACATGGACGGGGACGGTGCGGCCGAGGTCTTCGCCGCCATGGACGACAAGTCGATCACGGTGATCGACGGAACGACGGGCAAGTTGAAGCGCACGATTCCCTTGCCAGCGACGGGTTCCAATGACTGCATCATCTTCGCCAACCTTCGCGGCCAGCCATGGGCACAGGACATCATCGTCAAGGATCGCTACACCCAAGTCTGGGCCATCCAGGGCGACACCGGCGCCTTGCTGTGGACCCACAAGGGGACGACCGGGCACTACCCATTGGTCCACGACTGGGACGGCGACGGAAAAGACGAAGTCATGGCCGGCTACGACTACTTGGAGAGCGACGGTACGATGCAGTGGTCGACCGACACCACGTCGAGCCCGAAACTCACCATGCACGCTGACTGCATCGCCACTGCCGACGTGGACGCCAATCCGGCGAACGGCTACGAGATCGTGATCGGCGGCAACCACGCAGCGATGTTCGATTGGAAGACGGGAAAGCAGTATTGGCAAGACAACAACACGGTTGAAAACCAGCAAATGGGGATCGGCGAATACCGTTCGGACTCGCCCGGTCTCGAGGTTGTCCTGTTGGATCGTATCGGTCCGCGAGACTCGATCGGCCACGATGCCAACGTGCTCTTGTCCTCGACAGACAAACTTTTCTGGAAAGAAACGCGGACGGATTTTGGCTGGATCACCGTGACGGAAAACATGAACAACTGGCTGGGCGACGGCAGCGACCTCATCTTGTCGTATCACCGTGGCGGCCAAACTCCCGCCACCCTGTACGACGGCAACGACAAGGTGATCGCCCAATTTCCCCACACCGGAAACCTGGTCGACAACGCTCAGCACGCCGACCTTTGCGGCGACAGCAAGGAAGAGGTCATCGTGTACAACGAATCCAGCGTTTGGATCTACGCCAACGGCGGCTGCAACCTGGACGATCCGCCGGCCGCCCCCAGCATTCCCCAGCAGTTCCACTTGCACAACTGGAGCGAATACTCCGGCTGGGTCACGCCCGACGTGAAGTTCTACACGCCCGGTTCGAAGCAGTAATACTGAGAGGGCGTGATGACGCGCACGGAACTTGGAGCCTCGCGCAAGGCGCACGAGGGCGGAAGCTGGGATAATCAGGAAAATCGGGTCTGTTTTCTGTGTTCCAAACGGTAAACAAGGTCCAGTATTCTGCATCAGTATATTTCTTCGCGGTTGGCCGGAAATTTGATGAGCCAACTTGGGCGCGCGGACCACTGCCTGCCCACTTCCACCCAATCGACACCGACCCCATTTCCATCGCGGACAGACACGGAGGAGACAATGCGCTCACAGAAAGCTCTTTCACCGAAGACACCCAGCCTGACAGCATCGCTTGTCACGGTTTTGGGCGCAGCCGCCATCCTGGCTGGCTGCAATTCAGGGACCGGAACGATCATCCAGAATGGCGGCTCTCAGACCACGGGCGGGGCGCAAACCACCGGTGGCTCTCAGACCACGGGCGGAGCGCAAACCACCGGCGGCGCGCCGAGCACGGGCGGTCTCAGCACCCCTGGCGGGGCACCGGCAAACGGCGGCAAGACGGGCCCTGGCGGGGCGCCGGCTAGCGGCGGCACTTCCACCCCTGGCGGGGCGCCGGCTAGCGGCGGTACTTCCACTCCGGGCGGAACGCCGGCCAATGGCGGTAGGACGACGGGCCCTGGCGGTGCGCCGGGCACCGGCGGTGGCACGGTCGTCGGGGGCGGTGGAACGTCGGGCAGCGGCGGTTTGCCGAACCTCGGTGGCGCTCCTGCGCAGGGTGGATCGACCAAGCCTCCGGTGCCGACGACTGGGCACTACCAGATGGAGAACCTGGATCGCGGCGTAGTGGCCGTGAAGGTCTCGGGCGGCGTCTATGTCGGCTGGCGCATGTTCGGCTACGAGTACACCGGAACGGACAGCGACACCTCGTACAATCTCTACAAAGACGGCACCCTGCTCAAGAACGTGACCGATAGCACCAACTACCTGGATCCGGCTGGTACCACCAGTTCGAAGTACACGGTGAGCTGCGTGCTCAAGACCGTCGAGGGTCCGAAGTCCAACGCGCCCGCGGTCTGGGCTCAGCAATACCTGAGTGTTCCAATCTCGCCACCGTCGGGGGGATCGTACAGCGCGAACGACGGCACCCCGGGCGATCTGGACGGCGACGGCATACTGGACATCGTGCTCAAGTGGGATCCGTCGAACTCGAAGGACTCCGCGTCGAGCGGCACCACAGATCCCTGCATCATCGATGGCTACACGATGGCTGGAAAGAAGCTGTGGAGCATCAATGTGGGCATGAACATCCGCTCCGGCGCGCACGACACGCAAATGTCGGTGTACGACTTCGACGGCGACGGCAAGGCCGAACTGGGCATCAAGACCGCGCCGGGAACCAAGGATGGCACGGGTGCTTTCCTCAAGAAGGGTCCAGCAGCTGGCGCCGACAACACCAAGGACTACCGAGGTGCTCGCGGTATGGCCTTGGGTGGACCAGAGTGGTTCACCATCTTCGACGGCGCGACCGGGGCGGAGCTGGACACCATTGAATATCCGGTGCTGTACGCGGCCCACAGCTGGGGCGACACGAACGGTAACCGATCGCACCGCTACACCGGCGGGTTCGCCTTCGTGTCGGATGTCCCCGCTGGCGGCGGTGCCGGCGTTGCCAACGGTCTGCCGAGCGCCATCTCGGGCCGCGGGTACTATACCGTTCTGACAGTTTCCGCGATGACCTACCGGAATGGAGTGCTGGCGAAGAACTGGGTCTACGACAGCGTGACCGCTATCCCCAATGGCGGTGGCGATCACTCGTGTATGGCGGCGGATGTAGACGGGGACGGCGGGCAGGAGATCATCCCCGGCGCAAGGACCATCGGCAGCGACGGAAAGTTCATGTGTGACTCGGGCATGGGCCATGGCGATGCCATGCACGTTGGCGAGCTGGTGGTTGGTAAGGGGATCTCGGTATTCTCGGTTCACGAGAGCCTGGGCGGCATGGACTGCCACGACGCCGCCACCTGCTCGTTCTACTTCAAGGTCACACAACCCGGTACTGACACCGGTCGCGGAGTCGCCGAGTACGTTTCCGCGAGCGATCTCACGGCCGCCACCTGTTCGAGTTCGGTGGGTGGCAACGTCAATTGTGGCACCGGTGCCGCATCGAGCGGCAATGCTGGGAGCAACTTCCTCATCTACTGGAACGCGGATGTGCCGCGTTCGACGATGAACGGCACGACGCTCCCCGGAACGGACACATCCGGGACGTCGTCATGCAACGGCACCAAGTCCACCCCGACGCTCACCGCGGATCTCCTGGGCGATTGGCGCGAGGAAGCGGTCCTCCGCGAGACGGCCAACACGGCCCTGCGCGTCTACACCACGGTGAACGTGACCAAGCGCCGCATCTACACGCTGATGCATGATCCGACCTACCGTGCACAGGTGAACTTCGAGCAGTCCACCTACAACCAGCCGCCGCACGTGGGATTCCACTTGGGTACAGGCATGGCGAATCCGCCCGTGCCCAGCATCCACGTCAAGTAGTCGATCAACGCGACTTGTGACAACAAGCCCCGGCTTTCCAGCAGTGGAAAGTCGGGGTTTTGCTATATGCTTCCTTCACATCGAATGCCTAGAAACGCAGCGAGAGTCCGGCGCAAATCTTGGACCGCAATCGGCGGCGCCTTGGCCTTGGTGGCGATTGCGGGGCTCACGCTTGCGTGCAATCGCAAGAGCCACATCCAGCCACCGCCGCCGCCGCCCGATGCGCAGCGGCCCGCTGAGCCACCCATAGACGTGCTGGTGTGGATGGAGAGCACGCCGCCGGGCGCACGTGTCGTGAAGGTATCCAACAATCAATCGATGGGATGGACGCCCGAAACCATGGAGTTCAACCCGTCCCCCAAGCCCGAACTGATCCGCTTCGAGCTGAAGGGCTACCTTCCTCTCACGGTCGAGGTTCCGGTGGACAAGGATAGCGAGTTGGCGGTGGTGCTCGAACCCGTCCCGACGGATCCCACTCCGGCGAAAAAGGCGACCAAGAAGTCCAAGGGGCGCAGAAATCGTTGAAGTCTTGACAGCGCGAGCGCAGTCTAGTCTAACTAGCCGCGTAGAGGAGCCGCAATGCCGAAATGTTCAACTTCCTTCGGCAGAATCTTGAGCCGCCCGGACTGGCCAAGCCACTGCCGGCTCGAAACTCTGAACACGGGTTCGCAAAACAGGGAGAAACGAATGCAGCGAGAGCACGAGAAACAAGGTCGAGTTCTTACCTCAATCCTGTGCGCAGCCAGCCTGGGCATGGCACTTTCTGCGTGCAGCAGCGGGCAGGGCACGCCCACGCCACCACCGGGCTCAGGGGGTCACGCGGCGGTTACGGGCGGCGCGTCGACTGGTGGCACGACCAGCTCCGGCGGACAGGTGACCACGGGTGGCGCCACATCGACCAATGGAGGCAGCGTAGCTCCCGTGACCGGAGGTTCCACGACGAGCAACGGCGGTAGTGCTGTCAAGACTGGCGGCGCCACGACAAGCAACGGCGGCAGCAATGTCCCCGTGACCGGAGGTTCCACGGCAAGCAGCGGTGGCACCACTGCCCCGGTGGCTGGCGGTTCCACGACGAACAACGGCGGCAGCAACGCCCCAGTGACCGGAGGTACTACCACGAACAACGGTGGTAGCACCGGCACCGTGACCGGCGGTCTCCCGGTCACCGGAGGCACTGCCGTCAGCGGAACCGGCGGAAGCACTCCGGGTGGGGCTGGCGGCGTGCCTGCCCAGGGTGGTGCTCCTGCCCAGGGTGGAGCTACCAAACCTCCGGTCTCGGGAACTGGGCACTACCAGATGGAGAATCTGGATCGCGGCGTGGTCGCGGTGAAGGTCGGTGGCGGTGTCTACGTCGGTTGGCGCATGTTCGGCTACGAGTACACCGGAACGGACAGCGATACTTCGTATATCCTTTACAAGGATGGCACCAAGCTGGCCACGGTGACCGATAGCACCAACTATTTGGACGCTGCCGGTACCACCACCTCGAAGTACACGGTCAGCTGCGTGCTCAAGGGCACCGAGGGTGCACAGTCTGCCGCGGTCACGGCCTGGGCACAGCAATACACCAGCATTCCGCTGACCCCGCCCGCCAACGGCCCGCAGGGAGGCTCCTACAGCGCGAACGACGCGAGCCCAGGGGATCTCGACGGCGACGGCAAACTCGACATCGTGCTCAAATGGGATCCGTCGAACTCGAAAGACAATTCCCAGTCGGGCAATACCGACGACGTCTTCATCGACGGGTATACCTTGGCCGGCAAGCGCCTGTGGCGCATCGACTTGGGCCCGAACATTCGCGCTGGCGCGCACTACACGCAGATGTCGGTCTACGACTTCGACGGCGACGGGAAGGCCGAGTTGGCCGTCAAGACGGCGCCGGGAACCAAGGACGGTACCGGCGCGTATCTCAGCACGGGACCTGCCGCCAGCGACGATGACAGCGCTGTCTACCGCAACTCGAGCGGCTACATCTTGACCGGGCCCGAGTACCTGACCGTGTTCGCCGGCGACACCGGCAAAGAGCTGGCGACCGTGGCCTATCCAGTGCCGCGCGGGAATGTAGGCGATTGGGGAGACACCTACGGCAACCGCCTGGACCGCTACAACGGCGGGATCGCGTTCGTGAAGGACAAGGGCACTGCCAACGGTCTGCCGAGCATCATCCAGCAGCGCGGTTACTACACGCGTCTGACGGTGTCTGCCGTGACCTGGCGAGGTGGAACCTTGGCGTTGAACTGGCTCTTTGACAGCAGCGGTGCTGGCAACAGCAAAGCCGCTGGCGGTGGCGACCACTCATGCATGGCGGCCGACACGGACGGCGACGGCGGACAAGAGATCATTACTGGCGCAACCACCATCGATAGCGCCGGAACCTTCAAGTGCAGCTCGGGAATGGGCCATGGCGATGCCATGCACATTGGCGAGCTGGTCAAGGGCAAGGGCATCGCGGTGTTCACGGTTCACGAGACCTACGGCGGCATGGATTGCCATGACGGTGCCACCTGCTCGTTCTACTTCAACATCACGAGTCCCGGTACCGACACCGGCCGCGGCGTTGCCGAGTACATCTCATCGACCGACCTGACCGCCGCAACTTGCAGTGGCATGGGCAACGTGAATTGCGGTACCGGTGCCGCTGTTAGCACGAGTGCCGGGAGCGACTTCCTTATCTATTGGAACGCTGATGAACCGCGTTCCACGATGAACGGCACGACGCTGCCCGGAGTGAGCACAACCGGGACCGCGTCGTGCAACAGCTCGAAGAGCACCCCGACGCTCACCGCCGACCTGCTGGGCGATTGGCGCGAGGAGGCGGTGCTGCGCGAATCGAGCAATGCGAACCTGCGCGTGTACACGACGGTCAACGTGACCAAGCGCCGTATCTACACGCTGATGCACGATCCGACGTACCGGGCGCAGGTCGCGTTTGAAAACTCGAGCTACAACCAGCCGCCCCATGTGGGATTCCACATCGGCACCGGCATGGCGAATCCGCCCGTGCCTGACATCCGAGTCAAGTAGTTGACGATCACCCGAAACGCGTGAGCGGTCTTCGCACCGTCCACGCGTTTTGGCATTTGGGATCACACGGACATGATGTTCAGTCACGACGAGAACATGTCCAGCTTCGGCACGCCGCCGGAAAACATGACCTACCAGTATTCCATCAATGCCTGGGGGATCGAGACCCATTCCTGCGGTGGATTGTGGGATCAAGGCAAAGTTACAGCCCACCACACTCTGTGGGCGCACAATCACACTCGCAATCCCAAGGTCCGCGCCACGCTGCTCGACTGGGTCAACAACGTTACCTTCGATTGGGAAATCGGTTTCATCATGGGAGATTCGAGTACGCCCGCGCGCTGCCAGGCCAACGTGCTGGTCGGCGAAACCGCGACGACCAACTAGCCAAGAACCACGCATGCATTCTCGTTCCCTGTTTCTCGGCGTGGCTGGCGCGGCAATCGCCATTTTTCCAATCACGGTCGCGGCGGCCCCCGCCGTCGAGGAAGTTGCCATCGACGCCGCCGAGGTCGGCGCCCCCATCTCGCCCCTGCTTTACGGCCAATTTATGGAGCACGTCGGTCGCAGCGTCTACGGCGGCTCGTGGGCGGAGATGCTCGAGGATCGCAAGTTCTTCTACCCCGTCACCGGCGAGGCACCCGCGTGGGAGATGTTCACGCCTGGGATGCAACCCTGGGACGGCGAAGGACACCCGTACGAGTTGCTCATGCGCTCGCCCTGGATGATTCTGGGAGACAAGGCCGCCGTCACCATGTCGAGCGAGGGCGCGCTTGCTGGCTCGCCCGTTCCGGTGTTGAAATCCGGCGGCGGAAAAACTGCGACCGGTCTGATGCAGGAACGCCTGGCCCTCCAGGACGGCCGCGACTATGTCGGCCGCATCGTGCTCGCTGGCGCTGCCGCGTCCATCGAGGTGAGTTTGGTGTGGGGAGGCGGCGCGAGTGCTCGCCAAACGATCGTCATCAAGAACATCCGCGCAACCTGGCAGACCATTCCGCTCGGCTTTCGTTCTGGTGCGACCACCGACAACGGCCGCATCGAGATCGTGGTGCGCGGCGCGGGTGCCGTTCGTGTCGGCGCGGTTTCACTCATGCCCGCCGACAACCTTTCGGGCTGGCGCAAGGACACCGTGGCCCGTTTGCGCGAACTCGATGCGCCGGTCTATCGCTGGCCCGGTGGCAACTTTGTCAGTGGCTACGATTGGAAGGACGGGCTTGGCGATCGCGATCGACGCCCGTCGCGCAAGAACCCGGCCTGGAAAGGCGTCGAACCCAACGACGTCGGACTGCACGAGTTCATGGAGCTGTGCCATCTTATCCACGCCGAGCCGTACATTGCCATCAATACAGGGACCGGCGACGCGCGCGCGGCCGCCGAGTTCGTCGCCTACGCCAATGCTGGCAAGGATTCGCCCATGGGCCGTTTGCGCGCCAAGAACGGCCATCCTGCACCCTTTGCCGTGCGCCTGTGGGCGGTCGGCAACGAGATGTACGGGGAGTGGCAACTCGGCCACATGCCAGTCGACCAATACGTTGCCAAGCATCGGGCCATCGTGGACGCCATGCGGGCTGTGGATGCGAAGATCCAGCTCGTGGGTGTCGGAGCGCTGGGCGAGTGGAGCCGGACCATGCTGGCACAGGCGTCTTCGCACATGGATTTCATCAGCGAACACGACTACTGGCACGGCAGCGCCGACGTCATCGCCCATGTTGCCCAGGCCCCCGAAGGCATCCGGCGCATCGCCGACGCACACCGCGCCTACCGCCGCGAACTGCCCGCCCTGGCCGGTAAGAACGTCAGAATCGCCTTCGACGAATGGAACTACTGGTACGGCCCCTTCGAGTATGGCGAGCTTGGCACCCGGTACTTTCTCAAGGACGGCCTCGGCATCGCCGCTGGTCTGCACGAGCTCTTCCGCAACAGCGACATCTTCTACATGGCCAACTACGCCCAAACGGTCAACGTCATCGGCGCCATCAAGACCAATTCCAACGCCGCTGAATTGGAGCCGACGGGCCTCGTGCTATCCCTGTATCGCCACCATTTTGGGACTCTGCCTGTGGCGGTTCGCAGCCAACCCAAACCTCTGGACATTTCCGCTGCCTGGACGACAGATCGCGCGGCGCTGACCCTGGCGGTGGTGAACCCCGATCCCGCGCACGCGCGACGCCTTCACTTCATCATTGCTGGCGCGCAAGTTCGCGACGGTGGCCGACGTTTCTTGTTGACCGGCGCCTCGCCCATGGCGGGCAATTCACCGAACCAGCCCCGGGGCGTTACCATCATCGAATCGCCTGCCGGTTCGATGTCGGATCCGGTCGAGATTCCCCCGCTCAGCGTGAGTTTGCTGGTCCTCGTTGCTTCCGGATCGCCCTAACTCGAAGCGCTCTCTCGACTCGGCAACCTACGCCGCGCCCATGCAGAAAGCGTGGAACGGTCTGTCTACGGTCGCACTTCAGACAGACGGCTCGCTCGGCTACAAGACCAAGTTGTTCGAACAACCAGCTCTTGCCGTCGCTTCCGGGTCCCGACGGGGCTGTGTCGAGCACAATGAATGCTTTGCGAACTACCCCTTCTTCTTCCTTGGCTCGCCCGTGTCGGCTTTCACTTCGTCCATGGTGGTGCGCAGGGTGCCGCCGGTGTCGGTGGCTTTCACGCCGGGCGGACGCTCCCAGGGGATGTCCTTGAGCGGCTGGCCGGCGGTGACTTCGTAAAGGTAGCGCGCGGTCATAGGCACGGTAAGCATGAAGGCGGCGTCTTTGAATCCGAGCGGCCGTTCGCGCCGGTCGTCGCCGATCCAACTAGTGGTCATCCAGCGCGAGGTGTAGCCCACGAACCAGGTGTCCATGGTCGCGCTCGACGTGCCGGTCTTGCCGCCGACGAACAGGCCCGAGCTGCGCAGCGAGGGCGCGTGCCCCTTGGTCACTACCCGGCGCATGAGTTGCGAGGTCAGCCAGGCCGTGCGCGGTGGAATCACGTCCTTGGTGCGCTTGCCGGCAAGAGCGACCATGCGGTCGAGGCGCAGATCGGGCGCGCCCATGGGATCCGAGACCGCGGTGGAATCCTCCAGAACCTGGCCCGCGCGATCGCGCACGCGGCGCACGTAGACCGGCTCGGAGATGGAACCGTTGCGGGCGAATGCGGAGAAAGCACGGGTCAGCTCGTCGATGCGCGTGCAGGAGGCGCCCAGGGCCAGCGCTTGGTCGGGAATGATCGGGGTGGTGATGCCGAGCCTGCGTGCCCAGGACTCGACGTCTTTGCCGCCGACCAATTTGAAGAGCTGCACCGACGGGACGTTCTTCGACCACACGAGAGCGTATTCCAGGTTCACCTGGTACTCGACGGTGTTGTTGAGGTTCTGTGGTATCCAGACCTCGCCGGTGATGGGATCGACCTCGGCGCGTGGGGTGTCGTTGAGCAAGGACGCGTAGCCGTAGCCGCGGTCGAGTGCGAGCGAATAGTAGACCGGTTTGTAGGTCGAGCCGGGCTGGCGGCAGGCCTGCACCACGCGGTTGAACTCCGAGCGGTCGAAGTCGAGGCCGCCGACCATGGCCACGACGTAGCCGGTTTGGTGATCGTAGGAATAGAGCGAGCCCTGGACCTTGGGCGTTTGCTCCAGGCGCAAGGTGACGGGCCCACGGGGCGGCTTGCGCTCGGCGTAGGCCGGCATCCATTGCACTTCACCGGCGCCGTCGTAGGTCCAGTCGGAAAAGCGGCGCAGGCGCGAACGATTCATCGGCGTTACCCACACCACGTCGCCAGCGTGAAGCACGGAATTGGTGCTGGTCAGGGTTCTGCCGTTGGTCGAATCCACGGTGCTGTAGGGGTTGGCCCAGTCCATGCCCGCCGAGGGCAGCGGATGGATCTTTTCGCCCACGCGCACCTGCGCCTTGCCGCCGCCCGTGCTTTCGACCAGACCCAGGTAGAGCCGTCCTTCGAGGGGCGGCGAGGCCCCGTAGCGCGCACCTGCGCGGCGGCGGAATTCGTCGGCCATGAACCCGGCTAGGTGCGCGACCGGGCCGCGCCAGCCCTGGCGCTTGTCGAGCTTGCGCAAGGAGAAGTCGACGTTCTCCTGCGCGGACTCGTCGATCCAAGGGATGAGCGTGGTTTCGATGTCGAGGCCGCCTTCCCACAGCGTCTTTTCCCCGTAGCGTTTGGCCATGTCACGGCGTACGTGCTCGGCGAAGTAGGGCGAGCGCTCGCGAAACACGTCGGGTGGTTGGTGCACGTCGAGCGGTCGCGCGCGCAGGTTGTCGGCCGTGGCTTCGTCGATGACTCCCGAGACCGCCATGGCGGCGAGAACTTGATCGCGCCGAGCCCGCGTCAGGTCGGGCGCCAAGAGCGGCGAGTAGCGGCTAGGCGCTTGCGCGATGCCGGCGATGGTGGCCATCTCGCCGAGGTCGAGCTCGCTGACCTGCTTGTTGAAATAGCGGCGCGCGGCCGCGGCCACGCCATACGACTGGTGCCCGAGAAAGATTTGGTTGAGGTAGAGCGCCAGGATCTGATTCTTCTCGTAGCGCGCCTCTAGCCGCCTGGCCAGGATAGCCTCGCGAATCTTGCGCTGGACCGTTTGTTCCGACGTATGCAGGAACGAGCGCGCGACTTGCTGGGTGATGGTCGACCCGCCTTGCACCACGTGCCCGGCGCGCAGATTGGCCAGCAGGGCGCGCAGCATGCCGCGGTAGTCGATGCCGCCGTGTTCGAAAAAACGGCGATCCTCGATGGCAACGAAGGCTTGCAGCAGCTTTCTGGGGAAGGCTTCGAGCGGGAGGATTTCGCGGCGTTCGCTGGCCAGCTCGGCCACGTCCGTCCCGTCCCACGCCCGCACCCGGGTCGATTCCGCGGCTTCCAGCCGATAGCGGTCGAAGTCGGGCAAACTCGGTAGGGTGCCGGCGAAGTAGGCGAAAAGGCCGATGCCGCCCAGAACGGCCAGGCCACCGAGGCACATGGCCGCGAATGCATAGAATTTGAATAGCCAGAACCAGAACCCGCCGTCCGAAGGATTGATGACCTCGACGCGGGCCGCCTCTGGCGAGAGTCGTCGCCAACGCACGGCCGGAATCTAGCAGTCCGCCGCCAAAGTCACTAGGTGCAAGGACCACGAGGCGCGACACACCGTGCTTCAAGTGGCGAAACGCCTCGGCGAACAACAGAGGGAATTGAACCACAGAGAGCGCAGAGCGCACAGAGAGGCCGGAAAGAAAAGGTTTTTCCGGATGTTGGATCCGAAACCCTTCTTCTTCCGTCCTCCGTGCTCTCTGTGGTGAAAAATCCGGCTGAGAGCCTTCGCAGCCTGATCACCTCGCCTCAATAAATCGCGACGCCCGCGGTAAACATCTCGGTGCCTGCCCAGCCGCCGCCGAGCGCCACGTGCGCCGAGGTGTAGTCGGCGCGTGCGGTGAGCGCGAGGCGCGTGGTGAGCGCGAGTTCGAGGATGAGGCCACCCCCGAAAGCGGCGCCGTTGCGGGTGCCGCCGCTGGCGTCGTCGGCGTATTGCACGCCTCCGTGCCCGAAACCGCCGAGGTGCAGGCGCCAAACGCTGACCGGGAAGACCTGCGCTTCAAGGGCTAGGTTGTTTCGGTAGTACGACTTGCCGTCCACGTCCGAGCCGCCCGAAAACGCCCACGCACCGAGCAAGCCGAAGGTGCGATGGGGAAAATAGCCGAACTGGATATTGGTCCCGACGCCGTTGGCGGAAAGGCTTGAGCTCGACGAGTGCAACGCGCCCAGATCCATCTTGAAGGCGAAGCCTTGGCGATCGAGCGGCCGGCGTCCCAGACGCATGAAGCCCCAGCCCTCGTCGTCCTTGACCACGGCTTGCGACGCCGCCGTCACGTCGGCGGGCGTGAGCTGGGCCAGCGGCACCTCGCGCTCTTGTCCGTTCGCATCTTTCAAATGCAAGGGCTGCCACGGGTACATGGCCACGCCGCCGTCGTAGCGCGTACCTTCGGTGGCGACCATGCCGATGGTGGCCACGAGGGCGACGGCGATGATCAGAGCCGCGAGGTCGTTCTTGCTGTTGCCCCCGCCGAGCTTACTTCCGCCTGCGGCTGGCGATCTTGGGCCGTGCGGCGCCACGGGTGCGGCCCGGCCAGGCACCGCACCGACGGGGCCGCGCGGGCCGGGGAGCGCACGCGGACCTACGCCCGGGCCCGGCAGAGGCGGGCCCATCGGCACGGGCGGAAAAGGCGCGATGATGACGGCGACACCAACATGCGCCTCAGGGCCCTCTTCAACATAGCCCTCGGGCGGCGGTCCGTAGCCCTGACCTTGTGGGTTTTCCTGGGGTGGGGGCGGCTGGGTCGTGTCGATGGCCTCGGCCCGGCGGTCGCCAATCTTCTGTACGATCTGCACGTTCTGGCCGCGCTGTTCGGGTGGCAGCTGCGCCAGTCGCGCCAGCTCTGTCTTGGGGATCAGGTATTCGTTCGACAGACACCCTCCGCACGCATAGGAGAGAAACGCGGCGAAGGCCACGAGCGCGGGCACTTGCTTGCGGGTTTCGTTGAAGCAACGGAAGGCAGCTTGAGTACGCATGCGGTCTGACGGTAGCAGCTTTCGTGCCGTGTGTGCATGGGTCCATTTTCGCGGGTTTGCGCCGGGACGCACGCAACCCGGCGGGCTGTCTGTGGCGCGGGCTTCACGCATTTTTCTCACGGATCACCGAAGAACTCGCAGGATTCAAACGGGATTCGTCGGTGGTGGCTCCTTGCGGGGCTGGCTGAACGAACGTATAGTGAGTATCAGTTAACGAGCAAAACTCAAGGTTGGGAGGAACCATGGGAATTGACGTGCGCGTGGAGACCGAATCAGGCGAAGTTCAAGACGAAGTTCTCGACGATAACAACCTGACCGAGAAGCTGCTCCCAGATCGGGAAGATGGCACCTCGCCATGCCTGCGCTTCGTCGATCCGTTCGGCGACACGCTGTTCAACCAGATCCAGATTCCGTTTGTCGTCAAAGAGCTGGAGAAACGGCTGCGCGGCTCTGCCAAGCCCGAGGTGAAAGCGCACTGCGAGGCCATTCTAAAGGCGGTCACCGCCACCCTAGGCGAAGAGCACACCTACGTACGCTTCTCCGGCGAGTAGTCCTTATAAGGCATGAAAACAGGCACGGCCGATTTGCCTCTGCACGGCGGGCGCGTGCCGATGTGGCTCGCCTCGCGCATGGCGCGCCTGGGGCGGGTCATCGTCGAGACCCTGGTGCTCGAATACGGGCGCGACGAGGTCTTGCGCCGGCTTGCCGATCCCTTCTGGTTCCAGTCCTTGGGGTGCGTGATGGGCATGGACTGGCACAGCTCCGGGATCACGACCAGCGTGCTCGGCGCGCTCAAGCGCGGGCTCTTGCCGGTTGCGGCCGAGCTAGGCATTCATGTGTGTGGCGGTCGCGGCCGGCATTCGCGCCGCACGCCGGACGAACTCTTGGCGCTTGGTGAACGGGTTGCTGTCGACGCCCCAGCCCTGGTGCGGGCGAGCCGGCTCGTCGCCAAGGTCGACAGCGCGGCCGTGCAAGATGGCTTCGATCTCTACCTGCACGGCTTCATAGTGACCGACGACGGCCACTGGGCGGTGGTGCAGCAGGGAATGAACCCGGACCAGCGGCAAGCCCGTCGCTACCATTGGCTGTGGGATCGCGCTGGCTCGTTCGTCGAAGAGCCGCACAACGCGATCGAAGGGCAGCCGCAACCGTTTCCCATCGTCAACCTGACCGATCGAGCCGCGGCGGACGCACGCGCGCAGACCGTGGCGCTGGCGGTTTCGGATCCCGTGCGCGTGGTCGCGGGGGTGCAGCGCGCGCTGACCATGCCCAGTCACCACGACGTGCGCGCCGAGAACCTGGATCTGCGCCGCCTCGGCGCGGCCCTGCAGGTCGCGGCTCGCCAGGGGCCGGCGAGTTTTCCCGAACTGCTGCTCACCCCGAACATCGGCAAACGTACGCTTCTGGCCCTGGCCCTGGTCGCGGAGGTAGTTCACGGGGCGCCCAGCCGGTTCACGGATCCGGCGCGCTTTTCCTTCGCCCACGGTGGAAAAGATGGCCATCCCTTCCCGGTTCCGCTCAAGATCTACGACGAAACCCTGCGCGTGCTTCGCCGCGCAGTCGACCACGCGAAGCTCGACCAGGGCGACAAGCTCATGGCCTTGCGTCGCCTGGATGACCAGTGTCGGATTTCCGAGGCCGCGTCGGAAGAACGACAGCTTCCCACGAATGCCGCATCGCTATGGTCGACGCTGGTGGAGCACGAACGGCGCGCATCACCGTCGCTCGGCGGACGAACCTGCATGGGCGGCGCCGCGAAGCCTCGCCCGCGGCAGCTGGTTTTGCCGTTCTAGTGGGTGCGGCGCTTCGCCTACTGCTCGCGCAGGGCCTTCACGAGGATCTTGAGAGCCAGGCGCTGCGGGCTGACTTTGTACGTGCCGCTAGCCACCAGCTGTCGCAGGGTCTGGACCCGCATTTGTCGGGCAACGGCTTCGGCGTTCATGCCGAGCGGTGCTTTCGCGGGCGCTTTTCGTAGCTGGAAGTTCTCCGATGGTGCCATAGGGAGCCTCATCGGTCCCATCCAGAGAAACCTTAAGCCATTTCATCTACTTTTTTTAAGTCTAATGATTATGGCAGGTTGGAAGCTAAGCTCGGAGCTAGGCGGCGACCGCGTCTTCGATATCTGAGAGCGATTCGCGCAGGCGGCGGGTCGCTTCGCCGTGGATCTGGCAAACGCGCGACTCGGTGACGCCCAGGATTTCCCCGATCTCTTTGAGGTTCATGTTCTCGCAGTAGTAGAGCGAGAGAACCTGCTGCATCTTCTCGGGCAGATCGTCGATGCCGGAAACCAGCCGCGACAGAGCCTCGCGGTGGGCGGTCAGCTCGAATGGATCGGGCGAGTTGACGTCGCTCGTGCGCTCTAGGAAATCCGGGCCCGCGTCGTCGATGCCGACCACGGACGAGCCCGAGAGTTTCTGCTGGCGCGTGTACAGCTCATCCACCTTGAGCCCGAGCGTTTCGGCCAACTCACCTTGGTCAGGCGAACGACCGAGCTCGGATTCCAGCTTACGCGTGGCTTCGCGCATTTCGTTGGACAGCCGGCGCATGTCGCGTGAGAGCGTGTCGCGCGCGCGTAGGTCGTCGAGCATCGCACCGCGAATGCGGAATTCGGCGAAGGCCTCGAAGCGATCGACGCGCTTGGGGTCGAAACGCTCGGCAGCTTCCATGAGTCCGATCACGCCGGCCGAAACCAAATCGTCGATCTCGACGTGCGCCGGAAGTCGGCGAGCCAGGCGGCGGGCTACTTTCTCGATGTAGGGGAAGAACTTCGCGGCGTAGACCTTGCGCCGAGAGGCCAGTGCCTTGGCGGAAAGCTTGCGTGTGCGCTTCTTCGGCTTGGTGACCACGACTCGCCTAACCGAGGCTCGCCTTCGCTGCTTCACGACCTGCTTCCGCTTCGTCTTTCGCATGCGGGAGCGGAGTGCACGGGCCATGCCAGGGGCGCCGTCGTGCTAAGTGGGCCATCTTCCTGGCACCTGGGTTTTAGATCGCTCCAGATCGTCAGCCAAATGACATTTCATCGGCACGAGAACCGTCAACCAGGTGACGACGAGCCAGGAAAATGTTGTGGCGCTGACGATCGGAAGGAAAAGAGATCAGGCCACGGTTCTCCGGCGCAATTTTTCAACCAACGTGGTTCGGTTCATTCCAAGTAATTCGGCTGCGCGATTCTTGTTTCCGTTGGTGCGTTCGAGAGCTTGTCCGATGAGTCGTTCCTCGAGCTGGGCGAGGAGCAGTCGAAGATCGAGGCCATGAGGTGGCAGATCCACGATGCCGCTTCCCAGGGATTTCACGTCGGTGCGCAAGCTCGCCGGTAGGTCGTACACCGTCGCACCGCGATCTTTGGCCGAGGCCACCAGGCGATCCACGACGTTCTCGAGCTGGCGCACGTTGCCCGGCCAAGGGCACTCACTCAGGCGCACGAGCAGGTCGGACGGAAAGGGCGGCGTACTGCGGCCGTGAAATGCGTTGGCTGCCCTACGAAAATGTTCAGCCAGGATGGGGACGTCCTCAAGGCGTTCGCGCAGCGGCGGGATTTCGATGGGGATGATGTTGAGCCGGTAGTAGAGATCCTCGATGAAGGCGCCTTCGCGCACGGCGGTTTCCAAGTTGCGCGCGGTGGCCGCAACGATACGGACGTCGGCGCGGTTGCGGGAGTCCGGATCTCGAACCAGGCGCAGAAGCCCAATCTGCAGTTCGCGCGAAAGGTTGGCGATTTCGTCGATGAATAAGGTGCCGTGCTCGGCCTGCGCCAGCTTGCTTGGGCTGTCTCCGGCCAAGGCATTGTCAGATGCTGACAATGTTCCAAACAGTTCGCTGGTTGTGGGATGGACCGCGCTTCCGATCAGCCGCACCGTGACAAAGGGGCCACCGCGGCGGGCGCCGCAGGCATGGATGAGGCGAGCGACAACTTCTTTGCCCGTGCCTTCCTCGCCGCGGATGAGCACGCTGGCATTGGAATCCGCAACCTGGTCGACGCGTTCGAGCACGACGTGCATGGCCGGATGGTCCCCGACCAAGGTGACCCCGCTGGTACGCAAGGGCGACGAGGTGCGGTTGCGTTCGGACAGGGCGTGCTCAATCACTTCACTGCACAGTTGGTCGTGGAAGGGGCGCGGGAGGAAATCCAGTGCTCCCATGCGGAAGGCAGCGACGATCTCCCTGACCGTGGCACTCGCGATGCGCGCCACGACGGGAATCGGGCTCTTGCGGGCCTGCGACGTGGCCAGAATGTTCCGCACGGCCTCCGGGGGAAGCCCCAGCGAAACCATGCACAGATCGAAGGGCTTGCCCGAAAGCGCATCCAGGGCTCGCGTCACGCCGTCCGTGCTGACGCACTCGTAGCCCAGCGATACCACGACGCGATCGAGCGCCTGCGCGGTGCTCTTGTCCTCGTCCACAATGAGAATCCGAATGTGCATCCTCGGGCAAGTCATCGGCGGGATCGGTTTCCGCCTGAAGGCAACAAAAGGTGCATCTCCGCGCAAGACGACGAAGGAGCTGCTGCTGGGCGTGCCCACTCGATGTTATACGGAAGGGCGATGTCGAAACTTCTTGTCGTCACGCTGGGAGGCGCCCTCGGAAGTGGCGCGCGCTACCTGCTCGGGAATCTCGTGCAAGGTGTGGCTGGCACCGCCTTTCCCCTGGGCACGCTGGTGGTCAACGTGACGGGCTCGTTCCTGATCTGCGCCATCATGCACGTGGGAGCCGCCACGAACGTGATTTCGCCGACCCTGCGCCTGTTCCTGACCACTGGGCTCATGGGCGGCTTCACGACCTACTCGGCCTTCGACTACGAAACCTACAGATACACCCAGCAGGGCGCCTACGCGCTCGCTGCCCTCAATGTTGGGCTGACCTTGGTGGCTTGCTTCGCGGCCGGCGCGGCCGGGGACGCCGTGGCCAAATTGGTATTCAGGAACTAGGAAAACAGGCGTAGCCGAGTCTACAAAACGCCGCCGATTGCCCCATGGCCCTAACGCGCCAACCATCTGGACCGCGTTGTCGTGTCGAGGGGAGTTGACGTGCGGCCTTTCGCATCTCAAAGTGCTGTGCCTAGGCCAATGGCCCTCGACCTTTCTTCCCAAACTCAACAATCGATCAACCGGGTGCGCGGGCGCTATCCCAATTCGCAGGCCGCCCTGATCCCGGTGCTTCACCTGATTCAGGACGAAGTTGGTCACCTTTCCGACGAGGCGCTCGACCATGCGTCCCGCATCCTTGACCTGCCGCTTTCACACGTTTTCGGCGTGGTGACTTTCTATACGATGTTTCGCCGTTCGCCCCCGGCCCGCCACCGGCTACACGTGTGCAGCAACATCGGCTGCGTCGCGCGCGCGGGCTTCGACGCGATGGAGCACGTGCACAAGCGCCTGGGCATCCGGCCTGGCCAGGCCACCAGCGACGGGCTGTTCAGTCTCGACGAGGACGACGACCTGATCGGTTGCCAGGATGGCGCCTCGGTCGTCGACGGCCACACGCGCTACCAGCACCTGACCCCGGGCAAGCTGGATCGCCTTCTCGATGACTTGCGCCAGCGGCCCGCACCGGAGGGTGCGCATCCCAATGGATTTCCGCCCGCCGACGTTCTGGGCGCCTTTCGCAGCACGCCCGGCGAAAGGATCGTTACCAAGAACATCGGCGTGCCCGAAATTCGCAAGCTGTCCACGTACCAGGCGCGCGGCGGTTGGCAGGCGTTCATGAAAGCCCTTGGCATGCAGCGGGCGGCTCTGGTCGACGAGGTCAAGGCGTCCAATCTGCGCGGCCGCGGCGGCGCGGGCTTTTCCACCGGCATGAAGTGGGGCTTTTTACCCAAGGACGCCAAGCAGGTGTACCTGGTGGTCAATGCCGACGAATCCGAACCCGGCACCTTCAAGGATCGCGTGCTACTGGTTGGCGACCCGCACTTGCTCGTGGAAGGCATCGCGGTTTCGGCCTATGCCCTGGGGTGCACGCACGCCTACCTCTACATTCGAGGTGAATTGGCCAGCGAGGCGAAGATCCTCCAGGCCGCCATCGACGAGGTCTATGCCGCCGGCCTGCTCGGCAAACCGCAGACAAGCACCACCGGGCCGTATACTCTCGACATCACCGTGCACCGGGGGGCAGGAGCCTATGTCTGCGGTGAGGAAACCTCGTTGCTCAATTCGCTCGAAGGCAAGCGCGGCTGGCCGCGCATGAAGCCGCCCTTTCCGGCGGTGCGCGGCCTTTTCGGTCAGCCCACCATCGTGAACAACGTGGAAACCCTGATGAACATCCCCGACATCGTGATGCGGGGCGGGGCGGCCTTCGCCAAGCTGGGCATGGGCAAGTCGGGCGGCACGCGCGTGCTCAGCGTCTCTGGGCACATCAATCGGCCTGGCGTGTATGAGTTGTCCATGGGCATTCCATTTCGCCAGCTCGTCGAGGAATACTGCGGCGGCATGGTGGGCGGGCGGCGCCTCAAGGGCATCATTCCTGGTGGCAGCTCGATGCCAGTGCTCGATGCCAGCGAAATCGACGTGCCCATCGAGTTCGACGCCCTGATGACCGATGCGCGTATCAAGGACGTCGAGGTCAAGCCCGGTGTGCCCTTCGACATGGGCGGCGGGAAAAGGCTCAAGACCATGGCGGGTTCGGGCGGCGTGGTGGTGTTCGACGAGACCACCGACGTGGTCGCCTTTTGCGCCACCATCATGCGCTTCTACGCGCACGAATCCTGCGGCCAGTGCACGCCCTGCCGCGAGGGCACGGCCTGGCTGGCGCGCGTGTGCTCGCGCTTGGCCGACGGCGAAGGCCGGCCCGGCGATGTCGACCTGCTGGCCAACATCGCCTACGGCATTGCGGGCAACACCATCTGTCCGTTGGGCGAGGCCGCGGCCTGGCCCATGCTGGGTTTTCTCACCAAGTTTCGCGAAGAATTCGAGGCCAAGTTGAGGGGGAGGAGGGCCGCGTCGTGAACGTCATCCTTGCTGGGCCGAGTCTTCTTGAGAAGATCGCCTTCGTGGTTCTTGCCGTGGGCTTGCTAGGCGGCGCTCTGGTCACCATCACGCGCAAGAGCGCGGTGACCGCCATCATCTCGCTGGTCGGGACTTTTTGCGCGATGGCTGGGCTGTACGCGACGCTGTCGGCGCACTTCCTGGCCGTGCTGCAGATTTTGGTCTACGCCGGCGCCATCATGGTGCTCTTCATCTTCGCGGTCATGATCGTGAATCGCGACGATGCACACCCCATCGCCCTGCGCGGCTTGTTCGTGCGCGCCGCGGGTGTACTCGCCACCGGATACCTATTTTACCGCATGGCCTGGATCGTGGTGCGCGAGCGGCAGACCGACGTTCTCGGCACCAGCATCACGCTACCCATTCCGGAATACGGCAACGTCGCTTCTGTCGGGCGGCTGCTTTTCTCGGACTTCCTCTTTCCCTTCGAGGCGGTTTCGCTGCTGCTTCTGGCGGCCGTGGTCGCCGGCGTGCTGATCGCTCGACCAACTCACCCCGACAGCGGAGGCGCCGCCTGATGCCCGGCTACTACTACATTCTGGTGTCGTTGGCGCTGTTCTTCATCGGGACCGCGGGCGCGCTTCTGCGCCGGAACGCGCTCTTCGTACTCATGAGCCTGGAGCTGCAGCTTGGCGCTGGCAGCTTGGCACTGCTGACCTTCGCGCGCGGGCTGGGCGACCAGAAGGGGCACGTGGTCGCCTTCTTCGTCATGGCCCTGGCGGCAGCCGAGGTCGCCGTCGGCCTGGCCATCGTTGTTTCGGTCTACCGCTCGCGCAGGAAGATCGACCTCGACGCCATCAACGAGCTGCGGAACTGATCATGTTTTCACACCTGTACATGATTCCGCTGCTGCCGCTCCTGGGCGCGGCGTACTTGATTCTGGCTGGCAAGCGCCATTCGCGCGGGGTCGTGCAAACCGTCGCTAGCATTGCGGTGTTCGCGTCGTTCGTGATCTCCGCCGACGCCTTTTTCTTCGGTCTGCCCGCGGTGGTTCACCAGGGCGGTATCACCGAGCTGGTCTACGAGTGGTTTTCCGGCGGCAACGTCACCGTCGATCTGTTGCTGCGCATGGACGCGCTCTCGGGCTTGCTGTGCCTGGTGGTCACCTTCATCGGCACCTTGATCCACGTCTACTCGGCCGGTTACATGGCCCACGACGAGGATTACCCGCGCTTTTTCGCTTACCTCAACCTGTTCTGTGGCGCCATGCTGATGCTGGTGCTGGGCGACAGCCTGCCCGTGGTGTTCATCGGCTGGGAGGGCGTGGGCCTGGCCAGCTACCTGCTCATCGGCTTCTGGTACAAGGAAAACGCCAATGCCAGCGCGGGCAAGAAGGCGTTCATCACCAACCGCATCGGTGATTTCGGATTTCTCATCGGCATGTTCCTGCTCTTCCGCGCCACGGGCACGCTCGATATTCAGGGCATTCTCGCTTCGGCCAAGGGCGGCACTGTGCTGGCGGCGCCGCTGTGGCTGGGGCAGTCGGTCGCGTTTTGGGCCGGGGTTTTCCTGTTCATCGGCGCGGCTGGCAAGTCGGCGCAGATTCCGCTTTACGTGTGGCTGCCCGACGCCATGGCCGGGCCCACGCCGGTGTCTGCCTTGATCCACGCCGCGACCATGGTCACCGCCGGCGTGTACCTGGTGGCGCGCATGTCGGCAGTCTACATGGTGGCCCCGGCGGCCCTGGCCATTGTCGCTGTCGTCGGTGCGCTGACCGCCCTGTTCGCCGCCATCATCGGCTTCGCCCAAAACGACTTCAAGAAGGTGCTGGCCTATTCCACGGTCAGCCAGCTTGGCTTCATGTTCGTGGGCGTGGGCACCGGCAATTTCGCGGGCGGCATCTTCCACCTCTTCACCCACGCATTCTTCAAGGCGGGATTGTTCCTGTGTGCCGGCTCGGTCATGCACGCCATGAGCGGATCCGGTGACATCACCAAGATGGGCGGGTTGGGCAAGAAGCTGCCGTGGACCAAGTGGGTCTTCCGGATCTGCTGGCTCGCCATCTGCGGCGTGCCCATCTTCTCGGGGTTCTTCAGCAAAGACGCCATCCTCAATGGTGCATTCGCGACCGAGGTGTACGGCCATGGCCTCGGCTGGGTGGGACCATTCGTTGGCGTCGTGCTTCTGGTCGCCGCACTTGGCACGGCCTTCTACATGTCTCGCCTTTATTGCCTCGTTTTCACCGGCCCGTGTCGCGCCGACGAGGACGTCCAGCACCACATTCACGAATCGCCGGTTTCCATGGTGTTCCCGCTCGTCGTGCTGGCCGCGGGCGCCATCCTCTCTGGTTTCGCCGGCGTTCCACCCGCCATCCGCGAATTGTTCGGCAAGCATGGCGGAAGCACGTTGGCGGTCTGGCTGGAGCCCGCCGTCGGCGCGCCCCTGGAAGTCGCCCATCGCACCGAGTGGATGGGGATGGGGATCTCGACCGTGATTGCATTGGCCGGTATCGGGCTGGCCTACGTGTTCTACGGCGGCGGCTATCGCAGGCCTGCCCACGCCTTTGCACGGAAGCTGCCCGGCCTGGTGTCCTTGGCGCGCGACAAGTTTCGCATCGACGAATTGTACGGGATCATCATCGTTCGCCCGCTTCAGGGATTGTGCCGGGTGGTGTTTCAAGTCGTGGATCGCGTTCTCATCGACAAGATCCTGATTGGTGGCTTGGCCTTTGTGGCCGACCTTGCTGGCCGCGTGTTCCGCTTTTTCCAGGTCGGTGACGTGCAACGCTACCTGGCCGTGTTCGCCATCGGGGTGGCGGTCCTGGTCTGGATCGCGGCGCGGCCGGCCGCGCCGGACGAAGTTCGTGTTCTTATCGAGGACAACACGGTCGCAGTCAGCCTGGTCGATCCCGAGGCTGCCAGCGGCGACCTGACCTACAGTTTCGATTTCGACGGCGACGGCATCGCCGACCGGCAAGGCAAGACCCCAAGCGCAACCTGGACCTTCAGCGGCCCTGACCGCCACACCGTCAGTATCGTCATCGAGGATTCGCGTTGGCACACCCGGCGGATCATCAAGCGGGATATCGAGATTCGGTAAGCCAAAGACAAGTCCATGACCAGCCTTGCTCTCACAACACTGTTGCCGCTCGCAGGCGCCCTTTTGGCGCTCGTGCTTCCGGGCAACAATCAACGGTTGTTCCGCCGCTACGGCATTGCGGTGGCCCTGGCCACGTTCCTGCAATCGCTGTTCGTCCTCGCGGCCTTCGAGCCCGGCCAGGCTGGTTTCCAGCTGGAAACGAACTGGGCCTGGGTTCCGGCCCTCGGCATTCGGTTTCACCTCGGCGTTGACGGCATTTCGCTCTGGCTGGTGATGCTGTCCACGCTGATGGTGCTGCTGACCTTGCTTTCGCCGCAGGCCACCGGTTTCGTGCGCGACCGCAACCGCGGCTTCATGGCCGCCATGCTCATGCTGGAATCGGGGATGATCGGCGCGTTCCTGGCGCTCGATATGTTCGCCTTCTACGTGTTCTGGGAGCTGATGCTGGTGCCGATGTACTTCATCATTGGCATCTGGGGCGGTGAGCGCCGGGTCTATGCCGCGATCAAGTTCATGATTTTCACCTTGGTCGGCTCGCTGCTGATGCTGGCCGCAATCTTGGTCATGGCCGCCACCGTTCACAACCTCGGCGGCCAATGGACCTTCGACTACGCCACCTGGTCGCGGCTGCTCTTGCCGCGTGGCACGCAATTGCTGTGTTTTGGTGCTTTCGCGCTCGCGTTTCTCATCAAGGTGCCGCTCTTTCCGCTGCACACCTGGTTGCCCGACGCTCACGTCGAGGCGCCGACCGGCGGTTCAGTAATTCTGGCGGCCGTCTTGTTGAAACTCGGCGCCTACGGATTCCTGCGTTTCGCGTTGCCGTTCTTCCCGCTGGCCGCCGACGCGACCGCGCCGCTCATCGCTTGGCTGGCCGTGGCCGGCATCGTGTATGGGGCGCTCATGGCCTACGCCCAGGACGACATCAAGAAGCTGGTCGCCTACTCGTCGGTTTCGCACTTGGGCTTCGTGGTGCTCGGCATCTTGACCGTCACCGCGACCGGCATCCAGGGCGGTATCTATCAAATGCTCGCGCACGGCATTTCCACCGGCGGGCTCTTTCTTGCGGTGGGCGTGCTTTACGAGCGGCGGCACACGCGCAAGTTGTCCGACTTCGGCGGCCTGTGGGCGCGCATGCCGGTGTTTGGCGCGTTCTTCCTGGTTATTGTACTGGCCTCCGCCGGGCTGCCCGGGCTGTGCGGATTCGTGGGCGAATTTCTGGTGCTAATCGGAACCTTCAACGCCGGCAAGACTTGGCATGAGATGGGTGCGGCGCCGGCCTTCGCGCACCCCGCGCTGCTGGCCGCGATCTCGGCCACGGCGGTGATCCTGGCCGCGGTCTACCTCCTCACCATGTTCCAGAAGGTCATGTTCGGTCCGCTCGACAAACCCGAGAATCGCGACGAGAAGGTGCGCGACCTGTCGTGGAACGAGAAGCTGGTGTTCGCCGTGATTGTGGTCATGGCGCTGGGCATGGGCGTCGCGCCTGGCCCCATCCTTCAGCGCAGCTCCGCCTCGGTGGACGCGATGTTGGCAAACTATCGCGGGCGTCTCGCGGAAGCGCGCACCAAGCCCGAGGCCCCGGCCCGCATGCTTGGCCAGGCCGGTTCACGGCGGCCATTCGGACCGCCCAGCCGGCGTGATCTACGCGGGGGTCAGCCATGACGGGCGACATGGCATCCGGAATTTCTTCGACCCTTGCACTTGCTCCGCTTGTCATCACAGGGGGCGCGGCCTGCGTGGCGTTGCTTCTCGGCGTGCTCGCGGGGGCGCGCGCGCGTTGGGCCGTGACCTGGCTGTCAGTGCTTGCTTCAGCGGCGGTTGTTCTGGTCGCCGCGCTGGCCTTGCCGCAAGCGGGGCGCGCGCAGCCCATGTTCTCGGACATGTGGGTGGCCGATCGCATGGCACTGGTGTTCGATCTCATCATCGCTGCCAGCGCTGGCATGAGCTTGATAGTGTTTCGCCCCTTCGCGCGCGAGCACGTCTTCGAGCAAGACGAATTCCCGGCGCTCGTGCTTTTCTCCGCCGCGGGGATGATCATGGTGGTGCACGCCAGCCACCTTCTGTCGCTGCTCATCGGTATCGAGACCATGTCGCTCGCCGCCTACGCGCTCGTGGCGGGCCGCTATCACAGCGGCCAGGGCGCCGAGGGTGCGCTCAAGTATTTCCTCATGGGCGCGCTTGCCACCGGGTTCTTCGTCTACGGCATGGCCCTGGTGTACGGCACCACGGGAGGCGAGCTATCTTTTTCGGGTATCGCCGCGCGCGGTGGGCAAGCGGGAAACAATCCTCTTTTCGTCATCGGCGTACTTTTGATCTTGGTGGCCTTGCTCTTCAAGGTGGCGGGCGTGCCGTTTCACATGTGGCTTCCCGATGCCTACGAGGGCGCACCCACGCCAGTCACGGGCTTCATGGCCGCTGGAATCAAGGCAGCGGCCTTTGGTGGACTGCTCCGACTTTTCGGCTCGGCCTTCGCAGCGCCGCAGGTGGCGCTCGGCCACGCGGGCTGGGCGCGTCTCGTCGGACTGGTCGCTTTCGCCAGCATGACCCTCGGTAACTTGGCGGCGATTAGGCAGGACAACGTGAAGCGCATGCTGGCGTATTCGTCCATCGCGCACGCGGGCTACTTGCTGGTTGGCATGGCGGCGGTCGGATTCGGCGTGGCGGCCGCGAAGCCTGCGCTGATCTTCTATCTGGCCGCGTACGCGGCGACCACCCTGGGCGCCTTTGCCGTCGCGTCCTGGGTTGGCCGCAAGGGCGATGAATGCCAGCACGTCGACGATTGGGCGGGACTCGGGCGCAAGCGTCCGGCGCTGGCCCTGGTCATGACCCTGTTCCTGCTCTCGCTCGCCGGCTTTCCACCGACGGGCGGCTTCTTCGCGAAGTTCTATCTCTTCCGCTCCGCGGTCGAGCGGCCCGAGCTGATCTGGCTCGTGGTCGCGGCCGTGCTCAATAGCGTCGTCAGCGTCTACTACTACCTGCGCATTGTCGTAGCCATGTACTTCCGCGAGCGCACCGACAGCCGCGAAGGCTACCCATCGCTCGCAACCGGGGTCGTGCTGGTGTTGCTGGCCGTGCTGGTGCTTGGGCTAGGCATCGTGCCGGCGCCGATGATGGCGCTGGTACAATGAATGAAGGGTCCGAGTTTGCACAAATGTTTGCAAAATGGAAATCTCTCATTCCAGCTCGCAAGATCAAGACCGTTTTGGAATCGAATTTACCAATCAGGTTCATTCTGAGGATATCGTCGGCGTGGAGGACCCAAACACAGAGCCAAGGCAGGAGCGGGGCGACTTGGCGAGGGCCCCGCTGGACTCAGTGCCGCTTGTCCCAACTTCGGGGCCATACCTGGCGCGATGGCTTGTGGTCTTTGCTCTGTGTCCCGCGCTGCTCGCATTCGTCGCTCTGACGACGCCTCTGGTGTCGATCGCGGGCGGCTACGACAGCGACGGCATCCACTACGCGGCAATGGCAGGGGCGCGCATTCCTATCGCCATCGCTGGCCACGAAGCGCCCTTCGGTTGGCGGGTGCTCACGCCATGGCTCGCAGCACTCTTGCCGGGCTCGTTTCTCTTCCGCTTCCGCGCGCTGGGCCTTTTGTCGAATTGGGCGACACTGGTCTTGGTCTACGAAACGCTACGCTCACTGCACCGCAGCGTGTCGGCGAGCCTCGTCGGGCTTCTACTCTACGCGGGCGTGTTCTGGACGCTCAAGTTCTCTTGGTACTCGCCATTCTATATCGACGCGCAGACGCAGCTCTTTCTGGCTCTAGTCACGTTTCTCGCCGTGCGCGGAGCATTCCCATGGATCCTCGCGATCCTGCCGGTTGCAGCTTTGCAAAAGGAAAGCGCGACTGTCGCAGGTGTGTTCGCGGTCGCGTGCTACGCGCGCCGATACGGATGGCACAGTCTAGTGACCGCACGCTACGCCGCCCTTGCTATGCTGGGGTCAACGCTACCGCTTTTGGCCGTGCGCTGGTTCGTGGGGCCGCTGCCGCAAGAGTGGAGCCTTGCTCGCGCCTTCGCTGTTCTGCTCGCGCAGCCGTCGCTTCCCGCCAAGCTCGTGATGTCATCTATTAGCGGTCTTGGGATCCTGGTCGTGCTCCTGTCGGTCCACGGCAAACACACGCTCAGGTTCTTCTCGGCCCATCGCGAGTGGGGCCTCTACGCCAGCGTCACCGTGCTCCTGACCTTCGGCGGCGTCGACAAGTCACGTCTGTTTCTCTACACGCTGCTGCCCCTGACTGTCGCGGCGGTCCACGTGATCGATGAACTCCATCTGCGGCGCGAGCGCTGGGCTGATCGCACGTGGCTCGCGGCGACGTTGCTCCTGCATCTGTGGCTCGGCTGGCATCTGACCCCAATGGGTGACACGCGGGAGTATTTGCTGCGCATGGTCCCCGAGTGGGCGGCTGCAGCCGGCTGGCCGCCCGTTGAGTACTATACGCATGTCGCCGTGGCGCTGGGAGCATGGGTCATCGCTACGGTACGGCTTGGCTGGCAGCAGGCTAGCACCAGGTAGGGGGTTGGGGTCCAAAGTCCTCTGTGAAGGCAATCTCCCAAGCAACATTTTCCGGCCTTGGCCGAGAATCCTTTGCATGACGTTCGATCTCGCCAGGCCACGGAATTTCAATCCCTCTCCGAGGTTACTTTCCCAGGCAACTTTCTCGGGCACTGGCCGACAATGTCAACATGGCACGGAGTGGGGTATCTTCGACAAGGACTCGGCAGGCGCGCTGCCGCCTCCGGACCAAGGGCAGGCCGCATGGGGCGGCTCACCCCTCGGGGCTTGACGTGTGGATGTTCACAAAGCACAATTCTGTGAACATGGCGATTCGGCACAAGCACCTGAAGCTGGAGCAGACGAAGATCGACAGGGCGCGCCGGCTACTCGACGTTAGAACCGAGCAGGAAACCGTGGAACTGGCGCTGGACATGGTCATCGCCGAGGGGGCGATCCTGCGCGCCCACCGGAAGGTCAAGGGCACGGGCGGCGTGGTGGACGTCTTCGGTGGCAGGTGAAGAAGGTTCTGCTCGACACGAACGTCTGCATCGACTGGCTTAATCGTGGCGAGCACGAAGCGGTTATGCTGGGGCCCGGTTTGGTGCGCTACCTGTCGGCAGTGGTCGTAATGGAACTGTGGGCAGGCGTTAGCAATCGCGCCAGCCGCGAGGCCGTCGATTCCTTGACCCGGGCCTACCGGTCGGCGGGTCGCCTGATGTCGCCGTCGAGCGAGGTGTTCGAGCGGGCGGGCGCGGTGCTGCGCAAGCTGAAGTTCGCCGGACGCAACGTCCGGGATGCATCGCTGTGGGGCGACGTGCTCATCGCCTTGACAGGCCGGGCCATCGGAGCCACGGTGGTGACCAGCAACGTGGCCGACTTCACGGCGATCCAGCGCTTCGAGACGTTCTCTTTCGCGAAGCCGTAGGTGCCACGCCGCCACAGCTCGCGGGCTGTTCCCCGAAGTGAAGGATCACGCTGCTCGGCGTTTCCAGAAGGCTTCCAGTTCCTTGAGCCGCGACTCGGGATCTTTCGCCAGAAGAACCAATTCGGCCACCAGCATGGGGCTTGGCGCGTGGCGGCCGGCCTTGATGTGGGAAAGATAGCCCTGCGAGAGACCGAGGAGACGCTCAACGCGCTTCTGTTCGATAGCTTCTCGAGCCAGCTTGGCGAGTTGCTGGGATGCCAGCCGGACAAGTTCCGCCGTGTAGGCGGTCTCCAGTGCGCCATCAAGAGCCTGGCTCTGGCGCACGCTGAGCCATTCCTCGCCGCAGTGGTCACAAGTGGGGATCATGAAGTCCGCAGGAACCTCGACTTTCATCGTCTTGTACCATTCGCGCCTGCCAGCGCTCGCCACGGAGCGGATGGTCCCCTCGCCACACTGGGCGCAACGAAGTTTTTTCATGGTGTCACCTTTCTTCCTCGAGCCGTGCGAATCGGCTGCTCCAGCGGGTGGAACGAAATCAGAAGAACATGCTCAGGTAGCAGCGTCAGCTTAACGTACCAAGCCCGACAGGCCATTTCGATGCCGGCCACCACGGCCGGGATGGCCGGAGTCGCTTGGTATGCGTACACATCACAGATGTCTGGGTTCTGGAACTTGGTTTCGACGAACGCACTCTCGGTCAACTCTTTCAACATGCGGGTGGCTGCCTCGGCCGCCAGGCCTGGCGTAGCGAAGAAGACACGGGCGCGCGTCTTCGAAAGCAGGATCGCATCCGGAGACCTCGCGATGTCCTTCACCTCTTTCAAGTTGAAATGTGGTAATCGCGCCACGCGCAGCGATTGTACTAAATACAAACGATGAGGCAAGGGACATTCGACGTTGCTTCGACGTGGCGGCCACAGCGCGGGTATCGCAAGCGTCCTCGCCAGGCCACGGAATTTGCAATCGACAAGCGTGCACGCAACCCTTACAATGTAAGGTAGATGGACGATGATCTTCGTCGAACATCCACGTTCACGGCGCAGAAGAAGCGAGTCAGACAGTTGGTCGAGGAGATCAAAGCGGAGTACAAACCATGAAGAACGGGAAGAAGAAGCAGATTGTGTTCGATACGGATGAATTCATCCGGGCCGTCGACCAGGTCCGGGATCATGTGACCGGACGGCGCAAGATTACCCTGCGGACGTTGAACGTGGGCGTCCCTCGGGTGGACAAGATCGGCGCTCGGCAGATTCGCTCCATCCGCACCCGCCTCAATGTCAGCCAGGAGGTGTTTGCTCGGATGCTGAATGTGCCGATCGTGACCGAGGCATCCTGGGAGACGGGGCGCCGGAATCCAAGCGGCGCGGCCCTGAGACTCTTGCAGATCGCGCAGAAGAAGCCGGAGGCGCTACTGGAAGCGGCCGGCGGCTAGGGGACGGCTAGGCGCAATGCCGTTCGGTTAGCGCCCCAAAGTTAGGCGCCAGACACTTGCTTGAGATTTGCGTCAAAACCTAGCCGGGAAGGTGTCCCTCGACCGGTGCCACACAACCGGGCGAAGGAGCCACTTCTCATGTCCACGGACACGACGGCCTAGCGGCAACGGAAATGAATTGCCAAGAGGTGTGGCGGGGCAGTGCTATCCTCTGGACACCATGAGCCGCGAAGAGCTGCTGTCGCGCATTTCGGTGGATCCGAACATCTGCTTTGGCAAGCCGTGCATTCGGGGCCATCGCATTTGGGTAGCGCTGATCTTGGACCTGCTCGCCAGCGGATCGACCATCGCGCAGATCCTCGCTGATTATCCTGGACTTGAAGAGGCAGACGTCCTTTCCTGCCTTGCCTACGGCGCGGAAATGTCGCGCGAACGATTCGTGGATATTCCTGTGAAGAAAACGGCGTGAGGTTCAAGCTCGACGAAAACTTGGGCGAACGAGGCCTTCGCCCTTTGCGCGAGGCCGGGCACGACGTCGCAACAGTCGCACAGCAGTCCATGCAGTCGGCGACCGACCGGACGCTCATTGATGCCTGTGCGACCGAAGGGCTTTGGAGAAGGAGTTCCGTGTGCGCATGCGCGACCTGGTGACGGTTTCTCTGGCTCGCCTCTCGAAATACAGCATTTCGAAGGCGCACGTGGAACGGGTACTTGGGCTTTCGCAAGGCTATCTGTCCCACCTGACGACGACGGGTGACAAGACGCCCAGCGAGGCGCTGGCCTTGAATCTCGTCCATTTCGCTCAGAATCCTCGGCGCCTGCGGAGTTCGGAAGCGCTTTGGAAGAAGATCTCGGGTCCTAAACCCGATCCGACTGGCGCCCTCGGTCTTTGACCGATTGCCATCACCATCACCCCGCCGGGCTAGATCGGATTCGAACCACGTCGGCGCAAAAGGAAAACGGGCGCCCTGGGACGCCCGTTGGTTGGTGCGGTGAAATCGCGTGCGGAGCCTGCCGGCCCTCGGGACCTACCAGCCCACCCTGCCACCTCCTCGGGCTTCGCCCTCGCCCTCGCCGGCAGCGTAGCGTCGCGGGAAGGTTTGGAAACCTTCCAGGGTTTCCATGACAAACGTCGGCTACTTCGCGGCTTCTTGGATTCCGCGGGCGGCCGAGGCCACGCCCGAGCGGGCGGCCATGTAGTCGTTGACCGCGTTGAGGAAATTCTCGAGGTCTTCCTTCTTCTTGCCCTTGCGCGATTTCTTGCCGCAGCTTTCCCAAGCCTGCAACTGGCGCATATCATCCTCGACGAATTGCTTGCGCGAGGTCTTCCAGGTCGGGACCGACTTGGCGTCGACCTTCGCCTCTTTGTCCGCGACCACGAGCATGGAGCCGCAGTCCTTGCGCACGCGATCCATGAACGCGACCGGATCCTTCTTGAAGCACGCGTCGCTCATGAACTCCAGGACTTCCTGGGTGTCCTTCATCTTGGCCAGGCCAGGGATGGCGCAGTAGAGGAATTTCTCATAGGCCGCTGTCTCGGCGGTCAGATCAGGGGTGGTGTGCCAGACCGTGCCCAGCTCCTGAATGAGCTGGTCGGTGTCCTTGGTGGTGCCGCGGGCTTTGATTTTCTCGGTGTAGTCCTCCAGGCCCGACTGCAACTTGGGCAGGGCTTCACGGTACTTGTCGATGGGGCCAGCCAGTTCGGTGGGGGCGTCGCGCAGACCGCCGAAGGCCTGGCGGGCGCGCTCGATCTTTGGAATGCACTCGGTGGTGAGGTAGTCGGCGAAGGTCTTCTGCTGGGTGAAGTAGGCGGCCTCGATGCGCTGCTGGAACTGCTCGCCCTTCTGGAACATGCCGATGTCCACTTCGCTGGCCATCACGCAGTTCCAGAACGCGCCGGTCTCGCGCTTTTCCAGCTCGACGAATTTCTCGGCGAAGTTGAGCTTCTCCTGGGCAGCGGCCTTGCGGTTGCGGTCTTGCATCTGCTTGAAGACGACGAAGCCGATGATGACCAGGGCGATGGCGCCGATGATCATGCGATTGCGCTTGCGAACGGCCTCGCGGGCGGCCATTTGCCGGGCATATTCCTCGACGCTGTCTATTCCACTGAGGCCGCCGGGCGCGCCGCCGGGATAGCCGGGCACGGCCGCCGGAAGGGGCGTGCCACACTGGGAGCAGGTCGTTGCGCTGGGTAGATTCTGGTGTCCGCATTTTGGACAGGAAACCATCGTGCTCTCCTTTGTTCAACGCGGCGCAACGGGCGCCGCAAGGCTAGCCCTTTTTAACAGATTGCTTGGAAAACACGGCCCAAGATTTTAGATAGTCGAGCGCAACCTGAAGCTGGTAATCGGAAAGACGCTTGACCTCGACCGGCTTTTCGCCTTGCTCATTGCGCAAATGGCGATCGAAATTACGCTCTCGCGGCATTTCTCCGTCGGTGACATCCGCGGGCGGCGCGGTGGCATCGACGACGATATTGGGCACGATGCCCTGGCCTTGGATCGAGCGGCCGCTCGGCGTGTAGTAGCGCGAGACCGTCAGCTTGAGCCCGCACGGCTTGGCCCCGCAGCCGTCGACGGTCATGACGGTCTGGACCGATCCCTTGCCGAAGGTCGTGCTGCCCAGCACCACGGCGCGCTCGTGATCCTGAAGCGCGCCGGCCAGGATTTCGGCGGCCGAAGCCGTGGCCCCGTCGACCAAAACGACCATCGGGAAGCCCAGCCAGGTGCCGCGGCTGTGTGCCATCTGGCGATCCATCTCCTTGCCCGCCTTGCCCACGGTGCGCACGATGAGCCCTTCGGCCAAGAAGCGGTCGGCCACCTTCACGCCCTGATCGAGCAGCCCGCCGGGGTTGTGGCGCACGTCGAGGATGATGCCCTTGATGCCGCCGGTCTTCTCGGCTTGCTTCTTGATGTCTTCCAAGCCTTCGAGGACCTTGGCGTCGGCAATGGACGAGAACACGCGCAACTTGATGTAGCCGTAGCCCTCGGCGAGCATGCGCCATTCCACGGCCTTGACCTCGAATTTTTCGCGCTTGATGTGAAAGGTGAGGGCGCGACCGCGCCGGCTGACGGACAGCACGACCTCGCTGCCGGCCGGGCCCTGGATGCGGGAGATGGCGTCGTTCCAGTCGAGCGGACCGGCCTCGACACCGTCGATGCGTTCGATGACGTCGCCGGTTTCGATGCCGGCGCGCCAGGCCGGCGAGCCCTCGATGGGGGACACCACGACGAAGCCGCGCTTGCGTTTTTCCAGATCGATGCCGATGCCGGTGATCTCGGCGTTGCCCTCGGTTTCCTGCTTGAGCTTCTCGTACTCGTCGGGATCCATGAAGCGCGAATGCGGATCCAGGACCTCGGTCAGCCCACGCGCGGCGCCGTACATCAGCTCGTTCTCGGAGATGTCCTCGACATAGTTGTTCTCGATGTACGAGAGCACCTTGGTGAAGATGGTGAGCTTGTGGTACGGGTCGAACCGGCCGGCACTGAGGGGGCGCGAGGCGGCCATGCCACCGGCAAAGGCGGCAAGAGTCAGAAGGGCAGGGACGAGCAGGCCGGAATACTTACGGCGTTTCATGGCCGTGCATTATGGCATGCCTGCGAGGGCAGCCACCGGCTACTTGTAGTCGAGCACCACGACTTCGGCCGAAGGTTTGTAGCGCAGCCCGGTGACCGCGATGCGGTTGGTCTTTTCGCGCCGGACGTTCGGGCGACCAGCCACGAAGGCATCGACAGGCGCCAGCTCCTTGATGGTCACGGCGTCGGTTTTGAAGTGCATGGGGATCACGATCAGGCGCGGCCGGATCTGATCCACGACGTGCGTGGCTTCCTGGGCGTCGATGGTGGTCGCTCCGCCCACGGGCACCAGTACGACATCGACCGAGCCGATGGCCGAGATCTGCTGGTCGGTCAGCGGATGTCCGAGGTCGCCAAGATGGGCAATGCGTACGCCGCCGGTCTCGAAGATGAACACCGTGCTCAGCCCGTTGTCGGCCCCGTGCTTGGTGTCGTGGTACACCCCGACCGAGCGTACCGAGATGTCCTTGACCCGTTCGTCGATTTTCATCCAGCCCTTCTTGTCGGTGGTCAGGCCACGCAGGACGCGCGGCTTGCCCTGCAAAAGCGCGACGTTGGTGTGGTCGGGATGTTCGTGGCTGATGGTCACGGCGTCGGCGTGCAGGTCGGCGGGCGGCAGGTAGCCGATATTGGTCGGGATGGGATCCATCAGAATGCGCGCGCCGCTGGCGCTTTCGAGCAGGAAGCAGGACTGTCCATACCAGGTCAAGTAGGCTACCGGGCGCGACGCTGCTTCCACTGGCCGAGAACCCACGGGCACAAGCAACGCGGTCGCCAGCACCGCGAAAGTTAGAAGCCGTCGCCACATCCAGGACATGGGCACAGTTAGCCGCCAAAGTCGCGCGGCCGTCAACCTCTCCTGTTGCTCTCCTGTTGCTCTCCTGTTGGATGAAAGCGCCACCCGTGGCAAAACAGCGCCGATGTCAAGCCTTCAAGTCATCACCACACCCGCGGCCATGAGCGCCTGGTCCGAGGCGGCGCGGGCGCGCGGCGAGCGCATCGCCTTCGTACCGACCATGGGCGCCTTGCACGCGGGCCACGTGTCGCTGCTAACGGCTGCGCGCAAGGTCGCCGAGCGCGTGGTGCTGTCCATCTTCGTCAATCCGACGCAATTCGGACCCAAGGAAGATCTGGCGCGCTACCCGCGCGACATCGACGGCGATCTGGCCAAGGCGGCTGGCGCCGGCACCGATGTGGCCTTCGTGCCCGAGGCCAAGGACATGTACCCGACGGACGCGCAAACCTTCGTCGATGTTCGCGAGGTTTCGCAAGGCCTGTGCGGCGAGCGCCGGCCTGGGCACTTCCTCGGCGTGGCCACCGTGGTGTGCAAGTTCTTCAATATCGTTCGGCCACACCTGGCCATCTTCGGCGAGAAGGACTTTCAGCAACTCGCGGTGATCCGCCGAATGGTCGTGGATTTGAACATGCCCGTCGAGATCGTCGGCGAGCCCACCGTGCGCGAGCCCGACGGCTTGGCCATGTCGTCGCGCAACGCCTATCTTTCGCCGCCTGATCGAACACGTTCGCTTGCCATTTCGCAAGGGCTGTCGGCAGCGCGCGCTCGATTCGCGTCTGGCGAGCGAGATGCGGGCCTGCTAGTGGCGGTCGCACTCGACACCATCAAGGATCGCGTGGATCGCATCGACTACGTCGAGATCCGCGACGCCGATTCACTTCGCCCGGTCGCGCGGCTGGATCGCCCCGCCGTGATCCTGGTCGCGGCCTACGTTGGCGCGACGAGACTTATCGACAACATGCGTCTTCCGTAAAAATCAACCGGCCTTGGGTTGACACCGGGGAGTTCGTGCATAGATTGGCGGCCTACCATTGGCAGTCACAAAACGAGACTGCCAACCAAGACCCAAACGGAGGCAAGATTCGATGAAAGTTCGCCCGCTTCATGATCGCATACTGGTTCGCCGCGTCGCCGAGGAAGAGAAGACGAAGGGCGGCATCATCATCCCCGACACCGCCAAGGAGAAGCCCGCCGAGGGTGAAGTCATCGCGGTGGGCGGCGGCAACCCCAACGACAAGGGCACCGTGCGCGCCCTGGAAGTCAAGAAGGGCGACCGCGTCCTCTTCGGCAAGTACAGCGGCAACGAGATCAAGATCGACGGCATCGAGCACATCATCCTGCGTGAGGAAGAAGTGCTGGGCGTGATCGAAAAGTAGTTATTCACCAAGCGAAAGACATCAAGGAGACCCACAATGGCTGCCAAGGAAATTCATTTTAGCGAGCACGGCCGATCCGAGATCCTCATCGGCGTGAACACTCTTGCCGACGCGGTGAAGGCCACGCTCGGCCCGCGCGGACGCAACGTCGTCATCGAGAAGTCGTGGGGCGCGCCCACGGTGACCAAGGACGGCGTGACCGTTGCCAAGGAAATCGAGCTGGAAGACAAGTTCCAGAACCTCGGCGCGCAGATGGTGCGCGAGGTTGCCTCGAAGACGTCGGATGTCGCCGGCGACGGCACCACCACCGCCACCGTACTGGCGCAGGCCATCTACCGCGAAGGCGCGAAGATGGTGGCCGCGGGCCACAGCCCGATGGAGCTCAAGCGCGGCATCGACCTCGCGGTCGGCAAGATCGTCGAGGCGCTCAAGAAGCAGTCCAAGGCGACCAAGGGCCAGAAGGACATCGCCCAGGTCGGCACCATCAGCGCCAACGGCGACGAGTACATCGGCAAGCTGATCGCCGAGGCCATGGAGAAGGTGGGCAAGGAAGGCGTCATCACCATCGAAGAGGCGAAGGCCATGGAGACCACGCTGGACGTGGTCGAGGGCATGCAGTTCGACCGCGGCTATCTGTCGCCCTACTTCGTGACCGACGCCGAGCGCATGGAAGTGAAGCTCGACGATCCCTTCATCCTCATCTACGAAAAGAAGCTGTCCAACATGAAGGACTTGCTCCCGGTCTTGGAGCAGGTCGCTCGTGGGGGCAAGCCGCTGCTCATCGTCGCGGAAGATGTCGAGGGCGAGGCGCTCGCGACCCTGGTCGTGAACAAGCTGCGTGGCACGTTGCACGTGTGCGCGGTCAAGGCGCCCGGCTTCGGCGATCGCCGCAAGGAGATGCTCAAGGATCTGGCCACCCTCACCGGCGGCCAGGCCATCACCGAAGATCTCGGCCTCAAGCTCGAAAACATCACGCTCAAGGATCTCGGCCGCGCCAAGACCGTGACCATCGACAAGGACAACACCACCGTCGTCGACGGCGCGGGCAAGAAGTCCGAGATCGAAGCGCGCGTGAAGCAGATCCGCGCCCAGATCGAGGACACCAAGTCCGACTACGACCGCGAGAAGCTGCAAGAGCGGCTGGCAAAGTTGGTCGGCGGCGTGGCCGTCATCAAGGTCGGCGCCTACACCGAGACCGAGATGAAGGAGAAGAAGGCACGCGTCGAGGACGCTCTGCACGCGACCCGCGCGGCCGTGGAAGAGGGTATCGTCCCCGGCGGTGGCGTGGCGCTTATCCGCGCCGTTGCCTCGCTCGACAAGATCGAAGGTCTTTCCGAGGAGCAGGCCGTGGGCGTGGCCATCATCAAGCGCGCCTGCGAAGAGCCCTGCCGTCAGATTGCCATCAACGCTGGCAAGGAAGGCTCGATCATCGTCCAGGGCGTGCGCGAGGGCAAGGGTGGCTACGGCTACAACGCCCAGACCGACACCTTCGAGGATCTCTTCGAGTCCGGCGTCATCGACCCGACCAAGGTCGTGCGCTCGGCCCTGCAGAACGCGGCCTCCGTCGCGTCGCTGCTCATCACCACCGAGGCCATGATCGTCGAGCGTCCCAAAGAGGACAAGCCGGCTGGCGGCCACGGTGGCGGTGGCGGCATGGGCGGCATGGGCGGCATGGGTGGCATGGGCGGCATGATGTAAGCAGCCCCCGTTCCCGACAGAACGAACAAGCCCGTCGTTTTCCGGTTCTCAAGCCGGCCAGCGGCGGGCTTTTTCTATTCTGAAACTACCAGTCCGCCTCGACCGTGCCACCGGTGAACTGCATGCTCTTTGGCGTGTACTGGTGCACCTCGAAGGGGTTGCCGTCGGGATCCTTGAGCCAGATCTGCCAAGTGTCGTCGCAGCCGAGTTTCTTGTCTGCGCATGCGATGCCGCGCGCTCGCAAGTCGGCCACCAGGCGGTCGAGATCCTCGGTCTCCAGGCAGAAGTGAACCAGGCCAGTATTCACCGGGGTCTCCAGCTTCGGATCCTCGAAAATTTCGACAAAACTCGATTCGGCGAGCCTGAGGTAGACCCCGAAAAGCCCGCCCTTGCGCGTGAAGCGAAACACCGGTTCGAGTCCAAGCCGCGTGTAGAAGTCCAATGACTGCTGCAGATTGCGAACATTCAGACAGACGTGCGCGATGCGTTTGAACATAAGGACCTCGATGGATTCCACACTACCATGCAGTCACTGGCGCCAAGGGAAGCGTGGGGATAATCTCGGCTTTCCATGACGGAACGACTTGATTGCGCGGTCATCGGCGGCGGGGTGGTGGGGCTTGCCATCGCGCGCAAGCTCGCGCTGCTCGGCCGTCAGGTCGTGCTGTTCGAGGCCGAGCGGGCCACGGGCATGCACACCAGCTCGCGCAATTCCGAGGTGATGCACGCGGGGATCTACTACCCGACGGGATCGCTCAAGGCGCGCCTGTGCGTCGAAGGGCGGAGGATGCTCGAAGGCTACTGCCAAAGCCGCGCCATCACCTGGCGGCGTATTGGCAAGATAGTCGTTGCGGCCAGCGAGGCAGAAATCCCCAAACTCGAATACTACAAGGCCCAGGGCCACACCAACGGCGTCGAGGATCTGACGTGGCTTGAACGCGAGCAGGTACGCGCCCTGGAACCATCGGTGGTCTGCGTGCGCGCCTTGGCCTCGCCGTCCACCGGGCTTGTCGACAGCCACGGCCTGATGCGCGCGCTGGCCAATGACGTGCGCAATGCTGGCGACGATATCGTACTCGGCAGCCCAGTGGCTGGCGGCGAAGTCACGGGCGACGGAATCGATCTCGACATCGGTGGTGGCGATCCGGGCCGCTTCCGCTTTCGCACGGTAGTGAATGCCGCAGGATTCTTCGCGCCGGCCGTTGCCCAATCGCTGCGCGGCCTCCCTGCCAAGTTCGTTCCCGTGCCGTATTTCGCACGCGGGCACTATTTCACCGTGTCCGGTGTTTCGCCGTTCAAGCGACTGGTCTACCCACTTCCTGGGGCAGACGGACTCGGCATTCACGTCGCCTTGGATCTCGCCGGCAATCTGCGCTTCGGTCCGGACGTGACATGGGTCGACAAGGTCGACTATGCCTTCGACGAAAGCCGCGCCGATGCATTCTACCGAGCCATTCGCCGCTACTATCCTGGCCTGGCCGACGGCGCGCTTGTGCCGGGATTCGTGGGTGTGCGGCCCAAGCTCGGGCCCGCCGGATCTGGTTTCGTCGATTTCGTGTTGCAAGGTCGCGAGGTACACGGCGTGCCAGGTCTGCTCAACCTTTTCGGCATCGACTCGCCTGGCCTCACCTCGTGTCTGGCCATCGCCGACGAGGTAGCACGCCGCCTGGGATAGCGTGGCCGGAACAATTGACTAGAATAGGCGGCGGGCGGGATTCCGTCAAATGCCCCCGCTCGCTCGCGCACGGCAAAGGAGGCAACCATGGGAAACCCAGAACTTGCGGGAAAGGCAAAGCGGGTTCGCATCTATGTCAGTGAGGGCGATCTTCATGGTCATCAGCCGATCGACGCGGCCCTGGTGGCTTTTCTGCGCAAGGAAGGCGCGGCCGGAGCCACTGTGATGCGCGCCATCGAAGGGTTCGGCTCCTCGGGAAAGATCCACACCTTGCGCTGGGTCGACCTTGCCGAACGACTTCCCATCGTGATCGAATGGATTGAAAAAGCCGAGCAGGTCGAACGCCTACTCCCGCGCATCAAGGAGATGGTCAAGCGTGGCCTGATCACCGTCGAGGACACCGAGGTCGCACTCTGCTGCGCCTATCCGGTTCGGGACGTGTCGCCTGCGCTGCACGCCGCGGACGTCATGTCTCGCGAGGTTGTCTTCGTTTCCCCGGAGGCATCCCTTCGCGAGGTGGTCAAGCTGATGTTGGGCAAGAGCTACCGCGCCATCCCCGTCGTGGAGTCGGGGGTGCCGGTCGGGATGATCACCAACTCGGATCTGCTCAGGCGCGGTGGCCTCACCATGCGGGTGGAGTTGCTCTCTGCCCTCGACACCCCGGAACTGCACGCCGAACTTGAACGGCTGGCACATGGAGCGAAGACCGCGTCGGACGTGATGACGCCCGGGCCGGTCACGGTGCAGGCATCAACTCCACTTACAAAGGTCGCCGAGGTCATGTCGTATCGGCGCTTCAAGCGTCTGCCGGTGGTGGACGAGCACGGCGCTCTGGTCGGGATGGTGAGCAGGCTCGATGTTCTTCGCACGGCAGCCCGGACCTTTGCGCAGCAGGAGAGCGAGCCGCGTGAAATCGGACTGGCCGCGGATGTTCCAGTTGCCCGCGCCATGCGCACGGACGTCCCGACGGTTTTTCCAGATACGCACTTGCCCGAGGTCCTGCAGGCCGTGACGTCGACGCGGCTCAATCGCTGCCTAGTCGTCGATCATGAACGGCGCGTGCTCGGCAAGATCACCGACGCCGAGGTGCTTGACCGAGTGACCCCAGCCCTGCGGCCAAGCGCCCTGCGCGCGCTCGTCCATCGCCTGCCGTTCGTGCACGCCAAGCCAGAAGAGTTACAGGCCGAGAAGCACGCCAAGGCGCGAACCGCGGCCGACCTCCTGGTCGAGACGGCCGTGGTCGCCGAAGACGCTCCTTTGCGAGAGGCCATCGCCGCCATGTTGGGCGGCAAACACAAGATCGTCGCCGTGGTCGATGCCGAGAAGCGCCTGGTCGGCATCCTCGACCGGGCCGACCTGCTGCGCGGCTTGGTGTCTTTCTCTGGTTCGGAGAAGTGACTCGAAGGCAAGACCCGCGTTCATCGCGCGCAAAGCGCCGGCCCACAGGGGCACCGACCCAAGGTGTGGAAATTCTGTTATGCTGTACGAACAGAGTCGCGTGAGTACAAGCGCGCTTCACGCCTGGGCTGAAGGAGAGCGGCATGAGCGAGAACCTTGGCAAGGCGAGGAATTGGTTGTTTGGCTCCATGGCATGTGCTTGCGCGATCGGCGCGACCGTGCTGCTTGGCGGGTGCGGCGGGGGCAGCTCGGGAGGGCAGCCCGGGACCGTCGTACCCATCCAACCGGGTGAGCCCGGCAATCCCGACGGGGTCTGTCCGATCCCGGCCGATGCCATGCTGGAAGACGTGTCGACCCCAACCACGGTCGTGGGCACTGGAACGGCGGCGAGTTGCACAGCCGATCTTTTTGTCGCCGCGGTAGCGGGCGGGGGAATCATCACGTTCAACTGTGGTCCGGATCCAGTGACCATCACGCTGACCAAGCCGGCCAAGGTGTTCAATGACAAAGGGCCGAAGATCGTCATTGACGGCGGCGGCAAGGTCGTTCTGAGCGGCGGTGGCACCACGCGCATCCTCTACATGAACACCTGCGATTCGGACCAAGTCTGGACCACCAGTCGCTGCGACAATCAGGAATTCCCGCAACTCACGGTACAGAATCTGACCTTCGCCAATGCCAATTCAAAGAACGAACCCGCCAAGATCGCCAGCGGCGGCGCCATCCATGCCAGCGGCGGCCGGCTGAAGGTCATCAATTCGCGCTTCATGAACAACGTGTGCGCCGACAGCGGCCCCGACGTAGGTGGCGGCGCCATCCGCGCCTTCGAGCAGTACAACAACCTGCCGGTCTACGTCGTGAATAGCACCTTCGGCGGAGCCAACGACATGGGCAACACGTGCTCCAATGGCGGTGGCGTCAGCAGCATCGGGGTGTCGTGGACGATCCTGAACAGCCTGTTCAGCTACAACCATGCCATTGGCAACGGCGGCAACCCCGCCAATTCGGGAACCCCAGGCGGCGGCAGCGGCGGGGCCATCTACAACGACGGCAACACCATGACGCTCAGCCTGTGTGGCACGCGCATCGAGTACAACCAGGTGAACGCATTCGGCAGCGCCATCTTCTTCGTCAGCAACGACAACAGCGGCAACATCGTGATCGACAGCTCGGTCATTACCAACAACATTGGTGGCTCGTGGTACCCTACGTACCCTCAGATTTCCAACCAGCCCGCGAAGGCCATCGCGGTCACGAACTCGACCATCCAGTAGTGCGCGCGTCCGTGGGCCCTATTTGCGGCGGCGACCCGCGCGCAAGGTGAAGGTTCGCGCCCACGCCGGGCGGCCTGGAAGTGCGTGGACACGCGCGCGAAATGCCGCGAAACGCTCTGGGTTCATCGCCGGCCCAATGAACGAGATAGAGCGCAGGATGCGTTCGAGGGTGTCGTGGTCCACCGGCGTCTCGTCGTGAAACTGGCGCTTTGGCGCGAACCGCATGCCGGTGATCGCCGAAACCTGAATGAGGTTCTGCTCAAGGTTGCGTGGCCGCCTTGGAACCGCCCCTTCGATGATCTCGACGAGGCTTCGCATGAACGGCGTCTTGCCGAGCTCACAAGTCACGATGGCCAGCGCCCCCTTGGGAGCAAGCACGCGTGCGATCTCCTTGGCGATGAGCTCGGCGTCGAGGAAGTGTAGCGCGTCCGCCACCACCGCGAGATCCAAGCTGGCATCGTCGAGAGGCAACGCCTCGGCCGCCGCATGGATGGCGCGGACCTTGAGCCGACGTTTGCGCGCCTCCGCGCGCAGCCGATCCAGCATCGTTTGCGCCGGTTCGATGGCGATGACGTCGAACCCCCGCTGGGCCAGCGGCAAGGCGACATGCCCGATCCCCGCGCCCAGATCTCCCACGCGCCGACCCGTGGCCAACTCGGCCAGCGCATCGATGAGCCCAAGCGGGTACGCGGGCCGCGCATCGTAGACGTCGGCCATGCGATTGAAAACCCAGCGCGTGGGATCATCGAGTCCGACCTTGCGACGACCGAGGCTCACGGCGGCCGTGGTACCACGGCTTGCGTGAGGATCCAAGCTTCCCGACCGGCTACAGACTCACGTGGGTCGAGAACCTGCGCTGCCTTGAGGTTTCCGCCTCGTGCGAATGGTTTGCCCGCCCCGCTTTACGCTAGCCGTCGGCCGAGCCCCGTGTCATCCTTCGCCCATGAGGACGATCAGGCGCTACTCGAACCGCAAACTGTACGACACGCAGGAGAGCCACTACGTCACGCTTGCGCAAATCGCGACGATCATCCGCGCTGGTGAGGAAATCCAGGTCACCAACAAGGACAGCGGCAAGGATCTGACCGCGGCCACCATGGCCCAGATCATCTTCGAGGAGATCAAGCAAGGGCAGGCCTTGCCGATCCCCGGCCTACGCAAGATCATCGTGTCCGGCTTGCCGGTTAGTTGAGGGACTCGGAAACCGGAATGCCCCCGCGCCATCGCGGGAGCCTCCGTAGGCTAGCCACAAGTCGCCGTTGCTCTTCGAGAGGTTCTGGCCCCAGTTTGGATGGAGCCTCTACTTGTGCGCGTCTTTGCGGTCTTGGCGCAAGTCGCGGCGGTCTTCCCGAACGTCTCGCCGGTCGCCGCGCAGATCCCCTTGGTCCTTGCCCAGGTCGCGATGATCCTTGTTCAGATCTTTCTGATCTTTGGCGGTGTCGCGCAGGTCGCGCCGCATGTCGGCTGCATCGTGGGACAAGTCTTTGCGATCTTTGCGAAGGTCCGCGCGCGTCCCGGCCTCGTTCTTCCGGTCGGCTTTGATGTCGGCCTTGTCGGCCTTCACCGCGGCCTTGTCGCCAGCTTTGCGATCGGCCTTGAGCTGCGCGAGGTCGTGATGAACATCCTTGCGCTCTTCGGCCATGGTCTTCTTGTCCGCGCCGACGTCTTTTCTTTCGGCCTTCATTTCCTTCTTGTCCTTTGCGACATCCGCTTTGTCTATGGCTTTATCCTTCTTGTCCTTCGCGATATCGGCCTTGTCCTTGGCCATGTCTTTCTTGTCCTGGGCGATGTCCTTCCTATCTTTCGCGATGTCGGCTTTGTCGGCCTTCCGATCCTTGCCGTTCACGGTGAACTCGGCGGCGCTGGCGGATAGGGCGGGAATTGCGAGGGCGAGAGCAATGGCAACAGCGTGTAGCGTTTTCATGGGGATCCTTTCTTTCCATCGAGGATTAAGTTTCTCGGGTTTTTCGCGGTGTCTGACGGCCGCCAATTCCGCGACGTCGACCGTAGGACGGAGCCCGTGCGGGAATGGTTCCCAGGCGCGACGCTTTTTTCGGCGAGCCGCCTCGCCGTCGTGCAAGATCGAACCTTCGTGCTCGGCGCCCCATCCACTACCTTGATTGTGAGTCTTGTCGTCTTGCTGGCAGGCGCACTTCCGCGCGCGCACGCAGAGGCGCCGCCGAGCGACGCGCTTGACGATGCCCGAGCGCTGATGGCAGCCGGCGACTTCGACCAGGCGGCGCAGAAGGCTCGCGAAGTCATCGCCATGGCGCCCGGCAGAGGAGCCGCTCACCTCGTGCTCGGGCTCGCGTGTTTCCGCGCCGGTCGCTACCAAGAAGCGCTTGCCGCGTTCGCGGCGGCACGGACCAGCGCGACGCCGGCCTCGCCCGGTCCGATTGCCTTCAATGAAGGCTCGACGCTTTTCGCACTCGGGCGTTATGGCGAGGCTCTGAAGTCGTTCGAGCGAGCAGCGCAGATCGCCCCCGATCTCGTCTTTCTCGCAACCGTGAACGCGGCCGAGGCCGCCCTTGCCGCGGGTAACTTCGCGGTGGCCGAGCGGCACACGACGGCGGCCAAAGCTCTCGCCACGACGCCAGAGCGCCAAGAAGTCATGGGTGATCTCGTCGAACGCGTCGCTCGCGAGGCGATCCAAGCTCGGCTGCGAAGTCGCGAAGAGCGCCGGGAGCAAGCGCGCGCGGCGTTGGCCGCCGATCGCCCGGCCGACGCTGCCGCAATCTACGAGGAGCTGCTTGCCAATCCAAATCCTCCAGCGCTCACGGACACCGAACGCAATGTGCTTGAGCATGGTTTCGGTCTGGCGCTCGTGCGCCAGAATCGATTCGACGCTGCCGCTCGGCACTTCGCACAGGCAGCAGCCTTGGATGCCAGCGACGGGGATTCTCTCTACATGCAAGGAATTGCCAACTTCCGCGCCGGTGCGTGGATCGCGGCACGAACTCTCTTTGAGCAGGCCTTGCGCCGCGACCTCGACGAGGAGACGGCGGTATCCGCGCGCGCCTTTCTCGACCGCCTGTCGTTCGGCGGTCGGCGCGGCGGCGCGGGCGCATCGCTTGGGCTGTCGGGCGGAGCCGGCTACGACAGCAATGTGATTCAAGGCGCGGACTCGCGCCCGGAAACCATCACGGCGGATCAAGTTGGCAGCGCTGGCGCTTTCTTCGCCACCGGCTCAGCCCATGTCGGCTACGAGTGGCTGGTGCGAAAGACTGGTTTCTTGGCCGCCGAGTACGACGTCGATCAGTTGGCCTACCCGGACTCCGACCACCAAGACTACAGCTTGCAGGACCACAATCTGCGCCTGCGCGGTGAGTGGTCACCCCTTTCGCGCATGCATTTCGGAGTGATGGGCGGGGAAGAACTGCAATTTTCCGGGCTAAGCGGATTTCGCGCTTTTCAAGGCATCCTGACCGCCGAACCATCCATCGCGTTCGACGAACTGCCATACACGTCAACCCATCTGCGTCTGCGTCTTCAGAAGAAGGCCGCTCTCGATCATAACTACGATTACTACACCGGCTCGCGCGTCGAGGTGAGGCTCGGGCAGCGCGTGCGCTTTGGTGCCATGCGCGGGGAGCTGGCGTTCCGCCACCGTCGCGAGCGCATCGGCACTCGTACCGCGACGCTGCTCCAGGTCGGGACCTCGCAGTCGTTCAAGTTCCGCAAGCGCAAGCCCACCGATCCCGTGGACGAGGCAAGCTATCTGTACGTGGCCCCGTACTCGTACGACGCAAACGCCGCGCTGGCAAGTCTGGACGTGACGATGGGGCGTTTGCGACTCAGTGTCGACGCTTCGGCGGAGATCCTCAATTTTCGCGGGGACAGCATGGTGTATTTCGTGGTGCCGACCATGAACATCAATCGCCTCTACGAAAGCCAGAATCGTCGGGACCTGCATCTCAGTGGCTCGTTGGCGCTGGCCACCAGACTCGGCACGCACATGGATCTCGTGCTTCGCTACGACGTCACCGACAACCGGTCCACGCTCGTGCTCGACGTCGACGACAGGAACTACCTCAAACATGTCGTCACCTTTGCCGTGGAAGCGGATTGGTAGTCGCGTGCCTCGATCGACGCAATCCTAATTGGGCGGGAATGGGTGGCGCAGGACATAGAGCCGCTCGGCCGTGTCGAAGACCGACGTCATGTCGAGCAGTAGCAAATCCTCTTCGTTGACGTAGGCCCAACGGTAGACGACCTCGTCCGCATCGCGCATCGACACGGGCGTTGCGGCCGGCGCCGCCAGATCGAGGCGCATCAGGTGCTTGGCTGAATCGACATAGAGAAGGTAACGGTCGGCATCCAGCTCCAGGCTCATCGCGCTTGTCGCGAAGGTCTCGGCGACAGAGCAGGCAGAGAGCTCACCGCGGTAGCCAGTCCCGGCCACGCCAGTCGCGGCGTCAACCCAAAGCACGCTGTCGAGACTGGGGACGGTGAGCACTTGCGCCGATGGAATCATGCTGGTGGTGAGAAAGCACGGCGGCCCGGGCGCGAGAAGCGACAGCAACGCCGTCCCTTGCGTGTCGGCCACCACGGCGTAGCCGCCACCACTGCTGGCATCGAGCCTGTCAGTCGTTGTTCCTGTCCACGAACCAAGATCCGTCCACAAAGCAGCGCCGGCGCTATCCGGGCCCGCGACCATGAGGTGGTTCGTGCCGTCGGACGCCCCGGCAATGGTCACCACGTCTGCCCCTGCGGCGCGCGGCCCATCGACGAAGTGGTGGCGAAACACATCGCCCAGAAGAACATAGCGCGTGCCACCGGCGGGAAACGGAGATGCGACGAGCGAGCGCGTCCCCGTGACGTTGGTTTTCTGGTTGACGAGCCACAATAGCCAGTTTTCGTCCGGGGTGACGCCGAACTGGCTGTTGATTTGCGTCGGCAGGACTTCCACGCTGCCGGTATCCAGGTGCACGCGTGCCCCGCCGGACGACAGGAAGACCAGCAAACTGTCGCTCGCTGCGAGAGCCTGGACCTCCTCGCGTCCTTGCGGAACCACGGTGAGTGCGCGATGGCTCTGGGTGAGGCGGCCTGCGTAGAACGTGCCGAGTGCAATCGCCCCGGCATCGGACGCCGAGACGTCGGCGTTCGCGGCATCGGTCGTCCCAGCGTCGATCTCCGAGAAATCCGCGGCCGAAGCGTCGAGTCCACCCGCGCCCTGCTCGACGCACGCCACGGATTCGGTCGCGACGTCCACCCAACACCCACTGACCGGATTGACGGTCACCGCGACCGCGCTTTCCCAGTCGGGCCTCCAGGCAGTGACCGGGGCGGACACGCGCGCCGTGGCGACTGTGCCTGGGGGAACGCCGTCGATGACGAGCGTGTCGGCGACGAAGCCCCAATGAACGACGTGGTCGCCAAGCGCGACCTGCACGCAGGCGGAACTCGGCCGATTGCACTGCACATTTTCACCACGTCCGATGCGCGAAACATTGACCGCCCATACGTCCTGGCCGCGGGTCGCCGACTGCTTTTGTTTGAAGAACACGCACCAGCGGTCGAGGCCACCGCGCCCTTCGGAGCAAGGGGCTTTTCCAGCCAGGCTGGCCTGGTCCACGATGCGCACGGCCCCGTTCTGCAGGATCACGGCGCCCCCCGAAGGTCCCGGAAGGTTGCACGATGCGACGACCAGAAGAACGCCGATGACGGCTCGCGAGGCGGATGGTGATGGCAAGGTGGACCCGCGACAATCATGACGCCACTCCGCGACGGCGCCAAGTCAGCCTTGCACTGCCGACGCGAATGGCCCAGGGTTTACCTGACCGTGATCGATCCACCGGACAGCGACGAGCTCATCAAGCGCGCTCAATCGGGCGATGTGCGTGCGTTCGAAACGCTCGTCGAGACGCACATCCCGCGTTTGCGGCGCTTTGCCCGGTCGTTTGCCAAGAGCGATGCCGACGCCGACGATCTTGCGCAAGACGCTCTCATCAAGGTCTACCGATCCTTGCGCGGGTATCGTTTCGAATCATCGTTTTCGACCTGGCTTTACCGAGTGACCAAAAACTGCTTCATGGACGCGCAGCGGAGCGCCGCGTCCCGCGAACGCACCGTAGCCGCACTCTCCGGGGGTGTTGGCGTCGGTCAGGCTGCCGAAAACCTGGCAGTGGCACCCGACGTCCTCTTGCTGCGGGCGGAAGAGCGGGCGCGTCTTTGGGCGGCCATCGCTGGGATTTCAGTCGAATTCCGCACCGTTCTCGTGCTCTGCGACGTGGAAGGCTTGGGCATCGGCGAAATCGCGGCCATTGAAAAGCTGCCGCAAGGAACCGTAAAGTCGCGTCTGCACCGCGGACGGACGCAACTTGCGCGCCTTTTGCAGGATCATGAGCACGCCGGGAACCAAGCTCCCGCCACTTCCGTCCTACGAGACAAGAAGAACCTGGCAGAGTCCTTCCCATCCTCAGCCCACGCGGCCAATGAAGGCATGGATGTCCCATGACCGAACTCGAATCGACAACACAGCAGAAGACCGACGGCGCCGAGCTGCTTGGGACGCTGCGATCCCTGTCCGTCGATGCGCCGGACAACGGTTTTCGGGCCACTTTGCGCCAGCGGCTTGCGGCCGAGCCCGCGCCGGCCGCGGTGGGGCTTTTCGATCGTGCGTTGGCGTGGCTTCGCGATCGGCGCGCGTGGTTGTGGCCAGTGGGCGGTCTGGCAGCGGGCGTTGCTGCCTACGCGTTGCTGGTGGTCGTGCACGGAAATCCCGTCGGCCACAAGACCGCCCAGCCTCAAGTCGTACAGACCCCGCCCACCGCGCCAGCGAACGGCCCTGTGTGGCCGAGCTTCCGCGTTCCTTTCTCGAAAGTCGCGGTCATCAAGCTGGCCTTCGCAGCCGAGGTCGCGGTGGAGGACGTTACCTTCGAAGTGACCTTGCCCGAAGGACTGGCCTTCTGGAGCAGCGGCAAGCGACTGGACGAGCGCACCTTCCGCTGGCCGGGTCGGCTCGACGCTGGTGAAAACCTCGTCCCCATCGCCGTGCGCGGCGACCGGCCTGGTCGCTATCCCGTGGTGGCCACGGTTGAAATCGGCGGTCGCGTGCTCGAGCACCGGGTCGTCCTCGACGTGCAGAAGGAGGGAACGTGAAGCGCTTTCCGACCTGTCTGCTCTTTGGGTTGGTATGGACCCTACCGGCATTTGCGGCCCAGGCCGACGAGCCCGTGCAAGCGGCGCCTGCCAAGGCCGAAAAGGCGCAGCCCGAGCGCGTGCATCTCGGATCGGCATCGGTGACCGTCGTCGACGAGCACGAAGCCGTCGATGAGGTCATCAGTCGCATTCGCAACGGAAAAGTGGAAAGCCCCGCCGTCGATAAGTCCAAGACCACCGAAATCCGCGACCAGGGATCGCGCACCGTCACGACCACCGACACTCGCCAGGGGAAAGGACGCTCGTCCTTGCGTACACAGCGCGACCGGGCAAGCGCGCGCGCCGAGGACGACCGAATCAAGGACGAGCGACGCGAACGAGCGGCAACCACGCGAACCCGCCTCGAACACAAGCAGCGCCGCTAAATCAGCGTTCATGATTCTGGAACACCGATGGATTGGGCTGATTCGGCGCCTGATCCGGGAACCGATTGGTCGCATCCTACGTCATACGTTTGCGGTTGTGGAACTGACAACCCAATACCATCACCCATTCCTTTAAGGAGATTGCCGTGAACTTATCTTCCAACCGTCTGACGAAGAATCCACACATCCTTGCAATGTCTGCAAAGTCCGCCTTGATGCTGGTATTGACCTCATTGCTTCCGAATTGCGGCGGCAGCGGAGATTCGCCCGACAAGGCCTGCGCGGTTTTGGCTCAAGCGCAGTGTCAAAGGCGGCAGGCATGCACCGATACGGCGCTGGGATCCGCCGGATCCCCCATCTATCCCGACGGTGTTTTCATCATGAATACCTATGGCGATATGACGACGTGCCTCGCGCGGCAGCAGCTGGCGTGTATGAACAATGCCACGGCGCCCGGAACGGGGACGAGTCCTGCACAATTGGAGAAATGCGCGAGCGAATTCGCCAGTTGGTCGTGCACCGACCTCTTCGACAACAATGCCAATCCGCCCCCCGATTGCGCGCCTCCTGGGAAACTCGCCAATGGTCAAATTTGCGCCATGGCTGGGCAGTGTGCTTCGCGCTTCTGCTCGGGGACCAAGAATTCCTCTTGCGGTTTGTGCGCCGACGAGCCCCTAGACGGTGCTCCGTGCGACACATCGGGATGCGCTCCCGGTCAGGAGTGCAGGACCGAATCCACCGGCCCCGCGCTCTGCAGGGATCGCCTTCCCGTCGGAGACACGACCTGCACATCGGATTTTCCCTGCCAGGCGTTTTCGACCTGTGTGGGAGCAACCGCCGATGTCACGCAGGCCGGGATCTGCACGGCCTCCGCACTGACGCTGGGCTCTCCTTGCGGAGGTACCAACCCGGCGTGCGAAGGCAATCTTGGGCTTGCGTGCCTTGGGTCGGCCGGAGCCAAGACTTGCCAGCAAGTCGCCTACGTCCGGCCACCGGCTGCTTGCGGGACTCTTGCCGATGGTTCACGCGCCGAGTGCATCAACGCCGATTGCTTCACAACCAGCGGACCTGCCGCTGCGACGGACAATGCGATCTGCGTCGCGCAGGCCATCGACGGTGCCCCATGTGATACCCAGCTTGGTCCCCTTTGCCTCGCCCCCGCTCGCTGCGTGACCTCGGGGAGCACCACGGGAACCTGCGTGGTACCCAGCGCTACGTCTTGCATGTAGCGATGATCAAGTTCGCGGTGGTACGAGCGCTGCGGCGGGCACGAGTTGGGGTGCCTTCTTGCCTGTCGGCCGGTGGCGCAGAAAGTACAATCCCGCCTGGACGCCGAAGCGCGCGCGCTTGAGCAGCGGTAGCCCCTGCAGGCCGGGCCAGAACAGGTTGCACGTGTCGCAGGGGTGAATTTCATTGCGGCGGCCGCTCCAGTGCATCTCGCGGTACTTGGCCGCGACAGAGCCACGGTAGACCTCAAGCAGCGGCTGCTTGTTGACATCGCCCCAGCTGAACTCGCCGTCCTGATCCATGCAACATAGCGTTACAATGCCATTCGAGAGAATATCCAGCCGATCCATGTGCTCGCAGGGATAGTTCGGAATGGGCAGGTTGCTTTGGATGTCGCCCTTGTAATTGAACAGGCCGGAGATGAAGGGCTTGACGTCCAGCTCCTTGCACAGGGCGAGAAATTTCTCCTGCTCCTCCAGCGAGGTGTCGAGCACGCGCACCATGCGCACCGTGATCTGGCGCGCCACGCGGTGGCGCCGGCAGGGGTCGGTCAGATAGCGCAAGTTGTTCAGTGTGCGTTCGAGGTTGAGACCCATCACCGACTTGTAGCGTGCGGCGTCGGTGGTGTTCAGACTGATGAAGAGGTGGTCGATGTCGAATTCCGTGACCGCATCGGTTCGCTCCGGCAACATGCCGTAGCCGTTGGTGTACAGGCGCAGCTTGGTTTTGGGCAGGCGCCGGTGAATCATCTCGAGCCGCGATAGAATCTTGGGGTCGGAGAAAGGATCGCCCTGCAAGAAGGGCTCGATGGCCGGCAGGGGAAACTCGCGGCATTGCTCGATGATGCTTTCGAACAGCTCGTCCGTCATGTGTCTCTTGCCGCGCTTGAGCGTATCGTTCGGGCAAAAGACGCACTTGGCGCTGCAAAAGCTGGTGGTTTCAACGGCGACGAGCCGGGGGAATAGTGCTGGATTCATCGGTGTCGTTGGATGCTCGTCGGTCGAGATGGTTTCGATCGGCTACTTCATGACGCCGCAGCCGATAACTTCTAGGACTCGATTCCAGCGTCACGGCAACGGCAGTCTCACCTCGAAGCGGCTGCCGGTGGGCTGGCGCGGGACATAGGCCACCTCGCCGCCGTGGTAGCGCGCGACTTGGCGAACCAGGGACAGGCCGAGGCCAAGGCCAGTGTCGCCGGGCGGGCGGGGGCCGGGCGCGCGGTAGAAGGGGGCGAAGATGCGCTCGCGTTCGCCTTCGGGAACGCCGGGGCCGTCGTCCTCGACGGCGAACACGACTTGGTTTCCGCTACGCTGGATTTCAGCGCGAATGGCGCCGCCTTGGCCGTGCAATTGGGCGTTGGCGAGCAGGTTGCGCACCATGCGCTTGATCATGGCGGGTTCGCAGGAAAGAACGATGGGCTCGCCGGCAACTTGCGCGCCGACAGTCTCGGCTTCCGTGCGCACCAGGACGAGCAAATCGACTTCGGCGAATGGCCGCCGGGGCACACCGGCCTGGGTGCGTGCCGTGAGCAGCAACTCTTCGACCAAACCATCGAGCTCGGCGATGTCCTCGGCGGAACGGCAGGAGAGTTCGCCGCGCCGAACGGGGTCGGGTTCTTCGGCCAGAAGTTCCAGGGCCATGCGCACGCGGGCGAGCGGCGAGCGCAATTCGTGCGAGGCGGTGGCCAGCATCTGGCGTTCTTGCGCCAGCAATGCTTCGAGAGCAGCGGCTGTGTGATTGAAACGCTCGGCGAGTAAAGCGATTTCATCCTTGCCCACCACGGGCACCCGATGCGCCAGATCGCCCGCGCCCCAGCGTCGCGCGCCCTCGGCCAGGTGTTCGAGCCGGCGTGTGATGCTACGGCTGAGTGGGTAGAGCCCCACGGCCATCACCAGCGCTAAGCCGACGAGCATGGGCAGGAAGAAGCGTCCGCGCGGGCCGAAGTGGCCGCGCTCGCGCAAGCCCAGCATGCGTCCGTCGCCCATGTCGATGAGCCAGAGTGGGCCGCGCGCGGTGTGATGCCATCCCGGCGTGGCGTGCGTGGGATACGCAAGCGGCGCCTTGCTCTCCTCAAAAAGCGTGCGCCCTTGCTCATCCCAAACCGCGATATCGATTTCCAGTTCGCGTGCGGTCTCGGTTAGGCGGTGCGCGGCTTCGCCCCGGCACACGCCAGGCAGCGTGCACGCGAGCGAACGCGCCAGCGGCGTGATGAAGCGCGAGACGGTCCCGCCGGGTTCATGAAAGGCGCGCGCCAGCACGGCGGTCACCAGCAGCGAGACCACCGTGATGCCGAGAAAGGCCAAGTAGAGGCGCAGATACAGGCGCTGGGTCATCGTTTGTCCTGTTCCGCCGGCGGTGTCAGCACGTAGCCGGTGCCGCGCACGGTATGCACGAAGCGCGGATGCCTGGCGTCGTCTTCGATCAATTGTCGGATGCGTGAGATGTGCACGTCAATGCTGCGATCCACGCTGTCCCACTCCTCGCCCTTGAGCGCTTCCATGATTTGTTCGCGCGTTTGCACACGGCCGGCCCGCTCGGCTAAGAGCAACAGCAAATTGAACTGGCGTCCGGTCAGCTCACGGCGCTGTCCGCGCACGCGCACCTCGCGGGCCGCGCGATCGATCTCCAGCGGTCCGAAACGCAGCACATCCTCGGGCTGGCCGGTGGCCGCTCGCGAGCGGCGCAAGATCGCGGCCAAGCGCGCCAGCAGCTCGCGTGGGTTGAAGGGTTTGGGCAGGTAATCGTCGGCGCCGATTTCCAGTCCAATGATGCGATCCATGTCGTCGCCTCGCGCGGTCAGCATCAGGATGGGTACCTGCGAATGGGCGCGCATGCGGCGGCAAACCTCCAGTCCGTCGATGCCGGGCAACATCACATCCAGGATGACCGCATCGAAGTCGGCGTGTTTTTGCGCCGAAAGGCCCGACTCGCCGTCGCCGCGGACCTCGACCTGATAGCCGCGCGAACGCAGATACTCGCCCAGCATTTCCACAAGGCGGGCATCGTCATCGATGAGAAGTACGCGCGCTGGCATGATCAAAAAATTGGCCGGGCCGGCTGGGAGGATAGCCGGTCCGGCCTGGTTGAGCGAATGGGTTAGAAATGGTGGCGGCCGCCGTGGTGTTCTTGGATGAACTTGGCCAGGGTTTGCCGCTGTTCGGGGGTCAGCACCTGGGCCGCGTCGAGCAAGCCCTTGCTGAACACTTGCGAGCCCTGATCCACCAGCGCCGTGACTTGCAAGCGCAGTTTCTCGACCGCCGCGCGATCGACAGTGTTCGCGGTGAAGGCGGCCACAATGGCGTCGTGCAGCTGCTTGTGCTGTTGGTGGATGGGCTGCATCTCGGCGAACATGCGCTCGGCGATGGCCTTGATAGCCGTGCGCTGGGAATCGTTCGCCTTGAGCATGTCCAGCATCTTGTCGAGCCTGCGCTCCATGAATGCCTTGTGCTGTTCGGGTGTGCCGCCGCCGAACCCAGGCGGGCCGAACCCGAATCCGTCGTCGGCCGCGTGCGCGCGAACCGCGCAGACACCCGCTCCTAGCAGTACGGGTACGGCCAAGAGCAGCCAGAAATGTCGTTTGCGAAAATGCTTCGTCTTTGTTGATTGGGTTGATTCTGCCTGGTTCATGGTGATCTCCTTGGGACAGTGGTTGTGTGTTCCGTCTGTCCTCAAGATGCGGCCCCTGTGCTGCGGGCGTATTGCGCGAAAGTAAAGTTAAGTAAAATCGGCGGCCGAAACCCGACCCGCAATCCTGACAGCCTGGCGGCCTGCTGATATTCTGGTTGCGTGGCGTGCCAGTATTGCGGCGGTTCTCACTCCTCGGAAGACGGGGCTTGTCCGGTCTTGGGTCCGTGGGCCGAGGAGCGGACGCGGGCATCGCTTTCGCCCGGGCAAATCCTGGAGGGCAAGTACCAGATCGTTCGTGAGATTGGCCGCGGCGCCATGGGCGTGGTTCACGAGGCGCTGCACATGGCTCTGGGGCGGCGGGTCGCGGTCAAGACTCTGCTGGCGGGGATCGGCCCGGATCCCGAGCTTGCCGCTCGCTTTGAACGCGAGGCGCGGGCCGCGAGTGCCATCGGCCATCCCCACATCGTCGACGTTTTCGATCTCGGCCGCACGCCCGCGGGCGTGCTTTTCATGGCCATGGAGCTCCTCGACGGCAAGCCGCTTGCGACCCTGCTCGAAGAGACGCCGTGCCTGCCGGTTCCGCTCGCCATCGATCTGGCCAGCCAGATGCTGAGCGGTTTGGCTGCCGCGCACAGAAACGGCATCGTTCACCGCGATCTCAAGCCGGAGAACATCTTCATCCTCAATAACGAAGACCGGCCCAACTTCGTCAAGATCGTCGACTTTGGTATCTCGAAGATACTCGTGCGTTCCGGGCACGGGCAGCGCGCGGCGGGCAGCGGCCTGGGGACGGCGGTGGGCACGGTCCTGGGCACGCCGCTGTACATGTCGCCCGAGCAGATCCTGGGCCAGGTGGGCCGCATCGATCATCGCTCGGACATCTACTCCGCGGGCGTGGTTTTGTACGAGATGCTGTGCGGCTGTACGCCCTTCGAGGGCGAGAGCCAGGCCAAGATCTTCGCCAGCATCCTCGACGGCTGGTTTCCCCTTCCGCACGATTTGCGCCGGGACATTCCACCCAGCGTCGAGGCGGCCATTTTGCGCGCGCTCGACCGCGACATGGAGAAGCGCTTCGCGACCGCGACCGCCATGCGCGAGGCCATCACGGGAAAGAGCGCGGATGTGACGCCGTCGCCAGAATTGGTTTCCGATCCCTTCGCAACCCAACCCACGGCTGTTCGCCAGACAAGCAGCCCGAGCAGCCCGAGCAGCCCGAGCAACAGTGACCGAGTGGATCCCTTTGCGCCTCTTCCAGACAAGGAGATCATTCCTTTTCTGCAAAGGGATCTCGAACACCCCCTCGCAGAGCCCTCCCGCGCGCCAAGCCCATCCATCGAGCTGGACCGGCCAGTGCGCACCAGTTCCGCGGCCATGCCCCGCCGCCCAAGGTCGCAAGAGTTGGCACGTCCCGCGCGATGGTGGCCGCGCCTTGCCATAGCTCTTGGGCTGGTCGCGCTGATCGTCGGCGCCCGTGTCGTCACCATCTATCTTCGGCCGGCTGACGGGAGGGTCGCGCCGGTCGCGCAGCGGCAGCAACACAAGGTGAGGCTTGCGGTGGATCCCGCGGATGCGAGCGTTCAGATCGACCAGCTTCCGGCCATGGGGGACGACCTGTATTTCGACCAAGGCAGGCCCCATGTTCTCTACGCCACGGCACCTGGGCGCATTTCGCGCAGGTTTTCCTTTGAAGCGAAAACCGACCTAGACCTTTCAGTCTATCTCGGCCGCACGCTCGCGCTCCCGTCAGCCGTGGAGCCAGAGCCGTCGGCCAGTGAATGGTTGGTGCGCTATTCCGCGAATCCGCCCTCGCGCGACGAGATCAACCACGCCTTTGCGAAGCTTGATCGCTACGCCCGGTGTCTGGCGCTGCTTGGCTATGGGGATGCGGAGGCGCGCAAGGGCGGGAACCCGGCCGGCCCGAGCAACAGCGACATGAGCGGCTGTGTCCAGCTCCTTGATGAAGCGAGCGGCTTAGCACCGGTGATGTTCCAGCTTCACGCCGCAGGCGTGGCGTATTTGCAGGGCGTCCACAATGGCCAAAGTCCGGCAGCGCTTCACAGATTGCTCGCCGCATTTCGCGCGGAATTTCTCGCCACGCGAACCGACTGGCAGATGGCGGAGCTTGCACGCCAGGAGAAGAACGAAGGGCAGACCGCTGCGTGGCACATGCGCCGGCTTGCTCTGACAGCGCAGGTGTGGCTGCGCCAGAGCAAGGCCGGCTCGGCGAATGTGCGAGGTATGAAGGAAAGCCGGGCCAAGCTCGACGAGGTTCACCAGGCCCTGCTCGGATTCGCCCAGCATTCCCCCGAGGCCGTGGCGCACGTCGCGGGGGCCGATGCATTCATGAAATCCGCCGAAGACGTTGTCGCGCTCGCCAAGGGCGAATCCGGCAAGAGGTCTGAATTCGCGGCGGCACTCGTGGCTTGCACGCACCTTGCTGCCGCATTCAATGCGCTCGTCGTCGAATAGCGGCGGGATCTTTTCTGCTTCATCGCGCAAGTCCGATCCATGATCCGGACTGGATTTTTCCCGCGCGATAGGGCATGTGAAGACAGCCATGAGCACAACACGCGAACGCTACGATGCCTTGCGCGCCCTCGGTCTCAAGCTCGATCTGACCCGCGGGCAGCCCGGTGACGACAACTTCGACATCTCGAACGCCATGCTGACCATCGTGGACGACAAATCGCTGGTCACGCCAAGCGGCGTGGCCTTGCGCAACTATCCTGGCGGCATCGCGGGCATCAAGGAAGCGCGCGAACTGTTCGCGCCCATGTTGGGCGTGCAGCCCGACGAGATCATCGTCGGCAACAATGCCAGCCTGGCCTTGGAAGGCAACGTGCTCATGTGGGCCATGCTTCGCGGCGTGCCGGGCAGCGCGGCGCCGTGGTGCAAGGGCGACGTGAAATTCATCGTGACCGTGCCGGGCTACGACCGGCACTTCCTGATGCTGGAGCGACTGGGCATTGCCATGGTCACGGTCGGCATGAACGCGGACGGGCCAGACATCGTAGCCATCGAGAAGCTGGTGGCATCGGATCCCAGCATCAAGGGAATGCTCTACGTGCCCACCTACAGCAACCCGACCGGCGACACCACCTCGCAGGCGGTGGCCGATCGCATGGGCGCCATGAAGACCGCGGCTCCGGATTTCACCATCTTCGCCGACGACGCGTACGCCGTGCACCACCTCGACGACGCGCCTCCCGCGCATCCGGATCTGCTCGGGGCCGCCAAGAAGGCCGGCAACCCGACGCGTGTGATTCTGTTTGGTTCGACCTCGAAGATCACGTTCGCTGGCGCGGGCGTCAGCTTCCTAGCGGGCAGCAAGAAGACCATCGCCTGGATTGGCGAGCTGATGGGCACGCAGATGATCACACCCAACAAGGTCGAGCAGTACCGGCACGTGCTCTTTCTTGGCCGCTATCCCGGCGGCATCGCCGGCGTAATGAAGGCGCACGCCAAGTTGCTGGCGCCGAAGTTCGCGGCGGTCGAGGAAGTCTTGTCCAAAGAGCTCGGCGGCAAGGGCCTAGCGCGCTGGACGAAACCCAAGGGCGGCTACTTCGTCAGCCTCGACACCGAGAAGGCCGCCGCGAGCAAGGTCGTGCAACTGGCCAAGGACGCTGGCGTGGCCCTCACGCCTGCGGGCGCGACCTATCCCTTCGGCAAGGATCCGAACGACCGCAACATCCGCATCTCACCCACGCGCCCGCCGCTCGACCAGGTCCGCAAGGCCATGGAAGTGGTCGCGGTCTGCGTGCAGCTCGCGTCCGAGTAGTCCTAAATCCCTTCGAACAAGATGGTCGAGAGGTAGCGCTCGCCGGAATCGGGCAGGATGACCACGATGGTCTTGCCCGCGAACTCGTCGAGCTTGGCTAGGCGCAAGGCCACGGCCGCGGCGGCGCCGCACGAGATGCCGGAAAGGATGCCTTCCTCGCGAGCCAGACGGCGTGCGGTTTCTACGGCTTCCTCGTCGGCGACTTGTTCAACGCGATCGACGATCGAAAGATCGAGGGTGTCGGGAATGAATCCGGCGCCGATGCCTTGGATCTTGTGCGGGCTAGGCTTAAGCGGCTCACCATTGCGTTGCTGGGTAAGCACCGGGCTCTTGGCCGGCTCGACCGCCACCGAAAGCAGCGGCTGCTTCTTGACCTTCTCGAAGTAGCGCGAGATCCCTGTGATCGTGCCGCCAGTGCCTACGCCAGAAACCAAGACATCGACCTTGCCGTTGGTGTCGTTCCAAATCTCTGGCCCCGTGGTCTCCTCGTGGATGCGCGGATTGGCCGGGTTCTTGAATTGCTGGGGCAGGAAGTAGCGATCAGGCTCGCCCGTTGCCAGGGCTTCCGCGCGCCGGATGGCGCCGGGCATGCCTTCCGGACCGGGTGTGAGCACCAGGTTGGCGCCGAAGGCAGCCAGAACCCGTCTTCGCTCGATACTCATGGTTTCGGGCATGGTCAGCGTGAGCTTGTAGCCGCGGGCCGCGCACACGAATGCAAGCGCGATCCCGGTGTTGCCACTGGTCGGCTCGACGACTTCAATCCCAGGGCGCAGCACTCCGCGCGCTTCCGCGTCCCGGATCATCGAGGCGCCGATGCGGCACTTGACCGAGTAGGCCGGGTTGCGGCCTTCGATCTTGGCAAGCACGGTTGCCTTGGCTCCGGCGGCAATGCGCCCGAGCTTGATGAGAGGAGTTCCACCGATGGACAAGGAGTTGTCGTTGTAGAGCATGATCAATTCCTATAAAAACGATAGGTGAAATGTGATATGCAATTGTCCAGGTGTCAAGTGCCAAATCGCAGGTGTAGCACGTGTGGTGAAAACCTGACTCACGTGCGGCCTTGGGTCCAGACCGAGGTTGAGTTTGCTTGGTTTCTCTCTTGGTCGTGGTTTTGCTTTCAGTCCGCGCATGCATGCGAAACATCTCTTCGCGATCTTCCTTATTGGCGCGGGTTCGTTGCTGGCGGGACCAGCCATGGCTCAGCCGAATCCCACGCCAACGACAGCGCAGCTGACATCGTGGCAGGCGCGATACAGCCAAGCGCGCGCAGCCATGCTCACTGGAGATTTTGCCGCCGCTGCCGCGAAGTTCGCGGCGCTGGTCGAGGCTGCGCCCGATCCCGTCGACCGCATGCTGGCCGCGGAGATGATGTCGGCTTGCCGGACCTGGGCCCAGGGCGGTTTTGTCCTGACTACGTCGCAGAAACTGGCGCTGACCGCTCCCGCCTTGCTTGAAGATCGACGGACCACGGATGAAATCGCAATTCTCTACACCAACGCGGTTCTCTACGGACTGTACGCGGGGATCGTGCTCGACGCGTGGACTAAGGCGGATTCCCCTGGCAGCGCGATCCTGCCTCCGCTGGCTTTGGCCGGAGCGTCCGTGGGCATCGTTGCCATCCTTGATCGCAGCGTGCACCTTGGCTACGGCGTGGCGCAATCGATGGTGTCGGGGATGTACGTTGGATTCGAGGAGGGAATCGCCTGGACTCTGTGGCACGAGGCCAGCGTGCAGCGCTCATCGGAGTTCGGTGCCAAGGCCTCGATGGCCTTGATCTTGGGGCTTGGAACCGTCGGCGCGGTTGCGGGCGGCGTGGTCGGGTCGGCCTACGGGACGACGCCAGGCAGGGCATCCTTGATGGGCTCGGCCGCCATGTGGAGCGGCCTTGTGGCGGGAACTTTTGCTGGCGCGATCACTAAGCGCTCGGACACGGCGCTTCTGTCGTCGGCCATCGCCCTCAACGCGGGCGCGGTGCTCGGCGCCCTCGCCGGGGCCGAGGTTTCGCCCTCTATTGCCCGCGTGCGGTTCATCGATCTCGGCGGTCTAGGCGGCGGACTCTTGCTGGGTGGACTCTACTGGGCGGTACAGGACAGGAACGCCAGTGGACAGGGCCTGCTGACAGCGACCAGCTTGGGCATGACCGCGGGGTTGGCGGCGGGGTGGCTACTCACCCGGGACATGGAAACCGATCTGCCACGAAAGCACCGCGAGCCAAGTCTTGCCGAACGGCTGGTGCCGACCCTGGTGCCGACGAGCACTGGCACTGGCTTGGTGCTTGGCGTGGCTTCGACAATTTGAGACAAGTTGCTCACGAGTCGGGCACACTAGGCGCGTGGGACGATACTCGCTCCTTCTATTGATCGCGCTGTGGTTGTCGGCAGCGGACACCTTTGCCGCCGAATCGAAACCGCCGTGGCCGGCGCGCAAGCGGCGCTCCGAGGAAGGGCTTTTGCGTCCCGGAGTGCACGAGCTGAAAGATCCCAAGCGCTGGCCGGCCGAGCCTGAGTCGCCACCCGCGCCCATCGATGAGGCGCGATTCCGCAAGGCGTTTTCCGGCTTGTGCGAAGGCATGGCCTCGCCACGCATGCTGGGACGAATCTCCGACGAGATCCGCCAGGTCGCCGACGAGGCGAAGGTCGACCCGTTTCTGCTGGCCGCGCTGGTCTACCGCGAGAGCCGGTGCGTGCCCACGTTGGTGACGTCCTTCGGGACCGGCCTTCTGCAGGTTCAGACGCGCATGATCCAGGGCAACGTGCGCGGCGATACTTTGCGCTACCAGGTGCGCGAGGGCGACGCATGGAAGGAACGCGCGCGACCCATCCCGCGTGGCGCCCTTCAGCGTTTGCAGAATTCGTTGATCAATCTGCGCCTAGGCGCGGCCATGCTGGCCATGTGGCAGGAAGAGCACCCCGCCATCGATGAGGTCTTTGCCGACTCGGTTCCCCATCGCAGCGCGGTCGCGCACTTTGGCTGGGGCGATATCGTGCGCGGCACGGGCGGCGAAGATCGCGCGCTCATCGCACGACGGCGACTCATCAATCGCTACCTCGACACGAAAGTGGTGCCGCGCAAGACGGACCTGGGATTCGAGGTGGTGTCGCCCCTGGAAGGCATTCCGCGCGTGGCCCCCAGCGGGCCAGGCGACGATCGCGACGAGGGCGCGCGCGCCCATCGAGGCCTCGACATCGACGCCACGGGCGGCGAGCCCATCGCCAGCATCGCCGACGGCGTAGTGTGGTTCACCGGGTTCGATCTGCCTGGCCGGGCGCGGCCGCAAGTCGTGCGGCCCGACGAGCTGGCCACCACCAAGCGGCCCGAGCTGGGGCCGGGCGGCCTGTTCGTCTGCATCCGGCACGTGCCACACATCTTCTCGTGCTACATGCATCTGCAAAGCTACCGCGTTGCCATCAATGACCGCGTAAAGGCCGGGCAGATCATCGCCAACGTGGGACACTCGGGAATCAAGGTTTCGGGCACGCATTTGCATCTCGAAATCCATCGCGACGGCGACGCACTCGATCCCGCGCCCGTGCTTGGTCCCGAGTTCGTGATTCCGCCGCAAGAGACGGTGGCGCACGACATCGCCATGGCCAACAAGAAACACCGTCTGGTAAAAGAGCGCCGCGCGCGCTGGAAGTCCCGCCTGGCCAAGCAGCAAGCCAGGTCGAACTGATACGACTAACCTTGGTAGACGACGACCCCACGCCGCACTCCGGGGTGCACACAAAAGGCTTGGCCTGGAAAGCCAAGCGTGTAGTGTCCTTGGTGCGTTCGATGAGGAGAGGAAGGAGTGCCCCATGAAGCGAAGGTGTGGAGAGCGTGCTTTTTCCGTCGTGGTTGGTTGGGCGGCTGGGGAAATGATCTTGCTGGTTGGGTGCGCGTCGTCGCCCAAGTCGCCCATCGTGGCGGACGCAAGCGCCGACCGGCCTGCCGATACGAGCGCAAGCGCAGCGGCGATCTTCTGCACCGGTTCCGCGTCGGGGGAGCTCATTGACGACATGAGCGGATCGAGCATCAGCTTGAGACCACCGCCCTGTGGCACGAAGGGTACTTGGTACGCAGGTACTTCGAGCCAGAATCCCGCGTCAGCCGGATCTCTCACCACCCCGTCTGGGGACTCCTCGACACTGTGGAATTGCGGAAGCGATTGCCAATCTCTCTATAGCCCGCGGCCCGCTGGATTTCCGGGGTCGATCGCGACCGGAGATGGAGGCACGGCCCCTGGCGCACAGGCCATGTGCATCGCAGGGCAGACAGGAACGTCGCAATATGACGGAGCCGGGATGCAGCTGGTCCTCGCATGGTCCGGCCCAGTACCCAGCGGAGGCTCATATTACGACACCGATGCTGGCACCATGGTGCCGCAATTCGCGCTCGTAGATGCCAGCGAGTACGCTGGTATCCAGTTCTGGCTGTGGGTTTCGCCGGATACCGCTGCGTCGGTCAACGCCAGTCTTCTAGTCGGTTTATCCGATAAGAACCAGATCCCCGGGGGCGGCGTATGCGATGTGAACTCGAGCGGGGCCAACACCTGCAGCTTTGCCGCCGCCGCCGTCTCCCCCAGCATGGCCCAAAATCATGGTTCGGGGCGCTTCTTCTCTGACAACGGCAGCAAGCTAAACGCGCTGTCCAGCGGCTGGCAGCATGTCTGGGTGCCATGGAGCAGTTTCACTACGAACCCGTACTTTGGTGGGGCGAACGAGGCGAAAGTCGATCCTAGTACCCTGGCGTGGGTCGAGTTATGGGTCGAACAAGACAGCGCGAGCGGACCTGCCGTCCCCTTCGACTTCTGCATCTACCAGCTGAGCTTCCTGCCCAAGTCTGACGTCCCCGCGCTGGACGGCGGCACCGCGGATGGAGGCGAAACGGGAAGCTTCTGCACCGGACCCGCGACCGGAGCACTTATCGACGACATGAGCGGGTCGAACATCAGCTTGCAACCGCCATCATGCGGAAGCCCTGGGGGCTGGACGGCATGGTCTCCTGCGCCTGGCGTTCTCACCTCGCCAGCCGGTGACCCTTCGGTGGTCTTTGACTGCGGGAGCCTCTGCCAGCCGCTCTACAGCGCGCTGCCCGCGGGTTTCCCTGGGACGACGGCATCGGAGGACGGGGGCACGGTCGACTCGGGCACGGCAGACGGCGGAGCCTCAGGCATGCAAGCCATGTGCGTCGCCGGGCAGACCAGCCCGAAGCAATACAGCTGGAGCGGTATGACCTTGACCTTTGCCTACTCGGGTACAGGGCCTAGCGGTACCAGTCCAACGAAGATCTCCTCACCGTCGTTCGGGTTCACCACCGACCCGCCGCCGGCGTTGATCGATGCCAGCCAATACTCCGGCATTGAGTTCTGGCTGTGGGCGTCTCCCGACACCGCCGCCGCAATGCCCGCCGGCTTCGTCGTCGAGCTGATCGACAAGAACCAGCTCCCCGGGGGTGGGGTGTGCGACCCGTATGCCACGAGCGGAGGCACGCCCTGCTCGGGGGCCAGCGCGGGCATATCGTTCAGCGCCGTCGCTGCGTCGCAAGGCACAGGCGGACTCTTGGGCGCCGACGGCGGCGAGCTGACCGCGCTCGCGCCCGGGTGGCAGCTCGTGCGCGCTCCGTGGAGCAGCTTCGTCGCGAATGCGTATTACGGCGGTGGCAACGAGAAGTCCGTCGACCCCACGACCCTGGTCTTCGCCCAGTTCGTCATCGAGCAAGACAGCGCGAACGAGCACGCCATCCCGTTCGACTTTTGCATCCACGCATTGCGCTTCTATCGATAAGCGCGAGCGCTACCGGAAGCGCGCGAAGAACGTCCAAACCGCCGGGCCGGCGTCGAAGCAGACACCACCGTCGAGGCAATTGGCCAGGCTCGGCCAGTTGTGGCCTTCGGTGTGGACGCACCAGACCACGGGCAGATCGGGCTGGCAACCTTGGTACTCAACACATTCCTCAGGGCTGACGGCGACCGGCGCCAGCGTCGTCGAGCAGCCGTTCTTGGCGATCCAGAAGTCGCGCGTGGCGATGCCGCCGGTGGTGAAATCCACGAGCTCATCGTTCGAGGCGTGCGCGATGAAGGCGCCGACGTTGCCAACGCAATTGCTGGTCTCAACCAGTCCTCCGGCCACTGGCGCAATGGCCCGCAGCACGTTGCCGCGCAAGCAACCAAGGTGATTGCTGAAATAGGCGCCGGCGCTCAGGCCGGTGCTGAAGATGCGGTTGCGGTCGATGCAGTAGGTGCTGGTGAGGTAGTCAACCAGCGTGTCGAAGAGCTGCACGTCGCGTCCGGTCGCGGTGTAATCCCAGTCCGTATTGGCAGCATCGCCCAGACCATCCGGATACACGAAGATCGCGCCGCCCGCTGCCGCGGGCTCGATGGCGAACACCTGGCGCGCGTAGGCTCCGCTGCCACCGTGACCGTGCCAGCCGAATACCAAGGCCAAGGGAGTATTGGGGTCGTAGCTCCGCGGGACGGAGAGCACGTATGTGCGTCCCTGGCTTGCGACCGTGATGGTCTGATTGCCGAGCACGCCCGTCGGTGCTCCGGCAAGACCGCATCCCGTCGGACCATCGAGGCTGGCATACTCAATGGCGTCGAGGCTGGCGGTGATGCTGCGGTCGACACTCGCGTCGGTGACGGCGCCACCTGCGCCCGTAGCGCCGCCGGTGCCCGAAAGCCCGCCACCGCCGCCAGCTCCGTTTGGCGGCGGCGCCTTGGCGCAACTGGCGAGTACCAGGCAAAGACCGATGGAAACAGCGGATCCGAGAACGCGAACATCACGCATAACACCCCTCCGCGAGCAATCTCGCGGGCATGATAGTACAAATCGGGACGACTAACCTTTGTAGACGACTTCCATCACGCAATGGCGCTGCTCGCAGCGAAAGCGCAGGCGCAGGCGGCGGCCTTCGTCGTCGACCAGAAACCATGGTTCTGGAGTCTCCGTGCTCGCCTTCTTCTCGGTGCTCGCTCTTGGGCACAGCCTAAGTTCGTATTTGAGGCAGTAGCGCGTGGTCATCACAGTGCGGCCGGCGAGGTCGAGGCCGCTTTCGGCGGCGGGTTCGATGTCGAGTGCACGATGACGGCGGTAGAACGCGGCGGCTTTCTGGTTGAGCACGTTGGCGAGGTAGGAAAGCTTGGTGGCGGGGAAGGGAGTGTTGTTGGGGACAAGCAAGTTCTCTCGCGCGGGCCGGGCGTGGGCGCGCGCGGCCGCCAGGTTTTCGACTAGGTTTCTGCGCAGCGAATTCACCTGGGCCGCGGAAAGATGAAGTGGCTTTGCCCAGTCGATCGCGACGGTGCTGGCGACGAATTCGGTGTCGCCCAGCTTGACCAACTGTTGCGCGACGCTGGCTTGCGCTCGTTCCGGTTTGTCGGCCACGACCTTTTCGCACAGGAGCGCGGCCTCGGCACGAACCCCGTTCTCGTCGGTCGCTTCCACAGCAATCCCATCAGAAGTCTCGCGAAGTTTGAGCGCCACCGCGATCTTTCGCACCGGACGGCTTTGCGCGATTTGCTTGGCGAAGGCGTGGTCGTGGTTGCGGAACACGCGTGCGCCGGCGGCCAGACCGTCGAGTTTCTGCGGGAACACGGTCTTGCCCAGCACGCGATTGACCGTCGAACCTTCGAGTTGATGGTCGCGATCGTAAAAGGTGATGCCGTCGCCGCTTTGCAAGGGCATGGGTGCATCCAGGGTGAAGGAATCCCGGCTTACGGACTTCACCTCGCCGAGCGATTCGCCCACGTGCTTGGGCGAATCGGGCGAGGCCACACTGGCGCCCCGGCCGGTGAGAAAATAGCTGGTGTAGCCGCGGTTGAAGGTCTTGTCGGGATTGGGCACGAAGCCCAGGGTGACCGTTCCCGACGAGGATTTGCGGTCATCCCGCGCGGCCAGCAGGCGGTCGAGTGCCTGGCGGTAGTGGCCCACAATGTTCATGACGTAGGCCTTGTTTTTCAGGCGTCCCTCGATCTTGAACGACGACACGCCGGCCGCGAGCAAGTCGCCAAGGTGTGGAGTCAAATTCAGATCGCGCAGTGAAAGCAGGTGGCGGCCGATCACCACGGCCTTTCCGTGCGCGTCCACGAGGGAGTATTCCCGCCGGCAGGGTTGCGCGCACTGACCGCGGTTGCCGCTGCGACCGCCCATGGCGTAGCTGAGCGTACACTGGCCACTCATACACACGCAGAGCGCGCCGTGGATGAAGACCTCCAGCTCGATGGCGGTGGCGGCGCGGATCTCTCGGATCTGGTCGAGGTCGAGTTCGCGGGCCAGGATCGCGCGCGCGAAGCCGACCTTCTCCAAGAAGGCCACGCGCTTTGGCGTGTGGTTGTGCATTTGCGTGCTGGCGATGAGCGGCAGCGGCGGTAGGCCGCATTCGAGCAAGCCCACGTCTTGAAGGATGAGTCCGTCCACGCCCGCGCGATGCAGGTCGTGACAAAGGGCCACGGCAGATTCGATCTCGTCGTCGCGCAAGATGGTGTTGACCGCGGCGTAGACCTTGGCCCAATAGCGATGCGCGTAGGCGGCCAGGCGTTCGATGTCGGCGAGCGAATTCGCCGCGGCCTCGCGCGCGCCGAAGCGCGCGGCGCCAACGTACACCGCATCGGCGCCACAGTTGATGGCGGCGATCCCGGTTTCCAGATCCTTGGCGGGTGCCAGCAGTTCGATGACGGACACGACTGGGTTCGTGATACCATTTTTTGCCGACTGAGGCCTGACGACCCATGCGCGCCCTGTTTCTCGCCGCGGTCCTGTTGATGCTCGCCCCCGCGGCTCAGGCCGCGGAGCCGAGTGGACTCTACGTTCTCGCCATCAACGGCGGCGGCGACAAGCTCGACAACTTCGCGTCGCACTTGGCGCACCTGCGCCAGCTAACGGATCTTCTGGCCGCGTCCGGCATTCCACGCGATCACATCACCGTGTTGGCCAGCGATGGCAGCAATCCGGCGCCCGATCTGGCCACGCGCGAGCCCGAACCTGAAAACGCCTGGCTTCTGCAGGGCACGCGCGTGGATTCGCTGCTGCGCGATCTCACGACCTACGAAGATTCCGTTTTGCCCGGCATCGATTTGCGGCCCGCGACCGTGGCCAGTCTGTCGCGCACGCTCGGCGAACTGCGCGGGCGCTTGCACGCGGGCGACACGTTGCTGGTCTACGTGACCGATCACGGAACCCAGAGCCAGCGCGACCCCATCGAGAATCGCATCACGTTGTGGGGGCCGCACGAATCGATCTCCGTGCGCAAACTGGGCGCCTTGCTTGCGCGCCTGCCACCCTCGGTGCGCGTGGTGTCGCTGATGTCCCAGTGCTTTTCCGGCGGGTTCGCCTATCTGCACGAGGCGCGCGAGCACAAGCGACTGCCCAGCGGTAAAACCTGCGGGTATTTTTCGTCGACCCCGGATCGCCCTGCGTATGGCTGCTATCCCGAGGTGCGCGGGCAGAAGGCCATCGGACATTCGTTCGAGTTTCTGACGGCCCTGGCCCGGCGCGGGCGTTTTCCCGCGGCCCACGCCGACATCATGGTCAGCGACGAGACACCGGACATTCCCCTGCGCAGTTCGGACGTGTACCTGGCCGAGCAGATCGCACGCGCCGCGGGATCGCCCGAGCGCGAGGCGGCCTTCGCCGATCCACTAGTGGGGCAGGCATTCGCCGGTCGCGACTTCGTCGAGGAGAGTCGTCTCATCGACAGGATCGCGGCGGTCTATGCCTTTGCCCGGCCGGCCTCGCTCGCCGAGCTGGACGAGCGCGTGCATGCCCTGTTCGCATTTCTCGACCAGCTCGAACTCGACGGCAAAACCTGGGAGGGCGCGCTCGGCGACTTCAATCAGGCGAACCTGGATGCCTTTGTCGCCAGCCAGCCGCGTTGGCGCGCGCGGCTCGAAGATCGCGCGGTTCGCGGGCTCGATGTTGTTGCTCGGCGTGGCCTCGCGCTGGAGCTGCTCGCCGACCTGGCGCCCTACGTGATGTCCGATCCATCGCGCTTGGCCGAGGCCAATCGGCTGGTCACGGGACTTACCACCACCGACGAGATCAGCTATCGCAGCGAGATCCGCGTGGCCGCGCTTCTGCGCACGCGCTTCGTGCTTACTTCGGTGGCCGGACGCCTGTGGAGCAAGCGCGACCCGCACCAGGTGCAGGCGGTCGAGGCGCTCACCCGCTGCGAGGATCTGGCCTTGCCCGTGCCGGCGCCACCGCGCATGGCCGAACCAGCTGCAGCGCCTAGGCTGCCGCCCTTGGCCGAGGATCAGCGACGCGCGGCCACGGTCCGGCCGGGCTGGCTGGGCATCACCTTCGTTCCGGTCAGTCGCGATCGGCGCAAAAGCCTGGGCGTGCCCGACGGCGCTGCGCAGATTACCGCCGTGGTGCCACGCTCTCCCGCGGCCGAGGCGGGGCTTCGCTCGGGCGACATTGTACTGGGGCCGCCTGGCCGACCTTTGTCGCACTCACGCGATTTGCGCCCCTTCATCGCCTCGTCCGCGATGAACGTGGCGTTGCCCATCGAGGTGCTGCGGGGCAAGAGTCGCGTGGTCGTGCGTCCGGTCGTTGGCCAGGCGCCCTCGGTCAAGACGAGAAACTAGAACACGTAACCGGCCGTGCCGCCGAGGAAGAAGGCGTCGTAGAAGCCGCCCTCGAGACGGAACTCCAGCCCCTTGGCGTCGGGGATGGGGAAATCGAGGCCGAAGAGCAGATCGATGATGGGGACCGCGCCGGGGATATTCGGTTCCTGGAAACGATGCGGATCGTAGGGGCCGAGATCCTTGCCTTGGCCTGCTGCAAGCAAGGCTTCGTTGCAGTTCGCTTTGGCATCGCAGATGGGTGTGCCATCAGCTGAGACTACGGTGTAGTTGCCCGTGGCCGCATCGTATCTGGCCGACGTGCGCAGGATCTTGCCGCGGACCACTGCCAAACCCAGACCTGCGCCGTAGTGGATGCCGAAGTAGGGGGTGAAGTACTGGCGTGAGATGAAGGCAGCGTCCATGGTGATCAGCGAAAAATTCCTGGCCTGAACCAGATCCGCGTCCTGGGCGGGGTCTTTGCCCTTGCCTAGCCAGTAGCCGTCAGACGGGCTCATATTTTGAAACCCAATGGCGACGACGAGTTCCCAGGTGCGGTGGGGATCGTCTCTATCGACCTTTCGGCGATAGCCTTCGAGCGCGTAGGCGTAGGTTGAAAGCGGCACGCTCTTCTGGGTGAAAAGTCCGAGAAACCAACTCGGCACCGAAACCCAACGAAGGCGGAACGCGAGCCCGTACTTCGCATCATTGCGTGGGGCGGTGAGAGGTGGCGCAATCGCCTCTGCCGCCGGGGCACCCTCTGTTGCGGGCGCCGCGCCCGGTTCACCAGGGGACGCGGTATCTGGTGTTGGACCAGCCGTCTCTGGCGGCGGCATCGGGGGACTATCTTGTGCGAATGCGGCGGGCGCGAAAGCGAGCGCGGCGATGGAGAACAATTGGAACACGCGCAAGTAACGTTGCATGGAGGCCTCCGAAGGATCCGGTTGAGGCGGACTATACCCTAAGGTCTGTGCTACCGTCTCATCGTGCCTCTGACGTGTCTGGCCATCGTGCTTTCCGCCTTGGCCGCTTCCCCTTCTTCCGCGCCTGCCCCCAATGTGGGTGTGGGCAAGGATGGCGGCAAGGTCACTGATGGGCGCCCGCAAATCGAAGCCTATCTGGCCGTGCACGACGTGTCGTCGGCCGCCGGGCTGCGCGCCCTGGCCGCGGCGCCCGAGAAGGCCCTGATGGCCATTGCGTCTGCCCCTGCCGCCGAAGGGTTGATCCGGTCGCGCGCGGTGGCCGCGCTACGCCTGGTCGCCACGCAGGAGGTGCGGGTTTTCCTCGGCAAACTCATCCAGACCAAGGCCAAGGCCACCGACATCACGGATCGCCTGATCGTTCGCCGGGCTGCCGTGGCGCTTGGCTGGATGGCCGGGTCGGGCACGGTCGAGCAGCTCGCCATGCTCTTCGACAACGAGGACGCCGAGGTTCGCCTCGACGCGGCGATTGGCCTAGGCCTGACCCGCTCCGCGACCGCCGCGACGTATTTGCGCAGGCAGCTGGCTGTCGAGTCGTCGCCGCGCGTGCGCGATCAGATCGAGCGCCAGCTGCGTGCCCTTGACGAGTCCCCGGTGGAGCCGGAAAAGGCGCCAGCCCCACCGAAAGGGCAACCCATGCGGGGAAGCTGGTGACCATGACCCGCGCGCCTTTCTTGTGTTAGCTTCCGACCCCGATCCCTGGCCCGCGAAGGAGACGTAGATCGTGCCCAAAGAGAAACTCGGCATTCTGGTCGGCGGTGGCCCCGCACCTGGCATCAACAGCGTGATCAGCGCCGCCACCATTCGCGCTCTCTTGCAGGGCGTGGAAGTGCTTGGCATTCGCGATGGGTTCGATCGCCTGATGAAAGGGCGCCTGGACGACATCCGGCCCTTGCAGCTCGGCGATGTCAGCCGCATCCACTTCAGTGGCGGATCGTTCCTGGGCAGCTCGCGCGCCAACCCGACCCAAAAGGACGAGGATCTGGTCATGGTGGTGGATTCGCTGCACCGCCTGGGCGTCACCCAGCTCATCACCATCGGCGGCGACGACACCGCCTATTCCGCAATGAAGGTTTCCGAGAAAGCCGCGGGAAAGTTGCGCGTGGTTCATGTGCCCAAGACCATCGACAACGATCTCGACCTCGACCCGTCGGTGGATTCCTTTGGCTACAACACCGCGCGCAGCCTGGGCGTCGAGCTGGTCAAGAATCTGATGGTCGACGCCAAGACCACCTCGCGCTGGTACTTCGTGGTGGCCATGGGGCGCAAGGCGGGCCACCTGGCGCTCGGTATCGGCAAGGCGGCGGGCGCGACCCTGACCGTGATCCCCGAGGAATTTCCGCGTAACAAGGCCACCCTGCGCATCCTGGTCGACATCCTGGCGGGCGCCATCATCAAGCGACTGGCCGAAGGGCGGCGCTACGGCGTGGCGGTGCTGGCCGAGGGCTTGGCCGTGGCGCTGCCCGAGGATGACCTCAAGCGCTTGGGCAACATCGAGCGCGACGAGCACGGGCACATTCGCGTTTCCGAACTCAATCTTGGCGACGGCCTCAAGCGAGCCGTGAACGCGCGCCTGCGCGACCTGGGCGTGCCCAAGGTCACCATCGTGTCGAAGGACATCGGTTACGAATTGCGCTGCGCCGACCCCGTGCCCTACGACATGGAATACACGCGCGACCTCGGCTACTGCGCGGCCAAGTTTCTGTTTTCGGGCGGCAACGCGGCCATGGTTTCGCTGCAGGCCGGGAACTTCGTGCCCATTCCCTTCGCACAGCTGCTCGACCCGCAGACCGGGCGCACGCGCGTGCGCATGGTGGACATCAAGTCCACCCGCTACGCCATCGCCCGCCGCTACATGATTCGTCTGCGGCGCGACGACTTCGAGGAGCCGGCCGTGCTGACCATGTTCGGGTCGGTGTGCAATCCGAAGAAATCGGCCGAGGAATTCAAGCGCGAGTTCGGCTACGTGGTCGAGAGCGAAGCGCCGCCGCTCGACCTGCTTCACTCGCGCGACCGCGACGGAAACGGCCGCTGACAGGCCCCCGCCGTGGCCAGTTCGCTGATTCTGCGCGATCTCGACTGGCCGGCCATGCGCCAGGCGTTGGCCGAATACGGCGTTGGCGAACGGGTGGCGCGCAAGGTGTTCGCGCGCGTGCACGCCCAGTGGGCGACGAGCCTCGACGATTTGGAGCAACTGCCGGCAGAAGTTCGGAGGGTGCTCGCGCGCGAGGCGAGGTATCCGGATCTCGACATCGTCGAGCGCCGGCGTGCCGACGATGGTTTCGTCAAGTACCTGTTCCGGCTTTCCGATGGCGCGCAGATCGAGGCCGTGCGCATCCCGCTGCCCGATCCCGCGGACGCTCGCGCTCTCAAGGAAAAGCGCCGGCGTGGCGAGGTCGAGGGCCTTGTTGCCCTGCCCACCGCCAAGTACACCGTGTGCATCAGTTCGCAAGTCGGCTGCGCCCTGGCCTGCGCCTTTTGCGCCACCGGCGGCATGGGGTTTTCGCGCAACCTCGCGACTTGGGAAATACTGGCCCAGGTCGAGGCCATTGCACGCGAGGCCGACCATCCCATCCGCGGCGTGCTTTTTCTGGGCATGGGCGAGCCGCTGCTCAACTACGACAATGTCATGTCCGCGGCGCGCATTCTTTGCCATCCCGCGGGACTCGCCATTTCCGCCGACGCGATTTCGATTTCCACCGCGGGCATCGTGCCGGCCATCCGGCGTTTCACCGCCGAGAAAGAGCGCTTTCGCCTCATCGTCTCGTTGGCTGCGCCGACGCGCGAGATGCGCCTGCCGCTCATGCCCATCGAAGAACGATGGCCGCTCGCCGAACTGGCCAAGGCTGTGCGCGAACACGCCGCCGTCAGCAAGGATCGCGTGACCCTGGCCTACGTGGGCGTCGCGGGCGTGAACATGGGCCGGCAGGCCGCGCAAGATCTGGCGCGCCTTTTCGCCGGCGTGTGCGTGAAGATCAATCTCATCGAGGTCAACGATCCAAGTGGCCGATTCCAGCCGCCCAGCGAGGCCGAGGTGCGCGCCTTCCGCGACGAATTGTCCCAGTTTTCGATCCCCCTCGTGCGCCGCTACGCCGGCGGCAGGGACATTAGCGCCGCTTGCGGTACGCTGGCCGCGACCCGCTACGGCGGCCGGGTCATCTGAATCCCCGCCTAGCCCGCGACTAGCCCCGCCTGGTCACGAATTCTGGGCGCACCTTGCGAATGCGCTCAAAATCCTCGTCATCGTGAAGAAGTGTCGCCTTGGCTGCCAAGGCCTGGGCGGCGATTAGACAATCGACACCGCTGCGCACGGTGACCCCACGCCTGCGGCAATCGAAGAAAATGCGCGCGGCTTCCCAATGGAGCGATGTGGGCTCTTCGGGGATCGCTTGGTACTGCGTGGACAGGACACGCGCCAATGCGCGCCATTCGTTTTCGTCGCGTGCGCCCTGAAGGATTTCCTGGCAGCAGACAAGTGGGATGGCAAAAGGCATGTTGGAACTATCGAGTTCGGCCAGGACGGCAACCGCGGGCGTGGACTTGCCGCGCAGGTAGTCGATCAGCACCGAGGTGTCGACCAGGATCATCGTGCGGCGCTGCGAGCTTTCTTGTGGTCGTAGTCGGCGGCAAACTTGATTTTCCCGCGCAGTCCGGCGAGTGGCAGACGCCGCTTACTCTCAACCAGCGTTCGCAGCGCTTCCCGCACCAGGGCCCGTCGGGTCGGAATGCCGGTCAGCCGCTGCGCCTCGGTAACCAGGTCGGAGTCTAGCACGATGTTCGTGCGTACGGTAGCGGACATGGACTTCATACACATGATCATACACATAGCCGGGCCTTTCGCAATGACGGCCTCCAATAGGTATGGTCTAATCCTCAACCAGCGTGAGCGAGCCAGCCTGTAGTCCCGACGACAGCACCCATCGGTGGCCGTGGTCGCCGTTTTTGTGGATCCTGGGGATCTTGTGCGCGGCCTACTTGCCGCTCTTTCTCGGCAAGGTTCTTTTTTTTCGCGACATCGCGCACTGGATCTTTCCGGCGCGCGTGTTCCTGCGCGACGCGCTGGTGCGCGGCGAGTTGCCAGGCTGGAATCCCTACCAGGGGCTTGGTTTCCCGGTCTTCGGCGATCCGCTCTACGGTGTCTTCTACCCGCCCAACTGGCTCTTCGCCTTGGTCGGGCCGGGCTGGGTGGCCAGCATGCTCAACTGGCAGTGCTTCGCGCACATGGCGTGGGGCGCGGCCGGCGTGGGCTGGCTAGCTCGGCGACTGGGTGGCTCGTCGAAGGCGATCATCATCGCTGGGCTGGCCTGGGCGCTTTCGGGCTACACCACGGCCCAGTGGACCTCGGGCCTATTGCTCTTCGCCGATGCGTGGATCCCCTGGGTCGCCGCTGGTCACGTCGCCTTGCTCGACAGTTTGCGCGCGGGAGGAACGGCCTGGCGCCGCGGCCTGGTCAAGGCCGCGCTGCCCACCGTTCTTGCCGTGCTTCTTGGTGAGATCTTCCTCGCCATGGTCGGCGCTGGTTTCGGCGTTCTCTTTGCGTTTGTTCTTCACGCAGTTGAGCGCCGTGGTGATCCGCTGTTGCCTCGCGCGCGCGCAAGGTGGCTTGTCGGCGCCTTGGCCGCGGTCATGCTTGCGTTTGCGGCGGGCGCCGTCGTGATCGTGCCGGCCCGCTTGCTTCTAGGCAGCACCGAGCGGGCCGCGCCGCTCGCTCGCGCCATCGCGGAATCCTGTTCGCTGCATCCTTTGCGCCTGGTCGAGTTCGCGCTTCCCTATTCCATGGGCGATGCCTACGGAGTCTTTCCGGCTGCTGCTATCGTCGGCGAGCCGCGCCTCGACGGACTGCCGCTCAGCTACAGCATGTACATGGGCGCGAGCGTGATCGCGCTCGTGCTGGCCGCGGTCGGCCGCGGCCGCAGGCTGGCGTGGGCGCTTGGTGCTCTGGCGGCGCTCGCTCTGTTGTTGGCATTCGGCAAGTACACGCCCGTGCACGCCGTCTTCAGGCGCGTCGTGTTTCCACTCGCATACATGCGCTATCCCGAAAAATATACGGTCCTGGTCGTGGCCATGCTTGCGCTCCTGGCCAGCCTTGGGGCGCGGCGCATTCTCTCGGACGAGCCCCAGCCCTGGCGGCGGACCGGCGTCCTGTTTTTGCTCATCGTCGCTTGTGGGGTCATCGCCGTCTTCGCGCTGCCCGCGGCGTGGATCGTATTCGCCGTTCACGGCGCCCTTCTCGGCGGTCTTGCCACTCTGGGTATGCTGGCCGTGCATGTTCTCGCTGCCCGCTCCTCGCCTCTGGCGCCCATCGTGCTGGTGGCCATCGTCGTCTTCGATCTTTCCTCGTCCGCGTGGCCCTTGCAGGGATTCGGCCCGCGCCAGATCGCCAGCGGTCCGCCACCGGCCGCGCGCTTCGCTCTCGAACGGCGCGCGCAACTCGAGGCTCCTCCGCGCCTCTACCGCTCGAACTTGATCGACGATACGGTGAAGAAATGGGTACCCGCGAATTCCAATGCCGAGGGTGAGTTTCGCTTGACTCAGACCTTGGTGACCAACACCGCCAATGCTTGGGGCGTCGCCACCTTGCCCGGATACGATGCGGCGATTCCGGCGCTGGCAGACAGGGTCTGGGAAGCGGGACTGGCGGTTGGACAAAGCGCTTTGCGACTGCTCGGCGCCGACTACGCGATTCTGCCCGTGAACGATCCGACCGCGGTCAAGAACGACCGGCCAGGATTGGAGCCGCTCGTGGATCCCTTGCCTGGCGCACGCCTGTACCGAGTGCCGGGCGCTCTGCCGCGCGTGTTTCTGGCCCGCCACGCGCAGGTTCTCGGCGACGATGAGGCCCTGCGGCGCCTCTACGAACCCGACATCGTGGCAGGCAACAGCGTGTGGCTGGCGCCGGTTGGAGATCCGCCGGTGTCTCCCGCGCCGCCGGGACGTGTCGGCACGTGCGCGCTCGAATCGTACGGCAACAATCGGGTGGTCGCGCTTTGCGCTGCCCAAGAGCGCGGCCTTGCGGTCTTCGTCGAGCAATTCGACCGAGGTTGGCACGCCACCGTGGACAGCCGGCCAACGCGTCTGTTGCGCGCCAACCTCATCATGCGCGCCTTGCCCATCGAAGCCGGGACGCACAGGATTGTCCTTGAATTCCACACGCCCGGGCTGGGCGCGGGGGCGACGATCAGCGCGCTCTCCCTGCTGTTTCTTGCCGCGCTTTGGCTGGCCGGCGGTCGCAAGAATCGGACATCGCGGATCGCGGCTGGGTAACAGATTGTGGCTTGGCAGGCGTTTCTCTTGAACGGAGGAACACCCGCGAAGCGAACCACTTCCCTTTGCGCGGCACTGCCCTTGGGCGTCGTTTCTAATCGTCAGGGCTGCAATCTTGCCAGCCGGTCTTGCAGTCGCGTGCAGCGCTGGGCGACCTCGGCGTTGCGCACGGCGATTGCCAGCGCCTTGCGCGTGCCCACAAGCACGACCAGCTTTTTCCCCCGCGTGACCGCGGTGTAGAGCAAGCTGCGCTGGAGCATCACGAAGTGCTGGGTGTGAATGGGGATCACCACCGCGGGGTATTCCGATCCCTGCGACTTGTGCACGGTAGCGGCGTAGGCTAGTGCCAGTTCGTCGAGTTCGTCGCTGGCGTAGGACACCTCGCGCTCGTCGAAGGTGACCACCAGTTCGCCCGCCTCGCGCGCGACGCGATTCACGCGGCCGACATCGCCGTTGAATACGTCCTTGTCGTAGTTGTTGCGCAACTGCATGACCCGATCGCCGGTGCGAAAGATGCGGCTGCCACTTTGCAGTTGTTCGGCTCCGGCCGAGAGCGCCTCTTGCAGGAGTTGGTTGAGGTTCATGGCGCCGAGGTCGCCCTTGTGCATGGGAGTCAGCACTTGGATGTCGAAGGGCGAGAAGCCGTAGTAACCGGGCAGGCGGGTGACCACCAGATCGCGGATGGTCTGCGCGGCTTGAGCCGGATCATCTTTTTCCAGGAAGAAGAAATCGCGCGTGTCCTTGATGGGCCCAGCGACGGGCGCGCCGCCGATATCGGGCAGCTCGCCTTTGTGAATGCGGTGGGCATTGGTGACGATGAGGCTCTGCGCGGCCTGGCGGAAGATCTCGTCGAGACGAACCACGGGCACCGCGCCCGAGGCGATGGTATCGCGCAGGACCATGCCAGGACCCACGGACGGAAGTTGATCCTGATCGCCGACCAGAAGCAGACGCGTTCCGTCGGCCAGGGCCGCCACCAGATCCGCGCACAGCCGAATATCGATCATCGATGCCTCGTCGACGACCAGCAGATCCGCCTCCAGCGGCCGGTCGCGATTGCGTCCGAAGATGCCCTCGCTGGGGCGCCATTCGAGCAGCCGATGCAATGTGGCGGCGGGCTGGCCAGTGGCTTCTTGCAGGCGCTTGGCCGCGCGGCCGGTGGGCGCGGCCAGGGCCACGCGCAGATCGCAGCGCAGGAAGGTCGACACGATCCCGCGCACGATGGTGGTCTTGCCCACGCCCGGGCCACCGGTGATGACCAACAAAGGTTCGATGAGAGCGCGGCGGATCGCTTCGGCCTGGCGGGGCGCGAGGGAAATGTTCGCCTCCTTCTCGTAGCGGGCGATGGCTTGCTCGGGCTCGACGGGCAGCACCTTGCACTTCGAGCGCAAGATCCGGCCCAATCCCTCGGCGGCAGAGCGCTCGGCGCGCAGCAGGCCGGTTTCGTACACCGCCACTTGGTCGCCCGCGTGTTCGATGGCGATCTCGCCCCGGCGCGCGAGGCGGTCGATGGCTGGCTCGACCAAGGTTGCATCCACTTCCAGGCGCTGGCTGGCCTCCTGGGCCAGCCGTTCGCGCGGCAGGTACACGTGACCCTGGCCGCCCGCCTCTTCCAGCCCATGGCGTACGCCGGCCTCGATGCGCATATCGGTTTCCTTGCCGATGCCAAGTGAAGCCGCGAGCCTGTCCGCCGAGAGAAATCCGATGCCCCACACGTCGAAGGCCAGTCGATAGGGATTTTCGCGCACGCGCTGGACCGCGGCCGCGCCGTAGCGCTTGTAGATGCGCGCCGCCAGGGCAGGGGACACGCCGTAACCTTGCAAGAACACCATGACCTCGCGCTGGCCACGCTGAGCAGCCCAGGCCTTCTTGATGGCCTCTGCGCGCGAGCGTCCGATGCCCGGCACGTCGCGAATGCGCTCGGGCTGCGCGTCGAGGATTTCCAGGGTTCTTTCGCCGAAACGGGCCACGATGCGCTTCGCGAATTCGGGGCCGATGCCCTTGATGAGTCCAGCCCCGAGGTAGCGCTTGATGCCATCGAGGGTTTGCGGTGAAAGCTCGGTGTACGAAACGATGCGGAACTGCCGGCCAAAGCGCGGATTGTTCTCGAAATAGCCTGTCCCGCGCAGGCGCGCGCCCACGGGCAGGCCAAGCAGGGTGCCCACCGCGGTCACGGGCTCGGCTTGCCCGGCCACCTTGAGTCGCGCGACGGTGAACTCGCCGCTGGCCCCGGAAAACACGATGCGCTCGAGGGTGCCCTCGATGGTCTCGTCCGCGGCGTTTTCCGGACGCTTGCCGGCAGAGCGGTCAAAAAGATCCATACGCCGCCCCAGCCTCCGGCGAGGCACGGGCTACGTCAAGGGGAAGGATCAGCCCTTGCTGCTGATGCCGTGCTTGGCCAGGACTTCTAGGAGATCGAGGAGCGAGAAGACGCCGAAGCCGCGGATTTCGAGCAGGCGGCCGAACGTCCAGCGATCGGACTGACGGCCGGGCTCGTAGCGGCACAGGGCATTGTGGGTGCGCGGTTCGAGTTCGTAGCCGTACTGCCCGACCAGAACGTCGGGCGCGGGCACCGTGCGCGCCAGGAATTCGCGCGGGAGCCCTTCGAGACTGGTCGAGTGCACGCGGAAACCAGTCAGCACCTCGAAGCGCTCGATGAAGCGCGTGGTATCGTCTTGGCGACGAACGGCGCGCGCCGAGGTGTCGGGGATTTCGTTCGAGGTTGCGTTGTCTTGGCCAGGCATGGAGGCTCCGGCAATGGGCATCGCCTAGACCGCCTCTGGACCTCGCTCGCCGGTGCGGATGCGAATGACGTCGGCGACCGGCGAGATGAAGATCTTGCCATCGCCGATTTCACCTGTGCGGGCCGAGGCCAGAATCGCGTCGACGATGGGTTGAACCATGTCATCGTCGACCACGATCTGGATGCGCACCTTGGGCACGAAGTCCACCGTGTAGGATGAACCCCGGTAGACTTCGCGCTTGCCGCCCGTGCGACCAAACCCGCGAACCTCGGACACGGTCATGCCACGGGCGCCGACCTGGTAAAGGCGATCCTTGACCTCGTCGAGTTTGAACGACTTGATGATCGCTTCGATGCGCTTCATGGCTCAATCTTTCCTTGGATCACGTTGCGGGGATGTTTCGCACAGGTGAAAAGTTGGTAACGGTTCGTCCTGCCTAGAAATAGGCGAGGGCGGCCAGGAGTCCGGTGACCTGGTTCTTTCGGGCTGTCGTTCCCTTAGCGAACTCGTCCTTGTTCGACATGTCGGCGCGAACCTCCAGACGGAGTTCGTAGTGCTTCCCTACGGTCCACGCGCCCTGACCGGTGATTTCGTACAGGGAAGCCGTGTCCTGACCCGGGAGGGCTAGAGCATAGGCGTTGCTCTTGTCGTAGATGTACTCCGCTCGCGCGGCAACGTTGAATGAGTCATTGATGGTGTAGCGGCCCATGGCGGCGATGCCAAACCAATACGGAGTGCCGATCTTGAAATAATCCAAGTTTCCTCCCACCGAAATATTCCCAATGTCCTTGGTTACGACAGCATCGATCAGGACTGTGGTATCGTTTTTGGTTGCGACAGTATCGGGCACGACAGCCGGATCGGCGCCCGCCAGTTCCTTTCCAATGTATGTGGTGAGTGACGCCGTCAGGCCCTGGTTGAGAGGCGTATAGGTGAGGTTCAGACCAAACGTCTTGTCCGAGTTGATGTCGGGATCGTTGTTCCAGCCGTTGACGAGCTGGAGCGAGAGCACCAATTCGGGCGCGGCGATGGTGCCGAGCAGGGCCGCATTCACGCGGAGACCCGTGTGCAGCAGGGGAACCCCGTAGAACAGCAAGGAGCGGCTGTAGAGCCAGTTCTTGTTGGACTCGATAACTTCGGCACTGGCCGACGTTACGAACCTGCCCGCATCAATGCTCACGTTGGGATGTGGCTTCACTTCAGCATAGGCTTGCTGAACGAGAAATCCGCTGCCGTAGAGCATGGTGCCGCCTGGGGAAGTGGCAGTACCTGGGGCCGAGTTGGCCGCGCTTGCGGAGTTGACGATGGCGGCAGTATGCCCTACGCCCAAATCCATGCGGAAGGTAACCAGATCGGTATCCGCGTGCACGCCCAATTTCGCATAGTTGAGGGCAAAGTTGTTGGCCGTGGTGTCGAACTGACGGTAGGCGGGTCCCTGCGTTTTGGGATCGCCGGTAAAATTGTACATGTAGTACGCATCCACCAACGCTTCCCACCCGAAGGCAATCGGGGGCGGAGCCGCTGGTGCGGGGGCAGGGGCCGCCGCGGCCTCGACAGGCGCCGCAGGCGCTGCGGCGGGCGCGGGCATGGGTTCGGCCGCGGGTGCGGCAACCGGGGTGGCCTCGGCGGGAGGCTGAGCATTCGCCACCAGTGGGAAGACCGTACAAAGCGCAAGTACCGTGGACAAAAGTCGCATTGGTTTCTCCTCTTTCGTTTGCGATGTGCAAACCCACTCAAGCAAGTTGTGCCGCCCATTGCAATAGGGGCAGCTCAGAGTTTGCAGCGCTTTTCCACCGAGGATACGCAGCGGAAACGCAGTGTACTTCGCGACGATTCTTTGTCCCCACTGCCCATAAGAATGGGCCATCAAAGGTCCGACTTGCCCGTGATCCAGCCTCTCCCCTCTGGGGAGAGGCCGACGCGCGAAGCGCGTCGAAGCGTGGGTGAGGGGCTACTGCGTCTTGATCTGCACGTGGCTCATGCGCCGCTTTTGCTGCGTGTCCGACGGGTCGCTTGGCGGCGTCAGGTTCACCTGCATGCCGAGGGCGGCGCGCACGGCGAAGTGATCTTCGCTGATGAAGAAAGACAGAAGTTCCCTCACCCGCTCTTGCACAGACAGGGAGCTTTGGGCCGCGGGCTCGAGGGCAAGAACCTGGGCGGCGGCGCCAACGTCGCCGCACAGAACCAGGGCCGCGCGCGAGGCGGTGAGATCCGAGGACACGATCCAGCCAGCGATATCGACCTTGTCGCCACAGGCTTCGACGTAGCGCTTGGCCAGGCTCTTGAGCTCTGTCCGCAGCGGCCCGGCCAGCAGTCCTTCGAGCCTCTTGGCCATCTTGTCCACCTCGTCGCCGTGGTCGCCTGGCCCGATGGGCGAGCCACCGAGTTGCAGGCCGGCGCGCACGGCGATGTCGAGGGCGCTCGTGGTGCCGAGGGCGAAGCGTGGAAAGCGTTCGGGACGCAGCAGCACCATGCGCTTGGCTAGGTCGAAGATGACCTGGCTTTGCGACGAGAGCTGATCGAACCCGTTGCCGATCACCAGGGCCGGGGTGAGCGTGTTCTTTTCCTTCAAGTTGACCAGACTGACCGTGCCGGGCACATCCTTCTTGATAAACACGTCCGGCAACGCGGCCTCGATGGCGTTGGCCACATAGCGCAGGGCCGCCGCGTACGACCAGTTGTTGCCGGTCACGTCCACGCGCGCATGGCGATCCAGCCCCACGACTTTGTGTGGCTGCGCGGTGGTCATGGCAATGGCTGGCGAAAGCAGGGCGAAGAGCGAGCCCAGGTAGTTGTTCTCGGTCGGGTGCAAGATCTTGCGCCACAACTCCTCATTCAACTTGCCCGTGGTGTTGGGCATCTGCGACGGGCGGAAGTTCTCGTACAGCGCCCGCAGCGGCGGATCGGCCTTGCCCAGGCAGGTCAAGGCGCCGGCCACGCACCACATCTTGTCGTGGGCGCCAGCCTGGAAAAATAGGCCAGCCAAAGCCTTGTACGAGTCGACACGGTCGGGCTGCTTGCTGATCAGGTACTGGTGCTGGGCAATCGTCTTGTCCGCCGCCGACGGGCCCATGTCGAAGTACATCTTGGCCAGGCGCTCTTGCCTGGCGAAGTTGTCGCGATCCAAGGACACGGCCACCTCCATGGTCAGCGCCGCGCTCTCCTTGTCGTGCTGCTTGAGCGCGACCTCGGCGAGTGCGTCCCACAGCCGCAGCTTCACCTCCGACGGTGCATCCTGGGGCAGACGCTTGATCTGCTTGCGGTAGGCGCGCTCCAGCTCCTTGAGATCCTTGGCCTCGGCAAGCAGCTTTTCGATAGCCTCGAACGCCTTGGGGAAAAGTGGATGGTCGTCGAGAACCTTGATGAATTGCTCGATGGCCTTGGCGCTATCCTTCACTTCGTCGCGGTAGATGGCCGCCACCGCGTAGTGGAGCTTGGCGCGCGCGTGAGGCTCGCTTTCCAGGCTGGCCAGCTTTTCCAGGGCCGCGATGGCCAAAGGCCACTGCTTTTCCTGGGTGTAATAGTCGAGCGTCTTGTAGATCAGCTGGCGCCGCTCGGGCTCTAGCCCAAGCGCCTGCAGGTAAGACTCCATGGCGCCTGTCCAGTCGCCAAGCTTCTCTTGCTGGATGTCGCCGATCTCTTCCAGAATCCTGACCGTGTCCTCTTCGGCGGTCACCAGCGGCAAGAGCCGGCGCTTGAGCGCCATCAGCTCTTTCCAGTCCTCGCGCGCCGCGCGCAGTTCGATGACGGTCTCCAGGGTCTTGCGCTTCTCGGGCTGCTGCGCCAGGGCTTCCTCGTAACAGCGCAAGGCTCCGTCGAGGTCATCGGTGTGGACGCAGCAGACGGCCAGCTTCTCCCAAAGTTCGGCGTGCTCGGCCGGCGGTGCTCCGTCGCCCAGCAGGGCGCGGGCGCGCTCGAATTCGGCGCGCGCCTCGGACCAGGCTTCGCGTTCGAAGTGCAGGTCGCCGAGTTCGCGCGCTAGCGCCGATGATTCGCTGTCCAGCTTGGCCGCTCCGCCGAGAGCCGCTCGTGCCTTGTCAAACTTGCCCAGCCTGCGTGCCGCGCGGGCCTGGCGCTGGAAGAGATCCGACTTGGCGGCCTTGTCGCTGTCGTCGGTCTTGCGCACGAGCAGATCCAGCAAGGGTTCGGCCCCAGCCCAGTCCTCGCGCTTTTCGCGCAAGGCGAGCAGGCGCTGCGCCGCCAAGGTCTGCTCTGGATCCGCAGCCAGCGCGCGTTCAAAGAGCTCCGTCGCCTTGGCCTCGTCGTCCAGGTGATCGAGGTGGATGGTGCCGGCCTCGGCATTGAGGCGGCCGAGTTCGAGCGGGTTCTGCACGCGCTCGGCCGTGTCGAGCAGGAACTTGGCGGCGCGCAGATAGTCACCTCGGTTGCGCGCGAGTTCGGCCAGGGCCAAGAGCGCGGCCGGATTGCTTGGATCCTTGTCCACGCACTTGGCAAAAATCTCTTCGGCCGCCGCGGGTTCGCCGGGCAGCAAGGCACGCGCCACCGCCAACGCGGCCTCGATGTCCTTGAGCTTGTCGAGGAAGATCGACGCGCGCTCCCTGCGTGCGGCCCGCGCGCCTTCGGGATCTTTCTTGCCCGCGCGGCGTTCGAGCAAATCGGCCAGCGGGCGCCACTGTTCGCTGCGACGGTAGAGATCCTCGACCTTGTCGAGGGTCTCCACGCTTTCCGGATTCTCGGCGAGCCGGCGTTCGTAGAGGGATCCCAGCGCTTGCCACTGTTGGGTCTTCTGGTAAAGCGCCTCAAGCTTGTTCTGGACGTCGGCATTGCCCGGTTTCTTGCCCAGCACACGTTCGTACAGGGCGGCGAGCGGCTGCCAGCGCTGGCCCTGCTGGTACAGGGATTCAAGCTTGCTGTAGGCGTGGTCGTCGTCCGGCTCGCGCGCCAGTCGCGCTTGCAAAAATTCCACGAGTTGCGGGGCCTGCCCTGTGCGCTCGTACATCTCGACCAGTTTGCCGACCGCCACCGTGTTGGCCGGGTCGTTCTCGACGGCCTTGGCGTAGAGCGCGCAGAGGTCGTCCCAGCGCTCGGCCGCGCGCAGAAGCGCCTCCAGGGTTTCGAGCGCCTCCGGGTTGGTGGGATCGCGTTCGAGCACCTTTTGGAAGGACGTGATGGCCTCGTCGCGCTGGGCCGGATCTTCGGCGAGCAGGCGGCCCACACCGAGGGCCATGGGTTTCGATTCATCCGCTTCCGCCGACTCGCGCTCGAGTTCGCGCAGTTCCTTCAAGAACTCTTCCGATTGGCCAGCCGATTCGGCCACACGCTTGGTGTCGGCCAGCAGGCTGGTATTGCGCGGGGTCAGGCGCAGCGCCATCATCAACACGGGGTAGGCGCGATCCGGCGCGGTCAGCTGTTTGTCGAGCACCAAGCCGGCTTCGTAGAGATCCGCGGCCTGCTCACTGACCTGCGGTTCGAGTTCGGCCCGGCTGATGAGCGCATTGACGACACGTTCCCACTCCTTGTCTTCACTCAGCTTGGCCAGACCCAGATCCAGCATGTTCTTGGCTTCGCTGTCCCCGGGATCGTCGGTCAGGCGTTCGAGCCAGGCCTCGACCTCGTCGACGGCAGGCTTGTCGCTGCCGAGCTCGCAGGCCTGCGCGAGCGCCTTGACGGTATCTCCGAGCTTGCCCTCGATGGAAACGGGCACTAGGCCGAATTCGGCCTTGACCCTGCGGGCGTCGAGATCCGACAGCGTGGGCGCAACGAAGAAATGCTCAAGCGTCGACGGGCTGGCACCCAGGATGCGGCCGGCGAGCATGGCCAGGTCGGGGTCGCCAGGGCCGAATCCCACGAACACAAAGGACCATTTCTTGTGCAGGTTTTCGAGATAGGCGCGGGCGCCGGTCGCGACGATCTTGGGGCCGATTTCAAAGGGGGCCAGGCACAGCGACGCGGGCACGTCGGCGCGCCCGAAGATCTGAATCAGGAAACGGCCGCGACCATTTTCCAGCGCAGCGGCAGTGGCGGCGAAGACCATGCGCCCCGAGAGTTCGGCGTCGCTCGCCAGCGCGGACGTCCACAAGGCGTCCTGGGCGGTGGTGATGAAGCCGCGCCATGGGGCATCGGCCAGGGCCTGCAAGGCCACGGGAACCTGGGCGTTCGTAGGGTAGGCGTCGCGCAGGACTTCGATCAAGGCGGTTTCGGGGACTAGGTCGCGGCAAAGCGCCACTGCGGTGGAAACATGGCCGGCGTGCAGGAGGTCGAGCACCGCCTTCTTGGCCGCGTCCTCGGGGATCCAGTCGGCCAGGCGCTCGCCCAGCGCGGTCCATGCGGGAAATCCCGCAAGCGCAGAGCAGCCCAGGCCTGTCACTAGGATCGCCTGACGATTCTTGAGGCGTTCGAGTAGAGCTTCGGGCAGTGGGTGCATGGGATCTCCCTTCGATCATTCAGCGTGCATTCAGCGTGCGGGGAAGCGATGCGGCGGGGGCCCTAAACGACCGAACTGTACTCGATCGCCTGCTTGACGTACAACGTGCCCCGATTTGGTATAGCCTGTGCCGCTGGCTCGTGCAGGTTTCGCACGGCAGACCAACAGGAATCGCCATGGAACAGCCCTCACAGCAGGAAGACATCAGCGCGCTTATCAAGGCCATTCACGAAGATCGCCAGACTGCCAAGGATAAAGAAAAGCGGGATGCCTGGACCAAATACGTCTCGCTCATGGTGGTGGCGCTTGCCGTCATCACGGCCTACGGCAGCCTGAAGGCCGGCGGCTTTAGTGGCAAGGTTCTGCTTAGCCAGTCCAAGGCGTCCGACGAATGGTCGTTTTTTCAGGCCAAGAGCATCAAGCGCTCGCTGGCGGAGATGGAAGCGCGGACGGGAGCGCCCGAGAGCCAGGCCGAGGCCAAGCAGCGAGCCGATCGCTACCAGCAAGAGCAGGATGAAATCCAGCGCAAAGCCAAGGCCTACGAAGCGGATCGCGACGAGGCCGCCAGACACGGACCACCGCTTGGCACCGCCATCGCCGCCCTGCAGATCGCCATCGCACTGGCGTCGGTGTGCATGATCACGAAGCGCAAGTCCCTGTGGGGGGCATCAAGCTTCCTTGGCATCGCCGGCCTGCTGTACCTGATCTACGGGCTGTTTCTGGTGTGATGGCTGAGCGGTCTTCTTGTGACCGCCAGCACTTACGAGTCGCACGGATTGGTGTCAGTATCCACCGAGCATACGTTCCCATGCGCAAGGAGGCCCCTGATGAAGCCTAGGAATGGCGCGATCGTCGCCCTACTTTTTCTCGCCACGTGCAATGAGGAGATTCAAACAGACGACTCGTCCAACGTCGAGTCAGCCAGAGTGGCCCTCGGAGTGGTTCCGCCCTCCGAAGTCGCTGTCTGGCAGAAGGTTGGATCGAGCTCGATGCCGGACGGCCGTTACCTTCAGGCCCTGGCCTTCGACGAAACCCGCAAGGTGGTCGTGATGTTTGGCGGGATGGTCACGGATCCCAACATGGGAACGACCACCCCCAACAATGAAACCTGGGAATGGAGCCCGGCGACCAGCAAGTGGACCAACCGAACTGGCGCCGGCACCTCGCCGGACGCACGCTCGGGTGCGGCCATGGTGTTCGATTCGCTGCGAGGTAAATTCGTGCTCTTCGGGGGGCGGGCCGGCAGCGGCTACAACTACGAAGACACGTGGGAATGGGATCCGACCACTGGCACGTGGACCGATGTCAGCGACGCCGGCAGCCACCCGACAGCGCGCAGCCAGCACGGCATGGTCTACGAGAAGTCGACCGGGAAGATCCTGCTGTTCGGCGGCGGTCGCAGCGATTCGACGTCGTACGACGGAACCGGGGTCACGGGTTCGTTCGGCGACACTTGGGAATACGATCCAGCGGCCTACACCTGGACGGCTCGGACGGTAACCACCACGCCGACGGCTCGTCACGACTTCGGCATGGTGTGGGATTCCGCGCGCAGCAAGGCTGTCCTCTTCGCGGGGATCCAAGTCGACGTCACCGGCGCGGCCGGCGTTCCCAAGCAGGACACTTGGGAGTGGGATCCCGCGGCCGGTACCTGGACCGAGCGAACCCTCAAAGGCACCAAACCGAGCCAGCGTTACGCGCATGCCATGGCCTTCGATGGCACTCGCAACAAGGTCGTGGTTTTCGGCGGATGGGACATCAGCACCGGCGGAAGCCGGAACGATCTTTGGGATTGGGATCCCACGACGGGCGCATGGACGGAGCGCCTGACCGGAAGCGAAAGCGGCACGCCCGGGGCTCGCATGTATGCGTCCATGGTTGCGGACAGCGCCGATGCGCGGCTGGAAGTGGTGGCCGGGCAAGTGGCGTACAACCCGTACGGAGGTGGCGGCTATTACGGGAGCGGCGGCTACTACGGGGCTGGCGGCAGCTACTACTACGGCACCGGCGTGTATGGCGGATACGGCGGGTCCGTGGGCATGCCCATTTTGCCGCCGTATCCGGTCCCAGTCTACGGCGGGACAAGCTCGTGCGAAGTCTGGGAACTCGATCCCGCCACGCCTGCCTTCACCAATCGCACCCCGGCACTCGATCTGCCCACTTCTCGATCTGGCCAAGCCATGGCCTACAATCCGTCGACGGGAAAGACCTACATCTTCGGCGGCTCCGACATGACGAGCGGGCAGTCCCTCAACGACCTTTGGGAGTGGGATGGCAAGACCTGGGCGCAAGTGTCCGCGGACGTGCGACCACCGGCCCGAACAGAGGCCGGCCTGGCCTACGATCCCGCGCGGAAATCGCTGATTCTTTTCGGCGGAGCCGATTCCTACACGAGTACGACCTATGGTGATACATGGGAATGGAACAGCGCCAGGAAGTGGATCCAGCTCAGTCCAGCGAGTTCTCCCGGTCCGCTTTCGGGTCACGGCATGGTGACCGACACGACCCGGAACAAGATTCTGCTCTTCGGTGGAGCGGGCGACCAATACAACTACGGATACCCGTATAGTCCGACCCTCAACGATGTGTGGGAATGGGATGGCGGCACCCTGACCTGGAGCGACCGCACCCCCATCGCAACCAGCAATGCGCCCAGCGGGCGGCAGAATCCAATTCTGGCCTACGACGAAGGCCGGCAGAAGCTGTTCCTCTACGATGGCGGGATGTACTCGTACGATGCGAGCGCGTTCTGGGAGTGGGATCCAGTTTCCGCGGGTTGGACGACTCGCAGTAGCGGAGACCAGCTTCAAGGCGGACAGAACTATGTCCTCGCCTACGATTCGACGCGCAAGCGCGAAGTTCTCCTCACCGCGCAGTACTATGTCATCGGACCGAGCAATACTCAGCAAACCTGGGAGCTTGATGCCAAGGGCCCGACTTGGTACGTGCGATCGTTGTCCAATTCCCCGGCATCTGACTATGGCACCACCATGGCCTTCGACAAAGGCCGGGGTGTCGTGGTGCTTTTCAGTGGCCAGAGCATGGTGGCCGGGAGAGGCGGCGAGACCTGGGAATACAGCGTGACCAACCTGGGTAACGGCGAAGGCTGCACCGCCGCGTCCGCATCGACCTGCGCAAGTGGCTTCTGCGTGGACGGCGTATGTTGCGGATCCACCGCATGCGCGGGGCTATGCCAATCATGCAATGTGGCCGGCTCTGAAGGAACCTGCGTTTCAGTCAAAGCGGGAACCGAGGTCGTTGGCAGTTGCTCCGCTGGCGACGCTTGCGATGGCTTCGGCAATTGCATGATCAAGAACGGCCAGGCCTGCTCGAGTGCCGGCGCGTGTGCGTCGGGCCACTGCGCGGATGGCGTGTGTTGCGATAGCGCGTGTACGGGAACCTGCATGTCGTGCAAACAGGTTGGACAGGTTGGCAAGTGCAGTCCCTATGCTGCCGGCACCGATCCTCAGAATGAATGCGGCCAAGGCACCGGTCTGTGCAAATCCAGCTGCGATGGTGTTGGGAATTGCGCCTATCCGTCGTACACGGTCTCTTGTGGAAACTGCTATACCTGCGATGGCTACGGCAGTTGCACGAACTACGATTACAATTGCAGCAATTGGGGTAGCGGCGGCTCGTACTATCCCTACGGTAGCGGCGGCTCGTACTATCCCTACGGTAGCGGCGGCTCGTACTATCCCTACGGTAGCGGCGGCTCGTACTATCCCTACGGTAGCGGCGGCTCGTACTATCCCTACGGTAGCGGCGGCTCGTACTATCCCTACGGTAGCGGCGGCAGCAGCGGCAACCCCGACGGCGGACCAGGCGATGGCGGTAACGGCGTCAACTTGCACAAGTCGGGCTGCAGCTGCGAACTTGGGCAGACCAAGCTCGCCCAGCCGGGCCTGGCCACCCCATTTCTCATTGCCGGTGCGGCTCTGTTACTGGCGCGGAAACGACGACGGAAGGGGTGACGTCACCCGGGCGATGGCCTCTGCTATCCATCCGCGGGGCGACAACTCGAACGGCGTGGTGGCTCTTCCATTCAGTGTTTGAACGCACTCCAGATACCGAGGGCGCCGCAGAGAAGCATTCCGAGGATCAAAATCCCGCGCGCGCTTTTCATCAGGCGGGTGCCCGCCACCGGTTTTCCTCCCTTCGGCGTGCGGTGACTGAGAACAACGACAACCACGAGGAAGGCAGTTAGACCAAGCCAAACGAGCGAGCTCATTCAGACACCCTAGGGTATTTTTCTGACAATGCGACCTTTGAGTGCTGGATCCGAATGCGTAAGGCAACCGGGCACGATTCGGCGAGGAAGAACCGTCGTGAACTGCGGCTCTGGCCGGGCGAGACTCTTCCAAATCGACTGAGATACACCTTCACTTTGATGGAACAAGGCCGTCCTTGTGGCCCTCGCACGCTGCAACTGGTTGAACTTGTTGCGTCTCCTTTGTGGCTCGAAAGCTGCTTTGGTTGACTGCAATCCGTGAAACTGCGCGCATCGCTGCCTAAAACAGAATGATCCGAGGAAATTCAATCCGCATGCGGAAATTACGTATAGTAACCATCAATATTCACAAGGGTTTCTCTTGGGGGAACCGACGGTTTATCTTGCACCGCCTTCGCGAAGCGATCCGCTCGGTTGACGCCGATATCGTCTTCTTACAGGAGGTGGTCGGTAAGAATTCCGCTCGGGCCCAGAAGCATCGTAATTGGCCCACTCAAGCACAACACGAATTTCTTGCCGATTCAGTATGGAAGTATTCTTCCTATGGCAAGAATGCCTTCTATCCCGATGGTCATCATGGCAATGCGGTCCTATCGAAATTTCCTATCCTTCATTCCGAGCAGATCGACACCTCGACCAATAGCTTTGAGCAACGTGGTTTTCTTTACTGCGCCGTGAACATCCCCGGTCGCGCGAATCTGCTGCACTGCCTCTGTATCCACCAAGGGCTATTTGCGGCCTCACGCCGCAAACAGCTCCGCATGCAGGCCGACTACATCAACCTGCACATCCCACGCGAGGCGCCGATAATCATGGCGGGCGATTTCAACGACTGGCGCGGCCGAGGCGTCGACGATTTTGCCTTGCTTGTCGGCATGAAGGATTCCTCGATTGAAGCGACCGGCAGGCTGGCGCACACATTTCCCGCGCGTGTTCCCTTTCTACCCCTCGATCGAATCTACGTTAGGGGTTTGACGGCGAAGATTTCGACGACTTACTACAAGGGCGTTTGGAAGAAACTCTCCGATCATGCGGCATTGTTTGTAGAAGGCGAATTGCACTAGAAGCCGCTGGCCTGGCCAACCGGGTTTCGCTCAGCTTCTCGCACAACCTGGGTGCGCCTGTCGAGAACATGGTCTTCCTGGAACTTCTCTGACGCGGCGCCGACGTGTCGTACTACAGGACCGCGAGCGGTCGCGAGGTCGACTTCGCCCTGACCGAGGCGCTGGACGAGCAGTCCACGTCAGCGCCAAGGTCGATGAGCTCGACCTCGCCGCGGGCATCATCTTCGGAATGCCGTTGGCGTGTCCGAACACAACAACCGCGTCACCAGCTTTCCATGATTCAGCCTTTGAAATCGTGAATGCGGGGACGCGGCCGAGGTCGCGTTCGACCCGATAGGCCTCGTCGCTGGCGATCTCCCCACGTTTGGCTTTGGCGAGGATCTGATTGGCGCGTTCGGCGACAGCGTCCATCGCCTGGGCGAGATCGACGGCTACCGACTCCTTCGTTAGCTCGCGGTTTGCGACCCGCTGTCGAAGTGCGTCTGTCCGCGCGACGATGCTGGCCGTCCCGCCGCCAAACGCGAAGAGCAATCCAAGAAGGGTGCTCGTTACGCTTGAGGCGGTCATGCCGGCGAGTTGTCCGATGAGGAAACCGAGTGTCGCAAAGGCCATGAAGTGCCACATACTCTCCCTCACTTTTCCAAGGCTGTTTCCAATCATTGCCTCGCCTGACAGAGCCTGGGTGCTTCTCCGTCCAACGGCGTCAGCTGCTCTTGGTTACACTTAACACAACGAGTTGTACGCGTCGTCATGATCCTTGCTTCGCGTGGGCGCCGCGAGCCTATTTGACCCGATCTTGACTTTAGAACGGAGGCGAGTGCTTAGTGTTCACCGGAGGTCGGAGATGAAGCCCGACAGACGTGATCGATGTGGTACGGCCAGCGAGGTCGGACTGCGCGTTCCGCGTTCCGACCAGAGCGACGACCACAGCGGTTTGAACGTTCTTCTTGTGGAGAATGACGGCTGCACAGCGGAGGAGGTCGCTGGGTGCTTCAGACGGAACCGAGTCGCGGTGACCGTCGCGGAGAGCCTTGCGGCGGCTCGAACCATGCTCCTGGAAACAACGAGCCACTTCGACGTTGTGGTCATTGAGATTCACCTCCCTGACGGTCGTGATGAATCGCTACTTCCTAACATCGAAGCCTGCTCGCGTCAGCCAGCGGTCATCCTCACAAGCGCTCGTGGGACTGGCATCCGAGCCGACGCGTTGGAGTATCGACCGATTTCAGTTACAAAGCCGATCAGCCCAGCAGCGCTCCTTCGCGTGGTCAGGACCGTAGTGGGAGGCTACACCCGGGCGGTGATCCGGCGCTTTGTCGAGGGCTTTGCTTTGAGTGGGCGCGAAATTGAGGCCGTCGTCCTTGTGGCACAAGGTCTCAAACCGAAGGAAGTCGCCCAACGAATGAACTGCAGTGAGCCGACGATCTATTGCCACCTCACACGGGCTTCCGGAAAGACGGGTTGCAAGCACTACCAAGAAATCATTGCCAAGCTCTTTGCCTTTGCCTGCCAATCGGTCGGCCATACGCCTCCAGACCACAGAGCCTTCGTCGACCGCATTCGTCCGTTGGCCGTGCGCCGCTGACCTCGTGAAGCTCGGGATGTGCCACAAGTAGAGCATCCACCGCGTTTCCGAAGATGGGATGCAAACGCCCTCTCACGGTACACGCCGTCATGACGCAGGCGGCTCATAAATTTTCTGACTTTCTGGGAAGGGCAGCATGCCGGATCATGGCGCAGCCGAATGGAAGGAAAATGGACGACCCACACCACCAACGAATTGCGAATAACCCGGTCGGCGGTATCCCCTTCCCGATGTCACTGTGGAACGCGCTGGTTGCCTACCTATGTAGCGCGAACGGATAGCCCCGCTGACTGCCATTTCAATCGCAGAAGCCGTTAGCCAGCCAAAGGAGAGCATATGAAGACTTCTCAAAGGGATCCCAAACAACGAGGTCGCAACCTTAACCTCGCCGCCGGATTCGGACGCGCCGGGATCCTGGGACTACTTCTCACAGCTTCATCCTGCGCAACCCCCCCGCCGCCTTCCTTGTCCTCGGCGTACGAAATCCTGGACGGGCAACCAGCAGACGCTGCTCCTACCACCGGCGCGATCGTGCTGATAGCGGACAGCCACTATCACTACCTCTTGGGAAGACCGACCTTCTTCCAAACTCGTTTCGCAGACCAGAGGTTTTCCAACAGCGCAATTCGATCGCCTCAGCTGGACTTGTTCGGTGACGAATTCCTGCAGGAAGCGCTCGATCGCGAGGTAGGAGCGAAAGGTCGCGCTGAAGCAATCGTACACCTGGGTGATGCTCTGGACTTCGCGTGCGACGATGAGTGGGCTCACTTTCTGGCACAGATGTCCACCTCGAATGCACCCTGGGTCATGACCCCCGGGAACCACGACGCCTTCTACTTCGGCAACTTCGATGCACCGAACATTGCCGACGATTGGAAGGCCTCATGTTCGCAAGGAGGGGTACCAATACGGAAGGACCGGTTCATTGCCCTCTATCTGCAGGCATTGGCCAATCAGCCGATGAACACAGGTCTGCGGGCCGTCATTTCCGCGAAACATGACGACGGGCGCTGGCAGTGCGACCCAAAGACATCTCCTTGTCAGACCATATTTCTGCAAGGTATCGTCTGGCATCTCGATCATAGCCATCCTTCGCGGTCGTATGTCAGCCAACGGGTGAATCTCGGTTACCGCCGTCAACCCATCACAAATCCCACGGCATCCATCGACGGAATCCTGATAGATACGGCCCAGTACGAAAATAGCGTCGGATTGGAGCTTGCTGCTCTCAAAATGGCGGCAGGAAAGATGGGTCAAATTCTCGACGACCAACGCAAGGTGGTCGACACATGGGTCAAGGACGCGAAAAACGCACGCGTGGTCATTCCGATGGGGCATCACCCATACGGCGAACTCGACGAGTCCTCCCGCAGGTTTGTGGACACCATTATGCGGGATAGTCCTTTCTTCGTCTCCGCGCACACTCACGATGGCCGCTATCTCGTGCAAGCAACGAATAATGCCGGCGGAAATGTTACCTACCAAGAGACCGCCCAAGGAAAAACCACAGTGGGCTGGTTGGAGCTCAATCTCGGATCCATCCTTGACTGGCCTCCAAACTATCGTCGACTGACATTCTTCCAGCGGGCTAGTGGCCGTCTTGGCATCCGGGCATGGTACTGCCCACCCGAGGGCCCAATCGAGAAAGTCCTCGCCGAATGTCCAGTCGGGAACCAATGGGAAGCCCAACCAAACGATCCCGACTTCTACGTAAGCTATACATACCTTAGTGGGATGGCCAGCTTTGACTACGACCAAACCCAACGGTTGATATTCAATGTGCTGTTGGCTTCCCTCGAACGGATGTTCCGTTGCCTGCCGGAGTCAGGCGCCAACGCGATCTTGTCACACGGGCAGTGTGCTCAAACGTCCTCCCGAGACGCCGCAATTGACGCTGCGAGGTCGCAGAGCGATCTAGGCGCAAAAGCGAAGCTCCTTCGCGAGCTCATGGCGGTCGCATCGGATCCAAGCCGCTTTCAGGGCCCGGACCTTTGGAGGCAGTACCGCTACTGTCAAGCGCAATGGGCTTCGCTCTACGAACATGAAGAATCGCGATTGCCGGCGGTTCGCGACGAGTACTTCCTCTTGCCGGGGACGAGGGCAGATCGATAATGGACCAGGTCATCTACGACAAGGCAAACGGCGAGTTACGCACGATAACCGACTACTTCGCGCAGTTCCACGCTTACCCTATGTGCAACCTGCCGCCCGGAGTTCAGACGGGTAGCCACGTCAGCGCCGGGGACGTCGTAATCCTGTTGAAGGTCGCCGGACAGCCTGATGTCGAGGTCAAAGCCCCACAAGGTTGCATGGGTACCATCAACGGCATCGGCAACTGGAGCGAGGAGTTTTCGGAGCCCCCGTCGAAAGTTCTGCTCTACATACATCCAGACGGTTAAGTATTTCCTTTTCCTCTAGCATATGGTCGACCTCGACGGGCAAAGTTACGACGCAGGGCCAGTGGTCACGAGTTCTTGCCGTTCACCTGCCGGAGTAAATTAGATCAACCCATATCAGGAGAATAGACAATCATGCCAACCTCCAATCGACCTTACATGGGCGCAATTCCCTATTCCGATCCGGTTTCATCAGGTGCGACCTTCCGAGTTTGGGCGCCCTTTGCTCGGGCCGTGGCCGTGGCTGGCCAGTTCAACAACTGGTCACCGACGGCTAGCCCGCTGTTTCCAGAGGGAAATGGCTATTGGTCGACCGACGTGCCGGGCGTGGCTATTTCTCAGCAATACCTATTTGCGATTACCAATCAGAACGGCGACGTGGTCACGCCGTGGAGGATGGATCCTTACGCGAGGCAGATCGTGCACGATACTTCCGGAGCTCTCAACGGCGTCATTGCCTCATCAGCAGTCGGCTATTCGGCACCTGGATACTCCACTCCAGCCTGGAATGAGCTCGTCATTTATGAGATGCACATCCGAACCTTCAAGTATGGGGGCGGGTATAAGGGCACCGGCTCGTTCTCATCCGCCGCTACTAAGCTCGCCTATCTCAAGGATCTCGGCATCAACGCGATTGAGTTGCTACCGCTGGGCGAGTTCACGGGCGATATCTCCGCCGGATACAACCCAGCCTACATCTTTGCGATCGAAGACGAGTTCGGGGGGCCGGATGGCTTCCGTCAGTTCGTCAACAGTGCGCATGTTCTCGGCATCGCTGTGATTGTCGACGTCGTCTACAATCATCTTGGCGATTCGGCGGGGACAATGTGGCAGTTCGACGGCTGGTCGCTTGCCCCCGACAAGGGGGGAATCTATTTCTACAACGACTGGCGCAGCAAGACTGCCTGGGGCGACACCCGTTTCGACTATGGGCGCGGCGAGGTCCGCCAGTACCTCCGCGACAATGCCGTGCGCTGGATCGAAGACCGATTCGTCGATGGGCTGCGCCTCGACTCCGTCGGTTCGGTCCGTAACGTCAAGGACCAAAACAATGACCCTGGCGACGACCTGCCCGACGGGTGGTCCCTTGCGCAATGGATCAACGACGAGATCCGCCGGCGTCAGCCCTGGAAGATAACCATCGCGGAGGACATGAAAGAGAACGAGTGGATCACCCGCGACACCGCAGCAGGCGGAGCGGGATTTTGCACGCAGTGGGGGGCCGATTTTGTTTCGACCGTACGCCGGTCGCTCATCGCGCTCTACGATCAAGACCGCGACATGAACGCCGTGGCCCGGGTGATTGCCCAGAAGTACAATGGCAGAGCCTTTCAGTGCGTGAAGTTTACCGAGTCGCACGATGCGGATTCCAATGGGGCGCAACGCCTGCCCGAGATGATCTCGCCGGGCAGCGCCGACAGCTGGTCCGCGAAGAAGCGCTCCACCTTGGGGGCGGCGGTGGTCATGACCGCCCCGGGCATCCCGATGATCTTCATGGGACAAGAGTTTCTCGCGTGGGGCTACTTCGATGACGACAAGGAGCTGGACTGGAACAATGCCAAGCTCTTCCCCGGAATCATCCAGCTCTATCGTGATCTCATTCGCCTGCGGCGTAACTGGTTCAACAACACTCGCGGACTGCGAGGGGAATCCACCAACGTCTTCCACGTCAATAATGCCGACAAGCTCCTTGCCTTTCACCGCTGGGATCAGGGCGGTGCGGGCGACGATGTCGTGGTGGCCCTCAATTTCGGCAACCGCGCCTACAGTAGCTACACCCTGGGGCTGCCCCGTCCAGGCCGCTGGTATGTGCGGTTCAACAGCGACTGGAACGGCTACGATCCGACATTCGGCAATCAAGCGGGCTACGATACTGATGCCAACGGTCCTGCGAGAGATGGGCTGCCCACGAGCGCCAACATCGGCATCGGCGCCTATTCGACATTGATTCTCTCGCAGGATTAGCGCGGTTGGTGTTCTTCCCGTGAAAAAGGAGAAGGTCCCATGAGCATCCACAATCCGATCCCGAAATTCGTGACATACCTGGTGGAGCCGGTGTCCCAGTTGACTGCCAAGGTGACGATCGGAGATGCCCAGAGCGGGGGGTGGGCCATCGGTTTCGACGACACCCACGTGAAGAAGGGCAGCGGAGAGGACCCGGTGCCAGTCGGATCCGGCAGGGACGTCAAGGGAAAGCTCCTGCAGATCGTCGTCACCGTGGTCGATGTAAGACCCGAGACCAATCACCTCAGCTGTACGGTGACCATAGCAGGTGGCCCGAGCGGCCCTGTGGAAGTAGAGCAGGCCTACGACGAAGGGGGAGACGGAGATACGGCCATTTTCACCACCTTGGTACAATTCCAATGAGCCCTCGCTCCGCCGTGTTCCTTGTCTCGGCCATCGGCTTGTTTGGTGCCCGAGCCGCCGCAGCACAAATCGATGCCGGCGCCGACTTGGCGCAGGTCCAGGCTATCGGAGCCGCGCTCGCCGCTGGGGCCGAGCTAGGTGCGGCGGGGCCAACCGGGGAATCGGTTGCCGCGGAAAAGTCCGCCGGGCCCACTGCCCAAGCAGAAGCCGCCCTGAGCGAATGGGACAAGACCATCTCCGATTTCGACAAGCTTCGCACGCCGGATTCGCCCGCCATGGCGCTGCTCGGGACATCGCCCATGGAAATCCAGCGCCCAGGTACGCCCACGGCCCTGGCCACGACGCTCGGCGGATTCGTCTCGGGCACGAGCATCGTCATTCCCAAGAATCTCGGCGTCGAGATCGCGCCCTATTGGCTATTGCCCCATCGGGATCTGACCGCTCGCCAGTACGAAGACGGCGGCGCACGGAATATCTACCGCACGCTGACCGTTTCCTTGGCCTCGAAGCAGACCGACCGCCAGGCCACCGATGCGGCGGGCGCTGTCACCACCCATACCGACACCGACCTTGGGGTTGGCATGCGCCTTCGCCTGTTCGGTTGGGGCCCGGACAAATCCAAGGCGTGCCTGGATCAGGTGGAGGCCTTGCAGTCCGCTGCGGCAAGCGTGTCCGTGAACTACATTCTTTCGCAAAAGGAGTTGGCGGAATTGCTGGCCAAGTATCCGCAACTGGGCAGCGGCGATTATCTGAATGCCTTCCACGAGCTGCAAGAGAAGCGAGCGCAGGAGGAAAAGGCCAAGGCCCAGAAGATTCTCGAAGACACTCGATCCCGGCTAGACAAGAAATGCCTAGACGTGACCGCCTCGACCCAGGGCTGGTCGGGCAGCCTGGCCGGAGCTGCCGATTTCTACTTTGCCGATTCGCAGGTGACCCGGCAGACCGCCTCGACCAATGCGGGCGCCGCCTGGCTCAACATCGCCTACGCCACCGATTGGACCACGGGCATCCTGCTCGCCCGCTACGCCGCCCGCAAGGTGAGTGGGGATTGGCAGAACCTGCTCGACGGAGGCATGCGCCTCTCCCTTAAGGGAAAGACCTTCGCTCTGTCCGGCGAGGGGATCGCTCGATGGCGCGTGTCGGGTCCGGGTAACGAAGTAATGTACAAAATCGACGTTACGGTCGAATACGAGGTCAGGGATCAGGTCTGGGCCAGTCTCGCCTTCGGCAAGAACTACGACTCCGGGCAATCCGGCGCGCTCTTTACCTTGGCCAATTTGTCGTGGGGATTCGGGAAACCGACCAGCAGCGACGTGCTGACAGGGACGCCAGCCTCGGGAAGGAAACAGCCATGAAATTGGTCACTACGCTGGAGTCATAATGGTTCTACTTGGGCGCGACTGCTCACTATATCGGGACCACATTCTTGGTTCTGCGTTTCCGACTCTCGACCGTCGTGAAGACCCGCTTCTCTGATTCTCGGGCCCGAAACGTGGTCTTGGTTTTGGCGACCGTCGGCTATGTCGTCTCCGTCGCGTGGCCATTTTACGAGTTCCATATCCGCCCTACTCATTCTGCCGAACCTACGCCTATCAAATTTCTTTCACAGCGTGGAGGGTTCGATTGCCTGATGACGCATCTCTGCCTCCTCTACCTTAAGGATGGGCCGCCAAGTTCGGCGCCATGCACGCGCAGACCAATGACGAGATTTGCCGAAACACCGAACTGTGCTCGCGGCCGGTCCATGTATGATGGACACGATGGGAAAACTCATGCTCGGACGGATGGCTGTGGCGTCGTCCTGGCGGTGGCTGGGGACGCGCCGCCCAAAGGTCGCGAGGATCATCCCGACGGCTTCAGTCTTGGTCCTGGCTTGGTTTCTTCCATTGGCTGCGCGTGCCGATTCCCAACTTCCGAGCAATGCCCCGCTACGATTCACCGACCGACCGCTCACCATCAACTTCGTCCTGGGGTTGGCAACTCCGACAGGCGAGATTGGCGGCACGGCTGAGTACAACTTTGCCGAATGGTTTGCAGCCGGGGTCGGCGTGGGCACGAACTTCACGGGAACGCAATTGGCAGTGTCTGGCCGGTGCCGGTTCGCACAGTATGAAGGACAGGGGGTGGCCCACGGATTCGACTTTGTGGGCGCGGTTGCCGGGGGACGATACACGGAACGCTTGACGTCCCCATCGAATAGCGATGGCGGCGGCTTGAAGGAGCAAGCCTACTGGGTTCAGGTCGGCCTTGACTACGAATTCATCCGATCCGGCTTTCACTTCGCGACGGGCATCGGCGTTGCTGTGCTAGTAAGCAGTAGCGACGTGCAAGAATCCTGTGGAATCTACTGCCCCACATCGTCGGACGTACTGCCCACCGTGCACATCACGTTGGGATTCGGCATCTGACTAGCCGGTGACGGCAGGTACGGCGTCCAATTCCACATGTCGTTCGCGCAGGTGGGCCTCTCGACGTCGACAGCATGGTCACATGCTGCGAACTTGGCAGGGAGCTTGCTGAGCGAACGCACGTTGAGGTTCCAGGCGGCGGGTGCCAGACGGGAAACGGAACGAGCTCAAAGCAGGCGTTCGTGCCTCCGGGTTCAAGCCGGGGAATACCTCGCTTAAATTTTGGCATCCCCCATTTTTCAGCCGCCGACATCCCTGGCCCCGGTATGTAGGCGGCTAAGAGGATCCGAAGGAATCTGACGGTCGAGGCGTGGCCGACGGC